>JAABUN010002927.1_pt1 | contig 28204 bp, 17 predicted proteins | sample 5559311 | NCBI WGS metagenome assembly JAABUN01 (sample SAMN10711877, study PRJNA513370) | rock metagenome | isolation source: Antarctica rocks | place: Antarctica: Victoria Land, Siegfried Peak sud
AAATGCAAGAAGTGTTGATAGATGAAATGAAAGATTTATCAACCCGGAAACAGTATTTATCAGGGATGACCAATTATCATTGGTTACCATTCTATTAAATCCTCTTATTTACGCAGCTTGGTATTATGACTGTTTCGGTCATATTGAACGATTGACAAATAAAAAAGGAAAGCCGAAAGCGATTTTCCTCTAAAAATTGATTTTAATTTGAAATCTAAACGCCGAGAATGTCCACCAGTTCCTGAACCGCGCCCGCTGATTTTTGCAATGCGGCGCGTTCATCATTGGTCAAAGAAATTTCGATTATTTGTTCGACACCGTTTTTACCGAGTTTGACGGGAACACCGACGAATAAATTATTGATTCCATATTCCCCTTCGAGATAAACGGCGCACGGCAAGATTTTCTTTTTGTCTTTTAAGATTGCTTCCGCCATTTCGACTGCGCCAAGTGACGGAGCGTAATAAGCCGAACCTGTTTTAAGAAGTCCGACAATCTCCGCGCCGCCGTTTGCCGTCCGTTTGAGGATTGCATCAAGCTGGTCTTTGGGAAGAAGTTCAGTTACGGGAATTCCCGCGCAAGTTGAATATCTGGCAAGCGGAACCATCGTGTCGCCATGACCGCCGAGAACGAAAGCTGTTACGTTTTCAACTGAAACGTCTAAGGCTTCGGCTAAAAAACACCGCATCCGCGCCGAATCTAAAACGCCAGCCATTCCCATTACGCGATTTTTCGGAAAACCCGAACGCTTAAACGCAACTTGCGCCATCGCGTCGAGCGGGTTTGAAACAATGATGATGATTGAGTCAGGTGAATACTTTGCAACTTCTTCGGTAACTTTTCCGACAATATCGGAGTTTGTTTTCAGCAAATCGTCGCGGCTCATCCCGGGCTTTCGGGGAAGTCCGGCGGTAATAATTACAACGTCCGAATCTTTCGTTTCTTCATAGGAATTTGCGCCGACGAGTTTTACGTCAAAGCCGTCAATCGGAGCGGCTTGCGCCAAATCCAGAGATTTTCCCTGCGGAGTTCCTTCGACAATATCAACCAGAATAACATCCGCCAATTCTTTGCTGGCAATCCAATGCGCGGCGGTCGCGCCGACATTTCCCGCGCCAACGACGGTAATTTTATTACGTCTGACCATTTTTACACCTTCCTGATTAAAATAAAAGTTTTTTGATAAAGCGTTAAAATTTTATTTTGGCACGGCTGATATATCAACGGCAAACTCTCTTTTGTCATATTCCGGGCAAAAGAAAAAAGCCTGACGCGCTCTCCCCTTCGCTTCAGGCTCTTTAAATGGTCGCACAAGATTTTTGCTAACGACCAAACTTATAAATTTTTTCAATAATCCCGCACCGGCAAAGTCACATTCTTCGTCAATTCTATTTCAAACTCTTCATCGGTTTTGATTTTTACGTCTTTCCCTTTTCTCAAAAAAGCAATGCTTGTTCCCGCGCCTGCGCCGATTCCCGCTCCGATTAATGCGCCGCTTTGTGTTTTTGAAGCCGCACCGACAATCGCGCCGAGTGCCGTTCCGCCAATAATTGTTAAAGCGGTTGCGGTCGGAGACGATTCGGCGTTTAACCGATTGACCAGCACGCCTTCGATTTTTTGTTTCTCGCCGTCGGGCGACCAGAGCGTTTCAAAAGAAACCTCTAAACTTCCGCTCTTTCCGCCAAGCGCGGCGCGTTTAACTTTCGTAACTCGTCCTTCGATTATTGTTCCGATTGGAAGAACAACCGATTCGCGCACTTTCAGCGGCTCGGAAATTTTTACGGTAAAAGTATCGTTCTCGCTCGACACTTTTGAATTTATCTCGTTGTCCATCCGAACTCGAATTTTCGTGCCGGTCTGAAGCTGATAAATACTAGAATCCGTTTGGGCGTTTGCTGAAATAAGAATTGTAAAGAGCAAAGAAAAAAACGCAAAGACTTTGGTCGTTATTAAACGAGTGTTCATATGTAACCTCCGTCTTCGCGGATTTTTTCAAACTACGACATCCGCGAAGAGTTATGGCAATGGTTGTGCCATTAAATTCTGAAACAGTTAAAAGCGCGATAAAAACGTGATTTTGTCGCATTTTAAACGGATGTGCGGCAAATTGTCCATCGCCGAACGGTTACATTATCGTTTAGAGATTGCACGATATAGGGTGAAAGGAAAATGAGAAGTGAGAAATAAAAAGTGAGAATATGAAATTTTCTTTCGTTCTCAGTTTTCACTTCTCAATTAAAATTTACTGCAAAATTGGATGTCCGCCGCCCTGACTGTGGTCGGCGGTTTTATTGTAGCGGCGACGGTCGTTGTGATACAGAACAAGATGCTTGCCTTCGTAACGCACCACATCGGAAACGCGCTGCAAATCCTTTGTGTGTTCGGCGATTACGAAAGCACAAGGGTTAAAAGCCAGCACCATTCCAGCCGCGTAAATAAATCCGCCTTGGTCATAGACGCTTCCCGCATATTGCCCCGACGGAACTGCAATATCAGGCGAATATTGTTTGTTGATGTCCTTTGTTCTATCGGCTCTGGCGATAAAAATCGTGTAATCAGAGTAATTTAGGCGTTTGGAATATCTGTTTTTACGCGCGATTGCAAAAAGGTCGGCAAGTCCCTGGTCAATTGCGTTCAGCGTTTTGGAATTTGGCTGATTTACCGCAAAAACTCGCGCACCTTTTGGTGTTTCGGCATAACCGGGAAATTCATCTCCGGTAATTCTTTCGGCTTCGTTAATTATAATGTGGTCAACGCGGCTTTGGGCTTCAGCGTTTTGAAAAATTACAAAGCTAATGGCGAAGACCGAAATAATTTGCAATAAAAATTTTGGTTTGTTCATAAGACTTCATCTCCAAAGTGGCAAGACAAACTTATCGCAATAGCTATGCCGTCACCGTTTTACTCTTTGACTTTGTAAAGGCAATTCGGCTTCTGGCTTCCTAACGCGCGTAGCCTGAGATTGTCTTTGCCGCATTCGAGGCATACGGAAATTCCGCTTTTTCCGCCGCTAATGATTTTGTGTAATTTTCTCTTTTCGAGCAATTGTCCTTGCTTTGCAATGTGCCAAATAATCCCGGGTCAACCCAGACTCGGACAAATCTGCGCGAAATGTGGCTAATCGAAACGAGATTTATACCGCAGACTAAAAATTAATGAAAAAGAGATAAATTTTCTATTGAAAGTTTGACTTGAGAATTATTTTGAGATATTATTCGCCCCTCGAACAAAATCATCTGCTTATCCAGATGCGAATTTTCATTGATGCGAAAAATTGATTTGACCAGTTTTAATGTGGCGACGAGCGAAACTGCCCGGAACATTAACCGGCGGATTGTGCTGGATTTGATTCGGACTCGTCAACCTATCTCGCGGGCTGATTTGGCGCGTCTTTCCGGTTTGCAGCGCAGCACGATTTCGGTTATTACCGACCAGCTTGTCGGGGAGAAATGGGTAACCGAAGGAGCTTTCGGGCATCTACCGCGCGGACGGAAACCCAGGTTTTTGCATTTGAATGTCGAGCGCACCGGCATTATCGGAATTAATGTTCGTCCGCCCGAAACGACGATTGCGCTGGCTGACTTGAACGCCCGATTTATTGCTCAGGAATCTTTTCCGACGGCGGAAAACGCGGATGACTTTATCAAGGATTTAATCAGGCACATCGCCGCTTTAATCAAATCGCATCCGCAGATTTTTGTTGAAGGAATCGGAGTGAGCGTTCCGGGGAGAGTTGATTTAGAGTCGAAACGGCTGGTTTTTGCTCCCAATCTCGGTTGGCGCAATGTGAATTTTAAAACGCCGCTTGAAAACGCGGCGAATTTGCCCGTTGAAATCGAAAATGCCGCTAATGCCTGCGCTCTGGCTGAAATCTGGTTTGAGCGGCGCGGCGAAGGCATCCGCGACCTTGTCGCCGTGACAGTTTCGGAAGGCATCGGAACAGGCATTATCGCCAACGGACAATTACTGCGCGGCGCAAATGGCGTCGCCGGTGAGTTCGGTCACGTTTCGATTAAGGAAAACGGCGAATTGTGCAAATGCGGTAATCGCGGCTGTTGGGAAGTTTACGCTTCCAATTCAGCGGCGATAAATCAATATGTTCAGGCAACGTCCGGCGGACGCGCCAATAAACAAAACGGCAGTTCTGCCGACCGCCAATCACCGATTTTTGAAGACATTCTGCGGCTCGCCGAACAAGGCGACGCGAAAGCCGCCGAAGTGCTTGACCAAATGGCTTATCATTTGGGAGTCGGTCTGGCAATGCTGACTACCGGCATCGCCCCGCAAACGATTGTTTTGATTGGCGAAGTAACGCATGCCTGGAAACGTATTTATCCAATCATCAGGCGCGTTGTTGCCGAGCGTTCGCCGTCAGCCCAAGCTGTTACCAGAATCGTTCCGGCAGAAGCTGTCGAACAGCCCAGACTGCGCGGCAGCGTGGCGTTAATTTTGCAAAAACATTTCGGCGCGCCCGCCTTTGCCTGACTTCAAAAAGTTTGGTCCTGATAAAGGCAACGATTATTTTGAGTGTTTTGTTGTGGACGCGAACAAATTATTATTTTAGAATTGCAAACTGTCATAAAATTTTACGGAGGCTTTTGATTATGAAACGAAACTTGCTTGCCTGCATCGCACTCGTCATTTGCTTTGTATCGGTGTTCGTCGGAACGGCGACGGCGCAAACCGTAACCGGTTCCTTGGTCGGTCACGTCGAAGACATAAACGGCGGCGCGATTCCCGGAGCGCGTGTGGTGGTTAAGGATATTGACCGCGGCGCGGCGCGCGAAGTGATGACTAATGAGGAAGGAAATTTTTCTATCGGCAGCGTTGACCCGGGCGCGTATCGGGTCGAGATAGAACAGGCGAATTTCAAAAAATTCGTCCGCGAGCGCGTTGAAGTCGCCATCAACACGACTGTCCGCGCCGATGCCAAATTGGAAGCGGGCAATATCTCGGAAGTCGTCCAAATTACCGGCGACCAGGTTCAATTAAAAACCGACCGCGCCGATGTCAGCGGGCAGGTTACCAGTGAGCAGACAGCCAATCTGCCGCTTTCGATTAACCGCAATTATCAAAGTGCGCTGGAAACGATTCCGGGCGTTTCCGAGCCGGTTACGGTCGGTTCGAGTTTCGGCAATCCGAATGGTTCGCTCATCAGCCGCGTCAACGGACAAAACGAGCGTTACAACAATTTTCAGCTTGACGGAACGATAAACAATCAAACCAACGTCATTTCGCAAACCGCGATTGTGCCGCCCGCCGATGCCATCCAGGTCGTTGACGTTTCAACTAATTCCTACGATGCCGAACAGGGACGCGCCGCCGGAGGCGTAGTTAACGTGCAGATTAAATCCGGCACGAATAATTTAAGAGGAACTGCTTTTATCTACAACACAAACAGCGCGTTCAAAGCGAAAAACACGCTTTCGACGATTGAACAGCCGAACACGAATCTGACGCAGTATGGTTTAACCCTCGGTGGTCCGATTATTAAGGATAAAACTTTCTTTTTCGGTTATTATCAGCGCGGAACTGACCGGCGCGGGCAGAATACACTTTTGTCCGTCCCGATAGCGGCGTATCGCAACGGCGATTTCAGTTCGGTTTTGGGAAGTTATATTTGCGCCAGTGTCAGCGGAACTACGACTACCGCTTTCCGCAATTCGCAGCCCGGCTGTGCGACCGGCGGAACTGCGGTCAATGTTACAAATTCCAACGGGCAAGTCGTGCAGCTGCGCGACGGGCAAATTTTTCGTCCGTCTTTGACCAGTTCGACCAGCCGCATTGCATATACCAATAATATCATTCCGCAAGCTGAATTGAATCCGGCGGCGCGAGCCGTTTTCAATCTTCTGCCGCTGCCCAATCTTCCCGGCATCACCAATAACTACGAAGCTGTCGGTTCGTTTATTCAAGACCGCGATGATTTTGGCATAAAAATTAATCACAATTTTAGCGAAAACACTACCGCTTTCGCCCGTTACAGTTATTTCAAATCGCTGACTTCCGACGCGCCTGTTTTCGGCGACCTTGGCGGACCGAACAGCAACGGCGGCGCGACGGCATCAATCGGACCGGGCAGAAACGACAGCGTTTCTGCTAACGTAACGCACGTTTTTTCGCCAAAACTCATTACGGAATTTCGTTTCGGCTACGTTGGAGTTCATATCACGGGAAGTAATCCTTCAGCAGAGGGTTTGGGAAATTCACTCGGCATTCCGGGAACAAATATAGACGAGTTTTTCAGCGCGACAGGTATTCCGCAGATTGCCATCAGCGGTTATGAGACGCTCGGCAGCACGACTAATCTTCCGTTCGACATCACCGAAAACAGTTACAACATCGTCAACAACTGGACGCGCATCTTTGGCAATCATACGATCCGGTTCGGCGGCGACATCCGGCGGTTAAAACTCGATAAATCACAGGCGACCAGCAGTAATCCGCGCGGCTTATTTACTTTTACAACCGGTGTGACGAGCGTTACCGCCAGCACGGGTCGTCCGGCTCCGACCGTATCGAATGCGAACGCGGTTGCCGGTTTTCTCCTCGGGCAACCGCAATCGGTACGTCGCACGACCGTCGCGCAGCTTGGCGGCTATATTACGCCGCAGTATTTCTTTTTCGCGCAAGACCGCTGGCAGGTCAATCCGAAACTAACCGTCAGCTACGGCTTGCGCTATGAACTTTATCCGTATCCGAGCGGAACTAATTCGGGCGACCAATCGCGCTATGACCCAGCAACCAATACGGTTCTTGTCAGTGGTTATGGTCCGGTGAATGACCGTGTGAACGTGAAAACGGAACGCGGCAATTTTGCTCCGCGTCTCGGTGCTGCCTATCGTCTCGATGAAAAAACAGTTGTCCGCGCCGGCTACGGAATCAGTTATGTTCCGATTTCGTTGAACACGCTGGCAAATCAAAACTTCGGCAGTCAGATTGACGTGCAAATTGCCGGAACAAACGCTTCTTTCGGACCGCGTAATGCAAGCGGTAACGCGATTACGCTCAGCACCGGAATTCCCGCGCCGCCGATAATTGATTTGACGAGCGGCGTGGTTGTTCCGCCGAATAACGCGGTGGTCGGCGTGGTTAATCCCGATGCCAAACGCGGGTACATTCAATCGTATAACTTTACGGTCGAGCGCGATTTATGGGGTTTCGTAACTTCCGCCGGATATGTCGGTTCACGCGGAACTCGTCTGCCCGGAACTTTGAATATCAACGCCGCCGGTCCCGGCGCGGTTACCGCCGCCCGCCCGTTTGCCGTGCGTTACGGGCGCACCGCCGATGTGCTTCTGTCGGATTTTATGCTGAGCAATGCTTATCACTCACTGCAAATTCAATCTAACAAGCGTTTTAACAGACTTGGCGGCAGATTGACCGTCGCTTACACCTTCAGCCGTTCGACCGATTACACCGACGCTTTTTCGCTCAGCAACGCTCTTGACATCAATGCCAATCGCGGACCTTCGCCGTTTGACCGCAAGCATAATCTGGTTGTCAGCCACGTCATCAGATTGCCGTTCGGCGACGGCGGCAGATTGTTTGACTCAAACGGACTGCGCTGGCAGGGATTACTCGGCGGATTTACATTGAGCGGCACGTTTATCGCCCGTTCGGGAACACCGGTTAATATTACCGGCACGAACGCCGCCAACACCGCGGGACAAGGCACCGCCAATCGTCCCGACCAAACCGGTCCGGCAACTATTTTGGGCGGACTCGGACCCGGTCAGCTTTATTTCGACACCAGCGTTTTTACAAATCCCGCGCCATTTACCTTCGGCAATGTCGGGCGCAACAGCCTGCGCGGACCGGGTTATATCAATTATAACGCGACGCTGGCGCGGACTTTTTCGCTGACCGAACGGTTTCGATTGCAGGCGCAGATGGCGATGTTTAATGTGACCAACTCGCCGCATTTCAGCAATCCGGTCGGCTCGTTCACGTCCGGCAATTTCGGACAATCAATCAGCACGTTCGGTGAACGCCAGATTCGTTTCGGGTTAAAGTTTTTGTTCTAATTCCGAAAGGGAGAAACGCGGAGTGTGAACGAGCGTGTTCAATGCTGACAGAGAACACGCTCTATAATTGTCGCGTTTATACCTTGAGTTTCAAAACTGGAAAACTAACAAATGACATTCAAATTCAGACTTTTACTTGTAATTTTACTGCTGCCCGCCTTTATTCCGGCGCAGACGGTTATTGCCGTTTCGCCGCAAACGGCGGAAATTGAATTGGTCAACAATCAGCCGTTTCCCGTGCGAATGCCGATTACCATTAAAGGCGGAAATTTGACGGGCGAAATTTTTAGAACGGCAAGCGGCAAAGCGGTGCAGAAAGACGGCGATGATTTGGTTTTCGTCGCGGATTTGCCTGCGTCTTCAAGTCAAAATTTCAAACTGCAAAAAGATTCGACGACGAAAACGACGAACAAACTTTTCGCGCTCGATGCCGCCGAAAACGGCGTTGCGCTCAAATTTGCGGGCGCGGAACTCGGACGGCTTTCGTGGGATATTCTTTATCGAAATTCAAAACCCGAAGAGTTAAAAGGCGAGCCGTTTTCAACCAGAGAAGATTTCTCAAAACAGTTTCAGCCGATTTCAATAAGGTTTGAAAAAATCACCGAAGGCGCGGTTTTCGACGTTTGGCGCGGAATTGCCGATGAACAAGGTTTGCAGCTTTCAATCGAACTTCGCGCTTTTCACGACGGTTTTTTGGACATCAATTCAGAACTCAAAAACGTCGGCGCGGAAAAGACGGAAAATGTTTATGCGGCGGTTTTGACGCGCTGGCAACAATCAAATCCGACGACGCGCTCGGTTTGTTACGACAATCGAATTAAGTCTTTTGGCGAAAACGATTGGACAAACTTTCGCGTCGGCGAAAGCCGTAACTGGTATGTTCAGCACGGCGTTGATTGGCTGAAAACTAATTTTGCGAAAAACATTTCCGCCGCTTGGCTTAACGAATTTTCGCAATCTTTTACGGTTCATCAAGACGCGACGGCGAGACGAAAGGCGCGTTGGGTTGGCGCGAATATTCCGCAAATTGGTTTTGAAGCGCAAACTTCGGGAAACGACGTTTATATTTTGACGGAAATCGCGCGTTCAAATTTAAAATCCTACGCCGAACGCCTCGAAGACAATCGCCTAATGGAGCGCGGCGAAAGCGTTTCGTTCACATCGCGTCTTGCTTTTAATCAAAATTTGCAATCGGACGAACAAACCGACAACGCCTTCGTTGCATACACTTCCTACGCCGAACAAAAAAATTCAGCCGATAAAATTGAATATTCGATTGGCGTTCCTTCCACTCGCTTCGGCACCAATTATTTTCCTTATTCAACGCTTGGCGAAAATTTCGACATAAAAAAACTGCCCGGAATGGACCGGGACGGTTATTGGACTTTAGCCGCCGACACGGTGAACAAATGGCAGCTTTTCGCCGACGACATTCGCCGCGATTTACGCATTGCCAAAACGCTCGGCTTTGAACTGATTCGTCTGCACCATCTCGAACTCATTTATACGAACGCAATTACGAAGGAAAAACGGTTTGAATATCTCGATTTCTTTTTCGGCGAACTGCGGAAATTAAAATTGAAAGCGTTGATTGATGCCAAAATTTCGGCAGACGATACAGCCGAATTGGTCAAACGCTACCGCAGCGAAATTGACGGCGTGGAAGTTGATAACGAGGTTTTGATTTTCGGAATCAACGACGACGCTCCGGCTTATTGGAAACGGGTTTATGCGGCGGTTAAAGCGGTTGCGCCGGAAATTCCCGTGCATCTGACGGCGCACACCAATACGGGCGCGTTCGATCGTTTGGAAAAGTTGGGCGTGAAATCCGACCTCATCGGACAGCACGCCTATTCCGACGGACTCGATTCACAGCCGAATATGCGCGGCTTCGCGCTCGCGGCGGCAAGTTACGGGCGGCGCGTCGGCAAACCGCCGATAATTACCGAATGGAACTGGCGTTTTTTAACCAGAATGACACCCGAAGACCGCGCCAAAGTTTATGCGCCGATTTTTGAAAACGTCTTGAAAACGCGCTCGATGCCCGTGATGTATCAGTTTCAGTTTAACGAAACGCTGGCGATGAATCCGCGCGTTTTGAAAGGCATCCGGCATTACGAACAAATCTGGCTTTCGCGCCGCCCGAAACCCGAAGCATTTGTTTTGTCCGGTTTGATAAAAAAATACGCCGCGCCGACGCACCCGAACAAATTGATTGATGTCGAACACGCGGTTGTCGAACTCGATAAAAACGCCAAAGGCGCGGCGCAGTTTAAGATTACCAATACGAGCAAAGGCGATATGAATCTGAAAATCTCGGTTGAATCTCCCGCGAATTTGCAGACGAATTTACAAAACGATTCGACTTTAAAACTCAAACCAAACGAATCAAAAACTATTAGCGTCGCGCTTCAGGCACTTTCAACCGATAACTCGCCCGCACCGCTTCCCGGTTTTTATCACGTCTTTTTGCGGCTCGAAGGCGACGGTGATTTACTGCGCTACGGCTGGGCGGAAGCGCGATTCGCGGGCGAGCCGAATTTTGATAAAGACACAAAAACCGATGTGATTTACGGCGACGATTCTTTGAGTTTCAATCTCAATCGCCCGCTTGCCGTTGTCTATGGCGATAAATCTCCGATTCAAGATGTCGAAACCGCTTCTGTTTTGGTCAACACTTTGGAAAGCGCAACCGGCAGACCGGTCAAAATCTACGAATTGAAAGATTTGCCGAAAGAGAGGCGCACCGCTTTAATTTTGGTCGGCACGGCGAAAACAAATCAACTGATTGCTTCGGTTTCATCAAAAATTCCCGCGAATCTTTTATCAGCCAAACAATTTGCCGTCCGCGTTGACGATTGGCTGATTTTAAGCGGCGCGGATAATTTGGAAGCCGAACGCGCGGCGATGGATTGGACGCTTCGATTTTGGAAATACGCGAAAGATTCCGGCGCGAGGCGCGTCGGATTGATTGAAAAAGAATTGCCGCTCGGCGTTGACCCGGCGCAATTGCCGTAGAAGCCGTTTGAAAAATAACTTTATTGCCCGCGAAATACACGAAAGAAACGAAAGAAAAAGTCTTTTCAATGCGTGTTTTATTTTTCGTGTCATTCGTGTATTTCGCGGGCAAATCTTTGCTTTTTTAGAAACTATGCTCAACCGAAGAGAATTTATTTGTTTAAGTGCCGCCGCCGCAAGTTTTGCGGTTGGATCGCCGTTTCTGCGTGCAGCGAATAAGGATTCGGCTGCGACAATTGATTTCTACTTTCTCGAAATACTCGAAGGTTTTCTGCGAAACGCCCGTAAAACCTCCGATAGCTTCGCGGTCTGCGATTTTCCGCAAGGGACAATGCTGAAAAGCTGCACTACGCCTTCGGGGAAAACATACGTCTCTGTCGCGCGGATGATGCCCGCGCTTGCCGCGTGGGTGGTTGCGAAAAAACAACCAAATGTCTTTCGTGTCGGCAGCGAATCTTTTAATTTAACAGACGTATTGCTGGCGGCATTTAAGAATGCTTTCAACCCCGCGCATCCCGATTTCTGGGGCGAAGCTCCGGCGGATAAACCGACGCAGCGCGTCGTCGAAGCCGCGCTGGTGGCGTGGTCGCTCTGGCAGCTCGGCGATGATTTTCTGGCAAAACTTTCTTCGAGCGAGCGGGCAAATATCAATAAATGGCTGGCAAGCTGCACGCAAGTTCCCGAACGCGAAAATAACCATGCGTGGTTTACGGCAATCAATCAGGCGGCGCGTCTTTCTTTATCGAAAAAGTGGAAAGAGTTTTCCGGCTCTGAAGAATGGATGTTAGCGGACTTAAAGGCAATGGAAGCACTCGCCAAATCCGCCGAAGACGGTTGGTATACCGATTCGTCTACTTTATCAGTTTACGATTATTACAATTTCTGGACTTTTGCGAGCCATTTTCTTTACTGGAATCGTATCATCGGGAAAAATTACCCCGAAGTTTCGACGCGATTTAGCCAACGGCTAAAAAGATTTCTCGAAAAAACTCCTTATTTCTTTGCAGAAAACGGCAGCCACATTTTATTCGGGCGTTCGCTGAGTTACCGTTGGGCGGTGTTGATGCCGCTTGTTGAGGCTTATGTTCAGGGAATGTGGAATCACTCGCCCGGATTGTTGCGCGCGATTGTTCGCCGCAATCTGGAATTTCACTGGAATGTCGGAACATTCGATAAAACCAACGGCAAACTCTATGAAACTTTAACTGAACAGGGCAGCACGGCGATTAGGGAACCCTATATTGACAATGGTCATCCGTATTGGTGTATGCAAGCGTTTTCGCTTTATGCGATACCGCCGCAAGATGCTTTCTGGACTGCTAAAGAAGAGCCTCTGCCCGTTGAACTGGCTGATTTTCGCGTCCGTTTGGAGAAACCCCAAATGATGCTCGTCGGCACAAAAAATTCCGGTCAGGTGCGTCTTTTGGAAGCACGCAACGAATCGCGTCGCCCGCGTTACCGCGATAGCTACCAAAAGTTTAGCTATTCATCACATTTTCCTTTTAATTACATTGCGCAGCAAGACCGCGTGACATGGGATCAAGCGCTCGTTTTTCGCAATAATCAGACGGGTTTCTGCTCCGGTCGCAGCGGCATCAAAAGCGGAACGCTAACGGCGGACGGAATTGAAACCGAGTGGTGGGCGCAGCTTGGCGATTTGCGTTTCGATGTCATCACCCGCATCAGCGTGAACGGCGAGTTTGAAAAGCGCACGCATGTTGTTACCGCGCCTCTCTCGGCACTGAATAAATCAGTTGAAATTTTAGAAGGTTCATCCGTTTTGGGTTTGATGAACGGTGAAACTTACGAGCGAACGATTAAGCCGAAGCTGCAAATTTTACGCTCATCGCGCAGCAAGTTGTTAATCGCGTCGTGGAATGTAGATGGTTTTGAGCAGCTTGAAGCGACCGAAGTTTTCGACCAAAGCATTCCGCCTAACGTCAACATTATTTATCCGCGAATGGTTGTCAACACTTTGCGCAAACCGTTGACTGCGGAGCGCACGACGCTCGTCAGCCTGCACTATGCCAGCCCGCGTCCGCTTAAAACGAATGAGCTTGTGCGGCGGGCATCTCGTCTGGTTGCCGTTTGAAGAATAGATTAACTGAAAATTGCGGAAGATCTTTTAAACGCGGCGGTCGCAACCCGACCAAAAGGTTAATTGTAATGCCGACGCGCAGACATGAACCAAGTTGTGGGAAATGTGGCTGATTGCGGCGGTAAAAAAGACATAAATTAACTTATGGTTTTTCAAAACAGACAAACAAATGGAGGAAAAATGATTGACAAAAATTCGATAAAAAAAGATTTTTCAAGGAGCGTCGCAACGGCAATCGCCGGTTTAATAATCTGTGTCTCCGTCTTTGCGCAAGGCACGGCGAACATCACGGTTTCAAACGAAGTTGTCGGCAAAACTCCGACGCTGATTGGCTACGGGCAAGGACATTATATGCCAGGCAGTAATGTTTCGGCGTGGCTCAAGCGTTCGGGCGCAAACTCTCTGCGGATTTTTATGAACGCGGCTTATTTTGCGCCGCAGGACGACCTCGCGCCGTTCGGCGACGGCGTGAACAGTTCGGCATCGTTTGAAGCGCGACGCTCGGCAATCATCGCCGACCCCGAAAATCCGGCTTACGTCAATTGGGCTTATTACGAAAACAATTTTCAGAACGTGGAAACGAGCGGCAATCATTACAAACTCGCATATATGATGAGCGAATTGCAGAGGCTGGGCATCAAGCCGATTATCAATACGCAGCATTGCAACGTGAGCGGCGCGACTTCGGCGACCAATCCGCGCGATTGGCGGAACGTCGCGCATAGTCCTTCGTGGATGCCAATTAGCATTTACAATAACTACGCCGATAAGTGGGAGTTTTGGAAATGGCATTTTGTGACGGCGTATTGGCTGGCGAAAAATTACAACGTGACGGATTATCAAATCTGGAATGAACCTGACCACATCGAACTCGGCGGCAACATCAATCAGGACGATTTTGTTCAGTGGATTCGCTATGGCTCGGACGCGAAACGCGCCGCGATTCAAGCCGTCAACGCCAGATACGGAAAAAATCTCGTGGCGAAAATTTACGCTCCGGTAATTACAAGTCCAAAAGCGTTCAACGAGCGTTTCGACAACGCTGATACGCGCGACGACGTAATCGGATGGGGCGAGAAAATTTCGCGCTCGCTGAAAACCGATTATCGCGGGCAAAATGTGAGCTATAACATTTTCGATGTTTTTGACACGCACCGCTACGTTGACGACGCTTCCGTTTATTACAGCGATATGGAAACGATGCAAAACGGAATGGCGGCAAATTCGCCGGGCGGTGTCGTTTTGCCGATAAATTTTTCGGAACACAACGTCGAAAACACTTCGGGTTTTGCAGCAAGCGGCAACAATCTGAATATGCCGCGCCTTTTTTCCGAATTGGGTTTGGTTTACGCCAAACTGATGCTCAAAGGCGTTTACGGAACTCAGACTTTCAAATACAGCAACGTCAATGATGCAGGTGTTGGGCATCATTACACTTGGGACAACGCAGCGAATAATTACGACACGGGCGGCTATCGAAAATCCGCTTCGGTCGTCCAACTTTTCGCCAAAGGCTTTAACAACGCCCGTGACCGTTACAAAACGACGACAAGCGCTTCGCCTCAAGGTTACGGCGGTGCTTATACGTCGTTTGACGGAAGCAATTATTACGTTTGGGCGGTCAACACGAGCGCGTCGAGCAGTTACACGCTCAATATCAATATGTATGGACTCGGCATTTACACAAACACGCTTTGCACAACCGAAGAAGTCAGCGTTGACCACAACGGCGAAGTCGTGCGGCGAACGCCGATGCCGTCCGACAAAATTTTGAGATTGACGCAACCGCCGCAGAGCGTGTGGTTAATTACAATTCCGAAAGGCGGCGTTTTGACAACGCAAACTTTGACCGCGACGGCTGACGCACAAGTGCAAGGCGGCACAAGCGCGAACACAAATTTTGGTTTGGATACTTTGATGCGCGTCAAAAAATATAGTTCGGTTGATTCAGACCGCATCAGCTATTTGAGATTTGATTTAAACAGTTTAGGGCGAACTTCAATTAAACAGGCGATTATCAACGTTTATGGCAGAAACGCGATTGACACGGAAAATTATGCGTTTCACGTCTATGGTATCACGGACGATTCGTGGAGCGAGAGCGCGATAACTTGGAACAATTCGCCGAACCACGACCTTGCAAGCGCGAACGCCGCAGGTGTTGGCACGACGGCATTTCCGCTCGGAGTCTTGACTGTCAACGGCACAAACGGCAATGCGCGGCTCGACGTAACCGATTTTGTCAACGAACAATTCGCGGGCAATCGTCTCGTTTCGTTTATGCTGATACGGGAATACAAATACGACGGCGATACCGCCGACAACACGCGCCACGCACTTTTGAACACGCGCCAAGCAACGACGAACAAGCCGTTGCTTGAGATTGATTATTGAATGCAAATTGAAGAGCCGAAAAAGCGTAAAAGTTTGTGGCGAAAGTTTTTGAATTTGTTTCACAAAAAACGAGAATGAAAATCACCGACATTAAAGCAACCACCGTAACCGTTCCGCTTGAAGCACCGCTTCGTCATGCAAACGGTTGTCATTGGGGGCGCTTTGTGCGGACGATTGTTGAAGTCGAAACCGATGAAGGCATCATCGGGCTTGGCGAGATGGGCGGCGGCGGCGAATCTGCCGAAGCTGTTTTTCGGGCGATGAAATCATATCTCGTCGGGCATAATCCGGCGAACCTCGAAGAAATGCGTTTCCTAATCGCCAATCCGACGGCTTCGCTTTACAACAACCGGACGCAGATTTTAGCCGCTTTGGAGTTTGCCTGTCTCGATATTCTTGGTCAAAAGTGGGGCGTTCCGGTTTATGAAATCCTGGGCGGGAAACTGCAAGATAAAGTTCCGTTCGCCTCGTATTTGTTTTTTCGTTATCCGAATCCGAAAGACAGAAGCGGCGAAGTCAGAACAGTCGAGCAACTCGTTGATCACGCCAAAAATTTGAAAGAAAAATACGGCTTTACGTCGCACAAATTAAAAGGCGGCGTTTTCGCGCCGGAATACGAACTCGAATGTTATCGCGCCATTGCCAACGCGCTCAAGGGTGATAGTTTTCGTTTTGACCCGAACGCCGTTTGGTCAACCGAGCAGGCGATTTGGTTCGGGCAACAAATTGAAGATATTAAAAACGATTACTTGGAAGATCCTGTTTTCGGCTTGAACGGAATGCGGCGGACACGCGAAAAAGTAAGTATGCCGCTTGCGACAAATACGGTTGTCGTCGGCTTTGAACAACTCGCGGCGAATGTTCTGAACACGGCGGTTGACGTGATTTTGCTCGACACAACATTTTGGGGCGGGATTCGTCAATGCGTCAAAGCGGCGGGCGTTTGCGAGACTTTCGGGCTTGGCGTGGCGGTGCATTCTTCGGGTGAACTCGGCATTCAATTGGCGACGATGCTGCATCTCGGCGCGGTGATTCCGAATTTAAGTTTCGCGGCGGACGCGCATTATCATCAACTTGTTGACGATATTATCGAAGGCGGCAAATTCAAATATGAAAACGGCGCGATTAAAGTGCCGACAACGCCCGGACTTGGAATTAAATTAAATCGTGAGAAATTGCGGGAATACAACGAATTATACAAGCGGCTTGGCTCGTATCCGTATGACCAAGACCCGTTGCGAAAGGGCTGGACACCGACGATTCCGAACAATCGCTGGGCGGATGAAACCGACAATCGAACGCCCGATATTCCTTTTTAACCTGACAAAAGTTTTAATAAAGAAATGAGTAATTTTACAGTTAAACAATTTGAAAATCAGGCTTCCGCCGACGGCGCGGGCGCGGGCGCCGCACACGACGTTCACGAATTGCGGCGGCAAGTTGACGAAATAATCTCGACCGCGCCTGTAGTTGATTTGCACACGCATCTTTTCGCGCCGCAATTCGGCGAATTGAGTTTGTGGGGCATTGACGAACTTTTGAATTATCACTACTTAATCGCCGAAATGTTTCGCTTTACCGATGTTTCGCCTGACGAGTTTTGGCGAATGGAAAGGTGGGCGCAAGCCGATTTGATTTGGCGCGCGTTGTTTGTTGAAAACACGCCGCTTTCCGAAGCGACACGCGGCGTAATTGCCGTTTTATCAACGCTTGGTTTGAACACGCGAGCCGAAGATTTGAGCGAAGCGCGTGATTTTTTCGCTTCGCAAAAGCCGGAAAATTATTTGGAAAAAGTTCTGCAAATCTCGCGCGTCAGTGACATCGTGATGACCAACGACCCGCTCGACGAAGCCGAAATTAAAGTTTGGAACGGCGATGAAAAGATTGATGAGCGTTTTCACGCGGCTTTAAGACTCGACCGAATTTTGAACGGTTGGACGGAAGCCGCGCCGCTCGTGAACAAACAAGGTTATAAAGTTTCGGTGGATTTGGACGAACGCTCAATCGGCGAAACGCGCCGGTTTTTGGATGATTGGATTGCAAAAATGAAACCGCTCTACTTAGGCGTTTCTCTGCCCGACGATTTTACTTTTCCCGAAGAAAGCCCGCGCGGAAAATTGATTAAAGAAGCCGTTTTGCCGACGTGCCGCGAACATAATTTGTCGCTCGCTTTGATGGTTGGCGTGCGCCGCCGCGTCAATCCGGCGTTAAAACTCGCGGGCGACGGTTTGGGATGCGCCGACGTTTCCGCCGTAACGCGAATCTGCGCGGAAAACCCCGAAATAAAGTTTCTCGTTACATTTCTTTCACGTGAAAATCAGCACGAATTGTGCGTCGCGTCGCGGAAATTCTCGAATCTGATGCCGTTCGGCTGCTGGTGGTTTCTGAATAACACTTCGATTATCGCGGAAATCACCCGCGAACGCTTTGAAATGTTGGGAACGAGTTTTATCCCGCAACACTCGGACGCGCGAATCTTAGACCAGCTAATTTACAAATGGAATCATTCGCGCCTTTCAATCGCCGACGCGCTTTTTGAATCTTATGCCGCGCTTTGGCACGACGGGCGGCGCGTTACGCAAGCGGAAATCAAACGCGACGCGGAGAAACTTTTTTCGGGAAATTTTCGCAGTTGGGTTGCGAAATAATGTGAAAAAGTGAAAAAGGGTAAAGTGAAAAAGTAATTGTTTATTTCCGTCAACCAACTTTTTCACATTTTCACTTTTGACCTTTTCTTTTATGAATCAAGCGGAAAACATCACTGATTTATCAAATAAAACGGCGGTCGTCATCGGCGGAACTTCCGGTTTGGGACGCGCGATTGCGGTTGCGCTGGCGCGTTCGGGCGCGAATGTCGTGCCGACGGGCAGACGCGAAGAATTAGTTGCCGAAGTTTGCGCGGAGATTGAAAGCAGTGGGCGAAAAACTTTGCAAAAAACGGTTGACGTTTCAAAACGTGAATCAATAGACGCTTTGCGCGATGCCGTTTTAGAGAAATTCGGCGGCGTGGATATTTTGGTCAACGCGGCGGGACGCACGGCGCGAAAACCGACTGCGAAAGTTTCCGAAATCGAATGGATTGAGATTTTTGACACGAATTTGACCGGAATTTTGCGGGCATGTCAATCATTTTACGAACCGCTTAAGCAGTCGGGAAAAGGAAAAATTATCAACATCGCTTCGCTCGCGTCGTTTATCGCGTTTCACGAAGTCGCGGCTTACGGCGCGTCAAAAGCCGGAGTTTTGGCTTTGACTAGAAGTTTGGGTGCGGAATGGGCAAAAGACGGAATTAACGTCAACGCGCTTGTTCCCGGCGTTTTCCCGACCGAATTAAATGAAAAACTTTTGAACGGAACGGAGCGCGGGCGCGAAATTTTGACGCGAACGCCGATGCGAAGATTCGGCAAACCGGAAGAATTAACGGGCGCGGCGGTTTTTCTAGCGTCGGATGCCGCGTCGTTTATCACCGGGCAGACGATTGCGGTCGACGGCGGCTATCTGGCGTCGGGCGTGAATTCGTAAATATCGAGTTTTGAGTCCCGCTAGGCGGCTTTGGTTTTGACAGTCAACTGCATGAAGGCAGAACTCGAAACGATTGAAGGAGTAAAAATGGCAGAAAACGCTTTCGAGAAATCAAACAAAACAAAATCTTTAGCCGAAACAGGCGCGGAAGAATCGGCGGCAAGCGCAACCGGCGTGTTTGCCGAAACTTTGTCGGAAAACACTGCTCGGAGCGGAGGCAATTTTCGTTGGGTAATCTGCGCTCTGCTGTTTTTTGCGACGACGATAAACTATGTTGACCGGCAGGTTTTGGGGATTCTCGCCACGCCTCTGCAAAAGGAACTCGGCTGGTCGGAAGCCGATTATGGTTTTATCGCCACTGCTTTTACGGGCGCGTATGCCGTCGGTCTGCTTGTCGTTGGAAGATTGATGGACTGGCTCGGCACGCGCAAAGGTTTTTCGCTCGCCATTATTTTTTGGAGCGTCGCGGCAATGGGACACGCTCTGGCGCGTTCGGCGTTCGGTTTCGGCGTGGCGCGATTTGCGCTCGGACTCGGCGAAGCGGGAAATTTTCCGGCTTCGATAAAGACCGTCGCCGAATGGTTCCCGAAAAAAGAACGCGCGCTGGCGACAGGAATTTTTAACTCCGGCTCAAATGTCGGGGCAATTGTCGCACCGCTCGTCGTGCCGCTGATTGCGCTTAATTATGGTTGGCAATGGGCATTTATTTTAACCGGCGCAGTCGGATTTATCTGGCTGATTTTCTGGCTGCTGCTATATCAAAAACCGGAAGAACATCCGCGGTTATCGAAAAGCGAATTAGCCTACATTCAATCCGACCCGGCAGAACCAACGACGAAAATCGCCTGGGCGCGATTGTTTCCGCACCGCCAAACCTGGGCGTTCGCGGCGGGGAAATTTTTTACCGACCCGATTTGGTGGTTTTTTCTGTTCTGGCTGCCGAAATTTTTGAACGAAACTTACGGGCTTTCATTGAGCCAAATCGGTTTGCCGCTAATAGTCATTTACCTTTCGGCGGATGTCGGTTCAATCGGCGGCGGTTGGCTGTCGTCTTTTCTGATAAAACGCGGTTGGTCAATCAACGCCGGACGCAAAACGGCGATGCTCGTCTGCGCTTTGTGCGTCGTGCCGATAATTTTCGCCGTGAACGCTTCGAGTTTATGGCTTGCTGTCGGTTTAATCAGTTTGGCGACGGCGGCGCATCAAGGCTGGTCGGCAAATCTTTTCACGCTCGTCTCCGATATGTTTCCGCGTCGCGCCGTCGGTTCGGTAGTCGGCATCGGCGGTTTTGCGGGTTCGATTAGCGGAATGTTGATTGCAACCATTACCGGACTTTTGCTGCAATATACGGGCAGTTACGTTCCGATTTTCTTTGTCGCGGCGACGGCTTATTTATTCGCTTTGCTTGTTATTCACTTGTTAGTTCCGCGTCTTGAACCGGCAAAAGTCGACGAAGCCGCCGCAATCGAAAATCTGTAAAATTTTTGGAATCGGTTTGATGAAAACAAAAAGAATATTACAATTTTCGCTTGTCGTGATTTTTCTCGTGGTCAACACAGTCGCGGGCAAAACGGTCGAGAGCAATCGCACGTTTTGCAATCCGATAAATATTGATTACCGCTTCGCGCTTGACGAGCCGAGCCGCCGCGAAGCCGCCGACCCGGTGATTGTTCTCTTCAAAAACGATTATTATTTGTTCGCTTCAAAATCCGGCGGCTATTGGTTTTCAAATGATTTGCAGGATTGGAAATTTGTCGAGCCGCGGGGTTTGCCGGTTGAAAAAAATCCCGCGCCCGCGATTTTGATTCTCGGCGACAAAATGTATTACACCGCTCATCGGTTGAAAGAGATTTACGAATCGGGCGACCCGAAAACGGGCGTTTGGCGCAAAGTCGCCGACATCGGCGAATATGCCGACCCGGCGTTTTTCCAAGACGGCGACGAGCGCGTTTATCTCTATTACGGCGCATCTTTTAACGGCGGAATTTCGGTTATCGAACTCGACCCGAAAAGCAATTTCAAAGTCGTTTCAGAATCCGCCAAGCTGATGAGCGCGAGTTCCGAGGAACATGGTTGGGAAGGAGCGGGCGAAGACAATCTGGGATATGTCAGAAATAGTGTCAATCGTGTCGAGCCATGGATTGAAGGCTCGTGGATGACGAAACACAACGGCGTTTATTATTTGCAGTATTCGGCACCCGGCACGATTTGGAAAACTTACGCCGACGGCGTTTATACGTCGAGGCTTCCGAATAAAGACTTTGTTTATCAGCCTTACAGCCCGTTTTCCTACAAACCCGGCGGCTTTATCGGCAGTGCCGGACACGCGGCGACTTTTCAAGACAAACACGGAAATTACTGGCGCGTGGTAACGATGGTGATTTCCGTCGCGCATAAATTTGAACGTCGGCTCGGCATTTTCCCCGCCGGTTTTGATGCCGACGGCGTGATGCGGACAAATACTTATCTCGGCGATTACCCGCAATTTTTGCCGGGAATCGTTAAAAATTCGCTTGACGACAACTTAACAAATTGGATGCTTTTGTCTTATGGCAAAAAAGCAACGGCTTCTTCAACTTTGGAAAGTCATCCGGCAGAAAGTGCTTTCGACGAAGAAATCCGCACCGTTTGGAGCGCGAAAACCGGCGACCGAGGCGTATGGTTACAAGTTGATTTGGGCAATGTTTCGCGCATCAACGCCGTGCAAATAAATTTTGCCGAACAGAACGCGAAAGCCTTCGGGCGAGCGACGAAAATTTATCAGCAATACACGATTGAAACTTCCGCCGACGGCAAAAAATGGACGACGCTGATTGATAAAAGCGAAAATTTGAAAGACGTGCCGCACGATTACATCGAATTAAAATCTGCGAAAAATGCGCGTTATTTGCGGCTGACAAATATTTCGACTCCGGCTGGCGGAAAGTTCGCCGTTCGTGATTTGCGGGTTTTCGGAAAATCGAATTTACCCAAACCAACCGAAGTCAAAAATTTCACCGTGCGGCGCGACGAAAAAGATTCGAGAAAAGCTGCGCTCAGTTGGCAGCCATCGGCGAATGCGACCGGTTACGTCGTGCGTTTCGGCATCGCGCCGGGCAAACTTTACAACAATTATCAAATCGTCAAAGGCAACGCGCTCGTGATGAACGGGCTGAACAAAAACGTGAAATATTTTTTCAGCGTTGATGCAGTGGGTGAAAGCGGCGTGGCAAAAGGCAAAATCGTTGTTAGCGCGGGAAACTGATTTTGACTTGAGAGATATGAATTTTTTAAGTAACAAACAGCCGGAAAATTGCCGTTGGGACCTGGTTTCTCTGGGCGAAGTTCTGCTGCGTTTTGACCCTGAAAACGAGCGGATTCACACGGCGCGTTCGTTTCGCGTTTTTGACGGCGGCGCGGAATATAACGTCGCCCGCGGTTTGGCAAAAGTTCTTCGACGGCGGACGGCGATTGTTACTGCTTTGGCGAATAATTCGCTGGGACGTTTAGCGGAAGATTTTGTCTTACAAGCCGGAGTTGATGCGTCTGAAATCGTTTGGCGTAATGACGGCGCAGATACGCGCAACGGCATTTATTTTATCGAACGCGGTTTCGGGCTTCGCGCTCCGACTTCATGTTTTGACCGTGCGAACACGGCTGTTTCGCAACTCAAAACGGGCGAAATCAATTGGCGCGAAATTTTTAATCAAAACGGAACGCGCTGGTTTCACACAGGCGGAGTTTTCGTCGGATTGTCGGAAACCACGCCGGAAGTTGCAAAAGAAGCGATGCGAGTAGCGCGGGCAAACGGCGCGATTGTTTCTTTTGATTTGAATTACCGCGATTCTCTCTGGAAAAACAAAGGCGGACGCGAAGCGGCAAACGCCGTCAACCGCGAATTATTGCCGTTTGCCGATGTCGTTTTCGGCGCGATGGATTTTGACGCTCGGCTGTCGCAGTTTAACGCGGAACAGTTTCAGCACGCGGCAGGAAAAATGTTGAGCGAGTTTGCCAATTTAAAAATCGTCTGTTCGACTCTGCGCGAAGTTCATTCGGCAAGCCGTCACGATTTGAGCGCGGTTTGTTTTGCAAATGGCGCGGTTTTTAAGGCGAAAAATTATGAAAATATTGATGTGCTTGACCGCGTGGGCAGCGGCGACGCTTTCGCTTCGGGTTTAATTTACGGTTTGTTGGCGGAAAAAGATTTTCAATTCGCGGTCGAATGCGGCGCGGCTCACGCTTGTTTGGCGATGACCGCGCCGGGCGATAATTCGGTGTCAACGCTCGCGGAAATCGAAAATTTAATGCAGGGCGCGGGCGGGGACGTGAACAGGTAAAGATTTTTCAGACGAATGGATAAAGCGCAAATAATCAATCAAATCAGAGAAACCGGCATCGTGCCGGTGATTCGCGCCGCGTCTGAAGACGAAGCAAGAAAGTTAATTGAAGCAATTTTAGCGGGCGGTATTTCGATTTTTGAAGTAACGATGACCGTCCCCAATGCCGTTTCGCTGATTAAATCTCTAGTCGCGGATTTTGGCGACAAAGCGATTATCGGCGCGGGAACGGTTTTGGACACTGAAATGGCGCGAAATTGTCTGGCGGCGGGCGCGAAATTCGTCGTCAGTCCGGCGTTGAATTTAAGCGTCATCGAAACTTGTCGGCGGGAAAAGGTCGCAGTATTTCCCGGCGCGCTAACACCAACCGAAATTGTCGCGGCGTGGCAAGCCGGAGCCGACGCGGTGAAGATTTTTCCGGCAAACGCGGTCGGCGGAGCAAATTATCTGAAAGCGATAAAAGCGCCGCTGCCAAACATCGAGTTGATGCCGACGGGCGGCGTAACGCTTGCGACAATCGGCGATTTTATTCGCGCCGGAGCAATCGCTGTCGGTGTCGGAAGCGATTTGGCGGATACCAAAGCCATTTCCGCCGGAGAAGCTGAAAAAGTAACGCAGACGGCGCGATTATATCTTGAAGCGGTGCGCGAGGCGCGAGTGTCTGCCGCTTAAATTGAAAAACACGCCGAACCGCACATAGTCAAAAAGATTTTTGGAGGTTGTTTTGAGAGAAAATCGGTTATTTTATTTTTTGTCATTTTTGGTGATATTTTTCGCGTTGATGCCATTGGTGAAAGCGCAAAAATCTGTCGCGGCGGGCAAGGTAAGCCTTGCTCAAAGTCAATTAAAACCCGGTCAAACAATTTCGCTGACGGGCGAATGGCTTTATAAACCGGGCTATCTCGTCAAAGCGAATGAGCAGCCGCAACTTGCCGAAAGCCAAGCTGGATTCGTCCCTGTTCCCGTTCCGCAACTGCTCAACCGAACGCAGTGGTGGCTGGACGATTCGGAGGATTTCAAAAAATTTGAAGCCGAAAGGCTCAAAAAACTCGGCTTCGACACAAGCCGCGCCGAAGACGGATGGTATCAGTTGCAATTAGACGTTCCCGCGCTGCCGAAAAACCGCCGCATTTTTATTGCATTTGACGGCGTAGCGATGAAAAGCAAAGCGTTTTGCAACGGTCAATTGCTAGGCGAACACGCGGGAATGTTCAGCCGTTTCGGTTACGATTTAACGCCGTATTTGAAAATGGGGCGCAACGTGATTTCGGTTTTCGTCTCGATGGAAAAAATTCCGGCTTCGACGCTCTCGCTCGGACAAGCCGTAACGGTGAATTTAACCGCCTCGAAGATTTTAACTTTGAGCAAAGGTATGTTCGGACCGCTCTCGCCCGACGCTGACAATCGCAGCTACGACCTTCACGGCATCTGGCAACCCGTCAAATTAGTCGTGCGCGATGCGGGCGTAATTGAAGATGCGTGGTTTATTCCGGCACTCGACGGAGCGCGTGTGCAAATCGAAATGCGAAGTTTGGCGGGCAATCAATCCGCCGTTTTGAAAGCGCGTTGGACGGATGCGAAAACGAACAAAGTTTTTGCTACTGCCGAACCCGTCGCCGTTGAGCTTAACGAAAACAAAACGACACAGAATTTAACTATCCGCAATCTCAAGCCGAAATTGTGGACACCCGCCGTTCCGAATCTTTACCGTTTGGACGTAACACTCGAATCAAAATCAGGCGAGATTCTGGATAAGTGGACGCACAAAGTCGGCTTTCGCACATTTGAAACGCGCGGCAATAAATTTTACTTAAATGGCAAACCGTATTGGCTGCGCGGCGCAAATCAACTGCCTTACGGCAAAAATTCCTGGGACACGGCGTTGCCGCGAAAATTGATTAAGCTGATGCACGACGGCAATCAGCGCGTAACGCGAACGCACGCCACGCCCTGGAACGAAGCGTGGCTTGACGCGGCGGACGAAATCGGTTTGGGCGTGAGCGTCGAAGGCATTCGCCCGTGGGCTTTGGCGGGAAAAATCGGCGCGACACCGCCCGATATGTTCGCGCATTGGTTGATGGAAAATGAAGATGTCGTCAGGCGCGGGCGCAATCATCCGAGCGTTTTGCTCTGGACAATCGGCAATGAAATGCTCCTACGCGACGACAAAAATTTAGAGAAGTGGAGACAGCTTTCCGAAGTCGTTAAACAAACGCGCCGCCTCGACCCGTTTCGCCCCGTCGTCGCCGATTCAACCTATAAACGCGAAACCGATTTTTACAACGAAACGCTCAAACCAAACAATATTGACGACGGCGACGTTGACGACATTCATCGTTATCGCGGCTGGTATAGCGATTCGCCGTTTGTCGTTGACACAATTACCGACATCAAAATTTTAACGCCGAACCGTCCGCTTATTGGTCAGGAAATTTCTACCGGCTATCCTGATTTGGATACCGGCTTGCCGGTCTTGCGCTACACGCGCGATTTGCTCACGCCGCAGGCTTGGGTTGGGAAAGATTCTTATCCGGGAAGCGACCCGGCAATTTTTCTCGAACACCACCGCGCGATGACCAAACGCTACGCCGAGCAACTTCGTTTTCAACGCGGCGAACGCACCGCCGGATTTATGATGTTTTCCGCCGAATGCTGGTTCGCGCACAGCTACGACGCGCAAACTGTTAAGCCATACCCGGTTTATGAAGCGATGCGCGATGCGTGGTCGCCCGTCGGTCTGGCGTTGGAAACGGGACGACGGCGTTTTTTTGCCGGCGAAGAAATCGAAACCGCTGTTTTTATAACCAACGACGACGAGCAGTTCCGCGACTTTCGCGGGCTGACTCTGCGCGTGGCTTTTGTTGACGAAAAAACAAAAAAAGAAATTGCCGCCGCGGATGTCGGAAAGATTGAAAATCTGCCGTATTACGCTGGCGTTCGCCTGCCCGTTCGCCTTCGCGTTCCGCCAACGAAAGCAGCGCGGCAGTCGTTGAATTTGGTGTTTCGATTGAGCGACGGCAAAACCGAAATCAGCCGCACACTCGACAAGATTGAGACGTTTGCAAAACCTGCGAACACAACCGCGCCGCTTGCGGGCAGCCGCGCCGTGACGCTTTTGCTCGGCGATGATTTGCGGAAATTCGTGGGCGATGCCAAAATTTTCCAAACAATTTCGGATGAAATGCCTGCAAACTCCGAAGCATCGCACACGGTTCTTTTAACGGGCGGCGAAGATTCGTCGAAAACTTTGCAAACCGGCGGACGCGGGCGCGAATTGGTCGAACAAGGCGCGACGGCGATTTTATTTTCGCCCGGCAAGAGCGCGGTTGATTTGTTTCCGAACGATGTCTTGAGCGTGAGAAATGTAACGGGTGAATACGCCGATCACGCGCCGTCCGCGAACACAAAATTGACGGACGGATTAAAGGCAATGGACATTAAATGGTGGGGACGCAAAAACGATTGGCGCGTTTTTGTCGCCGGCAGCGCGCATCGTTTAAAAAAAGGCGGCGCGGCGCGTGAACTCATCCGCTTTATTCCATCGCACGGCTACATTTCCGCCGAGCGAGTGCCTGAACAATTGATGACCGTGCTGTTTGAAATTCCGCTCGGCAAAGGGCGCGTCTGGGTCTGCGATTTAGATTTGGAAGAATCCGTCGCGGTTGACCCGGCGGCACAATTGCTGACGCTCAATCTTTTACGGACGGCGGCTAATTCGTCTTTGGTTGATAATTCGAAGAAGCGATAGCAATGCATTGCTATCGCTTCCCCATTTCTGACTTAAATTTTGTCACCAACAAACTTATTTCTGGTTCGGCGACAACCTCGTGTTCCACTTCGCCTTCCAAAGTTATCAACGTTCCGGCGACGAGTTTTTGCTCTTCTTCCAAATCTTTTCCGGCTCGAAACGTGCCGTTTCCCGCCAGACAAAAAACGGTTATCGGGTCGTTTGCCTTGTGTTTCGACAAAATCTGGTTGTTGCGAAGATTAACTTGAACAATTCGGAGGCGCATTCCGTTAAAAATTTCTTTTACGTCTTTCGACTTTTCGCTCTGCTCAATTTCGCCTAATCCAAAAGTCTTTATAAATTTGATATTTTTCATAACAATTCTCCCTCTATAGTTTGATTTTCCCACTCTTTGCCGCTTGATAATGCGATTTAAGTCACCAGATAGAGGCTAAAAGGCTTATACGTGATTGCGACAGGCTCGGTTCGTGCTTTTAGAACTGGTGCGGACGGGTGCGAGCAGGTAATTCACGTCGAACGGGCAATATCCGGCGAAAGAAATGGATTCACACACAACCAGCTACACGGTAAATTCTCCAGCCGCAGATTTGTTAAGTCCCCAAATCTTGAGCCATTCGGCTGGCGAGTTTCTCCCTTGATTCCCATTTCAATAATCTTTGCCGCTTCTCCCAATCTTGTTTGAACTCATCTGGCGTTTGATAACCCAAACTGCTGTGCGGTCGTTCGGCATTGTAGAACTTTCTCCATTGTTCGGCGACGACCGCCGCTTCACGCCAATTGCCAAAGATTTCCATCCGCAGACATTCGTCTCTGAACTTCCCGTTGAAACTTTCGCCTTTGCCGTTCTGCCATGGGCTGCCCGGCTCGATATATGCCGCCTGTATTTGGTTTTCTACTAAGAACTCTTTATGTGAATCAACAGTAGAAAAGACAGATTGACAAAAACGGGTAAGATTATACGCTTTACACATAACAGGGGTGCATAACGAGTTAGTTCTTTGATAAGATATTAGTATGAACAAAAAGTTGCGGGAAGTAAAAGAATCAGTTGAGAATTTGAAACAGTTACGGAGAAAAGAAA
>JAABUN010002928.1_pt1 | contig 28204 bp, 22 predicted proteins | sample 5559311 | NCBI WGS metagenome assembly JAABUN01 (sample SAMN10711877, study PRJNA513370) | rock metagenome | isolation source: Antarctica rocks | place: Antarctica: Victoria Land, Siegfried Peak sud
GCCGCTTCATCAACGGCTGGAACCAGCGCTGCCACCCGTTCATCTGGACCAAGACCGCAGACGACATCCTGCCGCACACCCGCCGGCAACGAACTTCAGACGCGGGACACTAGGTGCCTGGGTCACGGGCCAGCGTCCGCGTCGACCCGCAGGGACAAGCGCGATCCTGAGTGGCGCGCGATCCAGCCTTCTACTTACGACCGTGCCCGCGAGTCGGCCAGGCTTCCCCTGCCAGTCGCCGGACAGCCTCGCCCTGCGCCGGACTCAAGCCGATCGGCGGCGATCCGGGCTTCTCGATCTGCAAGGCGTCGTAGAGCTCCCGCTGGCCACTGACCCACGCCCGGAACTCGTCGCGCAGTTGACGCTCCGGTGCGTCCAGCACGTCTGCGACCTCACGCCAGCTCGCACCGGCGTTCAACGACGCCAGGATGTCGACCTGCCGGCCGTTGTTCACATACCGACTGATGGCTTCGCTCACGGCCAGCCGTTCAGGGCCTGGCCGGTGACGACAGTCTCACCGTCGAGTCGGACGCGGACGCTGATGTCGAGCAGGTCCAGGTAGCGGGCCGCGAGGTCCCGCAGACTCATCCAGGCGAGATCCCTAGCCGTTCTCGCATGTTCGTTCATCCCGTGATCCCGATCGGACGCACGGCGCCGATGTAGCCCGGCCGGTCGATGGACGCGAAGCGAATGAAGGTCCCCGTCCTGGCCGCTTCGATCATCCGGCCGTCACCGACGTAGAGCGCGAGGTGGTGGATGGTCGCCGGGTCGGTGACGTCGCTGGCGTAGAAGATGAGGTCGCCGGGTTGCAGCTGCGAGATCGGGACGTGCGGGCCGTCCCAAAACTGCTCACGGCTGGTCCTGCGTAGTTGGACGCCGGCCGCGGCGTACGCCGCCTGGGTCAGGCCCGAACAGTCGTAGAGCGGTCCGGTCCCACCCCACTGGTACGGCAAGCCGAGCTTGCTCTCCGCGAAGGTGATCGCGACCTGCGCTGCCCCCGCGGCGGCAGGCAGCGGCGCCGACGAGGTGTAGGCGGCCGCCTGCGCAAGCACATCGGCCACGTACCAGTCGGCACGGTTGTAGGCGAAGATCGCTTCTGACAGCCGTCCCGACTCGCCGGCACCGTTGGCGCAGAGGTAGTCCGCGGCAGCGGGGACGGCGTCCGCGGCGTCGTACACGTCGGTCGTGCCGTTCGCGTCACCATCCACGCCGTACGCCGACCAGGTGTCCCCGGCCTTGCCGCCGATCCCGAACTGCATCGGTCCGGCGGCTCCCGCGATGTTGCTGCCCGAGCGGACGCCGGGTGCGGTGGACCGGCCGTGGTCGCTCTCGATCTTCCCGATGGCCGCCAGAACGGGCCAGGGCAAGCCGGGGCAGCGTTCGGCGCTCTGCTGGTAGAGGGCGAGCAGGTCCGCAGGGACGTCCGCGACAGCGTCCGCGCTCGCCGTGGCCATCGCCGGGGACCCGCCGGCCACCACGGCCATCATCGGCGTGACGACAAAGATCCCTGCGGCGGCCAGCGACAGGGCCGCCCTCACCGCCTGTCCCCTGCGGTCGTGTGCATGCGAGTCACCTCTCGAGAGCCGCTGATACCGGCTCCCTGACCGTGCTCCCAGGCGTTGCCGAGCCGGTTGCCGCCAGCCGGGCGGCACCGGTTGCCGGCCAAAGCGCCCGCTTCTGGCAACGGCACCGGCAACGACAGGACGGAACCTCCCTGCACCGGCCCACCGCCGGGCGCCTCTGCCGCACCGGCGGAGGCGAGCGACAGCTCGAGAGGAACCGCATGGCCACACCGGACCCGATCACCACCCTCGTGGTGGCGGTCTCCACCGTCCCCGACCCGTCCGGCCTGCCCGGTGGCGCCGCCCTCCAGAAGATGGTCAACGGCCTGGTCTTCCTCGGTCTGATCAGCTGCGTCGCCGCGGTCGTCATCGGCGGCGCGACCTGGTTCCTCGGCTCCCAGGCCGGCAACTACAACGCCTCGCTCGGCGGACGTCGGGCCGCGATCGGAGGGGTCGTCGGGGCCCTCGTCATCGGCGCTGCGGCCGCGATCGTCAACTTCTTCTACGCCGCCGGAGCGACGGTCCGATGAAGGTCCGGCTGACCGTCACGGCCGCCGCGCTGCTGCTGTCGACGACCGCGTGCAGCAGCAACACCGATGCGAGACCGAGTCCGCAGAGCGCATCGGTGGCCGGGCCGAGCCGGTTCGAGGCGGAGGTACCTGTCGGCTACCCGCAGACGTCGGACGGCGCGCGCGCCGCCGCCACCCGCTACGTCGCCGTTCTCGGTGGCGTGCTCGGGCTGGACCCGTCCCGCCGGGATCTGGCGCTGTCAGCCGTGAGCCGTGACGGCCGGCCACCCGAGGCGATCGCGGCGCGGTGGGCGACCCGCCCGAACGTCGAGCGGGCCACCGGGGTCCAGGAGTCCCTTCGATCTGGCTCACCTGTCATCGCCGCTGCCGTCCCGATCATGTCGCGGGTCACGGCGTACGACGGCGACACCGCCACGGTGACCGTCTGGGCGACCGCCGTGCTCGGCACCGCACGGCTCGGCAGCCTCGATCAGTCCTGGGCTACCGAGACGGTCACGCTGCAGTGGTCCGGCGACTGGAAGCTGGCGGCCTACGGGAGTGCACCCGGCCCGGTGCCCGAGTTGAGCCAGTCAGCCACCCCTCTCGCCGAGGCGCTGGTCGCGACAGCAGGAATGGGCGGAGTCTTCGATGGCTCTTCGTAAGGTCCTGTCGCTCGTCGGGCTGCTGCTGGCCTGTCTGCTCGTACCCGCAACGCCAGCCGGCGCCGCACCAACGCCGCCTCCGGCCACGAGCTCCTGCCAGGACCTGCCGCTCGTCGTGCAGCCGGCCTGCTACGCGCGGGAGGCAGTCGGCGCTGCGGTCGACGGCGCCGGCGGCTTCATCGGCTACCCGGTCGGCGCGGTCGCGGGAGCCGTCGGCAACAGCGCCATGGACGCACTCACTGGCTTCGTCGTCGACGGGGCGGTCTGGTTCCTGACCGCCATCACCGAGGCGGTGACCAGCTCGACCAACATCACGGTGACGTCGACGTGGTTCAGCCAGCACTACGCCGCGATGACCGGCCTCGCGGCGGTGTTCGCGTTGCTGTTCTTGCTGCTGTCGGCAGCGGGCAGCGTCTTCCACCAAGATCCGGCACGAATAGGCCGCGGCGTCGTTGCCGTCGGCGTGGCGGGACTGGGGACGGCAGCCGCCACCACCGTCACCCAGATCCTGCTTGTCGTCAGCGACGAGCTCTCCAGACTGATCGCTGGTCGCCTTACCGGCGACTTGGAGCAAGCGATGACCGGGGCGACCCGGGGGCTTTCCGGCCTGATCCTCGTCCCAGGCGCCGCCGGCGTACCGGCGTTCGCCGCGTTGATCGCCGGCCTCGTCGCGGCCTTCGCGGCGGTCCTGATCTGGGTGGAACTGCTGCTGCGCGGCGTCGCGATCTACGCCACCCTGCTGTTCTTCCCCATCGCCCTCGCTGGTCTTGCCTGGGAGCCCAGCCGGCGTTGGGCACGCCGGCTGGCCGAGCTGCTGACCGCGCTGATCTTCGCCAAGTTCGTCATCGTCGCGATCCTGTCGCTGGCAGCCGGCGCCTTGGCTGCCGGAGGGGAGGGGTACGCCGGGGTGCTCTCGGGCGCCGCGCTCCTACTGGTCGCGGCCTTCGCGCCGTTCTTGCTGCTCCGCGTCATCGGCGTGTTCGAAGTCGCCGTGGCCGCCGGGGCACTGGAGGGCGCCCGCCAGCGGGGCACCCGCCCGCTGACGCACGGCGGGCAGACCGCGATGTACGCCGTCCAGCGCCAGCGCGCGCTGTCGGCCCAGCGGGGCGTGACCGTCGCTGCCGCCGCCCCCTGGGCCGCAGCGGGAGCCCTCGCCGCCGGCGGTCCGCCGTCGGCCGGAGCGCAGCCGGCGCCGCGACCAGCACCCTCTCGGCGGCTTCCGCAGGCAATCCTCCCGCCCATCACCCGATCAGCAAGGGAGCCTGAGGATGACCACCGCTACAGCCACCGCGACCGCCGACAAGCCCAGCGTCTACCGCTTCGGGTTACGCGAAACCCGCGGAGTCCTGCTCGGACTCCGTGGCAGTCAGCTCACCTTCCTGCTCATCGGCGCGGTCGCCGCCGTAACCGGCCTCGCTGCGGGACCGCTCGGTGCGGTCGTCGGCATGTTCGTCCTCGCGACGACCGCCACCGCCGCGCTCGTCCCCATCGGGGGCCGGACGGCAGAGCAGTGGCTACCAGCACTGGTCACCTACCTCCTGGCCCGGCGCGTGAATGGCGGCCGGACCACGTGGCGGCCACCTCGGCCGTCCCGCTCCGGTGACCCGGTCGCCCTCGGCCTGCCCGGACCGCTCGCCCGACTGGTCATGACCGAACCGAGGGTCGACAGCGGCCACGTGGTCGGCGTCGTCCATGACCCGGCCGCGGGCACCCTGACTGCCGTGGCCGCGGTGCGAGGCTCGACGTTCGCGCTGGCCGACGCCGCGGACAAGGATCGCCGCGTCGCCGCCTGGGGCGCGCTGCTCGCTGGGCTGGCCCGCGACGGCTCGCCGGTGCGTCGCCTGGCCTGGCTCGAGCGCACCCTCCCCGACCCCGGGGACGCCCTCGAGCGGTTCTGGGCCGAGGCCGGCGGCAAGGGGAGCCAGACCGCCGCCTCGTCGTACCGCTCCTTGATCGCGGCGGCCACGCCGGTGACCCAGGCGCACGAGACCCATCTCGTCGTCCAGCTCGATCCGCGGCGCAGGCGCCTTTCCTCGCGGAAAACCTCGGCAGGCCCGGACGGGAGCACGGCCGTCCTGATGCGCGAGCTGGCCGCCGTACAGGAGCAGGTCCTACGCGCCGGCCTCGAGCTCGCCGGCTGGCTGCCGCCCAGGGCGCTGGCGGCGGTGCTGCGTACCAGCTACGAACCGGGCGCCAGCCGGACGCTGGCCCGGCGTACCGAGGGTGACGGCGCAGGCGGCGGCGTGGACGTCGCTGCGGCCGGGCCGATGGCCACCGAGAACGCCTGGGCGCACTACCGGACCGACGACGCCTGGCACGCGACGTACTGGATCTCGGAGTGGCCGCGGCTGCCAGTGGGCGCGGACTTCCTCGCCCCGCTGTTGCTGACGACGTCCTGCCGCAGGACCGTCGCGGTCGTCGCCGAGCCGGTCGACCCGCGCCGCGCCGCTCGCGAGTCCCGCGCGGCCCGCACCGCCGAGCTCGCGAACGCCGCGCTGCGCGCACGGATGGGGCAGGTGACCACCGAGCGGACCCGCACCGAGGCCGCCGACGTCGAGGAACGCGAAGCGGAGCTGGTCGCCGGCCACGCGGCCTACCGGTTCAGCGGCTACATCACCGTGAGCGGTCGCAGCCTGCAGGAGCTCGAGGACGGCTGCGGGCAGGTCGAGCAGGCCGCGCACCGGGCGTTCCTGGAGCTCCGTCGCCTCTACGGCCAACAGGACGAGGCGTTCACGTTCACCCTCCCGCTCGGCCGGGGGCTGCGATGACCATTGCATCCGATCCGATCACCCGGTCCCCTGCGCTGCAGCGCGTGCTCGAGGACCTGGAGGCCGAGCGCTACCGGCCCGTACCTCCGCCTCCGCCACGCACGCCGGACGAACTGGACGCCATCGCGCGCCGGCTCGCGCTCCTCGCCGGCGAGCCGACGTGAACCTCTCCCGGCCGGCACGGCTCCCGGTGCACCGTGCCACCACAGCCACCCTGCAGGCCGCGTACCCCTTCATGGCCGAGGCCGGGCTCGGCAGCCGCGGCACCTACATCGGCCGTGACCTGTTCGGCGGCTCGTTCTGCTTCGACCCTTTCGAGCTCTACGCGGCGGGACAGCTGACCAACCCGAACCTGCTGGTCGTCGGGCAGGTCGGCTCCGGCAAGTCCAGCTTCGTCAAGACCTTCCTGTGGCGGCAGCAGGCGTTCGGCCGCGCCGCCTGGGTCGCCGACCCCAAAGGGGAGTACGGCGATCTCGCCGCCGCGTGCGACACGACACCACTGCGGCTCGGACCCGGCCAGTCGACCCGCCTCAACCCGCTAGACACCGGAACGGCCGACGCCGACATACCCCCCGCCGAGGTGGCCGGGCGACGGCTGCGCCTTCTGCTCGCGCTCGCCAGTAGCGCGCTCGACCGGCCACTGGCACCCGTCGAGCACGCCGCGTTGGACCTCGCCCTGCGGGCGATCACCACAGCGACCGGCCGCGCGCCGATCCTGCCCGATCTCGTCGAGGCCCTGCTTGCCCCGTCGACTGACGCGGCCGCCGCCCTTCGCATGGACCTGGCGGCTCTCACCGAGGCCTCCCGCGATGTCGCACTCGTGATGCGCCGGATGTGCACGGGCGACCTCGCCGGCATGTTCGACGCACCCACCACGGTGGACCCTCGCGACCTCGCAGGTCCGCTGATGGTGCTCGACCTCGCCGAGGTCTACCAACACAACCGCGACGCGCTACCCCTGGTCATGACGTGTGCGACGGCCTGGCTGCAGGCCGCGGTGCACGCAGCCGACGCGGCCAGGCGGTACGTCGTCGTCGACGAGGCCTGGGCCCTGCTCTCCTCCCTGGGGACGGCGCGCTGGCTGCAGCAGTCCTACAAGCTGGCCCGCGCACATGGCGTCGCGAACCTCGCGGTCCTGCACCGTCTGTCCGACCTCACAGCTGCCGGACCGGCCGGATCCGAGCAGGCACTGCTCGCCCGGGGACTGCTGGCCGACGCCGGCACCCGCGTCGTCTACACCCAGCCAGTCAGCGAGGTCAGCCAGGCACGCGAGCTGCTCGCTCTCACCAGCACCGAGGCCGAACTCCTGCCGCACCTGCCGCAAGGCACAGCTCTCTGGAAGGTTGGAGTCCGCTCCTTCGTCGTGGAGCACCGCCGCAGCGCTGCCGAGCTCGCAATGACGGACACCGATGCCCGGATGCTGGCCGACCGATGACCGCCCAACAACGCCCGTGGGGAGCGGAGGCAACCGAGCCGCCTCAGGACATCCCGGCGGAGCAGGCTGTGCTCGGCGCGATCCTGCTCAGCGCCGAGGTGGCCAGCGGGCTGCTGCCCCGGCTGCGGGCTGAGCAGTTCTACCGGCCGGCGCACGGCGAGCTGCTCGGTGTCATGCAGCACCTGAACGACCGAGGCGACCCCGTCGACCCACTGACCGTGCACGCCGAGCTGCGTCGGCGGGGCCGGCTCCAGTTCGGTGAGCGCAAGGCCGCTGTCGTGCTGCACGACCTTCTCGCCGCGACACCGACAGTGGCCAACGCGGGGTACTACGCGGGCATCGTCGCCGAGACCGCCGCTCGCCGCCGGGCCGTCGAGGCGGGGGTGCGGCTCGTCCAGCTCGCCGGCGCGGGCCACGGCGATCTCGACCAGCTGATGTCCGACGCCGCCCGTGAGCTGGCATGTATCCGCGCTGCCGTCGAGCGGCACCACGCGCTGGTGTGGTTGTTGACGACCGTGGCCGCGTTCCGACCGTAGATGGCCTGGATCTGCGCGAGGTCCTGCCAGACCGAGCAGATCTGGATGCCCTGACCAGTACCGGTCGAGGCGTACGTCGCCAGCTCCCGCAGCGGGGCGATGTTCGCGGCCTCGTCGAGCATCAGCAGCAGCGCCGGGTCGAGAGGCTGACCGGTCGAGGCGTACAGGTCCTGCGCGGCCCGGAGCACCGCCTGCACCAGTGCCTCGAACAGCGGCCGCAGCCGCGCCTGCGCGTGAGCCGGGGCGACGAGGTAGAGCGTCTCGCCCTCGGTGACGAGCCGGCGTACGTCGATCACCCGACCGGCGAGGTGGTCAGCCCCGACGACGTCGGTGGCGCCGCGGGCGGACGGGCTGGCGAAAGCTTTGAGGATCGACTCGGCAGTCGCGTAGACCGAATCACGTTGCCGCTCCTCGCGCGCGCAGGTGGCCGCCCACGCGTCGAGGGCATCGACGTCGGCCAGGTAGCCGAGGAGCTCGGTCACCTGTCTCGTCTCCCGCCGGTCCACCCACGACGACACCTGTCGTACGCCGCCACCGGCATGCGCGGCCGCGAACAGCAGGGGCCCGAGGAGCTTGGCGCCCAGGCTCTCCCAGAAGCGGGCGTTGTCGCCGGCCCGCGCATCCCCGGCAGCCTCGACGAGCCAGGACGCGACCTGCTCGGCGGCCGGGTAGTCGGTGCAGGCCAGCAGCGGGCTCCACTTGGCTGTCGGGTAGCCGGTCTGTCCGGTTGGGTCGAAGACGTGCACTCGACCCCGGCGGAGTCGCTCGTCGTACGTCAGTCGCAGGACGTCGCTCTTCACCGAGGTCACGACCAGCGGCCCGTCCCAGCGGAGCACGCCGGGTACGACGAGCCGGCTGGTCTTGCCAGCCTGCGTCGGTGCGACCACCAGCACCGAACGACGTGCCTCGGCGGCGATCAGGGGGCCGCGCCGGCCCAGGCGGCCGAGCAGGATGCGGCCGCGCTCCGGACGACGGACGACGAGATGTGGGACCTGCCGCCGCGTCGCCCAGGCCGACGATCGATCGCGCTCGGCGCCTGCATCGGGCCCACGCCGAAGACGAGCGACCATGACTGCCGCGCCGATCAGACCGGCGAGCCGCCCGCGTCTTCCTGCCTGGCTCGGCCGACCTCGCCACCCTGGACCAGACCTCCCGCATGATCGGCGAGTTCGAGCGCGAGCGGACCTCGGTGAGCATCGGCGGCGACGGACACCGCAGCATCAGCACCTCGTCGGCGCAGACGAAGGTCGCCCCGGTCGAGTACCTGCGGCAACTGCCCTCCGGCAGCGCCGTCGTCCTCTACGGCCGGGAGCCGGCGCTGCGGCTGCACACCACCGCCTGGTTCGACGACCCGGCACTGCGGCGCCTCGTGGCCCCGGCAGCAGTTCCGCACCGACCTGTGGACACGGACGGGGTCGCAGCTTCTTATCCACAGGCTGGCAGTGCCCCCGTTGTGGCAGCAGCCGAGAGCGCACCTACTGGTGGTCTGCCCAGCGCGCCAACCGGCGCCCGGACACCCCAGGAGCCCGACATGTGCGACCACGACCGCTCACTGCTCTCCGTCGTGCCGACCGGCCCGTCGCTGCTCGACCAACTGGCGGAGGTACCCGGCACCGATCGCTACCTCGACGTCACGTCCGGCCGGGAGTACACGATCCACCACGCCGTCGACGGGACCCCGATCCCGGTGCCACTTCACATCACCGAAGCCGAGCGCGAGCAGATCGACCAGCGCAGCCGGGTCTTCCAGGGTGAGCTGCTGAAGCTGTCCGGCACACCCCCGGACGGGCTGCCATGACAGCACCGAGCGAGCCCACTCCGCCGCTCGACCCAGGGCCCATCTTCGCGACACTGGCCCAGAACGGTGTGCAGTACGTCGTTATCGGTGGCGTCGCGGCCCAGCTCCACGGATCGTCGTCACCGACCTTGGGCGTTGACATCACGCCGCAGCGGTCTGCGCCCAACTTCGCACGCGTCGCCGCCGCGCTGACTGAGCTGCAGGCACGCGAGTGGGTGCCCGGCTTCGGCTACCCGCTGCAGCTGCCGATGGACCGGCGCCGGCTCACCGGTGACCGTGCTCTCCTCACCCACACGGCGTACGGGCGCGTCGACGTGATTCTCGCTCCGCACGGCTTCCCCTACGGGTACGACGAACTGGCGCTGTGCGCCCGAGACGTAGCTGCCTACGGCAAGGTGCTGTTCGTCGCCGACGTCGCCGACCTCCTGCGCTCGCATGCCGCCGCTGGCCGAGGTAAGGACGTCGAGGCACTGTCGCGGCTGAGATCGCTCAAGCAGTCCATCGCCGAGCGAGGACTGCTTCCGCCCCACGAGCTGATCGCACCGGTCCAGACTGGTGTGCCGGAAATCGGCCTCCAGGATGCGCTGGCGGCGTCGAAGCGTCTCGCGACCGTCTTCGACGACATCCGTCCCGCCCTGGCGTACGTCCGCCGCGAGCTGTACCGGGCGGTCGACGAGGCCACGTACGGCAACGAGGAGACAGCGCGGACGTCCATAGCTCGCGCCCAGCACGCGGCCAGCAACGCGCAGGCTGACATCCGAAAGCTGCGTCAGGATCTGTCTCCGGCGAGTTCGAGGTCCGACGTGTTGTACCTGCACGGGCGAACCAGCGATCCCGTCCCGGACCTCATCCACCAAGCCGGGACAGAGGTGGCGATGGGGGAACGGCTGCTCGCGTCGGCGGCGGGCCGGACGCAGCGTTCCGGCCGCGACGAGGTCCGTGACCTGCTGATCGAGGCGCGTCTGCATGTGGCCACGGCCGACAACCACCTCGATCTGCTGCAGATCCAGCTCGAGCGAGTAGCCCGGGGCTGGGAGAGGGATGAGAGGTGGGAGCGGGAGACTGGATCTCGCGAATGAATCGCCCCCGTCACCATTCCGTTCCTCGGTACGGCGGCTTGATCATGACAGGCTGGGTGAGCCTGGTTGCCGGCGCTCAGCACAACTCATGAGTCAGATCTCGGCAGGTGCCAACGGGATCGATCTGCGGGAAACGGGCCTGGCTCAGGTCCCCCCGACCGGCAATCCACATGACCTCACGCTTGAACGCTGTGGGGACTCCATCCTCGGCCACAGGTGACTGCCTTCCTGCAGGATCACGTCCCACAGTCAGAGTGTCAGCAGTCCTACAGCGATCCCGTCCTCCGGGCACCGAGAGGCTCCAACGGCAGCTTACTGCTGCGACGCGGCCACCGCGACATGCGAACGGCGCCCGGTCGTCTACCGTCCGCCGTTCCGGACGGCGGCCAAGGCGCCCTCCATCTCGTGGGCGGTGGCGAAGCGCTCAGACCTATACGACGCGCATGCCTTGATCAGGAACTCGGCGAAGCCGCCCGGCAGATCGGGTCGGACGGTGCAAGGATCGATGACCGCCTCACCGACCATCGGCTTCGATGCCGGATATGGATGTTGACCGTTGCAGAGCAGCTCGTAGAGCAGGACACCGACGGCGAAGAGATCCGTCGACACGTCCCAGCGGGTCAGGTCGGCATCCGGCGCCTGGTAGGGCGGCGTGCCAGACTGCGTGTAGACGGGGTCGCCGACGCGCGACGCGATGTTGAAGTCGAGCAGCTTGGTCCCGGATCGCGTGAGCATCACGTTGAGGGGCTTGATATCGCGATGCACCAGGCCCTTGTCCTGCAGTTCCATCCACTCGCCGTACTCGGCCTCAGTTAGCTCACCTTCGTGCTTCTTACGGTCGAGCTCCTCAATGCGGGCGGCATCGGGATGGATGGCGACGAGCGCGCTGAGGATGTCGAGCGCGACGTCAATCGCCTCGCGGTCCCGCAGGTGTCGCTTGCCCGTGGCGTACTCGTCGAGCGACTCGCCGTCGATGAACTCCGTGATGAGGTACCAGTCGCCGGCCGTCGTCTTGCCCGCCCAGAAGACCTCCACGACGTTGGGGTGGTGGATCTTGCGGAGCGCGCCGATCTCGCGTCGCACGGCCTCGTAGCCGGCGGCGTTGTCGAACAGCTTGAACGCACGCTCCTCGCCTTCGACGTCGTCGCGGACCCGGTAAACGGTCGAGAACCCGCCCTGACCCAAGAGGTCGATGATCTCGAAGCGCCCGTCGATGATGTCGCCGACTGCGTAGCCCTTCGCCTTGGCTCCAACCGACGACTTCACCTCCGCGGGGTCGGGTTCGGGGAGGACCTCGCTGTCCCGCTGCTTGACGCCGCCGGCGCGTTCGCTCTCCGCGCGCAAGCGGTGTTGGACGGACTCGTTGCAGTAGACGACCTTCTCCGCGCTGCCCCCGACCCGGTAGCTGAGCTCGACGTTGCCGAACTCGGCGGACCCGATCCACGCTTGCTGCTCCTTCACCCGCCGGCGGAGCTCGAGCGCCAGTTCCGCAGCCCAGGCCAGCGCTTCGTCGGGAACCTCCACGTCTGGGTTCGGCCATATTAGCTTCAGCAGACCGTTGACAGTGTTGTTGGCGGCCTTGCGGTCGCGACCACTGAGTTGGTTGCCCCAATCGAGACGGCCTTGGATGACGTCGAGCCGTGAGCTGCGGCGAAGCTGGCTCCAACACTCGGCGAGGAAGTCGCTAACGAACCCGAAGTGGGAGGTGAAGTAAGACGGGTCGAGCTTGGGGACATCCCAGCCGGGCAGGTAGGCGTGGATGCGGTCGTGGAAGGCGGTGTCGTTGCGCATCTCCTTGGGCATCGGCCCGAACAGGTGGCCGCGGCGCAGCTCCTCGACGACATCGACGTCGAAGTTGCCGACCATGACGATGCCGCCGTCGGCTCGGATGCTCTCCTTGCCACGGCTGAACTCGCCGGACTCCATGTAGCCCTTGAGGATGTTGACGCCTTCCTTCGTGTCGAACGAGACGCCGGAGACCTCGTCGAAGCAGATGACGTCGTACTGGGCGACAAGACCACGCCTGCCCGTCGTGTTATTCACGAACATGTTGGCGATGGTCGCCTTGCCGCCCGAAACGAGGTGCGCGTACGGCGAAACCTGCTGGAAGAGGTGTGACTTCCCGGTGCCGCGCGGCCCGAGCTCGACGGCGTTGTAGTTCGGCACCACGAACGGGACCATGCGAGCGATGAGGATGTCCTGCTCGCGGCGACTGAACCGTGCTGGCTCGAAGCCGACGCTACGCAGCAGAAGGTCCCGCCACTGGTCGAGGGTGAACCGCGCTCGTCCCTGGACGAAGGTGTCGAGCGCGTCGCGGGTTGACATCTGGATGGGGCGCACCGACTCGACTCGGAACGGCTGCCCAGAGGACTCGCGGGCCAGGGCGGCGATGTACTCCAGGGTGACCTCGGCGTAGAAGCCACCCGTGAGCATCCGGTCGTGCGCGTTGACCAGCTCGTCGGCGATGTGGATGTCGCTGAGCTGGAGGCTGGGCAGCTCAGCCTTGTAGGCATCGACCTTGGCGTCCAGACGAGCGCGGAGCAGGTCGATGATCTTGACCTTGCCCTTCTCGCGAGCCCGCGACTTGAATAGCTCTTCGTCGCCGGCGCGCACGGTCCGTTCCTTCATGGACCGCTCGACGACGGCAAGCCCCTCGGCGATCTCGTCGGGATCGGTGGTTGCGCAGTAGCGGCCCAGGAGGAACTCACCCACGTAGGTCGGGACCGGGTACTGTCCGCGGAACTGCTGGGCCAGGTCCTTGCGGACGAGGTAGCCCTCGAAGACCTCGGCGGCGAGCTGGTCGAGATCGTCGAGGCCGGCCGTCACCGGTTCCTCCCGACGACGACTTCGCGCTGGGCGAGGATCCGGCCGTCGTCGGCGACGAGGACAAGGTACGCGCGTTCGCCCTCGTGTTCCTCGTCGGGGACGACGAGCGATAGCTTGCCGGCGCACAAGGTCTCCTTGGCCTGCTCGGCGATACTCGACTTCGGCTCGGCAGGAAGCCCACGGATGTCAACGAGCACCTTGTCAGTGACGCCGCTGAACTCGATGCGGCACTGCAGCCCGAGCCACTTGATCCTCGTGATCTCCGGTCCGCTACTCGTCGCCGCGGTCGCGCCGGCCGTCACCGTCAGGCGGGGCACGATGCACTCCTGGGGGCTCACGCCACCGTGCTCGTACTCCTTGTTGGACTCGAAGCACGTGACCCCCGGTGCCAGCGCGATGCGCACGTCTTGATCCCAGAACCACGGGACGGTGGGCGCGTCGACGACCGCGCCCTCTTTCAGCCGGGCGCACCTGCCCTTCTTGATGACGGTCCCCGCCGGCGGCAGTTCCACCTTCTCCATCCCGCCCGGAAGCAGGAGCCACCCATGGTCGGTGACTATGTCGACCCGCTGCCAGCCTCCATCGAGCAGCTCACGGATACGGGAGGCAATGCGATCGACCTCCTCGTCGAGGTAGTCGACGAGCCGGCAGCCGAACTTGTGGCCGCGATCATCGACCTCGCCCGCCTCCGTCCACGCCGCGCCTGAGGGGTCGCCCAGTTCCGCGCCAAGGACCTGCACGTCATTGTCCGCCATCAATCCACGCAGCACCTGGATCGAGGCCCTTGTACCGGTGACGGCGTTGGCAGAGTGCAGGTCGGGCCCAGCGACGAGCGCGCCCTTCGCCGTGGGGACGAGCGCAGGCTTGGCCGTCTGCGTGACGGTCGGGAGCGCAGCCAGGCTGGTCGTCGTGGTGACGTCGAAGCCAGCACCCAGCAGGCGATCTTGCAAGCGGTGGGCAACGTCGAGGCGCAGGCCGTCGACGAAGACGGTGACCGCGCCCTTGGCCGTCGACGCCGGCGCTCCGGGCTCGTAGGTGTGCGCGTTCGCCATCGGCCCGATCGCCGCCTGTAGCGCCTTCGCGGCAAAGTCGAGCCACGACCGATACATCGCGCCGATTGCCGCGGACACAGCCTCCCGGTCAGCGTTCATCTTGACCGCAGCCAGCGCCCGGAGCACCGCGTCGTCGGCCCGCCAGCCCCGCTCGGCGTAGTCCGCCGTCAGCGCAGCGAGATCCGAAGAGGCGAGCGGCTGGGTGGTGATCTCGGCGAGGAGCACGAGTTGTTCGAGCGCGAACGCGAGCGGCGCCAGGTCGAGATCCGCCCATACCGTGCGCCGACGGGCGACGTGCTCGGCCTCGAGACGCACGACCTCATTCCGTGCAACCTCGACGGTGAGCACGTCGAAGTCGCGCAGACGGTTTCGCAGCTGGTCCTCGGCTATCTCGTTGTCCTGCGGCCACGCGTCAGCTCGCTCGACGATGAGCTGGTCAGGACGCGCCTTGCGAAGCTGCTCGGCTATCCCCGAGTAGCGCTCCGGCGTCTCGGCGAAGCGCTTCCATACGTGCGCCCAACCGCCCTTCCGGCCGCCGAGCTTGCGCGCCGCCGACACCTCGCCGTCCAGCGTCGGGTCGAACCCGTAGTCCGCCTTGCACTGCTGCACGAACGCCGTCCACTGCGGTGCTTCAAGCCGATCGCGATAGCCGTGGGGATCATCGAGCCACCCGAGCAGGCTGCGGACCGGGTCGGGGTTGACCAGCTCCCGGAAGAAGTCGGCATCGAGGACCTGCGTCAACAGGCGATCTACACGCTCATCAAGCAAGCGGTCGAGCGCCAGTGCCAGCGCAGCGCTCGTGTCGGCGTCGTCGGCAACCTTCAGGCCGAGACCGCGATCGGGGTGCGACAGCAGCGCTCGGACGGACCAATCGCGGTTGTTCGGGTGGGAGAACCACTGGCTCCGGTACTGAAGCTCGGCAATCGGCGCGATCTTGGCCGGACAACTGTCAACCGCCCGAAGAGCGCTGCGGGCCACACCTGGCAGGTACACGATCGGCCTACCGGTAGGCAGCTCGGCGTCGACGGTGCCGGCCACGACACAACGCACCCAGTACGCCGGCCCGCGCCGGGCCGCCGTGTCGAAGTCGCCTAGCGACACAACGGGCAGGTGCTCGCCAAGTCGGTCGATCACCGACCGCCATTGCCCCGCTTCGTCCGGCCACAGCAGCGCGATCGGCGCCTCGTATGCGCCCGCGTTGTACGCCAGGGCGTCCGAGAGCGCCGCAACCAGCCGATCGAGAACGGTCTCGCTCACGCGCGGCCCGCCCGCTTCCGTGCGTCGAGCTTGACTATCAAGGTGAGGTGCGAGTCGTTCTCGCGCTCGCTGCCGTGCGGGTTCTTGCCCCGGTCCTTCTTCCAATGGATGTTGGACGGCGCCCGCAGCACACCTGCCTCGACGAACGGCCGCGCGTTCAACCGCACGCCATCGTTCACATCCGGCTCCCAGCCCACGGCCTGCTCGTGGAATTCTTTCCACCGCACGAAAATGTCCAGCGGCTTCTCACCCTCGATAATCAACTGCAGCTTGCGCTGCAGCTCCAATGCGGCCGACAACCGCGCCTCCGCACCGGCGATGTCGTCGCGGACCCCAGCCCGCTGCCGCTCGACCCAGTCCTGACCCAAATACGTGTAGGTCAGTTTCTCCAGCATCTTACGGTCGAGGCGGTGGTAGTTCACCAACGCCGAGAAGCCGTCACGAAGCCCGTCCCACACGTGCCACACGAACGGGCGGTTGCCGAACAGCGTGCAGTGCTGCTTGAAGAAGTCGTCCCGCAACCAGTCGGCGATACTCTTCTTCTTAGTCCCCGCCTGATCAAGCAACTCTTTCACGCGCGCCGGCGACCACGACTCCCCATATGCAGCAGCGAGCACCTGCTGAACCCGATCCGATGCCGGCGCCTCACCAGCCACCGAGGGTAGGCACACGATTCCATCGCTGTCGGTGACCCCATCCAGATCATCCGGTTCCGCCTGCTCGGGCCACCGGTATCCAACCAGCCGAGCAACCGCCACCTGCAACGGTGCCGTAGACACTTCAGGCCGCCCCTCGAACAGCCACTGCATCGGATTGTCCGACCAAGGTCCCGGCAGCGGCCCCGCCGCCTCAGCCGCCCGTCGCCATCGTTGTTCGTCGAACCTGACCTTGAGCATCGTCCCTGGTGTGACTTTGAGCGCTTGGTCGATAAGGCGAATCTGGGAGCGGAAGTCGTCAGACTGCACGAATGCCCAGAGCGCATCGCGAAGCTGGGGGTTATGGGGGATGATGCAGGCCAAGTTCTGATCCCAGGCAGTGCCGTCATACAGCGTCGCGGGGAGGTCCCCAGTGACCCGAACAGCCACGCCTTGCTTTCCCCAGATGTTGACGCCGCGAAGTACGGCGCCGGGCTCACGAGAAAGCGGCCCCCTCCCGCCGTCCCACCAGAGAGCCTTGGACCGACCGAGATGCGCGTCGGTTCGGTCGATCGATCCCAATTGTCGTATCCACGCTCCAGCGATGGCGGGAAGCTCCCAGAAGAGGCGCTGATACCGGGGGTCATCGCCCGTCTGTAGCCCCGCGTACGAGTCAGCAGCTGATGCGAGGAGTTGGCTTGTCGCGACTTGCCCACCGAGTACCACACGAGCGTCAGGGTTTGTCAGCTGTCCGAGCTGACCGGAGCGCCGCAGCGTCGCTTCGCGCAGCTGGACGGCCTTGTCCGCAGGGTTGAGTTGGGAACTCGTATCGATGTTGACGATCTCCGACGATGTGGACGGAGGCTGGTTGGTAAGCACCAGAAGGAGGACACCGAGATCGAACATCGGGGTGCGGAAACCTCGAGCGCCGAGTAGCACACAGGTCGACCACGTGGTTTTCGCCAAGAGTCCCCGACGCAGATCCTCGTAGACCCCGAGATAGAGAAGCTTGTCCGGGGTGAGAAGCGCAGTCGATCCGCCGTCCGATACCAGCTTCAACATGCGATCCAACATGGCGGTGGCGAGGTCTCCGGCGGCGGTTCGGTGGTAGGTATCGAGGTACCGTCGCAAGAGTTGGGCCTGCTTTCCGCGGCTAAGATACGGGACGTTGGTCGCTGCGAGCGAATACTTCCTCGACAGCAATCCGGCTGCGCGCGCTATGCCTGACGCGTCACCCCCGAGCACAGACCGCGCGGTGTCGGCTCCTTCCAGGTCAGTCGCCCGATCCAACAGAGGCGCAATCTCCTCCCACTCGACGTCTTCGAGTGAGGTTTGAACCGCGGTGGGATCCGCCGCTCGTTTCGGATCAATGAGGGAGCCAAGCGTGTCCGCGTCGCGGAACAAGCTATGCAGCCGCGTTAGGGCGTTTTCAAGTCGCTGGTCACCGCCAGCGACGGCCTTCCACTCCTCGACGGATGCCTTCACGGGGATGCCGGAGCAGGCGATGTTCGGAACGGGGAGTTGGCGCCAGCCCCCGCCGGCCTTCCAGCCTTGGAGCGCGACCGCGAACATGGCGATCTGGACGCAGCGAGGGTCAAGCTCGAGGCCGAAGAGGTTGGCGCGCAGCACCGCGTCCTGCGCGTCGACGGGCGTCAGGCCCTCTTCCTCTGCGCGCATCCGCCACAGCATCGAGAACGCCTCGACGAGGAAGTGGCCGGACCCGCAACAGGGGTCCATGACCGTGACCTCGGCGACCCGGTCAGGCCAGCCATCGAACGAACCGGCGGCGGGCCGACCGTCCTCGTCGACGCGGAGATAGTCGAAGTCCTTGACAAGCGGACTGTCGCGATGACGGGCGGCCCACCAGGCGCCGAGCGAATTCTCGAGCAGGAACCGGACCATGTAGTTCTCGGTGAACAGTTGGGTGACGGGCCCGAGATCGGCGCCGCCGATCTTCCGTTCCGAGGCGTTGACCTCGTCCTTCTTGTCCTTCTGCCAAAACTGGTACACCCAGCCGAGGGCGTCGTCGGCTGCGAAGGTCCCCGCCGGGATGGCATCGAGGATCTGCTCCAGTGCATGGCGGCCTTCGGGGGGGAGGCGCAGCCGGACGCAGGGGTCGTCGAGGCGGAAGATCCCGGGAAGGATCTCGGCGGCAAACCGGGCCGCTACCGACCAAGCGTCGGGCTCGCCCAGCTCGGCTGCCAGCTCCTCGCAGTCGGCGAGGGTCACGGGCGCCTTGAACGACGGATGCAACAGCAAGTTGTTTTCGGCGAGGAACCGAGCGAAGAGGAGCCGGTGCCACTGCTCGTACGCGCACTCGGCGACGAGCAGCTCCCGGTTGTCGGCGAGCTGACGCCACTTCGCTCGCAGCCCGTTGCGCAGTGCCGCCTGGTTGGCGTCGAGGTGATCGGGCCGACGGTCGAGGAACACGCCCAGCGTCTCGATCGCCTGGCGCGCCGCACCCTCCGCTGCCCGGCGGGCAGCAAGCACCGAAGCCTCCAGCTGCTGCCGATGGGTAGAGGACAGGGCGCGCATGGTCACAGGAGGACCGTCTTGCCGTCAGCGAGGTGAGGCTGCACGCGAGAGCGGAGTTCCTCGACATACCGGTCGAGGTCATCGCCCGTCTTGATCGTGGCCGACGGCGCGGCGACCGAGACACTCTCGGGTTCGACCTGCTTGGCCGCGCGGTGGCGTGCCTGGTCGCGCTGGTGGGCGACGAGGCTGATCCGGTCCTGCCACGCGTTGAGGGGCGTCTGGTCGAGCGTGTCCAGCAGGCTGGCGTCGCTGGTGACGTCGGGGGGTTGGATCGCGACGAGCTTGGCGTCCTTGAGGATCGCCTCGCGGTCGGCTTCGTCGAGTTGCGTCCACTCGGGCCACGCCTGCAGCTCCCCGACCGCGGCGCGCTGGGCCGAGGCGAAGCTGTCGGCGCGCTGCAAGACCTCGCTGCGCAACGCGGCGGTGACCTGCTTCAGCAGCGGCGCGATGGGGTCGGGTTCGTCGAGGAGCTGCCGTCCGGTTTGGATGGCGGTGATCGCCGGCTCGATCTCGCTCGCCACGGCGAGCCCGTCGGCGTGGCGGGCGAGTCGCTGGAGCTCGGCCCACTCGAATTCACGCTGGGCGCGCTGATGCTCGGCCGCACGCCAGGCGTCAAGGTTGACGCTGAGGCGGTCGTGCTCGTCGGCAACGGCCCGGAGCCGCTGGTTGCCGCCGAGGGCGAGGAGCGCGTCGAGGTGGTCGGTGTCCGGGCCTTCGGGAAGCGGGGGCGGGCCTCCGGCACGGCCGGCAAGGTCCTTCAGCCGCTGGAGCAGGGCGGCGAGCTGGGCGCCCTCCTGCCCGGCTTCGTAGGCGATCCCGGCTGCGGTCAGGAGGCCCTTCACCGCGAGTCGCTGGCTGACCGACGGTGGCTCGTCCTCCTTGTAGAGGGTCACCTTGCCGATCTGGGTCTGGAGCAGCTCTTTGGGGCCGCCGAGGTCCTTGCCGTCGAGCGCGGCGCGGATGTTGCCGGCAGCGAGCAGGGTGAGTACCGCTCCGCTGACGGCGTCCTTGGGCCAGCCATACGGCGGTGCCGAGAACCGCTTTTGCAGGTCGGCGCCCTTGGTCCCCGCTGGGGTCACCGCTGTGAGGACTTCCTTGCAGACTGTGTTGGTTGTGGGCTCGCCGTGGTGGCCAACGGCGTCGAGCGCGTCCGGGGCACCGTCGCGTGCCTTGGTTACGACCTTGCCCCAGTTGGGGTTGTCGCCGGCCCGGAACTTTGGGAACAGCCTGATGAGGGAGCGCCCGGCAGCCGTGTCGACGGCGGCGCGCAGGTTGGACGTGGTGATCTCAGAGCCGCCCCCCTGGAAGACGCGCGCTCGGGCCACGACCTCTTGGAAGAGCGTGGCGAGTCGCTCGTCGTCCGAGACCTTGCGGGTCTTCATGGCGCGCTCGGCCACCTTGCCCTCGTCGGTCTGAGGGGTGGGGCGGCGGAGGGTGTCGTCGGCGGCCGCGAAGCTGGCGAGGGTGTCCTTGATCTGGTCGACCTCGTGCTTGGGCAGGAACACGAAGACGGTCGGGCTCTCGTCGCCGGCCTCGGCGGAGGCCTTCTTCACGGCCGACTCGGTGGCGGACCACTCGTCACGGATCCACACTGGGACATCACCCTCGCCCGTCGGCGGCTCATCCTGGCCCCAATGCACGTCGATCTTGCGTGGTGTCTTGCTCGTGCCGTGGATCAGCTTCAGCCCGCCGAGCGCGCTGTCGACGGCGGCCATGAGCCGCTCGCTGCGGAACTGGTTCATACGCGTGGCGTCGTCACGGATGGCGGCGAGGCGGCTGCGGTAGTCCTTCTCCCACTCCGCGCCTTCTTCGGTCTGGAGCCGGTACTCGTCGTCGATGCGCATGAGCCGGCCGTCGGCAACGAGCAGGTCGAGCATCTCGGGCACTCGCTTGCGGAGGCGTGCGCCATCGTCGGCCAGGTCCTCGACGAGGAGGTCGGCGAGGTATGGGGCGGTAGCGCGAAGCCCGGTCTCACCGCCGATGGTGCGCGCCGGGATCTGCGAGATGAGGAAGATCAACGAGCAGATCCGGGACTTAAGCACGCCATCGGGTCCGTGGATCCGCAGGGTGCGGATCAGCTCGTCGATCTCCTTGAGGAGCACGCCGCTCTGCAACATGCCCGGTGACTGCTCGTCGTAGAGGAAGTCGCCGCCCACCACGTGACCGACCGGCGCTGCGGCGACTTTCGCTGCGGCTTCGTGGACCATTCGGAGCTGGGTGCGGAGCTGGCCACCCTTGCCGGCCTTGTCGATCGCCCGCAGGGCCATCTCCCAGAATCGGCGGCGAGTCGGCAACAGCGGGTAGTCGGGCACGAGATCGGGCTTGTCGGCCGCCTTCGGGGCGAGTTGGGTGCCTCCGAGGTGCTTGTCGATCTCTCCGCTCATGGAGTCGAGGGTCGACTTGAGGGCCGGGATGTGCTGAGGCTTCTTGCGCAGCACAACTGCGCGTACGACCGTCTCGACGTCAGTGTCGGACAGTGCCACCGGGACCGAGAACCGACCGGTGAGCTTCTGCAGTGTCGGCGTGGCGGTAAGCGCGCTCTGCCCGGTGGCGACGAACAGCACCTGGCTCTCGAACCGTCGCGAGCAGCCCTCAACGAGATCCTGTACCGCGAGGGCCTTCTCGCCGTCGTCACCGATGTACTGCTGCATCTCATCGAGCACGACGAGTACGAGCGGCAGCTTGCCGGGCTTGGTCGACTGCAACCGAAGGACGTCGTCCATGCCGTCGAACATCTCGTCCTCGGTGACGTCGCGAGTGGTCGGTGGGAACTGCGTCTTGAGGAGGTCCCGCACCTCCTTAGCCGACGTGAGGCTCGAGTCCGAACTCAGGAGCGCGTCGGTGATTAGCGGCGACACGTAGAGGTCGTGGATCTCCTTGTCGTACGTACGGCCGGCCGTTGCCACGGCGGCAAGGATGGCATCAAGGTGCCCGTTCTCCGCCGCCCACATCGTGAACCTGGCCCGGGAGAAGTCGGCCGGAAGGCCGGCGCTCTCGAAGAGGACCGAGAGGAAGGCGAGCCGCACCGCGTCACTTCGACCGGCGGCCAGCGTCCCCGCCGCCGACCACACCCCCCCGAGCCGCTTGCCCGCGTTGGACAACTCGCTTAGGTGGGCGGCCACATCGGCGGGCAGCGTGACCAGGTCACGGGCCCGATCGCCACCGGGAAGCACGAGGTCGCGCCAGAGTTGCTCGAGCACTCGCACGAGGTGCGACTTGCCGCTGCCGTAGAAGCCGCTCACCCACACGGCCGGCTGCTGTGGTTGGGGCAGGTTGGTGAGGAAGGTGCTGAGGATCGTCTCGAGGCCGCGCTCGTACTCGCCGTCGCACACGAAGCTCCGCAGCTCCCAACGCAGCACGTCCCACTGCTGGTCGTTCTCCGGCTGCATGACCTTGGCCACGCCGTCGTTGGGGATCTTGGCCTCGGTCGGGTCCCGGAAGAAGAGGTCTCGGTTGCTCAGGGTCATCGACCGCTCCCGTTCGCCGTAATCGGAATCGCCAGGTAGTTCCATCCATCGCGGGCATCGAGCAGCCGGTAGCTGTTCCCCTCGTGCTCGCCTGGGAAGAAGACAAGCAGCCGACCTGCGATTGTGTCGTTCACCGCGTTCAACAGCGCCGACACCTTCACTGCGTGGCCCAGCCCGAACAGCGTGCCCGCGCCGAGGAGCGCCACGATGCCGTTTCGATCTGCGTGCGCGGCGAGCGCGGCTCGAACCTCCTCGACGAGGTGGGAGAAGAAGGCCGGGAGCGCTGACTCGAGAAGGTCGGGGCCCTCGAAGTACGCGTCTCGATACTCGTGGCTTGCCATCCACGTCTCAAACGACTTCGTCACGTCGACCAGCGACCAGGGGTGCTGCTCCTCCATGGTCGCCATTTTGAACGCAGGGAGGTGCAATCGGAGCCGCCGCTCCTGCTCGGGCGGGTACACCGCCATCCACACCCGCTGGGGCGGTGCCAAGTTCTGCTGCCACGGGAGCGCGACGAACTTGCGGTAGGCGCCAAGGAGATCGTCGACGTAGCTCACAGAAGTTGGCCCTGCCCTTCGGTCTCGAACGGCCGAAGCAGCTCGCGGAACCCGACCTCGATCACGCCGCCGGCATGGCGCATCTCCAACATCCCGTGCTGCGACGCGGTCGAGGCCAGGTCGAGGAGATGCGACGGGGGCTGATCGAGGGCCCTCGCCCACAACGTCTCAAACAGACCCTGTCCGCGAGCGCCCGTCAGGTGGCCGAGCAGGAGGGCGTAGGCGACATCGGCCGGGCGGCAGTTCGCACGGGTCCGTACCTTCGTAGCGAGCCGATCTGCGTTCTTGAGGTGGCCGGTCTGCTCCCACGACGAGAACGTGTTCCGTCCAACCTTGGCCAGGGTGGCGGTGCCGTAGCTGTCCGGGAAGTGCTCGCCGACGACTACCGCCAGCTCCTCCGACGTGAGCGCGTCGCCCGGTCGGGTCCGGGCGATGGCCGTGCTGCTCGCCCGGAACACCGAGTCTCGGGCCAAGGCGCACAAGCCGGCGAGCAGGGGGCGCGCGTCGTCGTCCAGTGGCCACAGGTCCCGCAGCGCTCGGAACAACAGCGAGTCCGGACGGAGCAGGTACAACTCACGCAGGTAACGGAAGGTCCGACGGCGACCACCGTCGGTGTCCTTACCAAGGACGTTCGCTTCGATAGCCGCGTGCTCGTAGGCGGCGAGCGGGGCGCTTTTCGGCACGGCGTCGAGCAACGCTGAGAGCGAGGCGACAACGATCGTGTGGCTGGTGTTCGTCCCCCCGCTCAAATCGCCGCGGAGTATCTCGGCGGCGAAGGAGCCGAGATCGGCGGCCTCGACCACCGTCATCGCCCCGACGTCGCCAGCCGATCGACCCGCCGGCGAGGGATCTCGCTGCGCATCCACAACTCGCATCGACCCTGACCGAGGTTGGCCCCGGGACGAGCCACACGCCGCTGGTGGGCCGAGACAGTGTTGCTTTCTGCGAGGCCGAGCAGTTCGGTCACCCCCTGGGCGTCGATGAGAGCCTGGGCGGCGAGATGCCGCGGTCACTGTGACCGAGCCTATAGCCGTGTGGACTTTGGACGTACCCCCGGCAGTCTCCACCCGGATCCGCTCGCCGGAAGCCCGGACGCCACGGGATGCAACTGTGTGCCGTCATCCTGATCTTGTAGTTGATCTTGCATGTTGATCTTGACTCCGTGTAGGTCCGTGGCGCCGCGGATGGCGGCTCGCGGGGCAGCCTCTCTAGGCGGGTTCCTGGATGTAGATGGCGTCAGTTGCGACCAGCGGCCGGTGGTGGCGATCGCGATCGGGCGACGCAGCGGCCGGCGACGTGCTCCTTCTGCGCCAGCGCATGGCCGCTGCGCGGCAGTCCCGCGGTGGCTCGGATGCAGGCCGGGCCGCAGCGGTGGGAGAAACCCACGGTGCTCGCCGAGTTTCAGGCGGGCTGCTTCGCTAGGGCGTGGGCGCGGTACGACCAGGTCCAGCAGACGCTCGAGCACGAACCCGTGCTCACGGAAGGTCGAACGATTCGGTACGCACGAGCCACCAACGGTTCCAGTCGGTGGCTGTGTAGTCGCGTCGCTGCCCCGCGTCGAGCCCAACGGTGAGGAGATAGTCGCCGCGGCCGGTTCCGGGGGCGGTCACGTCGAGCACGAGGACGCGGCCGAGGCTGACAGGGGGCTGGTTGTCGCTGTCGGCGGCCAGGACGAGCTGGACTCGGTCGCCAGATGCGAGGGCGCCGTTGAGGGTCTGCGCGGGAGAGGCGGACAGGGTTGAGACGACCAGGCCTGTCAGGGCCTCGTCGTGCAGCGGCGGGCCGAGCGTGTCCCGCCGCAGCGGCTCGCCGGTTCCGACCGGCCCCGTCGTGTACCGGCCGCGGAGTAAGTCCGGGTCCAGGATCGCGTCGTCCGGGACGTCGCTCCGGGGCACCTCTCGCAGTTCCACGTCGGTCTGCGCGAGCTGGTGGTAGGCGGGCAGGTCGTTGGTCGCGACGGCGACGCTGACGCCGCCCTGGACCCTCAGGTAGACGGCGCCGGCGAGGGTCAGGCCGATGGCGGCGAGGACGAAAGTGTGGATGCCCGTACGGGCGAGCGCGCCGCGCGCCTTTGGGAGTCGGACGCAACGCTTCGCCGCTCCGCGGGCTCGGGCTCGGTCGGTGGGGCCGGAGGGTCGTCGTCGGTGCGTGACGGGGCCGGGGCGTCCGGTGCCTCGTCCGGCTCGGGTGCCACCGGGCCACGGTAGGTCCCTGGGTTCCTGCGGCACGGTCGACGGTCGACACGCGGCTGGGCGTGATGCGTTTCAGGCAGGCGGCGGCTCATACGGCGGGTACCGCTGGCCGTGCGCCTCGCCGGAGACGTGAAAGCGGCGGACCATCTCCCAGGTGTGCCGCTCAGCGGCTAGGTCGCTGGGAACGTCCCATCGGAGCCGGACGAGAACTTCGGTGCGGTACAGGTCGACACCGGCACGCAACTGCGCGCCGTACTCCTCGGCGGCGGCAACAGACGCGCGGTAGGCGAGCAGAGAGAGAAGGCACCCGCCGCCGAACGTCGCGGCGAACAGCCACCACGGCGCGCCGACAGCGATCAGGACAATGCCGCTCGCGGCGGCGGTGACAGCGCTCAGGAACGACACGCCGAGCAGCCACTCGTAGTCGGTCCGGAACTCCTCGATGTCGCGACGGAAGTGCTCCGGGGTGACGTAGAACAGGCGGGGCCATAGGAACGTCGTTGGGATCCCGTACCGGTCGTGCGGGTAGCGCTCGGCGGAGCGAAGGACGTTGCCGAGCGCCGTCGGTAGGAAGATGTCGCGGTCGCCTTGCGGATAGGCGTAGTCCGCCTGATTCACGCGGGCCGGCGTGCCGACCCACTTCTCGTAGGTGTGAAAGTGGCGTTCGGCGAGGGCTGCGCCCAAGCCCGACAGCAGTGGGATGCGGGTGAGCGGGTAACCTTCGTAGAGTTGGGTGAGGTTGCGGAACTGGCTGGACATGACGCCGGCGGCGAACCACGTCAGGGTGAGGGCGCACAGGACGGCGAGGCCCCGGCCGGTTCCGTCAAGCCGGCTCCACCAGTGAAAAACGGTGGACATCTGTCCGGCACCGGTGAGCGCCGCGGCCGCGCCGCCGCCGACGAGGAGCAGGACCGGCAAGAACGCGTTGAGCAGGAACCGTCGCTCGAACAGGGTCGCGGCGCGGTCCAGGACGCCGCCCATCAGCCCCCTTGGTGAGTGCAGGTGAACCGGTAGGTGAGAGCGGGCGTGTGTTCGCGGGCTTTAGGGCACCTCTGCTGGTAGCGCAGGACGATCTCGTTGTATCCGCATGTGCACGTCGACCGGTACCGGTCGACGACCGGATCGTCGCCGGCAGGCCGTCGCGCTCCTGGCGCCATGCTCACCATCCGCTGGTAGGGAAACGGATCAACAGGATGGCCTCGGCGCGCGGGGCAGTCAAGCGGCTGCAACCCACGCCTGCAACGTCGGGTCCGGGACGGTCGGCGCGCGATGCTCAGGTCTCCTTGCGAACGACTGGGCTCGTCACGACCGACCTCAGCGGCCGAGGTCGTGCGCGAGGGACTGCGCCCGGCTGCGGCCCAGGGCGTTGCGGACGGCGGTCAGCGCGGCGTCGACGTCGTCGCCGGTCCGCAGGGGGGCGTGGCAGAGCTCTTGCTCGGGGTTGTCGGGAGCGGCGCGTTCCACCAGATGCAGGTCGTTGCGTTGCCGGCCGCGGGACAGCCCGACGTAGCCGGCCTCGCGGTAGAGGGCGTCGGAGCCGAGAAGCATCGCCCGCTGGCAGGTCAGCCCCTGCGCCTGGTGCACGGTCAGGGCGTAGCCGTGGTCCAGGCCGCCGTCGCGCAGATAGCCTGCGTCGAGGTGGAGCTCGCGTCCGGCGATCCGCACGGTCATCGTGCCGTGGTCGGGGTCGACAGCGCTGACAGTGCCGCGCTGGCCGTTGATCAGGCCGTGGCGGTAGTCGTTGCGGCGGGCGATGACCAGGTCCCCGGCAGTGAAGGTGCGGTCGGTGTACGGGCCGACCGGGACGGTCAGCGAAGGACCGGTCAGGAAGCCGGCGGCGTGCATGTGGGTGCGGGCCCGCAGGTTGAGCTCGTCGACGTCGGTGCGCCGCACGGCCAGCATCACCACCTCCGGCGACGGCCGCGCCCGGCCGGCGTCGGTGCTGGCCTGCCACCAGCTCGCGGCCAGGGCGGCGCGGGCGTCGGCGCCGGTGTCCGCACGCTGGATCCGACCGGCCGCCTCGTACTCGTCCAGGGCCCGGGTCGGGTCGCCGTCGCGGAGCTCATCGAGCGCGGCGCGTTCCCAGGCGCGGGCTTGCCGCCGGTTCTGCGACAGCTCGACGGCGCCGAGGGTGCCGGCGAGGCTGCGGAAGGCGCCGCCGGCCTCTAGCTCGGGCAACTGGCGGTGGTCTCCGACGAGGACCAGCTTGGCGTCGGCGGCCTGCGCATGCGCCAGCAGCCGCGCCAGCGGTCGAGTGCCGAGCATCCCGGCCTCGTCCACGATCAGCACACTGCCGCGGGCCAGCCCGGCCGGGCGGCCCCCGGCCGGCTTGTCGAGCGCTGCCAGCAGCCGGGTGACGGTCATCGCCGGCACCCCGGCCTGCTCACCGAACGCCAGCGCTGCGCGGGCGGCGACCGCCGTACCGAGCACCGACACCCCACCGGCCCGCCACGCCTCGGCAGCCGCGGCCAGCGCTGAAGTCTTGCCGGATCCGGCCTTCCCGACGATCACCTCGACGCCGGCGCCGGAGGTCGCGACCCGGCGGACCATCGCCTGCTGCTCAGCGGACAGCTCCCGGGTGGCGAGTGCGGCGGCGACGTCGTCGGGGTCGGCCAGGCCCACTCCGGCGCAGCGGCCGGCGGCCGCGGCGGTCAGGACGGCGACCTCGGTCGCGAGCATGTCTCCGGTCGTGTACCGATGGGCGTTCCGGGCGGCACCCCCCGGCTCCAGCGCAGGCACCGGGGTGGGACGGCGGGTGCCGGCGCCGAGGGCCACCACGTCCGGGCAGACCAGCAGCCGGTCGGCCAGCGCCTCGACCTCGGCGACCGCCGCGCCCTTCGGCAGCCGGACGCACCAGCCGCGGATCGCGTCCGGGCGAGTGAACGTCGAGGCCTTCGCCGTCAACCCGGCCGGCGACAGCAGCTCAGCCGACGCGCGCAGCAAGTCGGCGGGCTCCGGCAACCGGGCCGGCAACTCTCCCAGCAACCGGGTCCGGGCCGCGGCGTCGAACCCGAGCGCGTCAGCCCGGGCGTGCCACTCGGCGGCGAGGGACTCAGGTCGTACGCCGTAGTCCTTGGCCTTGCGGGTCGCCAGGGTCGCGGCCTGCGCGCCGGCCCGGCTGGTGCTGCCGCGTTCGGCCATCGCGGCCTCGATCTCCACCCGCCGGCGGGAGAACGCCGTGCGCGCCGACGCGAGGGTCAATCGTCGACCCTGACCAGGCGGATGTCGACCTCGCGGGTGACATACCTCCAGTGCTCGATCCGCCGCAGTCGTGCGACGAGGTCCTCGAACGTGTCAGCGTCGGCCGAGGCGTACTCGAACCAGGTGAGGAAGT
>JAABUN010002930.1_pt1 | contig 28190 bp, 22 predicted proteins | sample 5559311 | NCBI WGS metagenome assembly JAABUN01 (sample SAMN10711877, study PRJNA513370) | rock metagenome | isolation source: Antarctica rocks | place: Antarctica: Victoria Land, Siegfried Peak sud
CGCAGCCAACTCCAGGGCCGCCAGGCGGCCCGCTGCGCCCAACGCCGCTTCCGCCAGGACCCGGACGCCTACCTCACCGCCCTCGAAGACGTCCTATGCAGGGCGAGTTTGCCGCCCTAGAAAAAATGGGCGTGCTGACGACGCACGGCTTGCTCCTCGCCGCTGTGCGCCAACTCGGCCATGGCGAACTGGCGCACCGGCTCGAGCAGTCGGTACCGCATTGCGCCATCCGCGCCGATCTCGGCCTGCACGAGGGACTGTCCGACGAGCCGCCCCAATGGGTCAAGTACCTCCTCGGTCGATGCCTCACCAGCCCGTCCAATGGCCTCGGCTGCCGCCAGCGTCCAGCCACCGACGAAGATCGCGAGCCGGCGAAACACGCTCCGCTCCGCCGATCCGAGGAGATCATAGCTCCATTTGATCGCATCGGTGATCGTCCACTGTCGCTCTGGCAGATCGCGTGCGCCGCCGACCAGCAGTGGCAGGGCGCGATCCAGGCGAGCGAGTAATTCTGCCAGGCCGAGCACCTTGACCCGCGCCGCCGCCAGTTCGAGGGCGAGGGGGAGGCCATCGAGGCGTCGGCAGATCGCCGCCACGGTCGTAGCGTTCTCTGCGGTCAAGGCAAACGACGGGATCGCTTCGTGGGCTCGCCCGACGAAGAGGCATACCGCGGGTGCCGCCGCGACGACATCCGGCGTGTGGAACTGGATCGGGGGTGGTAATTCGAGTGGCGGCACGGGGAATTCTTGCTCTCCGCGTATCCCCAGCGCCGCCCGGCTCGTCACCAGCGCATCGAGGCCGGGGCAGGTCAGAAGGAGATCCGCGAGATCCGCCGCTGCATCGAGGAGATGCTCGAAGTTATCCAGCGCGAGTAGGGCTCGGCGATCCCGCAGCGCCAAATGGAGAATCGTGCGTGGATCCTGGCCGGGCTGCCCTTGTAGTCCTAATGCGCGCGCAATGGTAGGAATGACAAGTGTGGGGTCGCGCAGTGGTGCCAGGGATACCCAGACGAGCCCATCGGGATATGCCCCACTCGCCCCGTCGGCGACATGGAGTGCGAGGCGGGTCTTGCCCACCCCGCCAGGGCCAGTCAGGGTAAGGAGACGCATCTCGGGTTGGGCGAGCAGGTGCAGCGCCACAGCGGCCTCGCGTTCGCGCCCGATGAGCGGGGTGAGCACGCCGGGGAGTTGCGTGGACGAGATACCGATCGGCGCTACCTCGGACGGTGCGCTCGCCCTCGATGAGGTACCGATCAAAAGCGCACGCTGATCCTCGCCCAGCCCCAGCGCATCCGACAACCTGCGGAGCGTATCTGGGTACGGGCGTTTCCGTGTTCCGCGCTCAAGCGCGCCGATGGCATTGGCCGATAGTCCCGCCTTCTCCGCTAGCGTTTCTTGGGAGAGCGCCGCTGCTATACGGTAGCGTCGCAGCCGCTCACCGAACGTCTCTTCGGCCGTTGCCATCGGCTTCGCCCTCCCCTGCAGCTCTTCGAGAAGGGGATTGTACCACCCGCCATGGCACCTTATGACGGGTGTTGGGATATACATCTCGCCAATCCTGCATATCGGCCGCTGATGTGGGCGCGTTGAGGCCTGTAACATCACGACGGACGGCTTTCCCATTACCCGATACAGGGACTGTGGGGGGGTCGCGGGTGAGCGGATGTCCGGTGTGCGTGGCGGGGCGGTACCGGGTGGCACATACTGCAGGCGGTGCTACACGGTTACCCCGATTGTGTCAGCCCTCGCACCCAATGACCGTATCGCAGTCGCAAGTCTGTAGCACCGACCGACGCATCTCCGTGGACCTGTCGCGTGTACCGGCCCGTCGGTCGGCGCGATTCGCGTCCGCTGGACGGACCGCGTCGAGGACAGCGAACGCACCCTGGCACCGCCCCCCGATCCGGCGCTTGCTCGGTATCTGGCTATTCGTGTCCTATCACATTCTCTTGCCGTAGCGCGTCCACCGCGCTACTTGTGCGTGTAAATACCCGGCGCAGCGCCAGATTGTCATGTCACCATGCCAAGGGTTCCGAGAAAGGGTTCCGTCACACCCTTTCTTGAGGCCACCTCGCCCCATACCACAGCGATGCTGCGTCGCCGTCGTGCCAGCCGCCCGATGCGTATCCCTCACATCTTAACTGTGGGGATAGTGTGCGTGAAGTGTGTGTACCCCGATCCGCTGCTCCCCTTCAGACTAATGAGCAGGACAAGGTTGGAAAAAAGTATAGCGGTGCGTATGCCACGCATGATGACTTGCGCCCCCTCGGACTACAGGGAGGATGAGTTGCCGCACAGAGACTGATGGAGTGATCCCGGCTATCACACAGTTGTAGCGCACCCCTCTGCCTTGCTCCGCCCAAGCAGCGACACCGCTTCCAAAATAATCGCTTGCGGTTCATCCAGACGACACGAAAGGGAAAGCTCCATGTTCCGTCAGCAGCATTCTGTCCTCCGCTTCTGGCAACTTCTCGCCTGCATCAGCCTGCTCGTCTCCCTGCTCACGCCGCCCCAGGCGGTCGCAGCCCATCCCGCCGCCCTCGCGCCCGCGCGTGGTGCAGTACCGGAGGCGGCACCACGCGCCGCGCCGATACCGACCGGTAGTCCGAATATCGTCGCCCATCTGACCGGTAACGGCATGGTAGGGCCGAGTGGCGTCGTCGCGTTCCTTGTCACCATCTCCGCCAGCGCGGGGGAGACCCTCGGGACGCTGGAAGCCTCGTCCTCCGGCGCTGCGGGGCAGTGGCAGACACTCGCCACGCTGTCCACCCCCGATGTGATCACGCTCGCCTCCGGCTTCAACCTTACCCTCCCTGCTTTCGGCGGGAGCGGCATACCAGGGCAGAGGATGATCTATTTGCGGATCACCGATGCCTCGGGGAACCAATCCTCTGCGGTACTCCCGGTGCTCTTCTCTCCGGAGCTACGAACCTTCGGCGATATGCCGGGAAGCCTCACGGCCGCCGAGGCGGCGGCTATCCAGGAGTTGGCGACGCGCGGGATCATCCGTGGCTACGCCGACGGGCGCTTCGGTGCCGCCGATCATATACTGCGAGCCCAAATGGCGGCACTGATCGCGCGCGGGGTCGGCTGGGATGGCGAAGGGTATAACAATACCTTTGCCGATCGGGGTCCGATCGACGACGATCTCTGGCGGAATGTCGGTACCCTAGCGCACTACGGTGTCGCGCGCGGCTTCGACGGTGTCCATTTCGGCCCGACCCAGGATGTCCTCCAGGTGCAGGTGATCGCGTTCATCGCACGGGCGATGGTCGCGCTCGGCTACTGGCAGGTCCAGTCGGAGGCTCCCGGTCTCTACCCCAATATCTCGGCCGATTCCGGCCATCTGCGCGATCTCGCCACCTGGGTCCATTACCTTGGCCCGGTGCCGGGCACAGTCGGCGGACAGCCCTGGCCCACCTGGAATACCCCGGCGACGCGCGGTTGGTTCGCACAGACCGAGTGGCAAGCGATCCAGTGGGTGGAAAACAGCCACAACTGGATGACGATACCGCAACCACCCTTCGCACTGCGGAGTCAGGCGGTCGCGACCGGCGCGAATACCAGCGACACAGCCCCGGTTGTCGGCGACATGGTGACGATCGGTGCCTGGCTGTCACAGGGCGGACAGGCGATGTCTGGCGCAAGCATGAATGCCATCGCGCGCTTCACGGGAGGCGAGGTCTCGTGCGCGGCCAAGAGCGGTGCCGACGGCTGGGCATCCTGTCAAATCGCGATCACCGCCGCCATGGCGGGCCAGGTTGTGGTAGTGGACACTGCTTACGCCTTCGGCGGCGCGACCCGTCTCGCGCGCGTGGTATTGACAGTGTCCGGAACCGCTAGCCCGCCTTCGGCCAGTCCCTCGCCGCCCCCCGGCCCCTCGGCCAGCCCCTCGCCGCGCCCCGGCCCCTCGGCCAGCCCCTCGCCACGCCCCAGCCCCTCGGCCAGCGCCAGCCCCTCGCCGCCCCCCGGCCCCTCGCCACGCCCCTCGCCGTCCCCCTCTACTTCCCCATCGCCCGTACCCGCGCCCAGCACCAGCCCAAGCCCGCTCCCGTCGCCATCGCCGGTCGGGTCGCTCCCGCCCGATCCGGCCACGGTCGCACCGTCGCTCGCACCGGGTGTGGTGACCGACTTCGCCACCGCCACCGCATTCCTGTATACGGGCACGCCCCCTATCCAGACCGGGGTACAGCCGGGGGTGATCCAGGCGGAACGCGCAGCGGTCGTGAGCGGTCGGTTGATCACGCGCGATGGGCAACCCGTATCTGGTGTCCGTGTCAGCGTGCAGGGGCACCCCGAGCTGGGTAATACCCTCAGCCGGGTCGATGGTCGCTACGATCTGGCGGTCAACGGCGGCCCGCTCATCCTCGAATTCGGTCGTTCCGGCTATTTGCCCGCTCAGCGCCGTGTGACGGCGATCTGGCGCGATTATACCTCCGTCGCCGATGTGGCCCTGGTGCCGCTCAGCACCCAGGCAACCAGCATCGACCTGGCCTCGGGCGTACCGATCCAGGTAGCGCGCGGCGACAACGAGCACGATCCCGATGGTACGCGTCGGGCCACCCTCTTCTTCGCGCAGGGCACCACCGCACAACTGGTCCGCGCGGACGGTGGTACCGAGCCACTGACCGCGCTGACGGTACGGGCCACCGAATATACCGTGGGTGTGAATGGACCGGCCGCCATGCCCGGTGATCTGCCCGCGACCAGCGCCTATACCTATGCAGTCGAACTCAGCGTCGATGAAGCGATCGCCGTTGGCGCGCGTGAGGTGCGCTTTAGTCAGCCCGTGGCGATGTACGTCGAGAACTTCCTGGGCTTCCCGGTTGGCACCGCAGTCCCTGCGGGCTCGTATGACCGCGATCTGGCCGCCTGGATCCCTTCCGTCAACGGGCGCGTCATCAAAGTCCTGGCCGTCACGGCTGGGCTGGCCGATCTCGATATCGATGGGAACAATACGGCGGATGACTCCGTGGCGCTGGCGATGCTCGGCATCACCGACGCCGAGCGTCAGCAGCTCGCCGCCCTCTATGCCCCCGGCCAGACCCTCTGGCGCACCCCCGTCCGGCACTTCACCCCCTGGGATTTCAACTGGCCTTACGGGCCGCCACTGGGCGCGCACGGCCCGAATCAGCCCGCTCCTACCGGCGGCACAGGCCCCGGTCCCGGCAGCAATTCCGGCCCCGGCAACGGCGACAACAGCGAATCGAAGGGCGATGATCCGTCCGCTGCGGACGAGCGTACCGAGGAGGACGACTGCGAGAAGGGTTCGATCCTCCTCTGCCGCGATCAAATCCTCAACGAAGTGGTGGGGGTTACCGGGACCGACCTACACCTCGTCTATAGCTCCGGCCGCGCCCCCGCCCGTAACACCACCTATTCGCTCGACATCCCAATTAGTGGTGCACAGACGCCGAATGGCTTGCGTGCGATCGTCGTCCAAACCTCCGTCGCCGGGCAATTCGTGACCCAGCGCTTCAGCCCGACAGCTAACCAGCGCGTGCGTTTCGAGTGGGACGGTCGCGACGGTCTGGGGCGCCCATATTATGGTTCCGCGTTCGCAATCGTCTGGATCACCTACGAATACCCGCTGCAGTATTACGCCGTCAGCGCGGATTTCAACAACAGCTTCGGCGCTTACGCAGCGGCGACCCAGCCCCCCGGCCAAACTTCGACGATCCGGCGGGACACGAAGACCGTCACCTTCACCCAGCGGTGGAACAGCACCCTTCGTCGACCGCAGGCGCAGGCCACCGCACAGATTGCCACGCTCGGTGGCTGGACGCTCGATCAGCATCACCAGTACGATCCGCAGAGCGGCACACTCTTCCTCGGCGATGGTACCCGTCGCTCGCTCGATGTCGAAGATGTCGTCCTGCCCGTTTTGGAGCATGATCCCGCCGCAGGAGTCACACTCGCGGAGCCATGGGGGATCGCCGTCGGGCCGGATGGCGTCTCGTACGTCTCCGACGCCGGGACCCATCGCATCTGGCGCGTGACCCCGAACGGTACGCGAACCATCCTGGCCGGCACCGGCGTGGCAGGTTTCGGCGGGGATGGTGGCGCGGCGACGGGTGCGGCACTCAACGCGCCGAAAGGCCTCGCCCTCGGCCCGGATGGTGCCTTGTACGTCGCCGATAGCGGCAACCATCGCGTCCGCCGCATCGCTGCCGACGGCACGATCATGACGGTGGTCGGCACCGGCACCAACGCCTATGGTGGCGATGGCGGAGTGGCCAGAACCGCACAATTGAGCGCGCCAGAATCGGTCTCCGTTGGTGCCGACGGTACTTTCTATATCGCCGACTCCGGCAATAACCGTATCCGTCGCGTCGACCCCGCCGGTACCATTACCACTGTTGTTGGCGGCGGGACCAAGAGTCCGACCGAAGGGGCCGGCGGCGTTGCTACCCTGCTGAACATTCCTAAGGGCCTCTCGCTCAGCCGTGATGGGCACCTCTACTTCATCAATGTCGAAGGGAGAGAGGATACCGGCGGTCGCGTATTCCGCCTGGATACCGATGGGTTTATCCATTCTGTCCTCGACAACCTGACCTACCCGCGCGCGACCGTCGTCGGCCCTGAGGGGAGCGTCTTCGTTGCCGCCGATACCACCCTCTTTCGCGTCAGCCCACGCGGTGTTGTCACTACCGTCCCCCGCGCCGACGAAGGCCTCACCAGCCTCGCTTTCGGCGCAGATGGCTTCTTGTACTTCGCTCATGGCGATCCGCGTGCCCGCGCCGCCAAGGTGGGTCCGAGTGTGCCCGGCTTCCTGCCCGGTGAGATCGGTATCCCCTCCGCCGATGGTAACGAGGTGTACGTCTTCGACCATAGCGGTCGACACCTCTACACCGCCGATACGCTGACCGGGGCGACGATCTGGCGGTTCGGCTACGATGGACGCGGGCGTCTGGTGACCGCGGACGATGGTGAGGGGAATGTCACGCGCATTGAGTACGATGGCGACAACATCGCCGCGATCGTTGCCCCCTTCGGCCAGCGTACCTCCTTCGCGGTGGATGCGAATGGTTGGTTGGCGACGATCACCGATCCGGCGGCCCAGATCACACGCCTGACGACGACGGCAGACGGCCTCCTGACCTTCTTCACGGATCCGCGCGGGAGTACGCACCGTTTCTTTTATACCGGTCAGGGATATCTGACCCGTGACGAAGATCCGGATGGCCCCGCGAAATCCCTCGTACGCACCGAACATCCCGACGGGCGGGGCTTTGATGTGACCGTCACGACCGCCGCCGGCCGCGTCACGGTCTATGGCGAAAACCGGTTGCCAGACGGCACGGTGCGGCGCTCCAAGCGCTTTGCCGACGGCACGACTACCCTGATCGAGGTCGACCCCTCCGGTATGGTGACCACCACGCAGCCGGATGGTTCGGTCACCGCGACGACGAGTACGCCCGATCCGCGTTGGGGCATGCTGGCACCGATCACGGGCATGGCGTCGCAGGTGCCGAGCGGTCGTACCTACCAGCAGGCGATCGAGCGGACGGTCACGCTGGCCAACGCGCACGACAACCTCTCCCTGGTGCAGCAGGTCGATGTGGTGGCGATCAACGGTCGCGCAACGACGATCACCTACGAGGCCGCCACCCGCACCATCACCACCGTCACCCCGGAGGGTCGCCGCACGGTCCTCGCCCTCGATGGGCGCGGTCGGGTGATCCGCGATCAGCGCGCCACCTCCGTCCTCGCCACCGCCTACACCTACGATACTCGCGGTCGCCTGGCGAGCATCGCGCAAGGGAGTGGGGCGGATGCCCGCACAACGATCCTGGCCTATGCAGCCGATGGGTTCCTCGCCAGCGTGACCGACCCGCTCGGTCGCGTCACCGCCTACGTCCGCGATCCCCTCGGGCGCATCACCGCCCTGACGCGCCCCGATGGCAAGGTGCTGCGCTTCGGGTATGACGGCCAGGGCAACGTGACCCAGATCACGCCCGCCGGCGGCGCGGCACACAACCAGGGCTACACGCCTGCCGGGCGCGATCAGTCCTACGAAGCACCACCCACGGAGCAGGGCGGGGCGACCGCGCGCACCGTCTATGGCCGCGACAACGACGGGCTGTTGACGAGTATCACGCGGGCCGATGGCGTCGTGGTCACGACGAACCGCGACGGCGCGGGCCGACTCAGCGCCATCACCACCCCGCGCGGCCAGGTGACCGCTTCGTACGACCAGGCCACCGGGCTGCTGAAGACCCTCAACGCGCCGGGGGGAGTGGTGCTCACCTTCGGCTACGACGGGAGCGTTGTCACGAATTACGGTCGCGGGGAGCGTCGGCGGCGCGATCGACGCGAACATGTGGCTCACCAGCCGCACGGTCAATGGTCAGGCGATCGACTATGCCCGGGATCGGGACGGGCGCATCACGCGCGTCGGCGCGATGACCCTGACGCCCGACCCGGCGACCGGGCTCCAGACGGGAGCCACGCTCGGCGGCCTGACCTCCACCTGGGGGTACAACGGTTTTGCCGAGGTGAACGCCGTTCGCACCGCCTTCAACGCCAGCGGCCTCTACGAGATCGCCTACACCCGCGACAAACTCGGGCGCGTCAGCCACAAGGTGGAGACGATTGGCGGCGTCACGGCGACGTACGACTATCGCTACGACCTGGCCGGGCACCTGGTCGAGGTGCAACTGAATGGCACCGTCATCGAGGCCTATACCTACGACAACAATGGGAACCGGCTCACCGCCACCACACCCGGCGGCACCATCGGCGCGACCTACGACACCCGCGACCGCCTCGTCCAGCAGGGGGGGGCGGCGTACACCTACACCACCGAGGGGGAGTTGCGCACCCGGACAAAGGGCAACCAGACAACGACCTACACCTACGATCCGCTCGGCGCGCTCCTGACGGTCGCCCTGCCCGATGGCCGCACCGTGGACTACCCAACCGACGGCCAGAACCGTCGCGTCGGCAAGCGGGTCAACGGGACGTCCGTGCAAGGGTTTCTCTACGCGGGCGAGCGGATCGTCGCCGAACTCGATGGCGCGGGCAACGTGGTCGGCACCTTCGTCTACGCCGACGGGCTCGTCCCGGCCTACATCCAGAAGGGGGGCACGAACTATCGCCTCGTCATCGATCAGGTCGGCAGCGTGCGGCTGGTGGTGAACGCCACCACCGGCCAGGTGGTGCAGCGGCTCGACTATGACGCCTGGGGGCGCGTGACCCTGGACTCCAACCCCGGCTTCCAGCCCTTCGGCTTCGCGGGCGGCCTCTACGACCGCGACACCGGGCTGGTACGCTTCGGGGCGCGCGACTACGACCCGGAAACGGGGCGCTGGACGGCAAAGGACCCGATCCTCTTCGACGGCGACCAGTCCAACCTCTACGCCTATGTCGGCGACGATCCGATCAATCGTCTCGATCCGAGCGGCCGCTCCTGGGATTACTGGCTTGTCATGCCGGACGGCCAGCGCGCGGGGATCGACGGTCAAAACTTCTTCGACCCCACTACCGGACAGATTGCACTGATGGATGGCAGCGTCCTTCCCCCACAAGTGGAGGCGCAGTATCAGGATGGCACGACCAAGCTGTGGTCCCTGCCGCAGGGCCTCTGCCTCGAGAAGATGTCGCTGATCGAACAGGCCCAGCACAACATGGGTATCGGCAAAGCCTGGGCCACTGTCAAGAAGTTCCTCGCTGGGGGTGACGCGAAGTTCGAGGTTCAGAACGAACGCGCGGTGGCGGGCGTGCGCGGCTAACGCTGATAAGAACGCTGCGTACTGTAGAGGGAGGGCCACGGCTATGTGACGCCGTGACCCTCCCCGCGCACCGATCGGTTAAACGTCAACCAGTGGAGGGTCTCCCGTGAAGTCGGTGCTGGTGGCCGTGGCGAAGCGCCGCGCCGGTCAGCACTCGACGACGAGTGCAACCTTCTGGATCTCCGCCTGCCCGGACTTCGGGAATGGCCGGGGCATCGGTTGCGCGATGCCGTTGCGGTCGATGCTCCGGCAGCGCAGGTCGTGGCGACCGGGCGCGTTGCCGGGCAGCGTGGCGGACCAGTGCGCGATGGTGTAGCGCGGCGTCCACTCGCGCGGCGCGCCGGTCGCCGGGTCGAACTGGGGCGGTGTGCCCGGCAGGCGCCCCTCGGGCAGGTCGCCGCCCCAGTCCTCGGGCGGCGGCAGGATCGCGGCGTCCCGCCAGGGGGCGCGGGCGAAGTGCGGGTCGTCGGGTGGCAGGGGCGCGCCCGCGGGGTGCAGATACCACTGCACCGTCGCCAGGCCGGAGATGCCCACCTGCGCCAGGCCGGTGACCGGGATTAGCTGGCCCGCGCGCGCGGTCGTTGGCACCGAGACGAAGCGGGCGAAGGTCTTCATCGGGCTGTCGAGGTCGTTATTCCACATCTGGTAGGTGTCGTCCGCCCCGTAGTGGTTGGTCAGCTCCACCCGCTGCAGCCACTTGACCGGCTTGAAGCCGTAGGCCTCGGGTGGGGTTAGCCCGTTAGCACGGACAGATTAGCGCTAGGCGGCGCGGTTCGACAACAACAACACGTGCCTTTCCTGGGCGACGGGCGTCAGGTAGCCGAGCGTGGAGTGGCGGCGTTGGCGGTTGTACCACACCTCGATCCATTCGAAGATGGCCAGTCGAGCCGCCGCCCGCGTCGGCCAGGCCCTGGTGTCGACCAGCTCGGCCTTGAGGGTGGCGCAGGAACGCTCGGCCGCGGCGTTGTCGCGGCACTCGCCCGCCCGGCTCATCGAGCAAGTGACGCCGTGGGTAGCAAGGGTGGACTGGTAGGCCACCGCCGTGTACTGGCAGCCGCGGTCGGTGTGATGGACGAGCCCAGCGCCGGGATGCCGGGCGCGGAGGGCCATCGTCAGGGCGTCGAGGGCGAGTTCCGCGCGCAGGTGGTCGGCCATCGCCCAGCCCACGACGCGGCGCGCGTGCGCGTCGAGGAGCACGGCCAGGTACAGCCAGCCCTCTTGGGTCGCGATAGAGGTAATGTCGCCGAGCCAGAGGCGATCCGGCCTCGGCGCGGTGCAGTCGCGGGCGACGCGGTTCGGGGCCGGTACATGCGTCGGCTCCGCGATGGTCGTGCGGGTGCGCCGTCGCCGGTGGCACCCGGCGAGCCCCGCGGCGCGCATCAGCCGGGCGACCCGGTGGGAGCCGCAGCGGACGCCGCGTGCGCGGAGGGCCGCCCGGACGCGCGGCATGCCGTAGGTGCGCCGACTCTCCTCATGGATCTGCGCGATCTGCGCCGCCAGCGCCTCGTCCGCGTGGGCGCGGGCCGAGACCCCGCGACGCGCCCACGCGTAGTACCCCGAGCGGCCAACGTCGAGCACGCGGCAGAGGATGGTAATCGGGTAGTGGGCCTTCTCCGCGAAGATGAACCGATAGCGGCTCACAAGGTCTCCCGCGCGAAGAAGGCCGCGGCTTTTCGCAAAATCTCGCGCTCCTGCTGGAGCACTCTCACCTCGCGCCGCAAGCGGCGCAACTCCTCCCGTTCGCCGGTCGTCAGCTCGCCGGGCTGCCCATGCCCGTCGTCAACCTCGGCGCGCTTGATCCAGCCGCGCAGCGCCTGCTCGGAGACGCCCAGGTCATGGGCAAGCTGAGGGATGCCCTTCCCGTTGGTCTTCGTTAGCGCAACCGCCTCCGCCCGGAACGCCGGGGGATAGGGCGGATGGGTTTTAGCCATCGTGGACTCCTTTCCTGAGACTGCCGTCCTCAGTATCTCGGTGTCCACAGAATCGACGCAAGCCCAAGCTGGGCCGACGCCCCGCGCCGCACTGGCGCAGGTCGTGCGTTGACTTCTACTGGGCTTGAGTCTGATCCGCCGCGCAGGCGGTGCCGCACGGTTCGCGCGGCCGGAGAGGCGTGATCGCTACGACCGCAGAACAGGCGCAACAAACTTCGGCTCTGCCACGATGGCGAACCAGATCATGCCGATTGCGAAGGCGAGCAGCGCGAGCATGAGGGCAATCAGGGCGAGCCGGATCCGGCTGTGCTCCTCGCGGTAGATGGCGGTCAGCGCGCCGAGGAGCGCCGACCGATCCGCCGCGCTCGCCGGTGCCCGCAACTGAAAGGCCGCGACAACCAAACCGAGGGCGGCCCCAGCGATGCCGATAGCGAGCCAGAGGAGCCCGCGCACGGCAGCGGGGATATCGACCGTATCCGCCTTGTAGACGAAGCCGAGGATAGCGGACGAGGCCGTCAGCAGGAACCCGCAGGTGGTACCCACGATCGTGCCCAGCGACCGCACCCGGGCGCGATTCGCCTCCAGCAATTTGAAGTGATCATCGAAGGTAACGGGATCGCCGCCGACCATCATACTACTCCCACGGTGTATGGCACGAGGCGGAGTGAGCTGCCCGTCGGCTCGCGCAGGTGGTCGGCGATGCGCCACCCCTCCTCAAGTCGTTCGGTCTTCCCGGCACCCGAGACTGCGTAGAGCACCCAATCCTGCGGGTCTCCGAGGCCGAAACGGTTGACCAGATCGCGAATCAGCGTGCGCACCATTGTGGACGAGTCGTAGTCGACCGTCGCATCGTCGCTGCGCCCGGCGACTTGCACCCGCGCCTTCGCTGGACCTGGCCTGCGCTCGTCAGCATTCATCGTTGCCCTCCTGCATTGGCCGGGAAAGGGTCTCGAGGCGGAGGCGCTATAAACGACCCGCCGCCACTTGTAAAACTGTTTGTTAGCCTGCCCGAGTGGGTAGGACGTAACCCCATCCCCGCAGGCCACGGGCCGGCAGTGCTTGGCTGGTCATCGGCCCGAGCGTCCGCCGCCTCACTATCCACCCGCCTGTCGTGGCTGAAAAGCCAATCCGCTGTATCCAGGCCATCCTGGCTCAGCGTCCCAGCGGAGAGTGCAGCGGCGATCATCCTCCGGAACGGTCGGCACGCCTGTCCTGGCCGTTTACTCTATCCCGCCTGTTCGTCTGGCAGTTCGGCTATGAGAGTGCCAAGAACTGAGGGTGGGTGGACTAAACGGCCAGGACACCCGTCCTCTCGCTGATCGCCGAGGCCATTCGTGCGAGGCCATCACACCGAACGGGCTGGGCCAACCGGGCGCTTCATAGGCTTCAGCGGCGCGCTAGACGGAGTTACCGCGCCCTACGCGGTTAAGGGCGGGCGCGGAAGGGATTCCGCGCCTACTACTCACCAGGACGCCGAAGGGCGGGGGTAGCGTTACCCCCGCCCTTCGGTTTTCCTTGCCATTGCTGGGAAATTTGTGGTGAGCCGCCACAGACTTGAACTGTGAACCCGCTGATTAAGAGTCAGCTGCTCTGCCAATTGAGCTAGCGGCCCGCGTATTTTCGGCATCCCCATGCGGAAAACGTCATTTCCCGCATCACCGGTGTGTCGCTGTTTCCCTGCTGATCCTCCTGATCCTGGCGACACGCTGACGCCGCAACGGAGAGAAGTATAGCAAAACTCGCCGAAAAGTCCAGGGGTATTCGCCGCAATTCGCGAAAATCGCCTGGAAAGTAGTCGGAAACTCCGCGAAACCACGCCGCCGTGAAAACCGTTAGGACTTACGCAGTTGCCTGCGTTGTGGAGGCGAGGGTGTAGCGGGGATGGGCCAGGTACTGCCGGATGGCCTCGCGGATGATAGCCGTCTTGGCCTCCCACCAGCCGGTTGCCGGTGACGACGCGGTGGTGTTCGAGGCGCAGGAAGGCGCACAGGGCGCAGGTGATGTGGTTGCGCTGCGCCCTGGCCGCCCGCACCTCGGCGCGCTCGACGCCGCAGTGCTGCCTGAGGCCGCGATGGTAGGCCGCGATGCCCCAGGCGAACTCGGCATACTTCCGGCGCGTCAACTCGCCCATCCCGCGGTCGCTCGTCGCCCAATATTCCCTGCCCCCGTCCGGGAGGGCGATCAGGAACACCAGCACGACGCCTTAGCCTTGCGGATGCACGCGGGTGCCCGCCTCGTCGAGCGCGCAGTCGGCGAGCGGGCGATTGCCGGTGCCGTCGGGGTTCACCAGCCGGTTCGCCTTCGGCCGCGTCGCCCAGCGCCAGCCGTGGCCGCGGGCGGCCTTCAGGTTCGCCAGGCTGGCGTACCAGCTGCCGAAGACGACGCACTCCGGCGCGAAGCCGCGCCCCCGCGCCGTCGCCAGCATGGCCCGGAAGTGGGCGTTCTTGCTCAGCCCGTCGGCGGCCTCCTCATAGGGGCGGTCGTCGCACGGGATCAGCGCCTCGCCGTCGGTCCACCGCAGGGTCAGCAGGTTGAGCTCCTGCACCACCCGGCGGTGCTCGCCCGACCCGTGCCGCGTCAGCACCCCCATCTTGCGGGCGTAGGGCTTGTCGAGCGTGCTGTCGTCGAGCACCAGCACGCCGCCCTCGCGCCGCACCCGCGCGGCGGCCTCGCCCCACAGCGTGGCGGGCTCGGGCTCCGGCCGGTGCAGCAGGCGCGTGAGCGCACCGTGCGCCGACGGGTCAGCCCGCGCCGGCTGCGCGCGGGCTCGCCACCAGGAAATCGATATAGTCCTCGGGCTGGCATTTCGGCGCATTCATGGGCCAAGCCTAGCCGACCACCGCCAACCGCGTAAGTCCTATGTCGTATCCGCCCGTTATTGCGATCCCCCCTGCATTGCCGCGCCGCGACGGCTGGACGAGCGCGAGCCGTCGGGGCGGTTGCCGTGCTGCTACGGGATGTCGCGGGTGCCCAGCTTGTCGGTGGCCTCGGTGTACTTGAGCAACAGGCGGGCGAGCTCGTAGCGTTCATGCGCGGGCCAGTCCCTGGTGATGTACTCGAACGCCTGGCGGTTTTGGCTGCGAAAGCGGTCGCGCAGGGCAAGGCCCGCCGGGGTGAGCTGCAGGACCGTCCGTCGGCCGTCTCGCTGCGAAGCCATCCGCGCCAGATACCCGGCGGAGATGCAATCGGAAACCACCCGGCTCGCGACGGAGTTATCGACCGCCAATTGATCGGCAAGGCCGCCGACCGTCATCTCGCCATCCGCCTCGTCCACGATGTTGAGGACCAAGTTCCGGGTCAGATCTTTCCGGGACACCGGCGGATCGACATTCACCTGCGCCGTGCGCCGACGCAGGCGCGAGAATGCCGTGCCGACGGCATCGAGCAGGGCATCGGCGTTATCTGCGGCGCTCTTGTCACTCATCATGCAGTAAGTATACCCCATTGTGTCGTCGCGCAGATATATGTTATTATACATTTATATGCTAAATAGCATATAGTAGTCGCCCGGTTGGAGACATCCCGGCCGGGCGTGCGGGAGAAGGGGGGCGAGCATGACGACTACCATCACCAACGCGCGCGTCTTCGATGGGGAGCGCCTGCTTGATGAGCACACCGTCGTCATCGACGGGGCGCACGTCGGCGCTGTCGGTGGCCCGGTGCCGAGCGGGAGCACGGTTGTCGACGCCCACGGCGCGACGTTGCTGCCGGGCCTCATCGACGCCCACACGCACACCTCGGTGGACGGCCTGCGCGACGCGCTGGCGTTCGGCATCACCACCGAGCTGGAGATGATGGGCTACTGGACGCGTCAGGAGCGCCAGGAGGTCGCCGCGCGCGACGACATCGCGGACCTCCGCTCCGCGGGGCCGGCCATCTCCGCTCCGGGCGGCCACCCGAGCGAACTCATGGCGGATGTCGAGCATGCCTGGGATGCCCCCCATCCCGGTGGCGTCGGCGACGGGCACGCCCACGATTTCGAGATGCCGTCCGCCTCCACCCCGGACGAGGCCGCCGCCTTCGTCGCCGCTCGCGTCGCCGAGGATGCCGACTACATCAAGGTCATGATCGAGGAAGGGAGCGTGCTCGGCCATCCGGGACTGCCCCTGCTCAGCAACGCGACACTCGCCGCCGCAGTGCGCGAGGGGCACCGCCACGGCAAGCTGGTCATCGCCCACGTCCTCACCGCGCAGGCCACCTTGCAGGCTCTCGCGGCGGGGGTGGATGGGCTCGCGCACGTCTTTCTCGACCGTCCCCACACGCCCGAGCTCGTCGCCGCGATCGCGGCTTCCGGCGCGTTCGTCACCCCCTGCCTCTGCCTGAACTCCTCCATCATGGGCATCACCGGCGCAACCCTGGCCGCGGACGAGCGCGTGCGTTCCCGGCTGAGCGAGGCGTGGCTCGACACACTGTCCAGCAGCTTCAACACCTACCCGCAGGGCCGCCTGGACGCCGTGTTCGCCACCGTTGTCGCCCTCCACCGGGCCGGTGTGGACCTCCTGGCCGGCACCGACGTGTCCCCCTTCCCCTTCCCCCACCTCGGCGGCCTCGCCCACGGCGTTAGCGTGCATCACGAGCTGCGCCTGCTCGTCGCTGCCGGGCTGACGCCAGCCGAGGCGCTCCGCGCGGCCACCGCCGTCCCGGCACGGCGCTTCGGGCTCGCCGACCGCGGCCGCATCGCCCCCGGTGCCCGCGCCGATCTGCTGCTGGTTGACGGCGACCCGACGACCGACATCGCTGACACCCTGGCCATCCGGGCCGTGTGGCGTCGCGGTACCCGACTCGCCACCCACTGACGCCATACACCCACGCCGCTCGCGGCGCTTGTCCTTGTCCCGCGCCGACCCAGCATGGGCCGGCCGGTGCACGTACTCGAGCAGGAGCGCCTCCAGGCGACCGTGCGGGCCGGGTATTGTTCGGCGTTCGATCGACCATCAGACGATGTATCGCCATTGGGCGTTTTCGGCCATCGGCGTCAGGGGCGGAACCCGCTCCCGGTACACTCTCGCCCGTCCGGCCTGTTATCGCCGCCTGGCATTGCTCGGCCCCGGCCTCGCCCTCCTCCGGCGCGGTGCCACGGTCGGCGGGGCACCGACGGTCGCACCGCCGATCACCGGAGCGCGATGACGCGTTTCCCGCGACCGCCCCTGCTCTCCGCTGCGCGGTGGGCGGCGACGATCTCCTCGAGCGGATAGACGCTGTCGGTGACCGCGCGCAGCGCCCCGCGCTCGACGTAGCTGGCGAGGTCCGCGAGCAAGGCGCGCTGCGGGTCCCCGTTAAAGAAGCGGATCTCCTGCGCGCCGAAACGCATCGAGGCGAGGACCGTGCCGAGGGCGCGCAGGGGCGGGTCGAGGATGACCGCGACCATCCGCCCGCGCGCCGTCAGGTGTCGCCGGTAGGCACCTATATCCGAGCCGACGATGTCGACGATGACGTCGTACCGGCCCAACTGCGCCGGGACCGTCTCGGTGTAGTCGAGCGCCGAGTCCACGCCGAGCCCGCGCACGAACGCCAGGTTTCGCGGGTGCGACTGCGGGGCCGCCACGGTCGCGCGGGGGGTGTGCGCCGGTCGGCGCGCCGCGCTTCGCCGGTGCTCGTCCGAGCGGCGGGATAGGCCAGCGGGAGAGACGACCGGGTGCTGCAGGCGGCCGCGCGGCTCGCCCCGGCGACGAGGATGGTCTATCCTGAGGGGATAGCCGATGGTAGTGGTGCCGGCGGCGTGACTTCACGGGGCGGCGACGATGCATAGCGACGCGGCGCGGACGATCGAGCTGCTCCTGCTCCTCCTGCTGGCGGTGGCGGCGCTGGCGGCGCTGGCGCGGCGGCTGCAGATCCCCTACCCGATCCTGCTGGTGCTGGGCGGGCTGGTGCTGGGGTTCGTGCCGGGGCTGCCGCGGGTCGCGCTGGAGCCCGACCTGGTCTTCCTGCTCTTCCTGCCGCCGATCCTCTACGGGGCGGCCTGGTTCACCTCCTGGCGCGACTTCCGGGCGAACCTGCGCCCGATCGCGCTGCTCTCGTTCGGGCTGGTCTTCGCCACCACCGTCGCCGTCGCCGCCGTCGCGCGCGCGATCGTCCCCGGCCTGCCCTGGGCGGCGGCCTTCGTGCTCGGCGCGATCGTCTCGCCGCCCGACGCCGCGGCGGCGACCGCGGTGGTCCAGCGGCTCGGCGTCCCGCGGCGGATCGTGACGGTGCTGGAGGGCGAGAGCCTGATCAACGACGCCGCGGCGCTGGTCGCGCTGCGCTTCGCGGTGGCGGCGACCGTCACCGGCACCTTCTCGCTCGGGGAGGCCGCGATCCGGCTGGCGTTCGTCAGCGTCGGCGGGGTGGCGGTCGGGCTGGCGCTCGGCTGGCTGGTGGTCTGGATCGAGCGCCGCCTCGACGACCCGCCGATCGAGATCACCCTGTCGTTCCTGGCACCGATGGCGGCCTATCTGGTGGCGGAGACGGCCCGCGTCTCGGGCGTGCTGGCGGTGGTCGCGGCGGGGCTCTACGTCTCGCGGCGGAGCGCGCGCCTCTTCTCGGCGGACGCGCGGCTGCGCGCCAACGCCGTCTGGGACCTGGCGATCTTCCTGATCAACGGGCTGATCTTCATCCTGATCGGGCTGCAACTGCCGCGCGTCCTCGAAGCGTTGTCGGAGCGCCCGTTCGCGGCCCTCCTCTGGCAGGGCGCGGTCGTCAGCCTGACGGTGATCCTCGTCCGCATCGCCTGGTTCTTCCCGGCCACCTACCTGCCCCGGATCCTGTCCCGCCGCATCCGCGAGCGCAACCCCACCCCCTCCTGGCGCAACGTGACCATCGTGGCCTACACGGGGCTGCGCGGGGTCGTCTCGCTGGCGGCGGCGCTGGCGCTGCCGCTGGAGGTCGCTGGGGGCGCGCCGTTCCCGGCGCGCGACCTGATCCTCTTCCTGACCTTCTGCGTGATCCTGGTCACGCTGGTGGGGCAGGGCCTGACGCTGGCCCCGCTGATCCGCCGACTGGGCGTCGAGGCGGACGGCGGCGCGGCGGCGGAGGAGGCCGAGGCGCGGGCGCGGGGGATCGCGGCGGCGCTGGCACGGCTGGACGAGGCGGCGCGGGACGGGTGGGCCCAGGACGGCGCGGTTGCCTACCTGCGCGGCTACTACGCCAAGCGCGCCCACCTGCTCGGCGCGCGCTTCGGGCGGCCCGACCACGAGCACGGCCCGAACGGCGGCGACGGCCACGCGCACGCCGACGGGCGCGACCACCGGGAGGAGCACCGCCGGATGCTGGAGGGCTTCCAGCGCCTGCAGCACGAGGTGCTGCGCGCCGAGCGCGAGGTGGTGATCCGGCTGCGCGACGAGGGGCGCATCGGCGACGAGGCGCTGCGCCGGATCGAGCGCGACCTGGACATCGAGGAGTTGCGCACGCAGGGCTGACCGGTGCTTCGACCGTCCCCTCGGGGCGCAAGGGCGGGCCTGGGCGTTGCGGACGTCCACGGAGACCGCGAAGCCGACGCGTGCGCCCCTCCCGACGCTGGCACACCGGGGCTGTTTGCAGGGGGAGGGGCCTGCCGCCGTGCCCGCGCCGCGCCGGGGCCGGGGTGAGACGGGATGGCCGCGCCGGCGAGACGCAGCGCTACCGCCGCCGCGCCTGTCGCCGCACCTTCGTCGCGCGCACGGGCGCGCCCTTCGCGGGCCGTCGCTGTCCACGCGAGGTCATCGTCGCGGCGGTGCGCCGGTACCTGCGCTCCCGGCTCTCGGCGGCCGACGTGCGCGACCTGTCGGCGGAGCGCGGCGTCGACGTCCCGGTCCGGACGGTCCTCCTCCGGTTGCCGTCGTCCGGGGCGGCGGGCGGCGGGCGTATCTCTACCGGGCGATCGACGAGCACGGGCAGGTCATGGACGTGCGGTTGCGCGCGCACCGTGACCGGGACAGCACGCGGGCCTGCTTCGTCCTCGCGACGTCCCGCCGCGCTACGCGCCGGGGCATACGCGGGTCGCGTCCGCCGCTCCAACTATCGCGGGCCAGCAGGCCGCTTCGTGTCCGACCCGACAGTGTCCGACGGCGAACGGTCGGTCACCGGCGCGGCCGGGTCCGGCGTCGCGATCCCCCGCGACACCCCTGGACCCCGATGCGGGCGGGGGGCGGGGTCCCGCGTTCAGCCCCTGCCCCGGCGCGGCGGGACCCAGCCGGCGAGGATCCGCCCGAGCGCGGGTCGGGCGGGCGGCCGGCCCGGGAGCGCGTCGTGGCGCTCCTCGCGCCGGATCCCGGCGAGGACGATCGCGAGGTAGCGTCGCCACAGGTCGGGTTCCAGGTGGATCGACGCATCCAGGAGGTTGCCGAGCATCCCCAGGATGATCTCGAGATCTCCCGGCCCGACGTCCGCGCGCAGGTGCCCGCCCGCCCTGGCCCGCTCGACGAGCGCCGCGACGAGCGGCTCGATCCGCTCCCCGGAGCGTCGCCGCCGCTCGGCGCTGTCGGCCTGGCCGAGCATGAACTCCCGCAACCCGCGGTCCGACGACTGCAGCTCGAGTTCGCCCCGCAGGAACTGGCACAGCCCTTCCCACGGGTCCGCGACCGCGAGTGCCTCCTCGGCGATCTCGACGACGGCGTCGACCCGGTCGTGGAACAGCTCGTGGAAGAGCCCGTCGCGTGTGGGGAAGCGGCGGTACACGGTGCCGACCCCGACCTCGGCCTCCCGGGCGATCTCCTCGTATCCCACGCCCAGCCCGCGCTCGGCGATCAGCTTGCGGGTCGCCGCGAGGATCCGCCGGCGGTTACGCTCGGCGTCGCGGCGCAAGGGAGGGCGAGCGGACGGCGGGAGGTTCTCTATCATGGCCCCATTCTACCACAAGAAGTGGAAAGTTCCCTAATAAGTTGAATAAATATTCCGCTTTGTGCTATAGTCCCCTTTGGAAGTTGAAACGGATTTCCGTTTTCGGGCAAGGAGGAAGCCATGAGGTCGACCACCGTACTGCTCGCCGGGGCCACGGGGATGCTCGGCGGGCGCATCGCGCACCATCTGCTCGCGACCGCGGGGGTCGCCCTGCGTCTGCTCGTCCGCCCGGCGGCCCTCGGCGAGCCCGGCAAGCGCGCCGAACTCGACCGGCTCGCGGGGCGTGGCGCCGAGGTCGTCGCGGGCGACGTCGCCTCGCCCGCGCCACCCGCGGCGTCGACGTCGTGGTCTCGGCGCTGCAGGGCGGGCGCGAGGCCATCGTGGACGGGCAGCTCGCGCTGGCCCGCGCCGCTGCGGCCAACGGGGTCCGCCGCATCCTGCCCTCGGACTTCGCGCTCGACCTCTTCAAGGCGCCGCCCGGCGAACTCCCGCCCTTTGATCTGCGGCGCGAGGCCGACGCGGCGATCGCCGCGCTGGGACTCGAGCACATCCATGTCCTCAACGGGGCCTTCCTCGACGCGCTCGCCAGCGGTGCGGGGACCGTCGCGTTCGACGACGAGGCGGGCACGGCGACCTTCTGGGGGACCGGCGAGGAGCGCTTCGACGCCACCACGGTCGACGACACGGCGCGCTACGCCGCGCGGGTCGCCGTGGATCGGTCCATCCCGTCCGGCAAGTTCGCCGTCGCGGCGCAGCAGCTGTCGCTCGGCGACATCGTGTCCGCCGTCGAGCGCGGGCGCGGCCGCCGGTATGCGCGGCGCAGCCGCGGCACGACGGGCGACCTGCGGGCCTGGATCGCCGACCGGCGCGCGGCCGGCGAGGCGACGGCCGCGATGTACGGCACCTACCAGCTCTACATGCTGACGGGCCAGACCGCGCTCGACGACCTGCAGAACGACCGCTACCCCGACATCGCGCCGGTGACGCTGGCGCGGCTCCCGGCGGAGCAGGCCGCCTGACCGCCCGCCGACGACCCACGATTGGCAACGTCAGACGCGCAGCACCGGAGGACGCCCATGGAACTATCCCACGATCTGCTGGAATTGCTGCGCCGCCCGAGCACCTGCTACATCGCCACCACGATGCCGGACGGCGCGCCCCAGCTCACCCAGACCTGGGTCGACACCGACGGCGAGCGCATCCTCATCAACAGCGTGCAGGGCTTCCTGAAGGTGCGGAACATCGAGCGCGACCCGCGCGTCGCCGTGGCCGTCGCCGACCCCGACAACTCCCAGCGCTACTTCCAGGTGCGGGGCCGGGTGGTCGACGTCACCGCCGAGGGCGGTGCCGAGCACATCGAGAAGCTCGCGCAGAAATACCTCGGCACGCCCTACCCCTGGTTCGGGGGCCACGACCAGGTGCGCGTGATCGTCACCATCGAGGCCGACAAGGTCAGCGGCATGGGCTAGGCCACCGCCGTCGCGGAGCGCGCGGGGCATGGTACGGCGGGATAAGGAAGGAGGAACGGGCCGATGAGCGAGGGAGCGAGGGCGACACCATATCTCGCCACCGTCGAGCAGGGGGACGCCTACTGGATGGTCGGCATCCTGTGGGTGATGCTCGCCACCGGCGAGCAGACCGGGGGCGGCTACTCCCTGATGTGGGAGCTCTGCCCGCAGGGCTCCGGCCCCGGGCCGCACCACCACGACCAGGACGAGCAGTTCTTCATCATCGATGGCGCGATCACCTATCGCGCCGGCGGCCGGGAGTTGCGGGCCGGGCCGGGGTCGTTCGTCCTGATCCCGCGCGGCACGGTCCACTCCTTCCGGGTGGACTCGGCGACGGCGACCCTCCTGAACTCCTACACCCCGGCCGGCTTCGAGCGGACGATCACGGAACTCGGCGAGCGCGCCCGGGCCCGCACGATCCCGCCGCCCGATCGCCCGGCCATACCGGGGGGCATGGACAACGCCATGGCCCTCTTCCGGGAGATCGGGATGCACCTCGCCCCGGAACCCGATCTGCTCCGGCAAGGCCGCGGCGGGGGCTGAAGGGCGCCCCGCGACCCGGCGGTTGGCCCCAAGCGCCGCGTGAGCGTTGAAACCTGCGCCAGCGAAAGGCGGCAACGATGATGACACCTCCCGACGGCATGCCGGTGAGCCTGGTCACCGGCGCCAACAAGGGGATCGGCCTGGAGGCGGCACGCCGACTCGTCGGTGCCGGGCACCGCGTGTATCTCGCCGCGCGCGACGCGGGGCGCGGTCGTGCCGCTGCCGAGGCGGTCGGTGCCCGCTTCGTCCAACTCGACGTCACGTCCGACGACTCGGTTAGGCAGGCCGCCGACATCGTCGAGCGAGAAGCGGGCCATCTCGACGTGCTGGTCAATAACGCCGGCATCACCGGCCCCCGGCGCGATGTTCGCGACTACACCGGCGACGACGCGGCCACGGTGCTGCTGACGAACGTGGTCGGCTACGTCAGGGTGATCCACGCCTTCCTCCCGCTCCTCGAGCGGGCTGCGGACCCGCGCATCGTCAACGTGAGCAGCGGGCTCGGTTCGTTCGCGCTGTTCCACGACCCGAGCCGGATCGAGTCGCGCGCCGGCACGCCGCTCTACAGCGCGGCCAAGGCGGCGGTCAACATGCTGACCGTCCGCTACGCGCGGCTCCTGCCCGGCATCCGCATCAACGCCGCCGACCCCGGACTGACCGCCACCGACCTCAGCGGCGGGCAGGGCCACTCGGTCGAAGACGGCACCGACGCCATCGTCGCCCTCGCCCTCGGCGGCACCGGCACCCCGACCGGCACCTACCGCGACCGCGACGGCACCCTGCCCTGGTAACCCGACCGATCTCGAACGAATCAGCGAAAGGATCGACCATGTACCTCATCACCGGAGCCACCGGCAACATCGGCCGCAGCGTCGTCGAGCAACTGCACGAGGCAGGCCACGACGTCCGCGCCCTCGTCCGCGACGCCTCCCGCGCCGAATCCCTCCCCGCGGGGATCGACATCGCCGTCGGGGATCTCGACGACGCCGCCAGCGTCGCCGCGGCCCTCCGCGGCGTCGACGGCGTGTTCCTCCTGCACGCCGGCGCCGACACCACGCAGACCCAGATCATGATCGACGCCGCGCGCCCCGCCGGGGTGCGCCGGATCGTGCTGCTCTCCTCCATCGGCGCCCGCCTCAGGCCGCTGCCCACGCTCGGCGAGACGCTCGCCGCCCGCGAGGAGCTGCTGCGCGCGTCGGGGCTCGACGCCACCTACCTGCGGCCGAACCAGCTCATGTCGAACGCGCTGGCGTGGGCGGACGGGATCCGGGGCGAGGGCCGCGTCGTCGATCCGACCGGCCCGGGCCGCGTCGTCGATCCGACCGGCCCGGGCCGCATCCCCGTCGTCGATCCCGCGGACATCGCGCGCGTCGCCGCGCGCGTCCTGACGCAGGACGGCCACGTCGGCCACGGCTACATCCTCAACGGGCCGGAGGCGCTCACCTCGCGCGAGCAGGTCGCGATCCTCGCCGAGGTCCTCGGGCGCACCATCGACTTCGTCGACGTCACCCCCGAGCAGTTCGCGCGGGACAGCGTCGCGCGCGGCACCCCGGCCCCGCGCGCCGCAGCCCTGCAAAACCTCAACGAGCTGTTCCGCGCGGGCCGGGCCGGGGTGATCGCCGACGACATCGCGAACCTCACCGGCGTCGCGCCGCGGACCTTCCGCGCCTGGTGCGAGCGCCACATCGACGCGTTCCGCTGAGTCACGGCGCGCGACGCGGCGGTCGCCTGGCTTGACCCCAGGCCAACACCGGGCTGCCTGGTCTCGCCCCAACGTGCGGCGGGGCAAGCCAACACACCACGCATTGAACGCCCGAGGCGGTCGCATAGGCCGGAGCGGACTGTCACGAAAGGAGAACTGCTATGAGCACACCCTTCACCGAGACCGGGGGCATCCCGGTCAACGAGCCGAACCTCGTTGCGAGCTACAGCCCGATCAGCCTCGACAAGCCCGGCCGGCCGGTGCCGATCGAGATCAAGGTGTCGCTGCCCGCTACCGGGACGAACCTGCCGGTCATCGTGCTGTCCCACGGGCACGGCATGACGAACTTCCTGTCCTCCATCCGCGGCTACGGCCCGCTGGTTGACTTCTGGGCTGGTCATGGCTTCGTGGTCATCCAGGTCACCCACCTCGACGCCACTGGCCTTGGCCTGCGCGACACCGACCTCCCCGACGCGTCGATCTTCTGGCGCGACCGCGCCTTGGACATGCACCACGTGCTGGACCACCTCGACGCGATCGAGGCCGCCGTGCCCGGCCCGACCGGGCGGATGGATCGCGACCGGATCGCCGCTGTCGGCCACTCCCTCGGTGGCCACACCGTCAGCCTCCTGCTCGGCATGCAGGTCCAGGATCCCGACGACCCCCGCGAGAAGGATCTCTCCGACCCCCGCATCAAAGTCGGCGTCATCATCGCCGCGCCCGGCGTCGCCGACGAGCACCTCGGCGACTGGGTGAGGCAGAACTACCCGGCAAACCTGTGGACCGACTTTTCGAAGATGACCGGAAAGGCGCTGGTGCTGGCGGGTGACAAGGATCTGAACCCGAACTTCTCCACCCGGCTGAGCTACCGCTCGGACGCCTACACGAAGAGTCCGGGCGGCAACAAGACCCTGCTGACCGTCCACGGCGCCGAGCATATGTTCGGTGGCATCTCCGGATACGACGCTTCCGAATGCACCGATGAGGATCCCGAGCGCGTCGCCGCCCTCCGTGCCCTCATCTGGGCCTACCTCCGGTCGCAGCTCTACCCTGGTGACACCGCCTGGGCCGACGCGATGGTCGCCCTGGAGAGCAGCCCGGACCCGGTGGGCCAGGTCGAGTCGAGGTAGCGGCGGGGTCGGAGCGGGGTTCTGTCAGGTGAATTGGAAGGCGGTCAGTCGCTGACCACCCGCCGCACCGCCACCGAACCCACATGGTCGCCATGCGGGCACGGTCAAGCGAACCGATCGTGCCGGGGACGCCGGCTGTGCGCCACCCCGGGCACGAAGGAAGAGACGCGTTGCCCCGGCCACGCGCGCCACCGGTTCCCGCCCGAGATCATCGCGCACGCCGTGTGGCCGTACTCCCGCTTCGCCCTCGGCTACCGCGACGTGGAGGAGCTGCTGGCCGAGCGCGGCGTCACCGTCCCCCACGAGACGGTGCGCCAGTAATGCCGCACGTTCGGCCAGGACTGCGCGACTGCGCCACGCCGTCGGCGGCCACGGCCGGGCGGCGAGTGGCACCTCGACGAGGTTTCCATGTCCATCGAGGGCGCGCGGCGCCCCCTCCGGCGTGCCGTCGATCGGGACGGGGCCGTGCTCGCTGTGCAAGGAGTATCATAATGTCTAGGACCGTTCGATTATCTGTGCAGGAGGAGCGCTCAATGAACCGCGACGACATCGCCCAGGGGCTGATCCGCATCGGCGAGCAGGCCATCGTGCGCGAGGACGACGCCGCGGTCGACGCCTACTTCGCGCGGGACTTCGTCTTACACGCGCCGAACGGCGACCTGGATCTGCCGGCGCTCAAGCGCTACTGGGCGGCCGAGCGCGCGGCGTTCACCGATTTCACCATCACCCGCGGGCACATCGTCGTCGAGGGGGATTTCGTCGCCTCCCAGACGACCTTCGCCGGCGTCTTCACGCGGGAGTTGAGCCAGTCCCCGGTCGGGCCGCTGCCGCCGACCGGCAAGCCGTTCACCCAGCCCCTGCTCAACCTCTTCCGGTACGACGAGGACGGCAAACTCGCCGAGGAATGGGTCATGTACGACGCCAGGGACCTGCTCCGCCAATGGGGCGCCGAGGACCGCTGACGAGGGCGTTGCTGTCGGCGCGCGGACGAGAGCGCGCCGACGGCCGCTCGCGAGGAGTGCCCACCCGCCGGCAGGGCGTTCTTCCGCCACGCTGCGCGACCGTTCCCACTCCAGGAAGTGCCCTCTGCGCCACATCGACGTGCCGGTCGATCCGGTAGAACCACCGGGCCCACTCCCAGGGCGCGTTCGGGATCTGCTCCCGCGCCATCAGGTGCGCCGTCGGCACATCGGGAACGCCGCGCAGGGTGTCGTTCGTCATATCCACCCCGGTAGACGCGCATCGAGGCGTTGATCGTCCGGGTGAACCAGGAGATCGCGACGTTGATCAGCAGCTCGTCCAGGCGGTAGACCTGCGCGAGGCCCCTCCCCACAATTGCTCCACGCCCGGAACTTCTCGACGATCCAGGCGGCCAGACCGACCGGCGAGTCCGTGAGTCCGTAGGCGAGGGTCTGGGACTTCGTCCGCTGGACGTGCGCATACGCGCCCTCCGCGCCCTCCCACCGCTCCACCGCGTCCAGGTAGGCCCGCTCACCGGTGGTCAGGTTCTCGGGGATGTACGGCACCCGGGACCGGACAGAGGCAGCCCGATGACCGCCTCCGGGTGATCCAACGCCATCTGCAGCTGCACACCCGCGCCGATATCGCTCGCCCGGATGCCGTATGACCGGTACCCGAGTTCTTCCGTGAGCAGCCGGTGGAACAACCGGCCCATACGCCACCGCGTCATCGGACGGTCGGTGGTGGTGCCGACGAAGCCGTACCCGGGCAACGAGCCGATCACCACGTCGAAGCGATCGGCCGGGTCGGCACCGCGATGCGGATCGATGTCGTTGCGGTTCGGCAACCGCCACAAGGCACCCTACCGCGTGACCCTGATCTCCACCTGCGGCAGGGGCGCGCTGCGCGGATTGCGCCCGGCGAACCTCGACCTCCACGGCGGGCCGATCACGATCAAGGCATACCCCGGCACCGTGGCCTCGCGCGGCGGCGACACCTCCAAAGCGATCGGGCCGAAGGCGAACTGGTCGGCGGCATGCTGCCGCCGACCAGGGACCCGTCTCGCCCTTGCCATCGGAGATCGGTAGGCGTGTGGCCGACCGATCGGCGCGCAGTGGCTCTTGATCGTGCGCGCGCAATCCCCCCCTTGACAACGCTCATTCATGCAACTATCATGGTTACATGAAACGCGATAGCAAACTCTCGATCGCCCTGCATATCCTGGTCTACCTCGCCGAGACGGGCGGGCATCCAATTATCTCGGGGGAACTGGCGGCGCATCTCCGCACCAACCCGGTGGTGGTCCGCCGCTCTCTGACGGGGTTGCGCGCGGCCGGAATCGTCGTCTCGGAGAAGGGCCACGGCGGCGGCTGGACCCTCGGGCGCGCCGCCGTCGCGATCTCGCTCGGCGAGGTCTACGCGGCGCTCGGCGAGCGCGGCGATTTGCTGGCGGAACCCGAGCCGAAAGCGCCGGGCTGCCTGATCGCGAAGGCCGTCGATCGGGCGCTCGACGGCTTCTACGCCGAGGCCGAGGCGCTGCTCCAGCGTCGCCTCGCTGCTGTCTCCCTCGCCGACATCTCGGCGGACTTCGGTCGCCGCCACGCCGAGTGGGTCACCGGGGATCGCCTTCCCGCCATGCCGGACGGCTGAGTCGCCCCGCCCGATCGCCCGACCCAATTGGAGCCAGAGCGATTCCCTGTGCAGCCCTGCGCGCGCCGTTCGCGCAGGTCCCGGTCCTCGCTGCTCTCGCGCAGCATGGCAGCCGCTTAGGGTTCGTCAGGGAATAACGGTTTCGGCGGCGGCGCGCGGGGCGAGGGTGTAGTTCCACTCGCCGTGGAAAGCGTCGCGCGTGAGCTGGAGCGTCGCCATCTGCGCGTCGGAGAGCTTCTG
>JAABUN010002931.1_pt1 | contig 28190 bp, 22 predicted proteins | sample 5559311 | NCBI WGS metagenome assembly JAABUN01 (sample SAMN10711877, study PRJNA513370) | rock metagenome | isolation source: Antarctica rocks | place: Antarctica: Victoria Land, Siegfried Peak sud
CGATCCAAGGCAGGTGACCGACCGCGTACGGAATCGTCATGCTGAGCCGCCGCGAAGCATCCGCGCCTTCCCACGCCGCTACTGTTCTTGCGCAAGACGGTGAACCGCACCCACCAGGGCTGGCCTCGCGCGCGGAATATGCCGATACGGGGGAGTGTTGCAGAGAACGAGTATCGCGGTCGGGTGGCCGCGTATATCGCGCGCAGCGGGCGCAGCACAGCACGCGCAATAGAGGAGAACACAGGCGATGGATCTGGAGCTTGGCGGTTTGCATCACGTCACGGCGGTGACCGCGCGTGCGTCGGAGAACGTGCGGTTCTACACGGAAACGCTCGGGATGCGGCTGGTGAAGAAGACGGTGAACCAGGACGATGTCTCGGCCTATCACCTCTTTTACGGCGACGAGGCGGGGAGTGCCGGGACGGAGGTCACGTTCTTCGACTGGGCCGCCGTGCCCGCCAATCGTCCGGGCGCGGGCGAGGTCGCGGCGGTCGCGCTGCGGGTGGCCGATCGCGCCGCGCTCGATTGGTGGGCGTCGCGCTTCGATGAACTCCAGGTGGAGCATGGCCCGATCGCGGCGCGTGGCGGGCGCGATGTCCTGCCCTTTACCGACCGGGAGGGGCAGCGGCTCGAACTGGCGACCGATGGGGATGCGGCGAAGGTCGCGCCGGGTACCCCCTGGTTGGGAAGCCCCGTGCCGCCCGAGCGGCAGATCGGCGGGTTGAGCGCGGCGACCCTGGTCGTGGCGCGGCTGGCCCCCACGGCGGCGGTGCTGACGGAGGCGCTGGGCTTCCGCGAGGCGCGGCGCGAGGCGGGTGCGGATGGCGAGGAGATCGTCTTCGAGACCGGCCCGGGCGGGCCGGGCGCCGAGTTGCGGGTGCTGGTGCGCCCCGATCTGCCGCGCGCGCAGCAGGGCTTCGGAGGCGTCCATCACGTCGCCTTCCGCACGCCCGACGATACGCAGCACGCGGCCTGGCAGCAGCACCTGACCGCGCTCGGCCTCGGCGTGACCCCGGTGATCGATCGCTTCTACTTTCGCTCGATCTACTTTCGCGAACCGGGCGGCGTCCTCTTCGAGATCGCCACCGACGGGCCGGGTTTCGCCACCGACGAAGAGGCGGGGCATCTCGGCGAGCGCCTGGCGTTGCCGCCGTTCCTGGAATCGCGGCGCGCGCAGATCGAGGCGGGGTTGCAGCCGCTCCCCACGCTGGCGGGCGGGCGGCGCTAACGTCGGCGTGCGCTTGAGAAGGCGTGTTCGTTGGCCGGATTCCTCCCGGCCAACGAACGCGACCCGCGCGAGGAGCGACCCCGATGACGTCCATACGTCGGCAGCCCGAAGACGAGTTTGTGGGGCCGTGTTATGCCTGGTGGCCCGGCGACGCCCTGCCCGATCTGCCGCCGCTGGACGATTTCTCGGTCGATGCGGCGGGCGATGATCGCTCGCTGGCCGCGCTGGCCGGGCTCGACGTTGCCGAGGTGGCGGCGCGACGGCGCGACGGCAACCGACCATATGTGGCGCGCGTCGCGGGCGCGGTGGCGGGGTGGGGCTGGGTAGCCGAGGAGCTGCTGGAGATCGGCGAACTCGCGGTGACCACCGCGCTCCCGCCGGGCGAGTATTACCTCTGGGATTTCGTGACGGTCGAGCGCTGGCGCGGTCGCGGCATCTACCCGCGCCTGTTGCAAGCGATCCTGCGCGATGTACTCCCGCCCGACGCGCACTGCTGGATCGGCCACGAACCGGGGAATGTGGCGTCGTCGCGCGGCATCCTCAAGGCGGGCTTCCGGCGCGTGGGCGACATCTACGCGCGCGCAGGCGTCGGCTATATCCTCGATCCGGTCGGGCCGATCGAGCGGGCGCGGGTCGGCGCACCGCTGTTCGGGGCGGTGGTGGCTGAGGCGTGAGACGTGAGACGTGAGTCGTGAGGGGGTGGGGGTGGGGGGATGGACCTCTCCCCGCCGCCTGCGGGCGGCGACCCTCCCCGACGCGGGGAGGGTAGGGACGGGGGTGGGGGTGAGACGACGCGTGGGGTGACCCCTCCCCTAACAGAGAGGGTGGGGATGGCCCGTGCCAGGTCGGCGCGTCTGTGGAACGGGCGGCTGGACATCGCTCGACGCGAGAAGGACGAGCGGCGTGCCGTGCGCCGGGACGCTTTGCAATGGCGCCACGACGAATCGACTGTCCAAAGTTTGGACAGTCGATTCGTATGTTTGGCGTTCGGGGGGCATACCCCACAGGCCCCGTCCCTCTCCTCCCCCAGAATGCAGGCACGTCAGGCCCGTCGCGGCGAGCATTGTCCCGTCGTCCCGTCGTGGCGTGAGCATTTGGCGGGAGCATCTACCCTTCACGGGTGCAAGCGGAGCGGGACCAGGGAGCTGGGGGCGGCGCTTTACAGCGGGATGTTGCCGTGCTTGCGGGCGGGGCCGCTCTCGCGTTTGGTCAGGCACATGTTCAGCCCTTTGATCAGCCAGGCGCGGGTGTCGCGCGGCTCGATCACGGCGTCGATGTAGCCGCGCGCCGCGACTTCGTAGGGGTTCGCGAAGCGGGCGCGGTACTCGTGGGCGAGTTCGGCGGCCTGGGCGGCGCGGTCATCGGCCTCGGCGAGTTCGCGGCGGTAGAGGACGCCGACCGCCGCCTCCGCGCCCATCACCGCGACCTCGGCCTGGGGCCAGGCGGCGTTGAGGTCGGCCCCGATATGCTTGGAACACATCACGCAGTAGGCCCCGCCATAGGCTTTGCGGGTGATCACCGTCAGCTTGGGGACGGTCGCCTCGGAGAAGGCGTAGAGGAGCTTCGCGCCGTGGCGGATGATCCCGCCGTACTCCTGGGCGATACCGGGGAGGAAGCCGGGCACATCGACCAGGGTGACCAGCGGGATATTGAAGGCGTCGCAGGTGCGGACGAAGCGGGCGGCCTTGTTGGAGGCGTTGATGTCGAGGGTGCCCGCCAGGTGCTTCGGCTGGTTGGCGACGATCCCGACCGCATGGCCGTCGAGGCGGGCGAAGCCGACGACGATGTTGGGGGCGTAGAGGGCCTGCACCTCCAGGAAGTCGCCGTCGTCCACGACGCGCGCGATCACGTCGAGGATGTCGTAGGGCTTGTTGCTCGACTCGGGGATGAGCGTGTCGAGTTCGGGGTCGGCGCGGGTCGGGTCGTCGGTCGGCGGGGTGTACGGCGCATCCTCCAGGTTGTTGCCGGGGAGGAAGGAGAGGAGGGCGCGTACCTCGGCGAACAGGTCCTCCTCGTCGGCAGCGGCGAAGTGGGCGACGCCGCTGATGGTGTTGTGCGTCAGCGCGCCGCCGAGTTCGTCGAGCGTGACCGTCTCGCCGGTGACGGTCTTGATCACGTCGGGGCCGGTGATGAAGAGTTGCGACGTCTCGCGGACCATCAGGATGAAGTCGGTCATCGCGGGCGAGTAGACCGCGCCACCCGCGCAGGGCCCGGCGATCACCGAGATCTGCGGGATGACGCCCGACGAGCGGACGTTGCGGTGGAAGATGTCGGCGTAGCCGGCCAGCGCGACGACCCCTTCCTGGATCCGCGCGCCGCCCCCGTCGTTGATGCCGATCATCGGCACGCCCAGTTTCAGGGCGAGGTCCATGATCTTGACGATCTTCTCCGCGTAGACCTCGCCGAGCGAGCCGCCGAACACGGTGAAGTCCTGCGAGAAGACGCAGACCTTCCGCCCGTCGATCGCGCCGTAACCGGTGATCACGCCGTCGCCGAGGGGGCGGCGACTTTCCAGCCCGAAGTTGGCGGAGCGGTGCTGCGCGAGGGCGTCGAACTCGACGAATGAGCCCGGATCGAGCAGCAGATCGAGCCGTTCGCGCGCGGTCAGCTTGCCGCGATCGTGCTGCCGCTTCGTGGCCGCCGGATCGTCGGTCGTCGCGCGCCGCGCTAGCTCGCGGAACTGGTCGATCTTGTGTTCGGTGTCTTGGCGGATTGACTGCTCGGGGTCCATGGGTGCCTCCGGGGGTGGTCGTAAGGCGTAAGGCGTAAGGCGTAAGTGGCTGGGCGGTGGTGGGCGGGCGTCGTGGCGGATGGCGAACCCCTCTTACGTCTTACGCCTTACGCCTTACGACCGAAGCGCCTCCACCAAGGCCGCTTGTCCGCAGCCGCCGGGACGCTCGGAGCCGGAGCCTCGTCTTCGCCGCGCAGGATGCGCTCGCGGCGCTCGACTTCGGCGACCGCTTGCTCCTGGCCGCTGACGCCGCCGCCCGCGCCGGTCAGGAAGGCGGCATCGGGGACGGGGAGGTAGCGGCTCTGGCCCGCGTCGAGATCGGCGCGTGCGAGCAGATCGCGTCGGACCCGCTCGGCGTGTTCCGGCTCGGCGAAGTAGTAGCCGATGACCTGGCAGAGCTGGCGGATGGCGTCCTCGTAGTCGGACGTGGCCTGCTGGGCGACAACGCGCCGCCCCTGCTTCGCGGTGGCCTCGAAGCCGTAGCTGATCTCCCACTCGTCGCCGCTACGTGTCAGCGCGGCGAAATTGCCGTCCTCGGTCCAGATGAATCCGCCCCTGGTGCCGCTTGTGCCGGTCATGCGCTCGTCGCCCCCGTAACATTCATCGGTCGTCATGGTCGCTATCTCGGCATTCTGGTCCGCTCGGACAGCGCAGGCATCATAGGCGATTGCGGCGGTCGGGCGCAAAGGCGGCTGAGGAGAACGCCTGGCATTTGGCATTGTCCATGCGCCATAGTGTCGTACGTCTTCAGTGAGAGAAAAGTTGCTTGAAAGTACCTATGCTATCTTGTAAGATAGTGTCAGGTTGAGCGAGATGGCGTGATGCGATTGTGCTGTTGAGATTCGTGCATAGGGGGAGGGCGATGTTCGAGCGACGACAAGGACCGCAAGCGGGACGATCGCAGCTGGTGGTGCCGTATGTGACCGAGACGACGAATCGGGGGGAGCGGACCTCGGATGTCTACTCGCGGCTGCTCAAGGACCGGATCATCTTCCTGGGGACGCCGATCGACGATCAGGTCGCCAACGCGATCGTGGCGCAGCTGATCTTCCTGGCCGGGGAGGACCCCGCCAAGGAGATCAGCATCTACATCAACAGCCCCGGCGGCGAGGTCTACTCGGGGCTGGCGATCTACGACACCATGCAGCATATCAAGTGCGACATCGCCACCTTCTGCGTCGGCATGGCCGCCTCGATGGCCTCGGTCATCCTGATGGCCGGGACCAAGGGCAAGCGTTGCGCCCTGCCCCACTCGCGCGTGCTGATCCACCAGGGCTCCACCGGCTTCCGCGGGGCTATCCCCGACGTGGAGATCCAGGCCCGCGAGACGCTGCGGATGACGAAGACGATGACCGAGATGATCGCGCGTCATACCGGCCAATCGTTCGAGCGGGTGCGGCGCGACACCGAGCGCGACTATTACATGACGGTCGATGAGGCGAAGGACTACGGTGTCATCGACAGGATCGTGGCGTCGGCGGCCTTCACGCCGAGCGGTGTGGGCGAGCCTGCTGCCGGTTGAGGCGATGAGCGGCAAGCGTGACACGGCGGGCGTCTGCCCCGCCGCGCCGGATGCGTGGTCCTGCACGGCGCATTTATTCGAGGCCGCTGCGGTAGAGGGCGTTGAAGAGGAGCCGGTAGGTGCCGCGCATCTGGGCGCGGAAGTGGGGGCGGAAGCCGAAGAGGATCGCGCGGCCCCGCCCGACCGGCACCTCCACGATCGCGGCCTTGCCGGCGATGTGCTGCGGGCCGAGAACCCAGCCGCTGAGGAGCGGGCTGCTGAGGGGGTAGCGCGCCACCACCGTGGGTCGCTCGCCGCCGCCGCCGTCGCCGACATCGAATGCTGGGCCGTTGAGGTAGAGGGCGGCGATGTCGCGCTCGAAGCCCCAGCCGAGCGGATGGGCCGGATCGACGATCAGCCGAAAGAGCGCGCCGGGGGCGTAGAACTGCTCCGCCTTCAGGCCGGCCAGGGCGTTGGTGATCGGCAGATAGAGTTGCTCGATCGCCAGCTCGCAGGCGGCATCGAGCGCCACCAGGGTGCCGCCCTCCTCCACGAAGCGCCGTAGATTCGCCGCGCCCTGTTCGCCGATGCCGCCGCTGAATTCGGCGGGGTAGTCGCGCGCGCTGTTCCCCTCCAGGATCTCCTTCGCGCCCTGGTGGGCGAGGAGGATGCAGTCGAAGCGTTCGCCGAGGCCGCCCTGACGAATCTCGCTGTCGCGCACGGTGGCGAAGGCGAAGCCGTAGCGTTCGAGGACGAAGCGCGCCCAGCCCTCGTCGATGCCGTTGGCGCGGTGCGAGCGGTAGAGGCCGATGCGCGGTCGTCGTAAGCGACGCCGGGGCGGGGCCGACGGCGCGGCGGTGGCGAAGGTGAGATCGATGCCATGCTCGCGCGCCAGCGTGCCGAGCGCCGTCGGATCCATCCCGGCCACGACGTAGGTGCCGGGCGGATAGGTGTTCCCGCCATGCGACCACGGCGCGGTGAGACGCGATACCGCGATCTCGTCGTCGTGGGCCGCCGTCGCACCGGAGAGCGCCAGGATCGCGTTGATCACCCGCACGCCGTTGTTTGTCGCCGCGCTGATCAGCGCCAGGGACGAGGTGGGGGACGAGGCGGGGGTGTCGATACGCGGTGGCGGGGGCGCGAGCGTTTCGGGCGTCAGTTGCCGGAGGTCGGCACCGAAGGCGTGGTCGATCTGGATCGTCTCGACGCCGAATTGAAGGCCGAGGGTCTGCGCGGTGATGTCGTAGGGCGGCTTCGGCGGGCCGCCCGGATACAGGCGGAGATCGGGATAGCTCTGGGTTTCCAGCAGGGTCTTCGCGAACGCGCCGTAGGGCTGGGCCAGACGGATAACGAAGGTGCCGGACTCGTAGCGCACGCCGCCCGCCGTGAAGGGCGCGGTCGCCCGGTCGATCTCGACTCCGCCGAACTGGAGCGCCTGGAGCATCTCGATCGTCGCGCCGGGATCGCGCGCGCCCTCGGGGATGACGAAGGCGTAGGGGCTGGCGCGCTCGATCGCCGCCTGGTGGACGAGGTAGAAGTTCCGGAGCCAGCGGTCGCGCCCGCGCGCGGCGTTGTTGAGGAGCGCCCAGGTGGCGATCCGCTCGTAGGCGACGATGTCGGCGATCGTCCATGCGCCGCCCGGCCAGGGGAGGGGGTGGTTCGCGCTGGCGACGCGGGGATCGAAGCCGCGCGCCTCGCGCAGCGCCTCTTTGGCGATCGCGATCGGCGTGCAGATCCGTGCGGACGCGGCCTCGCTGAGGATACGGACGCCGCCGTGATAGTGCTGATAGGCGCGGGAAGGCGAGAAGGCGTCGAAGATCATCGCCGTCGCGACGCCCGCCTTGCCTGCGGCGGTCAGGTCGGCCACCATCGCATAGCCGAGTTGATTGATCTGCTGCTGGAGGATCGGGTCCACGTTCGGGTCGTAGGGGTCGATATAGGGCGGGACGAAGAAGCGCGCCCCTTCGGCACCCATCTGGTGTTGATCGAAGACGATCTGCGGGTGCCAGCGATTGTGGATCCCGCCGATCGCGTGGCGCGTCTCGACCTGGGTGAACATGAACCAGTCGCGGTTGTTGTCGTGGCCGGTGTAGGGGTGGTAGAGGGTCGGGGGGGCGGTCCCCTCGTGGGGGGTGTCGAGGGTCCGCTGATACCAGTCGTAAACGAGTTGCCAGCCGTCCGGGTTGAGCGACGGGACGAGGAGGAGGATGACGTTGTCGAGGATGGTGCGCGTCTGCGCGTCCTCGCCGGTCGCCAACTCGTGTGCCAGATTGAGGGCCATCAGCGTCGAGCCGACCTCGGTGGAGTGGATCGAGCAGGTCAGCAGGACGACCGTCTTGCCCTCGTCGATCAGCGCCTCGGCCTCGGCGGGGCTGGTGAGCCGGGGATCGGCGAGGCGGCGCTGGATCTCGCGAAAACGCTCCAGGTCGGCCAACACCTCGGGTGCGGCGATCGTCAGGACCACGAACGGTTGCCCCCCGGTCGCCGGGCCGAGTTCGTCGAAGCGGACGCGGTCGCTCGTCGCCGCGAGTTCGCGGAAGTAGGCGACCACTTGCGGCCAGGAGGGCAGCTTGCGGGCCTCGCCCGGCATGTAGCCCAGGACTTCCTGCGGGGAGCGGCTCGCCGCGCGGGCACCGTTCGATCCTTGCATCGGGCTTCCTCGTTCCTGGCGTGCTTTTCATTCCCGACGCGTCGGGGGCGGGCGACCGTCGCGATAATCGTCCCCGGCGGCGAGGCGCAGCGCGTCGTCGCCGACCGCCGCGATCGCCCGATCGCCGCTCTCGCGGCCATATTCCGCCAGTATGGCCCCGTAATGGATCGCGCGGAAGCGGGCCCGTCGCCAGGTCGCCGGGTCGATCTCGCCGTAGGCGGCGCGGAAGGGTCGTCGCGCGGCGGGCGGGAGGAAGCTGAGGGCGATCGAGAGGTCGAGCGCCGGATCGCCGACGTGGACATCGCCCCAGTCGATGATCCCGGCCAGATCCTTCCGCTCGTCCAGGACGAGATGGCGGGCGTAGAGATCGCCGTGGACCCAGCGGAGGGCGGCGGTCGGCGCGGGCGGGGTGGTGGCGAGCGCCGCGATCGACGTGGTGAGGGCCTGAACGTCGTCCGCGCCCAGCCCCGCCGCGTTGGCCCGGAGTCGTGCCGCGACCGTGGGGGCGCGACCGAGGAGATCGGCGCGCGCGATCTCGTCGCGCGGTGCCCAGCGCAGCGTTGCGGTGTCGAGCGGGATACCGTGCAGGGCGGCCAGGGCGCGACCGAGCGCAGGGGCGAGGGCGGCGCGCTCGGCGTCGGAACAGGCGAGGCGGCAGGCGGTGCTGCCCACCAGGAGCGGGTAGCCGGTGAAGGCGAAGGGGTAGTCGGGCGTGGGCGTGCCGAGCTGGGTCGGGGCGGGGACGGGGAGCGGCAGGTGGGGCGCGAGCAGGGGGAGGACGCGCGCCTCGCGCGCGAGGAGATGGGCGGCGACCTGACGGCGCGGGAAGCGGAAGACCAGCGCCTCGTTGACCAGGAAGGCGACGTTATCCCAACCGGTGCCGAGCGGGGCGAGTCGCACGGGGGCGAGCGCGGGGAATTGCCGCGCGATCAGTCGCGCGACCGCCTCGTCGCCAAGTTGGATGTCGGCGTCCCACTGCTTCACCGCGCCCCCTGCGTCCCCGCGCGCCCTGCACCACTGGCGGTCGAGCGGATCAGTTCAGCCGACGAGCGGCCCGGTCAGGATCGCCTCCACGGTCTCGCCCGTCGCGAACGGCTCGCGTCGCGCGGGGAGGGCCAGCAGCGCGTTCGCGCCGACCAGCGAGGCGAGGCGCGAGGAGGCTTGCGCGCCGGTACTGGTCGCCAGCAGCCGCCCGTCGTCGCCCTGACGCACGGTGGCGCGCTGGAACTCGGGGCGGTCGCCGGGCAGGATTGCGTGGGTCAGCGTCACCGCGACACGCGGGCGCACGGGATCGGGATGACCGGCGAGCTTGCGGAGGGCGGGACGGACGAAGATCTCGAAGCCGACCAGCGCGGAGACCGGATTGCCGGGCAGCCCGAAGATTAGCGCGCCGTCGGCGGTGGTGGCGAAATGGAGGGGCTTGCCGGGCTTCATGAAGAGTCGCCCGAAATGCACGGTGGCGAGTTCGTCGAGCAGCACCTTCACGAGGTCGAGCTGGCCCATCGAGACGCCGCCGGACGTGATCAGCACATCGGCGTTGGCGAGGGCATCGAGCAGGGTGTCGCGGGTCGCGTTCGCCTCGTCGGGCGCGATGGACGAGCGGACGAGCGGCAGGTGCAACTCGGCCAGCGCGCCGCCGAGCGCGTAGCGGTTGGCGTCGCGAATCTGGCCCGGTCCGGGCGTCTGCCACGGCTCGACCAACTCGTCGCCGGTGCTGAGGACCGCCACGCGCGGGCGCGGGTGGACCAACGGTTCGGCGACGCCCAGGCTCGCCAGCAGGCCGATTTCGGCGGGGCCGAGCGTGGTACCGGCCCCGAGCACGCGCTGACCACGGGCCATGTCCACGCCGATCGGGCGAATATTGTCGCCACCCCTGATCGTTTCCTGCGCGATCTCGACCCGGCCCTCCCGTTCCTGAGTGCGCTCGACCATCACCACCGCGTCCGCACCGGGCGGCAGCGGGGCACCGGTGGTGATTCGGGCGACGGTGCCGGGTCGGACCACGAGGTTGGCGACATAGCCCGCCGTCTGCTCGCCGATCAGCTCGCGCCAGCCTGGCCCGTCGGCCGCGACGACCGCGTAGCCATCCATGGTGGCGGCGGGGAAGGGCGGCAGATCCTCGGCGGCGATCAGCGGCTCGGCCAGCACCAGCCCGACCGCCGCGACCAGCGGCACGCGAATCGGCGGCAACACGGGCGTCGCCGCAAGGACGCGCCGCAACGCCTCCTCCACGGTGATGCTGTCGGCGGGGACGGGCAGTGGGTTCATGGCGCTCCCTATGAGGCGTAAGGCGTAAGGCGTAAGGCGTAAGTGGCTGCGCGGTGGGGATTGGGGGTCGTGGCGGAGGGCGGACCCTTCTTACGACTTACGTCTCACGCCTTACGACCCGTACCGCCCCATCACGGCATTCCCCCGCACCATCAGGAGGTCGCGGACGTTGCGGATGGTGTCGCGGAGGGGGTTGACCTTGCTCTCGGCCACGTACTGCCACTGGACTGGTATCGCGGCGATGCGGTAGCCGTGGCGACGGGCCAGGTAGAGGAGTTCGACGTCGAAGCCGGTGACCGCAGGGCCATTCGGCGGCGGGGCATCGTCGCCGTAGAGTCGGCTGGCGGCGAAGAGTCGGTGCGCGACCGGGCCGCGCATGATCTTGAAGCCGCACTGCGTATCCTGGATGCCGGGCAGCGCGACGATCTGCACCAGGGCGTTGAAGATGCGGCCCATCACATGGCGGTAGGCCGGTTCGCCGCGCCGCGCCGCGCCCAGCCCTTCGCGCGAGCCGATCACCACATCGCAGCCGTCGGCGAAGTGGGGCAGGGTGGCGGCGAGGGTGGCGATCGGCGTGGCGAGATCGGCATCGGTGAAGCCGATCAGCTTGCCGCGCGCCTGGGTCACGCCGGTGCGGACGCTGTAGGCTTTCCCCCGATGCGGATTGGCGATCACGCGCAGGGGGAGGTCGGGGTGCGCGGCGACAAAGGCGGTGGCGAGCGTATGCGTGTCGTCGGTGCTGCCGTCGTCCACGACCAGCAATTCCCACGCGTACGGCTGCGCCTGGAGGTAGGCGGTGACCGCCCGCAGCGTCTGCCCGAGTCGTGGCCCCTCGTTGTAGGCCGGGATGATCAGCGAAAGGTATGGCGCGTGCGCCTCCTGCCGACTCTGCTCCACGATCCTCCCGGTGCCTCCTGGCTAGTTCCGCATGTGCCAACGGTGGAACAGCGCGGGGGGTATTGTAGCACCGTGGGTGGGGATGGGGACTTCGTGGGAGCGGGGGAGACGCCGATTGAACTCCGGGTCAGGGGCGGCAGGCTTTGCAGGGGCGGTAGCCCGCTGTTTGTGCCGCCGTGGCGGAGGCGAAGGCGACGCGGTGGGGGGCGGTGATGCGGCGGGCGTTGCGACAGGTGGGAAAGCAGTAGATGTGGGTGGTCGCGCTGGCGTGATAGCGCACATGTGCATTGGCTAGCGCTTCGAGATCGTCCGGATTGAGTCCTTCGGCGGCGAGCGCGGCGCGCTTCGCTTCTTGCCCGAAGACGTAGTCGCCGATTTGTCCGTCGCTGCGGACGATGCGGTGGCAGGGGATGAGGAGTGGGACGGGGTTGTGGCCGAGCGCGGTGCCGACGGCGCGCACCGCGCCGGGTCGCCCGATCTCGCGCGCGATCCAGGCATAGGGGCGGACCTCGCCGCGCGGGATGTGGGCCGCCCGGTCCAACGTCGCGCGCTCGAAGTCGGAGAGGCCGCGCAGGTCGAGGCGTATTTCGGCCCGCTCGCCGCGCAGCCGTCGATCGATCGCGCGGGCGAGGGCGAGGGGCGGGGTCGGGGTCGGGCGCAGGCGGCGACCGAAGCGCCGTCCGAACGTCGTGGCGAACGCCTCGGCGTCGGTGCCGTGGCCGACCGTCGCGACCCCGGCGCTGTTGTAGGCGACGAAGAGCGGGCCGATCGGGCTGTCGAGGCCGAAGAAGGCGTCGGCCAGACCCGTCGCCACCAGCACCGCCGGGAGGAGGCTCGCCGGGGCGTCGTCGGTCGCCTCTGCGCGCCACCCGCGCATGAGGCGGCGCGTATCAGCGGGTCGGTTTCGCTGCTGATCGTCCATGAATCGCCTCCTTGTCATTCTCGTCGTGCTCGTCGTGCTCGTCGTGCTGTTGGGCGAGCCAGGTGGCCCGCAACTGCCCGACGCCGCGATGGACGTTGGCCTTGACCGTGCCGATTGGCTGGTCGAGGATTGTCGCGGCTTCGGGGTAGGAGAAACCCTCGATATGGCGCAGGATGATGGCGGCGCGATAGCGCGCGGGGAGCCCGGCCACGAGCGCGCCGAGCGCCGCGCCGAGTTCCCGGCGTTCGGTCAGGGCCTCCGGTCGGTCGCGCTCCTGGTCGGCGAGGGGCGGTGCGGCGGGGCGGTCCGTCGCTTCGTCGGTCGCGAGTGGCACGAGGGTTGGTCGCTTGCCGCGCGCCCGATTGCGCGCCACGTTGAGGGTGATCCGGTAAAGCCAGGGTTGCAGGGCCAACAGGCGGATGCGCGGCGCGTCGTAGCCTTGCAGCGCGGTGTAGGCGCGGATGAAGGCATCCTGCGCGATCTCCTCGGCGTCGCGACGGTCGCCGGAGAAGCGTAGCGCGAACGCGTAGAGGCGCCCCTGATAGCGCAGCACCAGCCGCTCGAAGGTGCCGTCGAGATCGGTGGCGAGATCGTCCGGCAGGGTATCCGCCGGGGTTTCAGCCATGGTCTTCGCAGGGGCCGTGTCGGTGGTCATACCGCTCCCTTCATCGTCGGGCCGTCGGCTCGTCGGCCCGTGGATGCGGCGGTCAGCGGCCCGCGAGCGCGGCGACGAGCGGGGCGCACGCTTCTTGTTGGTCGTCGGCGATCACGTAGTAGGAGATGCCGAAGCGCTCCCGTCGCGCGCAGAGGTCGGCGGCGAGTTGCGCGGTCGTGCCGATCAAGAACGCGGGCATTGCCAGAATCTGCTGGCGCGTGATGCCGCGCCAGCCGCGCTCCGCGATGACCTGCTCGGCCCGGCCCTCGCGGTCGTCGGTGATGATCACGGTGGGGATGAGGCTCAGTTCGAGTTGTGGGAAGCGTGGGCCGGCACCCTCGCGCACCCAGGCGATCTTCTGATCGAGCGACTCCGGCAGGCGCTCGCCGGGATCGTCCTCCACCACACCGGTCGCGACGGAGGTGGTCAGGAAGCCGACGATGTCGGCGTGCCGCCCCGCGAGGGTCAGCATCCGGCGTTTCCCGGCCCCGATCAGGAGGGGCGGGCCGGGGCGCTGGGCCGGTTTGGGGAAGCCCGACAGCGCGGTGATCCGGTAGTGTTCGCCCTGGAAGGTCAGCGGCTCGTCGGCGAACAGCCCCTTGAGTACCTGGATTCCTTCCGCGAGGCGCGCGATGCGGACCCCATTCGGATCGTAGGAAAGTCCCGCCTGCGCGTAGTCCGCGCGCAGCCAGCCGGCCCCGAGTCCCAGTTCGAGCCGCCCGCCGGAGAGGAGGTCGAGCGTGGCGGCCTCCTTGGCGAGCACGACCGGATGGCGGTAGTCGTTGTCGAAGACGAGCGTGCCGACGCGCAGTGTCGTCGTGGCGCTGGCCGCTGCCATCAGGGCGGTGAGGGGCGCGAACTGATCGCCGAAGTAGTCCGGCACGAAGTGGTCGCGGATCAAGAACGTGGCGTAGCCCAGCGCCTCGACCCTGCGCGCCTGGGCGATCCAAGCCGCCGCCGTCGTCATCCGCTCGTTGATCACCCCGAAGCGGAAGGGCCGCTCGTTCCCCGACATACCCGTAACCTCCTGCCGCATTGTCGTCGCGGGCCGGTCGCCCTCCACCAGCAGAAACACGGGTGGCGCGCGATCGGTTGCAACGTGGCGATGGGAGCGGGGTTGGCGCGGTCGTGATGGGCGCGTACGCGGACTGCACGACACGGATTGGGGGGCAGTCGCTATGGCAGGCGGTTGAGGCCCCGCTTGCGCTCTGCCGTCGGCCCCGCTTGCGCTCTGCCACCACCGCGCCTCGGGGCGACTGCGGTCGCCACGAAACCCACCTGCGTGGGTTAGATTTATGCCCGTCCTTCACCTGCGCAGGGGGGGGCGTGGCCCGCAGGCCCCGAGGTGCGGTGGTGGCAGAGCGCAGCGGGGCCGACGGCAGAGCGCAGCGGGGCCTGCGGCAGAGCGCAGCGGGGCCTCAACCGCCTGCCGGAGTCGGCACTGCCCGCGCCTCCGCCACGCGAGATTATGAACCGCACCCGTTACAACGTGTCGGTGAGATTGGGTTGTGTTCATACGCGGACTGCACGACGCGGATTGGGGGGCGCTGAAGGGGCTGCTACGGGCGAGCGGCCCGGTCGGGCACCAGCAGCAGGCGCGCGATCCGGGCCGTGTTGTCGGGGTCGTCGATGCCGTGCACGCGGCGCTTGCGCCAGAAGCGCGGGAGGGCCGGGAGGGCGGCGAGCATACCGCGCAGGGTGGCGCGCGCGGCGGCACCGCGCCAGGCGCGCGCGGCGCGGTAGGCGCGACCGCTGTGGGTGGCCGCGATGCGGGGCCAGTGGCGGCGGAGGAGGGGGGCCGGGGCATTCTTGGCGAGGACCAGCAGGAGGTTACGCCCGACCCAGTAGGAGGCGAACGGGCCGCCGCCGGTCGCGCTGAGATGGTGGTAAATGCGGGCCTCGGGGACGAAGACGCTGCGATAACCCGCGCGCTGGAGGCGCCAGTTCAGGTCGACATCCTCGCAGTACATGTAGAGGTCGGGGTCGAAGGGGCAGCCGGAGTCGCCGGAGACATGGTCGAGCGCGGCGCGACGGTAGAGGGCCGCCCCGGCACACGGGCCGAAGATGTCGCGGCGTTCGTCGTACTGCCCGGTGTCGCACTGCCAGGCGCCGCGATTCACCGGCATTCCGGCGACTGTGAAGCCGTCGCCGGCGGAGTGCAGGATGTCGCGGCGGTCGAAGAGGAGCATCTTGGAGGCGACCGACCCGGCCCCCGGCGCGGCGTCGAGCGCGGCGACGAGCGCGGCGAGCCACCCCGGCTCCGCCTCGGTGTCGTTGTTCAGCAGGCAGACGAGTTCGGCGGTCGTCGCGGCGATGCCGGCGTTGCAGGCGGCGACGAGGCCACCGTTGCGTTGGCGAGTGAGCAGGCGCACCTCGGGGTACTCGCGGGCGAGCAGGGCGGCGGTCCCGTCGGTCGAGCCGTCGTCGATCACGGTGATCGCGAAGTCGCGATAGGTCTGCGCGCGCAGGGCGACGAGGCAGGCGGCGAGCAGTTCGGCCCCATTGTAGGTGGGGATGAGCAGATCGACGCGCGGCGCTGGGGCGGGCGGGCGGGCGGCGACCAGGGGTGATGCGCTCATGCCGCCCGCAATTCGCCCATCTCGGCGAGGCAGCGGCGCAGGCCGTCGCGCCAGTCGGGGAGGGTGATGCCGAGCGCGGCGGCGGCCCAGTTGTGCAGCACGCCGTTGGCGGGCGGGGTCGCCGGGCGCGGGAAGGTGGCGGCGGGGATCGGCTCGACTGCCACATCGCGCCCGGTCAGGCGGAAGATCTCGGTGGCCCACTCGGCCCAGCTACAGGAACCGGCATTGGTGAGGTGATAGGTGCCCCAGGCCCCGGTGCGCGCCAGGGCGGCGATCGCGATGGCGAGATCGACGGCGTAGGTCGGCTGGCCCCATTGGTCGGCCACGCCGCCGATCGTGGTCCGGCCCTCGTGCGCCAGCCGCAGCATCGTCTGGACGAATTTGCGCCCTTGTGCGGCGTAGACTTGGGACGTTCGCACGACATAATGTTGTCGTGCGAGCTGGCGCGTCTCCGCTTCGCCCGCCAGCTTCGCGTGCCCGTAGACGCTGAGCGGCCCGGTGTCGTCCCATTCGTGATAGGCCGCGCCGGGGGGCTTGGTGCCAGCGAAGACGTAATTGGTGCTGAGATAGACGAGCGGCGTGTCGCGCTCGGCGGCGGCGTGGGCGACGTTGCGCGCGCCGAGGGCGTTGATCCGAAAGGTGCCTGTGATGTCGCTCTCGCAGCCATCCACGTCGGTCGCGGCGGCGGCGTGGACGATCAGGTCGGGGGCGAACGCGGCGACCGACGCGCGCACCGCCTGCCAGTCGGTCACATCGAGGTCGGCGCGACCGAGCGCGGCAACCGCCTCGGCGTCGGCATAGGCCAGCGCCAGCGCGCGTCCGAGCTGGCCTTGCCCGCCGGTGATCAGGACGCGCCCGAATCGCGGCGCGTCGGGCCGGGCTGCGACGGATACAGGGCGGTCGGCCGACTCGGGTCGGTTAGCCGACATGGATCGCCGGGCGGCGTTCGGGGTCGGGTTCGGCGCGGCGCAGGACCTCGTGCGTGAGCGGGGCGATGTCCCCCTCGCCGAAGAGGATGTAGCGCGCCAGGAACTTCAGTGGATTCCCCTCGGTCCAGCCGAAGTAGGCGTGCGGGCGTTTGCCGGTGGTGTCGCGCAGCCAGAGCAGGACGGCCGCGATGCTGTTCGGCACCGAGGCACCGTCCGCGCGCAAGACCCAGTGGCCGGCCACATCCTCGCCACGGACATGCAGGATCGGGGCGAACTCGGACGCGTCCCTGACACTGACCTCCAGGAAGAGGACGGTCGCGCCGTGCGGGATGTTGTTGTCGGCGCGCTGCTCGCGTTCCTTCAGCAGATATTCGCGGGCGTTCCGTTCGTCCGGGTGGTTGGCGATGATGTGGATCTCGTCGCTCGTCCCCGCCTGCAGCACGAAGCGCCGGGCGGCTTCATCCACGGTAACCTCGGTCACGCGCAACTCGGTCGAGCGCCAGACGCGCGAAATCAGCGAGGTGAAGATGATCGCGCCGATGAAGAACGAAGCGATCTTGATGCCGTCGGGCCGTTCGACCACATTCACGACGGTGGTGTAGACGAAGACAACGGCAATCAGCGCGAAGAGGACCGCCATGCCGCGCGTGCCCTGCTGCCAGACGGCGAGGGTCACGGCGATGGCGGCCGAGGTCATCAGCACGAGGACGCCGGTGGCGTAGGCACCGCCCTGGGCATCGACATCAGCCTTGAAGATGATCGTGACGACGAAGGCGATCACGGTGAAGACGAGGGCCAGCGGACGTGCCGCCTGGGCCCATTCCGGGGCCATGCCGTAGCGCGGCAGGTAGCGCGGCACGATGTTCAGCAGCCCGGCCATCGCCGAGGCCCCGGCGAACCAGAGGATCAGGATCGTGCTGAGGTCGTAGACCGTGCCGAAGCCGTTGCCGAGATATTCGTGCGCCAGGAAGGCCAGGGCACGACCGTTCGCCTCTCCACCTTTGGCGAACTGCTCCTGGGGAATTAGGACGGTGGTGGCGAAGCTGCTGGTGAGCAGGAAGACGCTCATGATGATCGCGGCGGTGGTGAGCAGCGTACGCGTGTTGCGGATCCGCCCCTCCGGGCGGCGGGGGTCGTCGCCCGGCTTGCCCTCGACGAGGGGCATCACCGCCACGCCGGTCTCGAAGCCGGAGAGCCCGAGCGCGAGGCGCGGGAAGAGGAGGAGGGCGATGCCGACCATCGCCAGCGGGTTGGAGTGCTGCCGGAAGAGGCCGTCGCGCCAGTTACCGATGACGGCGGGGTTCTCCACGACGTGCGCGAGGCTGACCCCGAGTACGACCACGTTGAGCGCCAGATAGACGACGACCAATCCGACGGCCACCATGATCGCTTCGCCGAAGCCTTTGAGGAAGACCGCCCCCAACAGGGCGATCAGGACCAGGGTGATCAATACCCGGTAGTCGGCCACGGCGTGGGGCAGGAGGGGATTCTCGATCACATGGGCGGTCGCGTCGGCGGCGGAGAGGGTGATCGTGATCACGAAGTCGGTCGCGACGAAGCCGAGGAGGGCGAGGACGAAGAGTTTCCCCTGCCACCAGGGCAGCAGTCGTTCGAGCATCGCGATCGAACCCTCGCCGTTCGGGCTCTCGGCGGCGACGCGACGGTAGATCGGCAACGCGCCGAAGAGGGTCAGCAGGACGAGGATGAGGGTGGCGATCGGGGAGAGGAAACCAGCCGCCAGTGCCGCGATACCCGGCTGGTAGCCGAGGGTGGAGAAGTAATCGACGCCGGTCAGGCACATCACCCTGAACCAGGAGTGGGTGTGGGTGACGTTCGCCGGGGGCACATGCGCGCCGTCCAGCTCCGGCGCATGCCCTTGGAGAAGCCAGCGCTGGAGGCGTCCGATCTGCCGGGGGCCTTTTCTCGGCTTCCCTTTGGAGGCGGTGGAGGTGTGTTCGGGGTCGGCGGCCGTTGCGGGGGGGCGCGTCACGCGGACGTAGTGGTCGCCGGGATGGCTCCCCTTCACGCGCGCGCGCTCGTCGGCGTGCGCGCCGTCGCGAGGCGGGCGCGGTTCGTCGGTCTCGGGCGGCGCGGCGTCGGGCGGCGTGGCGTCGGGCGGCGTGGCGTCGTTGGTACGATATCCCACTGCTGCCGAAGTCGGCACCTGACCATCGTGAGCCTGTTGCGCCGGTTGCTTTTCGGCGTCTCTCGGTTGCATGTTCCCCATCTCCGATTCCGGACGGTGAGCGTGTCGGCGCGGACGTCGTGCAACGCTAGGTGGCGCTACAAGGCGGCGGGGTGCCTTGTTTTCAGATACAGTACACCTTGCCAGGATGGAATGGCAAGGGTGGAATGCTACCACCATCTACGTAGACCTGTCACCGTGGGTTCACTTGTGGCGCGGTCGGCAGACGCGGGGAAGGGGTGGGGACGATGACCATGACGAAGACCGCTGCGGGTGGTGCGAGGCCGCAAATCGGCGATCTGCTGCCGGACTTCGCCGCACAAACGGTCGATGGGCGGATGATCCAGCGCCGCGAGTTCAAGGGGCGGCGACATCTGGTCGTCTGTTGCGCGCACCCCGAGGCCCTGGATAGCGGGCGCGATCTGCTCACCGCGCTCGCGGGGCGCTACACGGCGATACGGGAAGAGCGTGGCGAGTTGCTGTTCCTGCCCGCTCGCGGGGAGGTGGGCGGCATCGACCCTGGCCCGTTCCCGATCGTGGTCGATGCGACGCCATCGCTGCGAGCGCGGTTCGGCGCGGCGGAGTCGGCACTGCTGTTGATCGCCGATCGGTACGGCGAGGTGGTGTTGCGCGAGGAGTCGGCGGGTAGAGCGGGGTCGGCTGGGGCGGCGTTGCCGCTCGAGCGGATCGTGCCGATGTTGGCCTGGTTGGAGATGCGCTGCTCGCTGTGAAGGGGGCGGGCGGGGGGAGGGGCCGCCGATTGGAGTCGCGGGCGGGGGGGCGGTTGTACGGCGCGGGGGTGCCGGTGGAGTGCGGCCCCGCCGGGCTCGCCCGTCGCGACGGGCCTCACGTGCCATCGTCCCGGCTGAAGGCGGCGGCCACGAAGTCTCCGGCAGAGCGCAGCGGGGCCCGCCTGCGCGGACTGGGGGGCCGGGGTGGGGGGAAGGTTGTGGCGAGGTGGGGGCGGCGGGGGTGCGGGTTCAACCGTCTGCCACGATCGGCAGTCTCCCGCGCTACCGCCACTCGGGGCTCTGACCCGTAATTGGCGGGCGGGCCTTGACGCTTGGGCGGGCTTTTCCCTATACTGGCTGCGCCTGCTGTCCCGAGCCGGGGTGGTGGAATGGCAGACACGACGGTTTCAAAAACCGTTGCTCGCAAGGGCGTGAGGGTTCGACTCCCTCTCTCGGCATCATGGTGGGCCTGCGATGGCGGGCGCGATCGACAGGGCGGGGCGTTGGGGGTAACCTCGGTGCCCCGCCCGTTTGTCGTGCCGGTGTCCGGCAGCGCCGCTCGTCTGCACGACTGTTCTCGGTCGCGACGGCACAGATGTTGCATTTGTGTGGGCGGATTCGGGACGACAGGGCGGCTTGTTGCAGGGGAGTGGAGGGGGCGATGGCGTTCCAGGACGATGCCAATCTCGATACGGGGCAAGTCGAGGATCGCCGGGGCGGCGGGGGCGGCGGCGGTGGCGGCGGGGGCGGCGGACGCATCCCCGGCGGCGGGCTGGCGATCGGCGGCGGGGGCGGCTGTGTGACGATCATCGTCGTCGTCGTGGCGCTGCTGCTGGGCGTGAATCCGTTGAGCATCCTCAATGGCGGCGGGTCGGCTCCGGCGGAGAACCCCGCCGTGCGGGCGACGCAGGCGACCGGTCAGGGGGCCGGTGGGGTCGCGGCGAATTGCCAGACCGGGGCCGACGCCAACCAGCGCCAGGATTGCCGCCTTGTCGGGTTCGTCAACAGCATCCAGAAGTATTGGTCCGATGAGTACCGCCAACGCGGCCTGACCTATCAGCCGTCGAGCACGGTTCTGTATTCCGGGCAGACGCAGACCGGTTGCGGCGCTGCTTCTTCGGATGTGGGTCCGTTCTACTGCCCGGCCGACAAGAAGGTCTACATCGACCTCGGCTTCTACGACGATTTGCGCACGCGCTTCGGAGCGAAGGGTGGCCCGTTCGCCGAGGGGTATGTGATCGCCCACGAGTACGGCCACCATATCCAGGATTTGCAGGGGGTCCTCGACGCCGCCAATGACAGGGACACGGGGCCGCAGAGCGCGGCGGTGCGGGTCGAACTCCAGGCCGATTGCTACGCCGGGGTCTGGGCGAAGAATGCCGCGCAGACCGGGTTCCTCACCCCGCCGACGCAGGCCGACATCGCCGCCGGGCTGGATGCCGCCGCCGCCGTGGGCGACGATCGTATCCAGCGCGCCTCGCAGGGGCGGGTCCGCCCCGAGGCCTGGACGCACGGGTCGTCCCAGCAACGCCAGCGCTGGTTCCTGGTCGGCTATCAGTCGGGCGATCCCGGCTCGTGCGACACTTTCAAGGGCGAGGTTTAACGCGCGCGAGGCGTCCCGCCGGACCAAGCCGCTGGTATACTACCGCAATCGCAACGCCCGCAGGGACGCGCCCTGCGGGCGTCCGCGCTTATATTGGGAGTGGGCGCGGATTATGCATGGCTCGGGAGGTGGTGCGGGACGCCGCGCCGGGCTGGTGGAGGAGTGGTGGAAGCGATGATCAGGGTACTGGTGAGCGATCCGCTGGCGGAGGCGGGCGTGGCGCTGCTGCGTCAGGGCGCGGATGTCGATATTCGCACCGGCTTGTCGCCCGAAGCGTTGCTGGCGATCCTCCCGGAATACGACGCGTTGATCGTGCGGAGCGAGACCAAGGTGACCGCCGAGGTGCTGGCGGCGGGGCGGCGGCTGCGGGTGGTCACGCGGGCCGGGGTCGGCACCGACAACATCGACGTGGCGGCGGCGACCGAGCGCGGGATCGTGGTGCTGAACACGCCGGGTCCGAACTCGATCGCGGCGGCGGAACACACGCTGGCGCTGATGCTGGCCGTGTTGCGGCATGTACCGCGCGCCGATGCGAGCCTGCGGGCGGGGCGGTGGGAGCGCAAGTCGTTCGTCGGCAGCGAACTGTATCGGAAGACCCTCGGGGTGGTCGGGCTGGGGCGGATCGGGCGGGAGGTGACGAGCAGGGCGCGCGCGTTCGGGATGGAGGTGCTGATCTTCGATCCCTACGTCACCCCCGCCGCCGCCGAGGCGCTGGGCGCGACGGCGGTGCCGCTCGATCGGCTGCTGGAACGGGCCGAGATCGTCACCCTGCATCTGCCGCTGCTGGCGGAGACCACGGGGATCATCGGCGCGCGCGAACTCGCGCGCATGAAGCGCGGGGCGTTCGTGATCAATTGCGCGCGCGGCGGGCTGCTGGATGAGGCCGCCCTCCACGACGCGCTGGCGAGCGGGCATCTCGGGGGGGCGGCGCTCGACGTGTTCGAGCGCGAGCCGCCGACCGACTCGCCGCTGCTCGGCCTCGCGAACGTGGTGGTCACGCCCCACCTCGCGGCCTCCTCGGTCGAGGCGCAGGAGGGGGTGGGCGTTGTCGCCGCCGAGACGACCCTGGCGGCCCTGCGCGGCGAATTGGTGGACAACGCCGTGAACCTACCGGGGCTGGCCCCTGGCGCGCTGTCGGCGATGCGCCCATGGCTCGATCTGGCCGATCGACTCGGGCAACTGCTGGCCGCGACGATCGACGGCCCCGCCGGGGCGATCGAACTGGGCTTCGTCGGCTCGGCGACCGGGATCGCCCCGACGCTGGTCGGCTCGGCGGCGCTCGGCGGGTTCTTGCGCACGGCGATCCCCGAACAGGTGACGCTGATCAACGCGCGGCTGCTGGCGGCGCGGCGCGGCCTGGCCGTCAGCGAGCGTTTCGTGGCGGGGCGGCCCGACGACCCCCTGACGCTCGAAGTGGGCGTGGTCGCCGCCGCGCAGACGGAGGGGGAGCGCCATACCCACGCGGTGGTGGGATCGGTCGACGCCGAGGGGCGGGGTCGGATCACCGCGCTCGACGGTTACGGGGTGTCGCTCGACATCGCCGGGAAGCTCCTGTTCATCGCGCACCACGACCAACCGGGGCGGATCGGGGCGGTCGGGACGCTGCTCGGGCAGCGGGGAGTTAATATCGCCGCGATGCAGGTCGGGCGGCGACAGGTGCGCGGCGAGGCGGTGATGATCGTGACGCTGGATGATCCCTTGCCGCGCCAGGTGTTGGAGGAGATCCGGCAGATCGATGGCCTGAGCCACGCGCATTACGTTGATTTGGGGGGGTGAGCGGGGGAGGGGACGCTCGTTCCTGGGATTGCGGCGGCGGCTTGGCACCCTCACCCCTGGCGTCGCTGCGGCTCGCCATCCCCTCTCCCCATCCGAGGGAGAGGGGGAAAACCGGGCATGGCGTGCGTGGTGTTAGCCGTGGCGTCCGAATTGGCGTTCGAGGTCGCCGAGGTTGACTTGCAGCATGGTGGGGCGTCCGTGGGCGCAGGTGCGCGGGAGGGTGGTGCGCTCCAGTTGGCCGATTAGGGCGCGCATTTCTTCCATCGTGAGGGTTTGGTTGGCGCGGATGGCGCTGTGGCATGCGGTCACCCCGGCGAGCCGTTCGAGCCAACTGCGTCCCTGCCCGCCCTGCGCCGCCTCTTCGAGGATGGTCACGATCGTCTCGCCGAGATTGCGGATGCGCCCGCTGGCGAGCGCGGCGGGGAGGGCGCGCACCGCCCAGGCGCGCGCGCCGAACGGTTCGAGCGCGAAGCCGAGCGCGGCCAGTTCGCCATCGGCGGACTCGATCGCCTCGATCTGCGGCGCGGTGAGGTCGAGGATGAGCGGTTCGAGCAGGAGTTGGCTGTCGGGCGCGGCGCGCTCCACCCCGGCCAGCAGTTGATCGAGCAGGATGCGCTCGTGCGCGGCGTGCTGATCGATCAGGAAAGCCCCTTCCGGCCCCTCGGCGATGATGTAGGAAGCGCCGATCTGCCCGAGCACGCGCAATGGCGGCAGGCGTCCGGGCGGCGTCTCCGGCGTGGGCTGGACCCCCGCTGTCGTCACGGGCTGGGGCGGGGGGAAGGGTTGCGGCAGGTGGGTCAGGGTGGTGGCGGGCAGGCCATCGCGCTCCGGCACAATCGCCACGGCGTCCCGTTGTGCCGCGTCTGTCGGCGGGATCGGCAGGGCCATCAGGGTGCCGTTGGTGGCGTGCGGCCAGCGCAGATGCATCCCGGTCGGCAGGTGTCCCTGCGTCGCCGGTTCGTTGTACGCCGTGCCTGCCAGGCTGAAATCGGGGATAGCATCGCGTCCGTAGTGCAACACCGCCGCGCGGGTGGCGCGGCTGAGTGCGCGACAGACGGCGCGCTCATCGAGGAAGCGGACCTCGCTCTTGGTCGGGTGGACGTTGACATCGACCAGTTCGGGGGCCAGGGCGATGTCCACCACGGCGAGCGGGTGGCGACCGATCATCAGGAGGCTGTGATACGCCTCCTCCAGCGCGAAGCCGAGCGCGCGATTCTGGACCCAGCGACCGTTGACGAACAGGAGGATCCCCTGGCGATGCGCGCGATTGAGGGCGGGCGCGCTGATGTAGCCGACCAGGCGGATGCCCGGCACCTCGGCGACCTCGGGGTCGAGCGGCAGCATCTGCGCCGCCACGTCCGCGCCGTGGATGCTGACGATCGCGTTGAGGCGCGCGCCGCCGCCATCGGTGGCGATGGTGCGCCGACCGTCGATCAGCAGCTCGAAGCGCACCTCCGGGCGGGCGAGGGCGTAGGCGGTGACGATCCGCCCGATCACGCCGTGCTCGGTGGCGGCGGCGCGGAGGAATTTGAGGCGCGCGGGGACGTTGGCGAAGAGTTCGCGCACGCTGACGGTCGTCCCGGGCGGGCAGGCGACCGGACGGGGCGTACTCCGCTCGGCGCCGTGGCCGACGATCTCGTAGCCGCTCGCGGTGTCGGGCGTGCGGCTGGCGATCGTCACCTGCGCCACCGCCGCGAGCGAGCCGAGCGCCTCGCCGCGAAAGCCGAGCGTGGCGATCCGCTCCAGGTCTTCCGCCGAGCTGAGCTTGCTGGTCGCGTGTTGCCGCAACGCCAGCGCCAGTTCGTCGCGCTGGATGCCGCCGCCATCGTCGGTGACCTTCAGCAGATCGCGGCCACCGGCGCGCACCTCCACCACGAGCCGTCGCGCGCCCGCATCGAGCGCGTTCTCGATCAGTTCCTTCACGGCGGAGGCGGGGCGATCGACGACCTCGCCGGCCGCGATCTTGCCGACGAGGTCGGGCGAGAGGAGGGTGATCGGCATCGTGGTTGCGCTTCCTCGAATAGTGGGGTACGTACGCCTGCAATCTTCGATAGTGTAGCATAGGGCGCGAGGGTCGATCCTCTGGGATGTTGGCGCGGAGGGCGGTGCAAAAGTTTGCGCGGGTGATCAGAGCGGCGTGGCAGGCGGTTGAAACCGCGCCTCGGGGTGCGGCGGCACCACGAAACCCGCCTGCGCGGGTTAGACTCACGCCCGTCCTAACCGCCGCAGGGCGGTTTCGTGGCCCGCAGGCCCCGAGGCGCGGTTTCAACCGCCTGCTATCCTGCCTGCCACAGCGCCGCAACCGCCCGCGCAAGATGTTGGACCATACCCGTTGGCGCGGATGCTTCGCTGCGGCTCAGCATGACAATTCGTCGGTTGTCGGCCCAAAATGTAAAAATCTGTCGTTCTGAGCCGCAGCGAAGCATCCGCGCCTCGCTGCTTTATGATGTCAATCACGTATGACGTTGGACCGCGTTCGGGCCGACTGGGCGGGTCGGCCAAGGTCGGGACTGTGGGCCGGATCGCCCAGAGGGCGGGGTGTGGCGACCGATGAGCGAGCGGAGTGCGGAGCGGATCGTCGTCACGGGATTTCCGGGCTACCTCGCCTGGCGGGTCTGTGTCGCGTTGCTGCGCGCTCGGCCCGGGGTGCGGCTCGACGCGCTTGTTTCGCCGGAACAGACCGGGGCGGCCGAGCGCGCCGCGATGGAGATTGGCCGGGTTGCCCCCGAAGTGGCGGCGCGCTTCCGCTGGTTCCCCTGCGCGCTCGCCGCGCCGGGCGGGCCGCGCCACCCCCTGCTCGATGGCGCGATCGGCGAGGTGACGGGTATCGTCCATCTGGCCGGGGTCGGCCACCCCTGTGAGCGGCCTGGGGAGAGCGGCGTGGCCGGGGTATTGGCCCTCGCGGCGCGTTGTCCGGCCCTGCGTGGGCTGACGTATCGCTCCACGGCGTTCATCTCCGGGGATCGGTCGGGCCTGTGCGCCGAAGACGACTTCGACCGGGGGCAGGGCTTCAAGAGTCCGTGGGAGGCGCATGCTTTCGACGCTGAGCGGCTGATGCGCGCCGCCAGCGCCGATCTGCCGATCGTGATCGTGCGCCCGACGTTCGTGGTCGGCGACTCGCGCAGCGGCGAGATCGATCGCTTCGACGGGCCATACGCCGTGCTGCAGCTGATCGACCGGCTGGGCGCGGCCCACCTCCCGGTGCCGCTGATCGGCTCGGGGGCGGCGCTGGCCCAGATCGTGCCGGTCGATTACGTCGCGGCGGCCTTCGCCCACCTGGCGACGAACCCCGCCGCCATTGGTGGGACGTTCCACCTCGCCGATCCCGATGCCCCGACCGTCTGGGCGGCCTATCGCCGCTGCGCCGCGCTGCTGACCGGGTACGAGCCGTTCTGGCGGATCGCGCCCGGGCTGGCGACGCGGGCATTGCGCTGGCACCCCTTGCGGCGGATCGCCGTGTCGGCGCAGATCGTCCCTTATCTGACGCAACGGGTCAGCTACGGGACGGCCCGCGCCCATGCCCTGCTCGGGCCGGTCGGTATCGTGCCGCCGCCCTTCGCGAGCTATGCGCAGGCGATCGTGGACTTCTACGGGGACCACTGCGACGACCCCCGATTCACGCCCCCATTCACGCCCCCGGTCACGCCCTAATTCGCGACGGGTCTGGCATAATGGCGGCGCGACGGACTCCGCCCCGCGCACCCGCGCCGTGCTGGCGACGGGAGGGGGCGGGGGCGACTGCCGTGGAGGGGGGCGAGGCGATGGCCGAGGTGCCGGTTTCCGAGGAGACGATCGGGCGCTTGCGCGCCAATGCCGCGCGTGCCGGGATCGCCCTGGGCGCCGAGGACATCGCGCGGATAACGGGCGGCGCGTTCCTGCGCAACGTTGATGCGTTCGTGCGACTGGTCGAGCGGACGCCGTCGGGCGCGCTCCCCGACGACCTGAAAGACTGGCGCGACCTCAGCCTGGACGCGCCCGACGCCGATGATGGGGCGTCGGCCCCGCGCGGCGACACCGGCGACGCGCGCGATCCGTTCGCGCCGCTCCATATGGTTGGGGCGGCGATCGCGGCGCGCGAGGTGTCGCCGACCGAGCTGACCGAGCTGATGCTGGCGCGGATCGCGCGGCACGATCCGGCGCTGAACGCCTTCCAACTGGTGCTGGCGGACGAGGCGCGCGCGGCGGCGGCGGCGGCGGAGCGCGAGATCGCGGCGGGGCGGTATCGCGGGCCGTTCCATGGCGTGCCGTTCGCGATCAAGGATTTGCTGGCGACCGCCGGGATCGCGACGACCGCCGGCTCGAAAATCCTGGCCGACTGGGTGCCCGACGAGGATGCGACGGCGGTGCGGCTGCTGAAGGAGGCGGGCGCGGTCATCATCGGCAAGACGAGGATGAGCGAGTACGCCTATAACCCGAGTTCCTGGAATGTCCATTACGGCCCGACCCACAACCCCTGGAAGCTGGAACGCGACACCGGAGGGTCCAGTTCGGGGTCGGCGGCGGTGGTCGCGGCGGGGCTGGCCTACGGCGCGCTCGGCTCCGACACCGGCTGCTCTATCCGCACGCCGAGCGCGTTGTGCGGGATCGTCGGGCTGAAACCGACCTTCGGGCGGATCAGCCTCGCGGGGGCGGTCACCCTCTCCTGGTCGCTCGATCACCTCGGGCCGATGACCCGCTCGACCCGCGACGCTGCACTGATCTTGGGGCTGCTGGCCGGGTACGATCCGGGTGACGGGCGCACGCGACGGGGGCCGGTCCCCGACTTCACGGCGGGACTGGAGCGGGCGGACGCGGTGCGCGGCCTGCGGATCGGCGCGATCCGCGACGACGGCTCGCCGAGCGGCCCGCCCGAAGCGGAGGCGACGGCGGCGTGGGAGGCCGGGCTGCGCGCGCTGGCCACCGCCGGGGCGACCATCATCGACCTCGATCTGCCCGAACTGGAAGAGCTGCGGACGATCGGTTCGCCGCTGATTAACCTGGAAGCGGCGGCCTTCCATGAGCGGTCGTTGCGCGAGCGCCCGCAGGATCTCGGCGAGTTCCCGCGCGACCGCTTGATGGTGGGCTATGCCTATGGCCCGACCGCCTACGTGCAGGCGCAGCAGGCGCGGGCGGTGCTGCGCGCGCGCTGCGATCTGCTTTGGGAGCGGTTCGACCTCCTCTCCTCGCCGGCGCTGCCGTATGGCGCACCGCCGCTCGGGGAGCCGCGCAGCAACACCCGCTACTCGATTCCGTTCAACTGCCTCGGTTGGCCGGCGATCGTCGTGCCATCGGGCCTGACCGGCGATGGCCTGCCGCTGGCGACGCAGATCATCGGGCGACCGTGGGACGAGGCGCGCGTGTTGCAGGCCGGGCGGGTCGTGGAGCGCGACGGCCCGTGGGGGGGGCGGCGACCGGGGGGGTATTGAGCCGACACCCTCACCCCCGCCAACGCTGGCCCTCTTCCCCCTCTCCCCATCCGAGGGAGAGGGGGAAGAGGGCCAGCGTTGGCGATGTGGGGAAGGCAGCGATGAGCAGGGCGTTTCTGCAATGTACTCC
>JAABUN010002932.1_pt1 | contig 28155 bp, 25 predicted proteins | sample 5559311 | NCBI WGS metagenome assembly JAABUN01 (sample SAMN10711877, study PRJNA513370) | rock metagenome | isolation source: Antarctica rocks | place: Antarctica: Victoria Land, Siegfried Peak sud
GCTCTACCTCGGCTTCTTCCAGTTCGTGCATAACGCGCGCCGACGCGGCAAAGCCCTGCTCGGCGTCCTCATCGCCGGCTTGGTTGCGTGACGAACTCACCACCACCCCGGAACCCAACAAGAGCCGACTGAAAATATCCTATGATAATTTCTCGCTTTCGACCAGACTCGATGATCCCTTCGAGCACTGGGAAACGTTGAAGTTCGGTGAATATGTGATGTAACGTTGCATCCCGCTTGATGCGGGATAGGCGACGTACAAACCTCTCAACATGCCAAACTAAGTTTTCTGGCGCCAGCGACCGCCTCAGAAGGAAACTTGATATGATGGAGGACCTAGAGGTGATAAGACCGTCCTTGAAGCGTATGAATTCTGCAGCTTGACCAAATTGCTCTGACTTGGCGACAACCCATACGTCGTTGCCCAATATCTCAGACAGGATGGTGGGACTCGGGGAGTGTCCGATCCTATTGAGAAGGAAGCTAAGAATTAAAAGGGCAGCGACATCGTTCTTGCCATTTATGAGGGACGCGGCCGCACGCGTGATCCGGCGACCAATCTCAGACTCCTCAAAGACTGAGACAATGGCCTTGGCAATCTGCCGCTGACATTCAACCTTTAAGTAATTCTCTTTTTGCGCCTGGGGCTGACTCGCTCGCGAGCCCCAAAGCCCAAGGGAACTCAGAAGCTTGACAAAGCGGGAGACATCCGCATCAGACAGGTAATTCACATCGACGGGTATATAGTCCACAGGCAGGTACTCTTCATATCTAGCTTCGCCCAATTGATATAGAGTCGAGCGCACGCAGATGAATACCACAATATGCGGGTGATTTATTAGCAGAAGGCCATCTATCACGGAAAACCGATCCGGGCTTTCGTCAATAAATATGGCTATCCTTCCATCTTCTCGTCCGATCTGTGCCAAGTCAGAAGCCTTGTTAAGATCAAAGTCCGAATCCCAATAGACCGCATACTCTCTCAAAGCAAGAAGTTGCGACAGCTGCTGCTTCAGAATCGACTTGCCGTTACCGAGGTCTGAATGTATCAGTATCCACCGCCGTCCGTTGTCTACTTCCTTCAGAATCGAAGCCGTTTCGTCCCTCAGAACGCAGTAGGTACTCGTTTGGGCGTTCACGGCCCAGGCCATGTCCTCTGCTTCGGCAACCCCCATCGTCAGCAACTCGATTGCGGACTTGTCGCTTGGCTGTCCTGTGACTTGAGGCAGTCTATAACGGACTAACCAGGAGAAGTCATATTTTGCTACGTCTTTTGGTAGGGGCGTACGGGCGACTATTTCAGCGAACTGCTCCACACCGATGCGGTAGACAGTCCCATACTCTTCGAGCGGAGCAATCACGATGTCGTCGTCTTCTGGGGCGACCACGAAAACGGTCCGTCTCTTCAGCTCAGGAGACAAAAACAGCAAGCGTGCCACGTCGATGTCGGACATCGAGTAGCCGACGTAGATAACGCTCTTTGCACCATTAAGATCCTGGCGGAGCTGCTGTGCCCAGGGGCTGTTGAAGAAAGTCTCGGACGAGTAGCTAGAATGGGTAAGCTTCAACTGGCCTGAGAGATTGCGGATATTCAAGCCACTGACATGGCCGTTTATATGCACACACTTGTGCGCTGATGCGGTAGGTGCCGCGTCAATCGTAATCGGTGTCCATAGTTGGTTTTGCCTCAGTGCTGCGAACTCAAAGCAATTATCGTAATTGGTCGTGTAAACGCGGCGCCAAGGTATGGCTCCAATTGTCTCGTGATAGGGACAAACCCGCGCTACCACGAAAGTCTGAACCAACATTTCGACAAGCGCGTGCTCGCCCTTCTTTCGGACGAAGTATTGGGATATGATCGGCAGTTCGTAGTTAGTTGAGGAGCCGAGTAATGTTGCCAAACGTTGTGCGAACTCCCTTGCTGCCGGAACACGGGCGTCCGGCTCGGGTAAGGTGTTGGTAGCGCCAAACGAAAAGCCTGCGCCTATAAAGAGGACAGAGTTGCCACGCTTGGCATGGACGACAGCTTCTTCGATCTGCAAGGCGCGCTCCCTAGCCGCAACATTGTGTCCATGATGGATTTGCGGGTCACCTCCCGTCAACCAAGGCAGCCCCTCAGTCAGGGGCTGCCTAAGTCATCAATGTCTGCTTTCCACCAAGTGCGGCCGTAGCTCGCCGACAGGTCCGAGTAGTCCCAGGTGGTGCTTGGCGCCTGCGGGGTACCCGTCCGCCAAACCACTTCCAACCGACCACCCCCACCCTGTCCGTCAACTCCCGCCCTTCCACGGCAAGGCGGACACGTTGATTGCCGGACGGGGAACGGACAAGCGCCTTGGCAGGCAGGGCAACGCCGTTACATCCGCATCCCGCGCCCTTGCCGCAGCCCCAGCCGCTCCCGCTCGGCCTCCCGCGTCCGCTCCTGCTGCGCGGCGTGCGCTCGCTGCCCCTCGCCGGACGCTGCCAGCGCCCGGCCAACCCCGGCCAGGCCCTCCCGCGCCTCCGGCCCACCCTGCGCCGCCCTGGCGCCACGGCTCCGCACCAGGTCGCGCACCCCGTCCTCGCCCAGCCGCTGCCCGGCCGCCTCCGTGACGGCCCGCAGCTCCGCCGCCACCGCCGGCTTGCTTTCCACCTCCCGCGCCCATGCCTCCGCCACCACGGGGGACTGCCGGGCCGTCAGCGGCCCCCATACCGGGCTGTAGCCTGGCTTCGCCTTGGCTCCCCGCTCGGCCGCGTCGCCGGCCTGCTCCACCGCCCGCACCGCCGCCCACGCCGCCGGGGACAACCCGGGCACCTCCACCGCATCCCGCGCCCGCTGCGCGTCCACGCCGCGCGCGTAGCCCTGCCCGGCCCGCTCCTCGGCCTCCCGCAGCCGCACCAGCCCGCCGCCGACCGCGCCGCCGCAGCGCACCGCAGCAATCCGCTCCGCCTTGGACGCCGCCGACGTGAACCATCCCGTCTTGCCCCACAACTCGCCCAACAGCTCCGCGCCCCCGTGCGCCAGCGTCCGCTCCGTCCCTTTCGGTCCGCCCTCGGCCGCCTCCAAGGCTGCCAGCCGCTCCCATGCCGCGTTCGGGTCGCGGTAGGCTTGCCGCATCCACACGCCCAGCTCGCGCCGCCGCTCCTGCACCTGGCGGTCCCTCGCCACCGCCGCCGCGACCTCCGCAGGCGTCGTGCCCCGCCCCTGGCTGTCCTTCCCCCAGGTGTCCCCGTGCGCCGGCAGCAACGGCGCCGGCACCTGGGTCGGCGCCTGCTCCCGCTCGGCCTCTGCCCCCACCCGCTCCGCCGCCCGGCCCGGCCGGGACCGCTGCGCCTCGTGCCAGCCCAGTGCTCGCTTCACCGCTGCCCGCGTCCGTGCCCGGCGCGGGGCGTCCGCCTCCGGCCCGGCCTGCTCCCGCGCCGCCGGCTTCGGGGTCGCCTGCTCTGTCGCCTGCCGCACTACGATCTCACTTTGGGGCCGCAGCGGGTCCAGCCCCCGCCGCTCGGCGAATCCCTGGCCGTAGTCGAGCGTCGTGTCCTTGGCTCGCTCCTGGCCCAGCGCCCGCGCAAGCTGCCGACCGTCCGCGAACTCGTCCCGTCCATAGTGCAGCGCCACCCCGTCCCGGTGCCGCGTCAAGGCAACATACGCCGCGTGCCGGTCCATGTGCGCCGATGCCAGCACATGCGCCCGGTCCACCGTCACCCCCTGCGCCTTGTGGACCGTCGCCGCATACCCGTGGTCCAGGTGCCCGTAGTCGCGCACGTAGAACGTCACCACAGGGGCGGCGTCCCTCCCCTCCTGACCAGCCCCCGGCCTTGCGCCAGGCCCGCTAGCAGCTCCGCCGGCACCGTCCAGCCGCACCGTCAGCCGCTCGCCCTTGCTGTCCACCGCCAGCACCGTGCCCAAGGTGCCGTTCTTGACGGCCACGCCGCCGCGCCCGCCAGGACCCGCCCCAAGCGCCCGCTCGTTGCGGAGGAACATCAGCCGGTCGCCCGCCGCCATCGCCCGCACGCCCCGCTCCGTCTCGACTTGGTGTTCAACGCCCAACTCGCCCGCCGCACGCAGCCGATCCCGCGCCAGCCCGTTCAACGCCGCCACGTCCGCCCGCGTATAGGCCAGGATGACACGGGACTGCTCCGGTGCCGTTTGGCGCTCCGCCGCCCAGCTCTCTACCAGCGCCGCACACGCCTCCTCCTGGGTCGCATGGCCCTGCACCATCCCGGCCCGCTCGTAGCGGTCCAGCGCCGCCCCTGTGCGCCCTGTGGCCAGCTCCCGCGTCGCGTCGCGCTGCCACCCCTCGCGCTGCCGGCGCACCTCTGCGATCTCCGCCGCCCCGTGCCGCTCCGCCAGCGCCCGAAACGCCGCACCCGCCTCGATGGCCTGCAACTGCTCCGGGTCGCCCACCAAGACCACCTTAGCCCCGGCCTCCCGCGCCGCAGACAGCACCCGCTCCATCTGCCGGCTGCCCACCATCCCGGCCTCGTCCACCACCAGCACATCCCGGGGGGTCAGCGCGTCCCGGCCTTCCTTCCACCCCCACTCCAGGCTCGCCAGCGTCCGGCTCTTAATCCCGCTGCCGCCCTCAAGCCCCTCCGCTGCAATGCCGGACAGCGCCGCCCCCTGCACCCGCAAGCCCGCCGCCTCCCAAGCCTGCCGCGCCACGCCCAGCATCGCGCTCTTGCCCGTGCCGGCGTAGCCGACCACCAAGGCCAGGTCGCGCCCCGCCGTCACATGCGCCACCGCCGCCCGCTGCTCCTCCCCGAGCTGCAACCCGCCCGCCTCCGCCCGTCGCACGGCGCCGTCTATCCCAACCACATCCACACGATGTGCGCCGGACCGGGACAGCGCCGCCCCCACCGCCTCCATGCGCTGCTCCGCCGCCACTATCTCCCGCGTGCTGAACCGCTCCCGCCCACGACCGTCCACACCCAAGCGTACCAGCTCCGGGCTGGCCTCAACCTTCGCCATCACATCCGTAAACTGCTCCGCCCCGTCGCTGTGCCGCGACACGAACCGTGCCAGGTCCTGCTTGGTGAACGTCGAGTGCTGCCGCGTCAGCGCGTCCAGCGCCACCGTGGGGTCAGCCGCGATCTGCTCCCCGTTCCGCCGCGCGATGCCGTCATGCTCGGCACGGCGCTCCGCGTCCTCGCCCCGCGCCGCCCGCCGCGCCCCCGCCGGCCCGATCTTGTGCTGCGGCTCAAGTGGGATGCCCTGCTCGGCGTAGGAGCGATGATCAATCCGCGCGTCATGCCCCTGCTCGGCCAGCCGCTCATTCGCCAGCGCCGCCCACCGCTCCCGCACGCCCTCATACAGCTCCCGGCTGTTCCACTCGCGCGCCTTCGGCCCGAACCCGTCCGGTCCCGCCTCGCGCATAGTCAGCATGACGTGCGCGTGCGGCTGCGCCTCGCCGTCCCCCGCCGTGGCCCAATGCACATTCACGTCCGCCACCATGCCGCGCGACACGAACTGTTCTTGCACGAAGTCACGCGCCAGCCGGATCGCCTCCGGCTGGGACAGCTCGCGCGGAATGGAGAACTCCATCTCCCGCGCAAGCTGCGCGTCCTTGCGTTTCTCGGTCGCCTCCACCTCATTCCAAAGGGTCGTGCGGTCCTGCCATCGCTCCGGCGCACCCGCGGGCAGCACGATCTCCGAATGCACCACGCCGGCCTTGGCGGTGAAGTCGTGGTCGCGCCCCTGCCGCTCGTCGTGCAGCCGCTCCGCCGCACGGTACGCCGCAGCCGCAACCGCGCTGCGCCCCGTCGAGCGTCCGATCACCTGCATCCGTGCGTGGAAGATCGCCATTAGGGGACAGCCTAGCGCCGTCAGCAGTGCACGTCACCCTGTGACGTATCTGCGCGCATTTCTTGATCTACTTCGTTCCACTCCGCAGCAGAAATGACGGGTGGCGCGCGCGACTTCCAGCTTTCCCTACCCCGCTGTAGCTGACACACTATCCTCTCACGCTACACCACACCACGAGATATAGGGGATCACCAATGCCGCTTGCCCTTAGGCCGAACTGCGAGTGCTGTGACCGCGACCTGCCGAACGGCGACCCACAGGCGCGCATCTGCACCTTCGAATGCACCTTCTGCGCCGAGTGCGTCGAACAACGGTTGGGCAGCTCCTGTCCTAACTGCGGCGGCAACCTAGTCCCTCGCCCTACGCGGCCAGTCAAGTACTTGGACCACTTCCCACCCTCAACGGAGCGAGTGACCAAGCCACACCTGGCCTGTGTCGCCGCTGCCTGAACGTTCGTCTATAAAGCTCTAACCTCACTGCCTCGGATGAACTGACGATGGCCCGCAAGCCCCGTGACTACGACGCCGAACTCCAAGTCCTCATGGACCGGGCCAAGAAGCTCAAGGAACAGAAAACCGTGCAGCTTGGCGAGTTGGTCCAGGTCACGGGCGCAGACAACTTGCCCATGGAGGCCCTGGCCGGCGCGCTCCTTGCCGCCGTCGAGCAATCCAAGAAGTCACCCGAAGCCGTCACGAGGTGGGCCGAACGCGGCCAGGCCCTCTTTCAGCAAGACGGCAGGGGCAAGCGGGGCAGCAAGGCAGGTGCCGCCGAACCTGCTGGCGGACCTGCAAGCGACAACGGCAAGGCTGCGGCGGCTGGTGGTGGCGCGTAACCGTTTGGACGCCGCCCGCGCCCGAACCGACACACGCGATTGGGCCAAGGCGCGGCGCGACCGCACCCGCCACCTGATCGAGCTGGGCGGCCTCGTCGCCAAGGCTGACCTCGTGGGGCTGCTGGACGACGACCGAGCCACCCTGCTCGGCGCGCTCCTGGACCTGGCCGGGCAGCTCCGGGGCACGGGCGATGCAGACCCCGCCCACCTTCGCGCCCGCTGGCGCCGACACGGCCTGCGCGTGTTCGCCGCCGAACGCGATGCCGTGGACATGGCGCATGGACAGGAGGGAGAAGGAATAGCAGGAACAGGCGCGGCCTTGCCCCAACCCGGAAGCCCGGCACCGTGAGCAGCGCTCTCGATGCGGCATGGCGCACCCTCGCTGTCAGCCTGAACGTTGGCCGGGCCTTGGTCGCCGCCCTGTCCCGTGCCGGCGTCGGCCTCCTGGTCGGCCTGGTCCTGTTCACCGTCATAGCCCAGATCGCGCCGCCGGATTACCGGGGCCTCGCCCGCAACGTCGGTGCCCTCCTGACCGCCCTCGCCTTCGGCGTGAACGCCTTCCGCAAGGCCCTCCGCCCTCCCGACTTACTCGACGTGATGGGGTCCGCCACCTGGGCCAGCCCCAAGGGGATCGCCGCTGCGCTGGCGGCGCCCGCCCTCGTCGCCGATCCCGCCTCCCTCCTCGTCGGCCGCGGCGACGGCAAGCCCGGCCCCCTGCTGCGCTACGCCGGGCCAGCGCACCTGCTGACCATCGCCCCTACCCGCTCCGGCAAGGGCGTCGGCACCATCCTGCCCAACCTGCTGCTCGCCAACCGGCCCGTCATCTGCGTGGACCCCAAGGGAGAGAACGCCCGCGTTGCCGCCCGCGCCCGCCGCCGCTTCGGCCCGGTGTTCGTCCTCGATCCCTTCGGCGCGTCAGGCCAGCCCTCGGCCTCCTACGATCCCACCGCCGCCCTCAATCCCCACTCGCCCGACTTGGCGGAGGAAGCCGCCACCCTCGCCGATGCCCTGGTGTACGACCTGCCCGGCCAGGCAGGGGAAGCGCACTGGAACGAGGAGGCCAAGGCCCTGATTGCCGGCCTGCTCATGCACGGGGCCTGCCACGCCGCCCCGGACCGCCGCGGCCTGGGGGAGCTGCGCCGCCTGCTCACCCTGCCCCAGCGCGAATGGGATGCCCTGCTGCGCGCCATGATGGCCGATGATGACGCGGCTGGCGGCCTGGTCAGCCGTGCCGCCGCCCGTCAGCTCGGCAAGGCCGACCGCGAAGCCTCCGGCGTGCTGTCCGCCGCCCAGCGCCACACCCACATGCTGGACAGCCCCCGCCTGCTGGCGACCATGGGGCGCTCCGATTTTCGCTTCGCCGACCTGCGCGCCGGCACCGCCACCGTGTTCCTGGTGCTGCCGCCGGACCGGCTTGCCACGTACGCCCGCTGGCTCCGCCTGCTGGTGGCGCAAAGCATCGCGGAGCTGGCCCGCGCGCCGCAGCGGCCCGGCACCCCGCCCGTGCTGATGCTCCTGGACGAGTTTGCAGCCCTTGGCCGGCTGGAGCCGGCGTTGCAGGCCGCCGGGCTGATGGCTGGCCTCGGCCTCCAGCTCTGGCCCATCCTCCAGGACCTCACCCAGCTCCGCGCCGCTTACGGCCAGCACGCCGGCACTTTCCTCGCCAACGCCGGCCTCGTCCAGGTCGCGGCACCCGCCGACCTCGACACCGCCGAATGGCTGTCCAAGAGCATCGGCAACGCCACCGTGGGATACGAAACCGGCAACCAATCCCGCAGCACCCCGGACACCTTCACCGGGGCCGGCAGCACCAGCGCAGGCACCAGCTCCCATCTCACGGCCCGGCCCCTGCTCGCCCCGGACGAGGCCATGCGCCTGCCTCCGCACGTCCAGGTCCTTCTCCGGCCAGGACACCCGCCCGCACTCGTCGCCAAACTCCGCCACTACGCCGACACAGAATTTGCTGGGCTGTTCGATTGAGTACAAAGAGCTATACTGAAGTAAGCAAAATTACCAGGTGACATCAAGCATGGCCACAAGGGATCGAGTTGCTGAGATAGAAGCGCTGCGTGAGAGAGGAGAGACTCACCCATCATTAGCAGAGATGTTTGTTCACACACTTTCCCATGAATGGAATAATGGGCATGGCCCACTTGCCAGTGCCAGCGATTTTATAATAATACGCCTTGTCACGATTATCGAATTTGCAACGCGCGCCTGGATTACGATGCTGGTAGATCATGGTGAGCCATTCATTTCCAATGCAGCATCTTTGGTTCAAAGTACTGGCCTGAAATTCGATTACGCGATTACGCGCGCCCTGCACGGAAAGCAAATCACTCTTGGTGAGTTGGTCGCACATAGCGTCTCAACCAACCGGATTTCAGATATTGCAGGCGCAATCAGTGTAGTTTTAGGAACGGATGTATTCCATGAGATTGTGGACATAACAGACCGTGTGCGTCATGAGATGTTCGGGGAGCCCAGCACGCCTATAATTCAGAATTTGGCAGCCATGCGGTCAAGTCTTGCAAAGGTCTTTGATATTCGACATATTGTTGTCCATGAACTACCAAAGGAAACTCCATACACAACGAGTGACGTACAAACATTCATTAATGCCGTAGAAATTTTCTTAAAAGCTACTGACGGTGCTATCAGCAAGAGACTGTATGGAGATTATCCCCTAACACAGACTGACATGAACATAGCAGCAAAAAAGCGGTCTGACCAAGCAGAGGCAGAGCTACAAGATTTACTTGCACACCTTGACCCATCCAAACATGACCAAGAGCTATGGAAAGCTCAAGATGCCTGGATGGTATACAGTAAACTTCATGCCGAGTACAGCTCTCGTATCAACGAGCCGTTTTCAGGTTCTATAGCTCCAACAATCTACTGGTCTGAAATTGCCAATGTCACTCGTGAGCGAATCAAGCAACTTGGACCATATCTTCGCCTGTTTGAGAATGGCAACCGACCATAAATGTAGGGTCTAGCCACGCTGGGCAGCCCCTACCGACTGTGTCAGCACAACGTTCTCAAACGAGCACTAACATCGTCGTAGCGGAAGAAATCTGGCTAACGCAGAAAGCCGGCTAGAATTTATAATGCCAGTTTCCAACGTGTTCGTAAGTCGTTCCAGCAGAATCTGCGTTTTCTCAAAGTCTGGAATTACTATCATCGCAGCATAGTTCTCTGTTGATTTCATTCTTTCGCTTAAAGTCGGACTTGTCACCTCAACAATGTTGCTTAGAAGTTCGTCAAAAGACCAGTTAGTTGTTTCAATCTGATCTCTTAATGATGCAAAGATGCTGTAAACATCTCCACTAAGTAGAGCGTGTCTTTCAAAATTTTCTGTTGATATTTCTTGTGCTAGTATCTTGCAATTGGATAATGTAAAGGAGCTTTTGTCGGCACTATTCAGGCGATACAAGTACTTTGCGTGGAGGCACGATTGTGCGGAGCTAAGCTCTTGGATGGCACGTTTGACTAAAGATAGAATGTGACTCTTATAGGAAAGAGTTTTAGAAACATGTTGCTGCTCAACCAGTCGAATTTGGATCCGGGCGGACCAATAAGCGGCGGCGGCGGCGAGTACTGCACCTAGCCCAGCAAATAAGCCCATTGTCCCAGCTTGTCTTGCAGCCGTTGCCTGTATGCGTGCAGCATGGATGGTTGCGTCAGCTTGGAGACAGGCGGCCACTAACTCATTGGCTTGCCCTGCCGCCCGTAGAATGGTTATGCAGTCCGTCATTCACAACAATCCTTTATGCAAGGCTAATAGCAAGTGCCAGGAGCCCCTAGTAGAGCGCGATCACGCACCGATGCTTCGCGGATGGCGTCGCGTGCTGGTATCCTAAAGGCCAAGCATCTTTTTGGCAGTGGCGGAGCCGACATCGGTGATGATCTTGATGGCCGCATCGTAAGCCGCCTTGCCCATTTTCGGCAGCAAGCCAGCCAAACGCTGGGCAGCCTGTGCCGTGAATGGGCTTTCCGTCGTGATGTGCTCGACCATGGAGGGCGCGGCGGAAGCATCCTCGGCACTGAGGTTGGACCGGAGCAAGCGGACAAGTTCCATCATTTCGGCTTCCCGTTCCGCCGCAGAAAGGGTACCAGGAGGCGTGTCATGGTGCCGCATCACGGAAGCAGCCAAACGGAGAAGACGCACGCCCGCTTCAGGGTCGTATGGCGCTTCCGCCACAACCATGCAGGCGCGGCGCAGCGCGTCGATCTCCTCGCCATACCGCAAAAGGTTGTCGGGCGCCGAGTACCAGTGGGCCTCGTCGGCCAGCTTGCGCGCGGCTCCGCCGACCGCTTCCAAGAAGTCGAAACACGCATCGCTCAAGGCCATCCGCCACCCTTCCTTCTCATTGTTGGCTTTCTTTCCCACTCGCTGGCGGTTGGTGATCGCTGGTGCTTCCCTTGTCCACCGTTCCGAAGCGTTGCACTGCCTCGTCCGCCTGCGCCGTGGCTAGCAGCGCCGGCCAGTCGTTGGGCGGGTTGCCGCCCGCCAGCATCCCGGCAAACACCGCGTAAGGGTCCGAGTTGGCCCCTGCCTTCCGCAGCGTGTCCTGGTCGTTGACCCAGGCATACACGATCACCCGCGCCCGCGAGTCGGCCCGGAAGAACAGCCGGAACCGGTTGCCGCCAAACTTCGCCCGGAACCAGTGCCGGCGCTCCCGGCCCAGTGTGTTGCCCTGCCGGAACTCCGCCGCCAGCGGGTCGCGTGGGATGCGGTCCAGCACAAGCGCTCTCAGGACTGCCAGGAGGCGTGCATCGGCTTTCCCTTGCCACCCCTGCGGGTCGGACCGCTTGGCCCGCTCCACGGCCGTCAGAAGCCGTTCTAGCTGGTCCAGGAACAGGGGGTGGGCATGGAGGTGCCAACCATGCCGCTCAAGCCCGGCTGGTGGCTTCTCACCGGCCACTCGCTACAGGCTCACCTCGCCCTCGATGGCGGCATTCTGGTCCACCTCCCCCACCTCAGCCGCCAGCGCGTCTAGGCGGCCTGCCAGAGCCTCCGGGAGTGGTTGCACGGCTTGGGTAGGCCGGGCAGCTAGATCGGCTTCCAGCAGCGCCAGGAACGGCGCCAGGGCCGGGTCTGCATCGTCCCCCTCTGGCAGGGCGTGGACGGTGACGCGGCCCCGCGCCACCCGGAAGGCGATGCGCCCGCCGTAGCCGACCCCCAACGCCTGGCGCACGGCCTTGGGCACGGTGGTCTGTCCCTTGGCAGTGATGGTGCAGACTTCTTCGACCACGGGCATTGTGTAACTCCTTGACCTTACCGATAACAGCGTAATCCATGTAAGGCATCTTCCTTACCTTGTCAGCCGCTTTCTGTTCGACCCTGGCCGGAGGCCAAAGGTCGTGTGGCCGGGACGCCTTCCGTCCCGACGCCTTTGGATGGCCGCGGCGCGCAGGGGCAGTCAAGGACGGCCGCAAGCCGCCGTGCAGCGGCGCACGCCAAGGACGTGCGTCCTTGACGACTCCGAGCACCATGGCAGTGCGCCTATCGCTCTCAGGGAGGGGGGGTAATCCGCCGAATGCTCCGGCGATAGGAGTTGTCCACCGAGCAAGCCGCGCAACTATCGGAGAGTCTATAGGTCTAACTATCGGTACTATATGTGCGCGACCAAGTGCTCGTGGAAAGCGCGACCAAGTGCTCGTGCTAGGCGCGACCAAGTGCTCGTGGATAAGTCACGTTTTCCCCAGCTTATGAACGGGGCGCCGCCACAGCGCGCGGCGTGATTCGAGGGGCAACAGGAGGACGGGAGTGGTGCAGCAGGAGTCCTTCCTCCCCATCCTCCACTCTGGCGCCGGGATAGACCGTGAGCACCCCACGCAGGGTTTCACGGAACTGCCGGCGGAAGTCCCTCTCCCGTGCAAAGCCCTGCCCGAACTGGTCACGCAGGGCCGCCCAGGAGACAGTTTGGGACTTGCCGATAGGCACACGGTGCAGCCGTTGTGCTAACCAGCAGTAGGCATCAAGCGCCAGGGCGGAGTGTGCCAAGGCACGGATGGCCGGGCGGGCAAGAGGGATGGCGTGGCTCTGGATGCTGGCGAAGTAATCGTCCGAGAGCCTGACCGTGCTGGGCCAAAGGATGCGATGCCTGGCGTTGCGCGGTGCCCAGAGATCCAAACCCTTTACCAATGCCGCGTTTACCTGTGCCGCCCTCCCGTCTGCGAAATAGGCAAGCCGTACTGTTGCGGCTGACAATCGGGCGAGCTGCTCCTTCACCGTTCCTATGGTTCGTCCATCGGTGGGAAGCCCTAACTCACGGACGTAGGCGGTCAAACTATCCTCCACCTCCACCACGGGCGAACCCGTGCGAAGCGCCTCTCCGGTGAGGTGAATCAAAACCAGCCGCGCCTTCTCGCCGAAGGGGATGCCGACATTGAGGAAACCGCCTGTACGGGGGTCCGCTACCGCTCCTGCCTCGATTCTGATTGCGGCGCTACCCTGCTGCCGCTCCCACGTCCGCACATCGCCTGGGTTGCGGAACGGCAAGCCAGTTTGGGTCAGAACGGTGTGCAGAAAATCCAAGTCAAACGGAGCGCCTTGGCGGAGTGCCTTGGCAGCATTCAACAGGCGACGCGTCGTGTGTGATGGGGATCGACCGGCGGACGCTTCCTCGTCCATCAGGTCAGCCCGCGTGCCCGTTCCATCGGTGCCACTTCCGGCTTGCCATGCTTTGCGAACAGGTCATTTAGCGCCTCGGCCATGAGGTTCTGCACGGTCGTCTTACGCTCCACCGCCAACGCCCGGAGCTGCCAGGCAACATCCTCGGGGAAGTGGGCCGCAATCTGCTTAGTCCCCACCCGTGTCTTAGGTAGCTGCGCCTGCTCTCGCAGCTCGGGGCCGATGGAGGCCGGCGCTGGTCCCGCATCCAAATGGCGGGTGCTGCCGGCTGCCGCCGCGACGGCAGCCAAGTTTGGCCGCTTACTCATTGCGTCACCTCCTTCGTCTTAGACATGCCGACAATACTACATATCGCATTGTAGAGGTGTCGAATATCAGACGCCGCTCTTCCTTCCGGCTCGTACTCGGTTACGGTCAGCCCTGCCTGTGCTGCGTACTCGAACGCTACTCGCTGACCAACGTAAGCGGAGCAGACTGTCAGTCCCATGCCGGTAATCGCCTCGACTGCTTGCTCTTGCCGAGTCCCCTGGGCCGGCACCGCATTTAGGATCACCAGCGGCGGATGCTTGGCCCGTCCCTGCACCAGGTCCGCTGTTGTGCGAAGGGTCTCAAGATCCAGGATAGATGGCTTGCAAGGGATCAATACTAAGTCCGCGACCTTTGCCGCCTCAGCGGCAGCCTGTTCTACGCGCGCGGGCGTATCAACAATGGCAAGGTCAACACCGGCTTGGGCTGCTTTGGCAAGTGCTGCTGCAAGGCGGGCGGGCTGAGCATCCATGACGGCAGGAGTGTTCAAAGTTCGTCGGTCGCCCCACTTGCACGCGCTCGCCTGGGGATCAAGGTCTATGACCAAGACACTCTGCCCGGCCGCCTCGGCCGCCACTGCGAGTGACAGGGCCAGAGTCGTTTTACCCGTTCCGCCCTTCTGGGCAATCATGGCCAGGGTCTGCATTCCGACGCCTCACATTGTCGACACATCGGCATAATGACAGTTAGCCATGTCGTCTAGCAGACAATGCAACATTCGTGTCAGCTTGTGGCCTCTCCCAGCACCCGCCGGACCTGGGCCGCGGACCACCTGGCTCCGCCCAGAGGCGCCCGCACGCCACGCGCCTCCAACGCCGCGGCGACCTGCCGCAAGCTGGCCCCCTCCGGCATGGCGCCGTCTGCCCGCAGCTCGTCCAGCACCGCCCGCAGCTCGGCCGACCGCGCCTGCGCCAGTTCGGCGTGCGCCACCCGCGCCGCCCCCGCCCCGGCCGGCGTGCCCGGCCGCAGCCTTGGGTTGCCCAGCCTGATGCCGCGCGCCTTCGCCGCCGCCAGCGCCGCCCGCGTGCGCTGCCCGGTCAGCCCCGCCTCCAACTCGGCCACCGCTGCCATCTGCGTCAGCAGGAAGCGGCCCATCGGACCCGGCGGCACCTGGGGCAGGTCGCAGAACACCACCCCAGCCTCGCCGGCACCCTCGACCAGGCCCAGCAGGAACCGGGCATCGCGGGACAGCCGGTCCAGCTTGGCAACCAGCAGCGCCGCCCGCCGGGTGCGACAGCACGCCAGCGCCGCCGCAAGCTGGGGACGTGCCGCCGTGCGCCCGCTCTCGACTTCCTGGAACTCGGCCAGCAGCTCGCCCCCGTGCTGGCTCAGGTAGGTGGCGGCGGCCTGGCGCTGCGCCTCCAAGCCCAGCCCGGACCGGCCCTGGCCCTCGGTGCTAACGCGTAGGTAGGCCACAAACCGCCGCGGCGCGGCAACGGCGGTCAGGGTTTCCGGGGCAGGAGAGAGGGGCGGGGCACGGGGCATCGCCGCACGCTACAGGTGTGTACCACTTCGTCAAACGGACGTTTGACGAAGTGGTACAGGGTTGACTTGAGACCACCGCGTTGTTATGAATATTATAAGTATCAAATTAGCCGGGGTTTGGAGCTTTGGATCATCGTCTGCCACTACTTACGAAGGAACTGGATGATGCGTCCCAGCCCCGCCGTCGGAAGGCAAACGGAGTTGCCACTACCAATGTCACCCTCTCTGCTCACCTGAATGATAACTCGGAAGTGTTCCCACAGCTTCTAGCATTACATGTAAAGAAGGGGTCAACAGTTGCCGATCTGACTTATGGAAAGGGCGTATTCTGGCGGAATATCCCCTCCACCGACTATAAGCTTTTGGCGTCTGATCTGAAGATGGGTCAGGCTTGGACCTCTTTGCCGCATGATAGTTCATCAATCGATGCAGTGGTATTTGACCCTCCTTACATGGAAGGGCTTTACAGAAAAACAAAGGCTTCGCTAGCAGGTTCAGGAAGCCATAGTGCTTTTCAAGATGCATACTCCGATGGCTGCGTGCAAAAGGAAAGCGTTCAACGGAAGTACCATGATGCCGTTCTTGAAGCATATCTTTCTGTTATGCCAGAAGTAAGGCGCATACTTCGTCCTGATGGTAAATTCATAGTCAAGTGTCAGGACGAAGTGTCAGCAAACCGGCAGAAGCTAACACATGTCGAGTTGATATGGGCTTTTGAGCATCTTGGCTTTTATTGCAAAGATCTTTTTGTCGTTGTTCGACGCAACGCGCCAGTCATTTCACGCCTTCTAAAGCAGGAGCATGCCAGAAAAAATCACTCATATTTCCTCGTCTTTCAAAGACAGGATCACCGCAGACGGATCGACTACTCGAATTTTGCTAGTTGGCTCCGCGACCACTTTTCCGGCAATGACGGGCTTGCCAAATGAGGCATCTAGCAGGCCAATCAAATCCTCGTGCCAATCATCAGATAGCGGCCACGTAATTTTCTCGGTCGTTGCAAGAAGGTGCTGAGCCTGGAACTCGGTGTATTTCTTCGATCTACTTGTGCGACAGTTTATGTTCTTTTTATAGGCATAGTCCCATTTGCCTGTGAACGGAAAAAGGGGGACGGCTAGCAGATCGTACTCGCCCCTCACATAACAGGTTGTGATTACACTTGTACCATCACTTAGAATTACACTTCTAGCATCTGATGCGTCGTTCTGTACGTCAGCCTGTAAATGCCCCGTCTCGACGTTCCGCCCTATGCTGTTTGTCTGCATTGATTTGAGCTGAATACCATAGCGGCGCCCTTTGTAAGTTATGGTCCGGTCTGATTTGTTTACCTCGCGGTCATGGTCATCATGTTTTTCTAAATGCTCTGCCAGAACAGATTTATACTTTTCTGGAACATGCTTTTCAAACATCTCCTCAGCGATATACCCTAGAATCATTCCTCGCAGGCTAGGGGCGCGCTTTATTGAACTTACAAGATCTTCAGGAGGAATAGCATCTATCATAGTCATAACACGGCTACGTGCTAATATGGCATCTGGGTCATCCTTTATTACAAGTCTCCTATCTCGCTTTGGGCCTTTAACTTCTTTATGCTTAGCCATCTCATACCTTATCTTCAATAAGTTGTGCTGGCTTCATACCAAAAACTTTTGCGATTCTTTCGAGGGAGTGTAGAGTAATGTTGCGCTCAGCGCGCTCGATCCCTCCTATATAGGTTCGGTGAAGGCCACAACGGTCAGCGAGTTCGTCTTGGGAAAGTGCAAGACGGTGCCGTTCTCGGCGGACGTTACGCGCGAGAACGTGCTTCAACTCCATGACCATGGAGGAGCTTAAGCAGCGTGCTACTTATAATGCGACATACTAGAAGTATCATTTTGGATGTGTCTGTTGCACATCGTGCCCCTCAGCACATGCCTCGCTTCGGCATCGTTAGGAGATGAAGGGTGCCCCTTCCCACACTGTCCGGAAGCAACCTACATTCGCATCCCGCGTCCCTGCCGCAGCCCCAGCCGCTCCCGCTCGGCCTCGCGCGCCCGCTCCTGCACGCTCGCGTGCGCCCGCTGCCCCTCGCCTGACACGGCCAGCGCCCGCCCGATCCCGGCCAGGCCCTCCCACGCCTCTGTGCCGCCCTGGGCACCCCTGACACCCCTGACACCCCGCACCAAGTCGCGCACCCCGTCCTCGCCCAGCCGCTGCCCGGCCGCCTCCGTGACGGCCCGCAGCTCCGCCGCTACCGCCGGCTTACCCTCCACCTCCTGCGCCCATGCCTCCGCCACCGCCGGGGACTGCCGGGCCGTCAGCGGCCCCCATACCGGGCTGTAGCCGAGCTTCGCCTTGGCGTCCCGCTCCGCCAGGTCGCCGGCTTGCTCCACCGCCCGCACCGCCGCCCATGCCGCCGGGGACAGGCCAGGCACCTCCACCGCGTCCCGCACCCGCTGCGCGTCCACGTCGCGCACGTAGCCCTGCCCGGCCCGCTCCTCGGCCTCCCGCAGCCGCACCAGCCCGCCCCCGACCGCGCCGCCGCAACGCACCGCCGCGTCCCGCTCCGCCTTGGACGCCGCCGACGCGAGCCATCCCGTCTTGCCCCGCAGCTCCCCAAGCAGCTCCGGCCCGCCGTGGCCTAGCGTCCGCTCTGCCCCCAGCGGCCCGCCCTCGGCCGTCTCCAAGGCACTCAGCCGCTCCCATGCCGCGTTCGGGTCGCGGTAGGCTTGCCGCACCCACACGCCCAGCTCGCGCCGCCGCTCCTGCGCCTGGCGGTCCCTCGCCACCGCCGCCGCGATCTCCGCGGGCGTCGTGCCTCGCCCCTGGCTGTCCCGCCCCCAGGCGTCCCGGTGCGCCGGCAACAGCGGCGTCGGCACCTGGTCCCGTACCGCGTCCGGCGCGGCCTCCGTCCCCACCCGCGCTGCCGCCCGGCCCGGCCGGGACCGCTGCGCCTCGTGCCACCCCAGCGCCCGCCGCACCCGCTCCTGCATCGGGCTGGCCGCGGGCGTGAGGGCCTCCGGCTCCGGCCCGGCCTGCCGCACCACGATCTCGCTCTCCGGCCGCAGCGGGTCCAGCCCGCGCCGCTCGGCGAACCCCTGGCCGTAGTCGAGCGTCGTGTCCTTCGCCCGCTTCCGGCCCAGCGCCCGCGCAAGCTGCCGCCCGTCCGCGAACTCGTCCCGCCCGTAGTGCAGCGCCACCCCGTCCCGGTGCCGCGTCAAGGCCACATACGCCGCGTGCCGGTCCATGTGTTCCGACGCCAGCACATGCGCCCGGTCCACCGTCACCCCCTGCGCCTTGTGGATCGTCGTCGCATACCCGTGGTCCAGGTGGCCGTAGTCACGGACGTAGAACGTCACCACCGGGGCCGCGTCCTTCCCCTCCTGCCCAGCGCCAGCCCCGTCCAGGCGCACCGTCAGCCGCTCGCCCTTGCTGTCCACCGCCAGCACCGTCCCCAAGGTGCCGTTCTTGACCGCCACGCCCCCGCGCCCGCCCGGCCCCGCCCCAAGCCCCCGCTCGTTGCGAAGGAACATGAGGCGGTCGCCGGACGCCATCGCCCGCGCGCCCCGCTCCGTTTGCACCGCCTGGTCCGCCCCCAGCTCGCCCGCCGCCCGCAGCCGGTCCCGCGCCAGCCCGTTCAGCTCCGCCACGTCCGCCCGCGTGTAGGCCAGGATCACCCGCGACTGCTCCGGCGCCGCCTGGCGCTCCGCCGCCCAGCCCTCCACCAGCGCCGCCCGCGCCTCCTCGTGCGTGCCGTGCCCCTGCACCATCCCGGCCCGCTCGTAGCGCCCTAGCGCCGCACCCGTGCGCGCCGTCGCCAGCTCCCGCGTGGCGTCCCGCTGCCAGCCCTCGCGCTGCCGGCGCACCTCGATGATCTCCGCCGCCCCGTGCCGCTCCGAAAGCGCCCGGAACGCCGCGCCCGCCTCGATGGCCTGCAACTGCTCCGGGTCGCCCACCAGCACCACCTTGGCCCCGGCCTCGCGCACCGCTGTCAGCACCCGCTCCATCTGCCGGCTGCCCACCATCCCCGCCTCGTCCACCACCAGCACGTCACGCGCCGTCAACTCGTCCCGGCCTTCCTTCCATCCCCATTCCAGGCTCGCCAGCGTCCGGCTCTCGATCCCGCTGCCGCCCTCAAGCCCCTCCGCCGCGATGCCAGACAGCGCCGCCCCCCGCACCCGGTAGCCCGCCGCCTCCCACGCCCCCCGCGCCACCCCCAGCATCGCCGACTTGCCCGTGCCGGCGTAGCCGACAACCAAGGCCAGGTCGCGCCCCGCCGTGACGTGCGCCACCGCCGCCCGCTGCTCCGCCCCGAGCTGCAACCCGCCCGCCTCTGCCCGTCGCACGGCATCGTCGATCCCAACCACATCCACCCGGTGCGCGCCCGATTGGGACAGCGCCGCCCCCGCCGCCTCCATCCGCTGCTCCGCCGCCAGCATCTCCCGCGTGCTGAACCGATCCCGCCCGCGCCCGTCCACCCCAAGCCGCACCAGCTCCGGGCACGCCTCCACCCGCGCCATCACGTCCGTAAACTGCTCCGCACCGTCCGTGTGCCGGTTCACGAACCGCGCCAGGTCTTGTTTGGTGAACGTGCTGTGCTGCCGCGTCAGCGCGTCCAGTGCCACGCTCGGGTCAGCCGCGATCAGCTCCCCGTTCCGTCGTGCAATGGCATCATGCTCCGCTGCACGCTCCGCGTCCTCGCCCCGCTCCGCCCGCCGCGCCCCCGCTGGCCCGATCTTGTGCTGCGGCTCCAACGGGATGCCCTGCTCAGCATAGGAACGGTGGTCAATTCGCACGTCATGGCCCTGCTCGGCCAAGCGTTCATTCGCCAACGCCGCCCACCGCTCCCGCACGCCCTCGTACAGCTCCCGGCTGTTCCACTCCCGCGCCTTCGGCCCAAACCCGTCGCCCTCGATCCCACGCATCGTCAGCATGACGTGCGCGTGCGGCTGCGCCTTACCGTCCCCCGCCGTGGCCCAATGCACGTTCACGTCCGCCACCATGCCGCGTGACACGAACTGCTCAGCCACGAAGTCGCGCGCCAGCCGGATCGCCTCCGGCTGGGACAGCTCCCGCGGGATGGAGAACTCCATCTCCCGCGCAAGCTGCGCGTCCCGCCGCTTCTCGGTCGCTTCCACCTCGTTCCACAAGCACGCGCGGTCCTGCCACCGCTCCGGCGCACCCGCGGGCAGCATGATCTCCGAATGCACCACGCCGGCCTTGCTGGTGAAGTCGTGGGAGCGTCCCTGCCGCTCGTCGTGCAGCCGTTCCGCAGCACGGTAGGCCGCAGCCGCAACGGCGCTGCGCCCCGTCGAGCGTCCGATCACCTGCATCCGGGCATGGAAGATCGCCATTGCCGGGCACCCTAGCGCCACCGGCCGCGCACGTCACCCCGTGACGTATCTGCGCGCATTTCCTGATCTGCTTCGTTCCACTCCGCAGCGGAAATGACGGGCTGCTCGCGCAACCCGCCAACTGGCCTAGACCATTGTAGGTCTGTCCTGGTCCAGGAACTCCCGCACGGCCCTTTGCCACTCGGGTGCAGACGCTCGGCTGAAATGCGGCAGCGGGCATTTCCTGATCTGCTTCGTTCCACTCCGCAGCGGAAATGACGGGCTGCTCGCGCAACCCGCCAACTGGCCTAGACCATTGTAGGTCTGTCCTGGTCCAGGAACTCCCGCACGGCCCTTTGCCACTCGGGTGCAGACGCTCGGCTGAAATGCGGCAGCGGGATTGCCACCGCCTGGCCCTTTGGCGTCAGATACTCGCGGGCTTTGAGCGTCATGCCGTCAAGGCTGACATGCCCCGTCCGGCACTGGCCGGCTGGCGCGCTCTCCCAAGCAAAGTAGCTGCCCATGATGATGTGCGTCGGGCTGAGAAGATGCAGCACCTCCAAGAACGCACCCTGGGACGCTTGGGCCTGCTGCTCGGTCGGACGCTCCCCCTTCCTCATCATCGTTTGAACGAAGTTATAGAATGCCACCTCATCAAGAGCGGTCTGTCGATCAACCTCATGTGCCTCCTTGCCAGTGATGATGCGGCTTGCAACCATCAGGTATCGGACGTTCCACTCGCCGGAGCGCCACCTCTCCACAACCGTTCGGGTGCTCTCCAAGGGTATGTCTGATGGCTCGTCGTAGTGGCTCTCCCCAACGATCAGGAGACGGCAGCGGGCGCTGTCATACTTGCACCCGGTGTAAGGCTCGAACACGATCTCGCTCATAGGGCCTCCCTTTGTGTGTTGAGCATCATTGCTCGGCACCTAACCCTTTTCATACGGTCAGTTCCGTGTAGGAACTTGGCCTTGCCCTGGTGACGCGCGCCGCCCGTGCTGGTAAGAGCGCAGACCGTTAACATGCACTATGCTGGACCGCCCGCCATGGCACGCAAGCCCCGCGACTACGACGCCGAACTCCAAGCCCTCATGGACCGGGCCAAGAAGCTCAAGAACCAGAAGACCGTGCAGCTCGGTGAGCTGGTCCAGGTCACGGGTGCGGACAGCCTGCCTATGGAAGCCCTGGCCGGCGCGCTACTCGCCGCCGTCGAGCAATCCAGAAGTCACCCGAAGCCGTCACGAGGTGGGCCGAACGCGGCCAGGCCCTCTTTCAGCAAGACGGCAAGGGCAAGCGGGGCAGCAAGGCAGGTGCCGCCGAACCTGCTGGCGGACATGCAAGCGACAACGGCAAGGCTGCGGCGGCTGGTGGTGGTGCGTAACAGGCTGGACGCCGCCCGCGCCCGCACCGACACCCGCGATTGGGCCAAGGCGCGGCGCGAACGCACCCGCCACTTGATCGAACTCGGTGGCCTCGTCATCAAGGCCGACCTGGTGGAGCTGCTGGACGACGACCGCGCCACCCTGCTCGGCGCGCTCCTGGACCTCGCCGGGCAGCTCCGCGGCATGGACGGCGACGATCCCCCCCATCTCCGCGCCCGCTGGCGACGCGCCGGGCTGCGCGCCTTCGCCGCCGAACGCGACGCGGCGAATGGTGAGCAAGGGCAAGAGGAAGGGGAAACAGCACGGGAAAGCGCAGCCCTGCCCCACCCCGGAAGCCCAGCACCGTGAGCGGCGCCCTCGACACGGCATGGCGCACCCTCGCCGTCAGCCTGCACCTCGGCAGGGCCTTGGTTGCCGCCCTGTCCCGTGCCGGCGTCGGCCTCCTGGTCGGCCTGGTCCTGTTCACCGTCGTTACCCAGCTCGCGCCGCCGGATTACCGGGGCCTTGCCCGAAACGTCGGCGCCCTCCTGACCGCCCTCGCCTTCGGCGTGAACGCCTTCCGCAAGGCCCTTCGCCAGGCCGACCCACTCGACGTGATGGGGTCCGCCGCCTGGGCCAGCCCCAAGGGGATCGCCGCAGCACTAGCCGCGCCCGCCCTCGCCGCCGATCCCGCCGCCCTCCTCGTCGGCCGCGGCGACGGCAAGCCCGGCCCCCTGCTGCGCTACGCCGGCCCGGCCCACCTGCTGACGGTCGCCCCCACCCGCTCCGGCAAGGGCGTCGGCACCATCCTGCCGAACCTGCTGCTCGCCAACCGGTCCGTCATCTGCGTGGACCCCAAGGGAGAGAACGCCCGCATCGCCGCCCGCGCCCGCCGCCGCTTCGGACCCGTGTTTGTCCTCGATCCCTTCGGCGCGTCAGGACAGCCCTCGGCCAGCTACGATCCCACCGCCGCCCTCGATCCCCGCTCGCCCGACCTGGCGGAAGAGGCCGCAACCCTGGCCGACGCCCTCGTGTACGACCCGCCCGGCCAGGCCGGCGAAGCGCACTGGAACGAGGAGGCCAAGGCCCTCGTTGCCGGCCTGCTCATGCACCTGGTCTGCCGCGCCGCCCCGGACCGCCGCGGCCTCGGGGAGCTGCGCCGCTTGCTCACCCTGCCCCCGCGCGAATGGGATGCCCTGCTGCGCGTCATGATGGCCGACACGGATGCGGCCGGTGGCCTGGTTGCTCGTGCCGCCGCCCGCCAGCTCGGCAAGGCCGACCGCGAAGCCTCCGGCGTGCTGTCGGCAGCCCAGCGCCACACGCACATGCTGGACAGCCCCCGCCTGCTGGCGACCATGGGCCGCTCCGACTTCCGCTTCGCCGACCTCCGCGCCGGCACCGCCACCGTGTTCCTGGTGCTGCCGCCGGATCGGCTTGCCACGTACGCCCGCTGGCTCCGCCTCCTGGTGGCCCAAAGCATCGCGGAGCTGGCCCGCGCGCCGCAGCGGCCCGGCACGCCGCCCGTGCTGATGCTCCTGGACGAGTTCGCCGCCCTCGGCCGGCTGGAGCCGGCGTTGCAGGCCGCCGGGCTGATGGCCGGCTTGGGCCTCCAGCTCTGGCCCATCCTCCAGGACCTCACCCAGCTCCGCGCCGCCTACGGCCAGCACGCCGGCACCTTCCTTCCTCGCCAACGCCGGGATCATTCAGGTCGCGGCACCCGCCGACCTCGACACCGCGGAATGGCTGTCCAAGAGCCTCGGCAACGCCACCGTGGGATACGAAACCGGCAACCAGTCCCGCAGCACCCCGGACGCCTTCACCGGGACCGGCAGCACCAGCGCGGGCACCAGCTCCCACCTCGCCGCACGGCCCCTGCTCGCACCCGACGAGGCCATGCGCCTGCCGCCGCACGTTCAAGTGCTGCTCCGGCCAGGCAACCCACCCGCCCTCGTCAGCAAGCTCCGCCACTACGCCGATGCGGAGTTTGCCGGGCTGGCGGACGTGTAGAAGATTTTCTACTCGATGAAGGCCGCGGTCACTGGGCCGACCCCAACAGCCACTCTGAGTTAGTTTAACCCACAATTTGCCGAAGCGGCGACAAAAGCTTGTTGTGTACCTCCAGCGGCAGCAGGATGTCTGGCCGCAAACTGTCACAAACCCTCTTGCAGAGTTCCATTTTCTTGTAGGAGATATCACCCAAAGACACATTATCGCCATTGATGATCAGATCATCGGCACTTGCTCCCGGTCTTCTGTATATTTCGGACAAGATTTGCGACGGGTAGACAAACTCTATCCCATTTTTCTCCCACTCAATGCGAGATTGGAGAGGCAGTCCCGCCCTTTCACAAGCTCTCTCAATCCCAGCCTGCTTCACCTTGTCATAGACAACGATAGTTCTTGTCCTATAAGGGCTAAGCTGCATATCTCCAAGCGAACCGGCCCAATACGTGAGGCGCGTTGCAATGTCGCCGCTGCAAGACTGGATAGCTGGCGTAATTGCGGGCATGTGGAGAGCTAGAACACGTTCCAAGTACATCTTGTCGGTGTCACCTTCTACAAACAAGACAGCATCGGGAAGAAACAACTCGCTCAGATCGTTGCCAAGCAAACGGAATTGAATATCGTGCAGCTCATGAAAGTTTGCACATTGGCGAGCGGAGATAAGATTTCCCTGTTTCGAGACAACGTAGTTGTTTCCTGGGTTTGCCCTATCGAGAAACAGATGCGAATGCGTGCTCAGAGCTACGTTAGGGTTGTGGGGAAAGAGTTCATTTTTTCTGTCGCCGCGTATAATAATATCGGCGAGCCGGCGTTGGAGAATGGGCGCCAAGCCTAGTTCTGGCTCGTCTATTGTAATGGAAGTAAAACGATCATCCATCAGAGCGGCCAGAATACCAAGAAAAAGCCTCGTTCCACTGGAAGTTACGCTCAGACTGTCCCCGCCAACGTCGATGTATCTGTTGCTGAAATCGTTGTCAGGATTTTCGGCTAGAACTCTCACAGGTATCCCAAAAAGCTCCTCAAACGTTGCAAACAGGGCAGAGCGACGTCTGTTTGGCAAGCGGGCAATTGCGCTTGCGCAATTAAAAAATGAACTCTCAAAATTTTGGAATGGCTGAACAAGGGTCTGCTGCTGCATGTTTGTAAACCAATTGACTATCTCCTGCGGATTGTCGGTGTAGAAACCAAGATGGTGGAACGTGTAGAAGCGATTTACACCGATGTACAACTTACTGGTATCGCTTATCGCCTTTTTCAAGTAAGCCGACTTACCGGAGTTATTTCCACCCGTTAGTATAACCCTTATTCCAGCGCGGTGCGGCGGTAGCAGATCATTGATGCTGGGATGAAAGGCGAGTTCGGAAAAGAGGCGGGTCATATCGTTCCTATACTGCAAATTGCTTGTTGATAGTATAGGCTGGTTTGAACGATTCGCATAGTCCGGGCGAGCTAGATTTCCAGCTCAAGTCAAAGATCAAGTCTGATCCATCTTTGTCAATTTGCTCAGAACCTAGCGCACCGCCGCAGAGCGCAGCAAGATCGTCGGCATTCCTCGGCATGAGGCCGACCACCACCTGCTCGGCCCAATTATTTCATAGGTCCAAAACGGCCAACTCCCAGAACGGATGACAGGCATATGGCCGTTTTGGACCTATAAGGTGACTGGGCCTGCTCGGCACCGCAGGGTCCGGGGAGGAGGCCGTCGTGATCGCTACCATCTTGCGCCTATTCAACCCAAACTAAACAGGCTTGCGCGGCTGGCAACACACATGAAACTTAGCTGAGCCAGATCGCATAAGCCTGCTTAGGTCCGCTATTCTTTGTTGATCTGAAAGGCAATTACCTTTTCAAGTTCAGCTTCCAATGAGCGAACCTCGTCCACAATCATGCTCGCTACCTCTGGTGTCGAGCAAAATCCAGAATAGTCCACAAAGGAAAATAGTCGAACGAAATGTGAGAATATGACATACTCTGCGGCCACCGTGCTAAACTGCGTGCCGGCTTGTATCTCTGCTACCCAAAGTATCTTCCATTTAAGGTTGCGCGTTGTCCAGTTCTTTTCGCTGGGCTTTCTCTGGTATGTAGTGAAGAGACGTCCTCTCATTGTTCCTTTGTCGTGAATACCTGTTGCACCTATACGGAAAAAATCGGGTCGAGACTCCGACTGAACGATATAAAGGCCATACCGGGTATCCTTAGCAATATCTGTCTTGATTACTTCCGGCCGTCCCGGTTTCACATAGTGGATTTTCATTCGGTCCGGCATCTGCTCTCCTAGTATTTAAACTCTGGGAAATTGCCCACCATTACCTGCGACCATAGGCGGAGGCCCGTGCCTCTGCCCGGCTCCACCGTGATCCGGATAGGCGACATGTTGTTCAACTCGCTCGTCAGAGGTGCTATCGTCAACCGCAACCACTACTCGTGCTATACCGTACTCAGACATCCTGCGCGATGTGAGCGACGGGTGGAATATGGGCAAGAACAACCGCCATTGGTTAGGTCACAACAGCCCCAAGCTGATACGGAAGTAGAGGTTGCGGTGTCAAACATGGCTCTCCGGCCAGCCTTCGGGCAACTCGTCACCGGGAATGGGAGTCGCCGTCCCAGCCTTCGCCAGGATGCGCCCAAGATCGCCAGGTACGGCATGGCCAAGGAGCTGCACCGCGCTGTCCACCTGCGCCGCGGCCAGCAACGCCGGCCAGTCATCGGGCGGGTTGCCGCCTGCCAGCATCTTGGCGAACACGGCATAGGGGTCCGAACTGGCTCCCACCTTGCGCAGCGTATCCCGGTCGTTGACCCAGGCATACACGATCACCTTGGCCCGGGAGTCGGCCCGGAAGAACAGCCGGAACCGGTTGCCGCCGAACTTGGCCCGGAACCAGTGCCTGCGATCCCGCCCCAGCGTGTTGCCCTGCCGGAACTCCGCCGCCAGCGGGTCGCGCGGGATGCGATCCAGCAGAAGCCCTTTCAGGGCTGCCAGGAGGCGCGCGTCGGCCTTCCCCTGCCACCCCTGCGGGTCGGACCGCCTGGCCCACTCCACGGCCGCCAGGAGCCGTTCTAGCTGGTCCAAGAACAGGGGGTGGGCATGAAGGCGCCAGCCATGCCGCTCAAGCCCGGCTTGCACCTTCTCGTCGGCCACCCGCTACAGGCTCACCTCGCCCTTGATGGGAGCGTCCGGGTCTACCTCCCCCACCTCGGCCGCCAGAGCCTCTAGGCAGCCCGCCAGGATCTCTGGAAGCGGGCGCACGGCCTCGACTGGCCGGGACGCCAAGTCGGCCTCTAGCAGCGCCAGGAACGGCGCCAGGGCCGGGTCTGCATCGTCCCCCTCCGGCAAGGCATGAACAGTGACGCGGCCCCGCGCCACCCGGAAGGTGATGCGCCCGCCGTAGCCGACTCCCAACGCTTGGCGCACGGCTTTAGGCACGGTGGTCTGGCCTTTGGCGGTGATGGTGCAAACTTCCTCGACCACGGGCATTGTGTAACCTTTTGACCTTACCGGTAACAGCGTAACCCATGTAAGGCATCTTCCTTACCTTGTTAGCCGTCTTCTGTTCGATTTTGGCCGGAGGTCAAAGGTCGTTTGGCCGGGACGCCTTCCGTACCGACGCTTTCGGATGGTCGCGGCGCGCGGGGACAGTCAAGGATGGCCGCAGGCCGCTGTGCAGCGGCACACGCCAAGGGCGTGCGTCCTTGACGATTCCGAGCACCGTGGCAGTGCGCCTATCGCTTTCAGGGAAGGGGGGGGGTGATCCGCCGAATGTCTCCTCGGTAGGAGTTGTCCACCGAGCAAGCCGCGCAGCTATCGGAGAATCTATAGGTCTAACTATCGGTACTATATGTGCGCGACCAAGTGCTCGTGGAAAACGCGACCAAGTGCTCGTGCTAGGCGCGACCAAGTGCTCGTGGATAAGTCACGTTTTCCCCAGCTTATGAACGGGGCGCCGCCACAGCGCGCGGCGTGATTCGAGGGGCAACAGGAGGACGGGAGTGGTGCAGCAGGAGTCCTTCCTCCCCATCCTCCACTCTGGCGCCGGGATAGACCGTGAGCACCCCACGCAGGGTTTCACGGAACTGCCGGCGGAAGTCCCTCTCCCGTGCAAAGCCCTGCCCGAACTGGTCACGCAGGGCCGCCCAGGAGACAGTTTGGGACTTGCCGATAGGCACACGGTGCAGCCGTTGTGCTAACCAGCAGTAGGCATCAAGCGCCAGGGCGGAGTGTGCCAAGGCACGGATGGCCGGGCGGGCAAGAGGGATGGCGTGGCTCTGGATGCTGGCGAAGTAATCGTCCGAGAGCCTGACCGTGCTGGGCCAAAGGATGCGATGCCTGGCGTTGCGCGGTGCCCAGAGATCCAAACCCTTTACCAATGCCGCGTTTACCTGTGCCGCCCTCCCGTCTGCGAAATAGGCAAGCCGTACTGTTGCGGCTGACAATC
>JAABUN010002933.1_pt1 | contig 28152 bp, 27 predicted proteins | sample 5559311 | NCBI WGS metagenome assembly JAABUN01 (sample SAMN10711877, study PRJNA513370) | rock metagenome | isolation source: Antarctica rocks | place: Antarctica: Victoria Land, Siegfried Peak sud
CCTTCTGCAGGCTCAAGGATTGGCGTGCCATTGCCACCCGCTACGACAAAACAGCCCGCAACTTCTTCGCGGGACTCTGCCTCGCCGTGGCCCTCACGCATTGGCTCAGATGAGTCCACGCCCTAGTACGGATTTGATCCGTCTCTTGGGAGAAAAGCACTGTCCACTCGGATAAACAGCAATGCACGCCCGGGTCGGGAGCCCGGGTCTTGGCGCCGCCGTGGTGGACACTTGCTTCGCTGCGCCTGGCATCAAGCGGGATGCATCTCGGCAGGGCCACAGATGCAGGACACTAAGCAGCGGTTCAATGATCAAGAGCCACCCTTCTGTTGGTAGTTTTCCATCGCCTCGGAAACACGAGCAGAGGGCTTCCTTCTCCGCCCGCCTTCGTTGCCTCACGCCAAGCGCAAGGCTCCGCCACCCTACCCCCCGACCTCGATCCGCACCGTCTGCACCCCCTCCGCCAGCCGCACCTCGACCACCTTCGGCTCGCTCTTCACCTTGATCACGTTGAGCCGGCCGTTGCGCTCGAGGCGGCCTTCCTTCACCTCGGCGAGCTTCGACACGCTCTGGCCGCGCAAGTCCTCCCAGAGGTCGTTCTCGGTGATGTGAGCCGCCCGCATGGCGCCCTCGTCCATGCGGCCGTCGCGGATCAGAAGGCGGGGCTCGCCCTTGATCGCCCACCCGAAGCCGGGCAGGCGGAGCGCAAGGCCGGAGAAGAGCCAGTGCATGGCGAGCAGCGTCGCGGCCGCGACGAGGGCCGGGCCGAACGGGGCGTTGCCGGTCACGGCGCGGCTGACGACCGAGCCGAGCACGATGCCCAAGATGACGTCGAACGCCGTCGCCTGTCCCATGAACCGCTTCTTGGCGAGGCGGACGATGGCGACGGCCACAATGTAGACCACCACCGCCCGCACGCCCATCTGCCCGGCGCCGAGTTCGTCGCCGTCGATCCCGAGCCCCAGCAAGACCTCGGCGGCCTCCGCGATCGCATTCATCCATCATCCCTCCTTGGCTGTGGCAAACGCGCGAGGGCGGGATCGGGGCAGGGGGGCGGGGCGCAAAAGGCGCTTCGAACGGGTTGGGAACCGGAGAATATCCTCTATCTCCACGCAAGCCGCAGCAAGGCGGCCCTGTTCGCGGCCCTGCTGCTCGCCGCCGCGCTCGGTTTCGGCTGGTTCACCCTTCATCCTCGCCGATCCTGACTTCTCGGCCGCGCCCGCGCGCCGCGCGGCCTGCCTGGGGGGGGGTGCCGGTCGCCGTGCGGGTCGGCTTCTTCGGGTGGCGCGGTCTCGCCTGCCTGTATGGGGCCTACGCCATGGCCAGCTCGGCGCTGCGGAACGGGCCGATGATCGCCATCCGGGCGGTCGCGGCGCGGGCGCCCCACCTTTTCCGGTGAGGCGCGGGAGCTTGGGTCATCGCCGCCCGAACAGCCGATCGATGTCGGCGAGCTTCAGCTCCACATAGGTCGGGCGGCCGTGGTTGCACTGGCCGGAGAGGGGGGTCGCCTCCATCTCGCGCAAGAGCGCGTTCATCTCGGCCACCGAGAGCCGCCGTCCGGCCCGGACCGAGCCGTGGCACGAGATGCGCGACAGGACCGCGTCCAGGCGGCGCTCGAGCGGGGCCGTCCCGATCCCGTCTCCGGACAGCGCGTCGGTGACGTCGCGCAGGAGCCGCGGCAAGTCCGCGCCCGCCAGCGCGGCCGGGACTTCGCGGAGCAGCACGGCGCCCGGCCCAAAGGGCTCGACCACGAGGCCGAGCCCGGCGAGCGCCTCCGCCTCGGCCAGGACGCGGCCGGCCTCCTCCGGGTCGAGATCGACCACCTCCGGAATGAGCAGCGCCTGGCGGGCGATGCCGGCCTCTGAGCGCGCCCGCTTCAGCCGCTCGTAGACGAGGCGCTCGTGGGCGGCGTGCTGATCGACGATGACGATCCCGTCTTGCGTCTGGGCGACCACGTAGGTGGTGTGCAGCTGCGCCCGTGCGGCGCCGAGCGGCGCGGCTTCGTCCGTCGGGTCCGGCGTCGGGACAGCCGCCTCGCCGCTCGGAGCGTTGAGGGCCGCGAAAGCGGGGCGATCCGCTTCGCAGAAGCCGGGCGGGCGGGCGCCTAATGGGGCCTGCCAGTCGGCGGCGTCGGCAGCGTTGAAAGCGGCGGGACGGGCGACCCCGCCGCTGCCGCCGCCGCGCATGAGCCCGAGCGCCGCGGCGCCGCCCGTCGTGGCCGACCGGAAGCCGGCGCGCGCGAGCGCATCCCGGATCGCGGACAGGACGAGATTCCGCACCAGGCCGGGGTCGCGGAAGCGGACTTCCGTCTTGGCCGGGTGGACGTTCACGTCGACGAGCGCCGGATCGCAATCGAGCCGCAGCGCGACGACCGGGTGGCGACCGCTCGCCATCACGTCGGCATAGGCGGCCCGCACGGCCGAGAGCAGCAGCCTGTCGCGCACCGGGCGGCCGTTGACGATCAGATGGATATGCGTCGACGCGCCTCGGTGGAAGGTCGGCAGGCCGACATGACCGGCGAGGCGCAGGTGCTCGCGCTCAGCCGCGACAGGGGCGGAGTTCGGTGCGAAGTCGGGTCCGAACAGGCGGCCCGCGCGGCGCAGGAAGCCGTCCGTCGTGTCGCCTTCCGGCCCGTACGACGCCGTGACGAGATGATCCCCGGACAGCGTCACGCGCAGGCCCGGATGGGCCAGAGCAAGACGGCGCACGATGTCCGACGAGGCCAGCGCCTCGACGCGATCCGACTTCAGGAACTTGAGCCGGGCGGGTGTGGCTGAGAACAGGTCGCGGACCTCGACCCGCGTGCCGCACGGAGCCGCTGCGGGCCGCACGGGGCCTTTCCGGCCGGCCTCGACGATGATCGCGGAGCCTGTCGCGTCCGCAACCCGTCGGGAGGTGATGGTGAGATGCGCGACGGCTCCGATAGACGGAAGCGCTTCCCCGCGAAAACCGAGGGTGCGAATGCATGACAAGTCTCCCTCCGGCAACTTGGAGGTCGCGTGCCGCTCGGCTGCGAGGTCGAGATCGGATGGCGACATCCCGTCGCCGTCATCGATCACGCGAATCAGGCGCCGACCGCCGGCCTCAATCGCGATCTCGATCGTTCTAGCGCGAGCATCGATGGCGTTCTCCAGAAGCTCCTTCAAGGCCGACGCCGGTCGCTCTACCACCTCGCCGGCCGCGATGCGGTCGATGAGGATCGGGTCGAGGCGACGGACGCCCCCAGATGCTCTGCCTTCGGTCACGTCGGCGGTCCGACCCCGGTCGGCAAGGTTCGCCATCGTGGGCGGAACAGCTCAGCGCCCAAAGATGCCCTTGAAGAATTGCGCAGCCTTGTTGCGCTTCTTCTTGCGGGCGAGCTCGGCGGCATCCATCACCCAGGCGACTTGCACGACCTTGCGTTCGCCCACGAAGGGTTGGTGACCGTGCCAGGATCGCTCACCGCGCAGGAACGCGAACACCGTCCCTATCGTGGGCGGGACCTCCACCTTGTAGGGCTCGAAATGCTCGCCGTCGTAGAGAACGCGCAAGCGCCCGCCGTCGCCCGCCTCCCAGTTGTCATTCATATAGACAAGCATCGTCATGACCTTGGACGGCCCATCCGTGTGGATCGCTCCGTATTTCGGCTGCGAACGCTTCATGACCGTGGTGAGCCGGGGATAGGGATGGAGGTTCTTGCCGAAAATGCAGGAGAGCTCCTCGGTTAGTTCCCCGCCTTCGAGTTCCTCGACCAACGTGCCGAAGCTCCCCTGGAGCTGGACCTCCTCGAGGGTGAGATAACCCGGCTTCTGAATGGCAGGGAAATCGTGCCGCAAGTCCTCGATCGCCTCGGGCTTGAGGAGACCCGAACCCAGCATGTAGTCATAAGGGTCGCCGGATCGCTCCGCGGAGCGGATCGCGTCGACATTGATCAGAGACAAAGCCATTTGAAACCTGCCGCTGTCGGCGGACAATTACGGCTCGCGGCGACCCCGAGCAAGGCTCTGCCGTCCGCTGCCGGTCCGGGAGCCCGGTCGAACCGTCAGGCCGCGGCTCGGCTCCGACTGCTTAACTAGCCTCCTCAGTGCAGGACGACAACTTTTGTCCCGAGTCTGACGCGGCTATAAAGGTCGATGACATCCTCGTTGGTCATCCGGATGCAACCAGACGACACAGCTTGGCCGATTGTGTCCGGCTCGTTCGATCCGTGGATCCGATAAAGCGAGCCCCCCAAATAAAGGGCGCGCGCCCCGAGGGGGTTGTCCTCGCCGCCAGACATGTAGCGCGGCAGGTCCGGCCGGCGCCTCAGCATCTCTGCAGGAGGCGTCCAGCTCGGCCATTCGGCTTTGCGGGTGATTGCCTTCGTGCCACTCCAGGCAAAGCCTGGGCGACCGACGCCGACACCGTACTCGATCGCCTCACCTCGTCGGGTCACGAAATAGAGACGGCGGGCCTCTGTCGACACGACGATCATGCCCGGCGCGTATTTTTCCGAGAACTGGACGCGCTGACGCTCGATCGGCGATTGCTGGATACGGGGATCGTTGTTGTCCAGATACTGCATCGACGGCTGCTGGCTCAACGGATCCGAGTAGTTCCAGAATTGAGCAGCGGCCGGCTGAGCGATGGTGAGGGCTGCCGCAAGGCCGGCGAGGGCGAGGCAATTCAAGCGCATCGGATCGGTACTTCCTGAACCAGAAGGGAGGCCCAGCGGCCCCGAGCTATTCCGAGAACGCGATGACCACGCTTCGGTTGCATCAAGCTACGCACCGCGAACGGAAATCCGCCGAAACGGAGCTGTCGGTCTTAAGTCGAGCCGACAATCGACTCGGGGGATCTTTACGCGGCCGATCTCGGGGTGCGCGGCTTCCGTCGAGCGAAAAAGCGCCACAGGCTCGACACCGCAACCGCGTTAGCATCTCCAGCGCGATCCGGTGGACGGCGCTGTTGCGCTCGACGGGCAGTGTGCGCCCTCAACCTGTAGGCGGCGATCAGCGGTCCGGGCGGATCGAGGCCTGCGCCCCGGTTATCCTGCAGGCGGTTGAGGACAAGCCCGACATCCCCTTTATGGAGTTGCGGACGTTGCTGGCCGAGCGCGTGATTGCCCGAGGCGCTCGGCCCCCTTGGCGCCTCGAGAGCCCACCCTCAACCGCCGCGACCACCGATCACGCAGATCCACCGAAGGCGCCTTGGCCATGCATGCAGGCCTACTCGCCCGCCCGCACCCTGAATCAGACCCGCGCCTCAGCGAAAAGCCCAACCGGGTCAGGCCGCTCGGAAACTGCTCTAGGTTTTTAGCCAGCCGATTCAGACGGTCTCCGGCAGGAGCTTACCGGCGATGATGCGCCGGAGTTCCGGCAAGCAGGAGCCGCAATTCGTGCCGGCTCGAAGCATCTCCCCGATCGCTTCCGGAGAGGTCGCGTCGCCCGGCTTGATCACGGCCCGAATGGTCTCGAGACCCACGCCGAAACAGGCGCATATGAGCGGGCCGGCATTCCTGCCCGCCGGTGCTTGCTCGGAGAGGGCGAGGCGCCGGTCGGTGATCGTCGAAGGGGCTGCGAAGAGGGTCTTGGCCGCTTCCCATTGCGGCCGCGCCTCCACCGGGCCAACGAAGAAGGTGCCTTCCAGGTTGCCGTCGGCGAAGGCGGCGCAGCGATAGATGTCGGCTTCGGCGTCCGCGTATTCCATCAGCTCGGCACCGGGAAACAGCTCGGGCCCCCAGGGCGCCACGTCTCGCGCGGGGCCGGAGGCCGCGAACAGGGTCGCGGTCCCTCCCTCGATCGTGGCCCGAGCCCACCAGGTGTCGGTTGGCAGCCGGATCGGGGAGCGCGTCAGCACGAAACCGCGCAGCGCCATCGGTTCGAGCGCCACCGAGGCGGGAGTCGCCTTGCTGTCAGGCTGACCGGAGAATGGGTCCACGGCACCGTGCACGAGCGCGCCGGGTCTGCTGTTCGAGGACGTCTCCCGGCTCCAATGAATCGGCACGAAGAGGTGACCCGGCAATTGTCCGCTGGTGATCTCCACCTCGAAGACGGCCGAGCCATGGGCGGTCGTGACCCGCGCGAGGTCGCCGGCATTGAGCCCAAAGCGGATGCCGTCGGCGGATGCACTTCCACGAAGGGAACGGCTCGGTGCGAGCCGAGACGTGGGCTCTTTCCGGTGCGGGTCATCGTGTGCCACTGATCGCGCACGCGGCCGGTGTTCAGCAGCAACGGATAGGCGTCCGACACCGGAGCGGCCAGCTGTGGGCTCTCCGGTGAGATCAGGCTCGCACGCCCCGCGGCCGCGAAGAAGCCGCCCTCCGCGAACAGGCGCGGCGTGCCGTTTCCGGCTCGCGGCGCCGGCCATTGCACAGGCGCGAGGGCGGCGTAGCCCTGGTCGGAGAGCGCGGCCAAGCCGCCGAGATCAAGGTCGCGCGTGCCCTCATTTTCGAAGGCGGTCAGCGCGGCGTGCTCGCGAAAGATGTCGGCGGCGGAGCGATAGGGGAACGCGTCTCCGAAACCGAGGCGCTGCGCCGTCTCGGAGACGATCCACCAATCCGGGCGCGCCTCCCCTGGCAACGGCATGAAGGGGCGCTGGCGCGTGATGCGGCGCTCCGAGTTGGTGACGGTGCCGTCCTTTTCGCCCCAGGCCGCAGCCGGCAGGAGGATATGGGCGCCAGCCGCCACCGTGTCGTTCGAGGCCACGTTTTCCGAGACGATGAAGAGATCGAGCTTCGTCAGCGCCGCAGCCACCCGGTCGGCCTCCGGCATGGAGACGAGCGGATTGGTTGCCATGACCCAAAGCGCCTTGATGCGTCCCGCCTCGATCGCGTCGAACAGCGCGACGGCTTTCAAGCCTTCCGCTTCGACCATATGGGGCGCCGTCCAGAAGCGGCGCACGCGATCCACCTCGGGGGGCGAGAAGCCCATATGGGCGGCCAGCATATTGGCCATCCCGCCGACCTCACGCCCGCCCATCGCGTTCGGCTGCCCGGTCAGGGAGAACGGGCCCATGCCGGGCCGCCCGATTCGCCCCGTCGCCAGGTGGCAGTTGATGATGGCGCCGACCTTGTCGGTGCCTTGCGCGGATTGGTTGACGCCTTGCGAGTAGCAGGTGACGGCGCGCCCGGTCTTGCGAAACAGGTGATAGAACGCCGCCAGGTCCGTGACAGGTAGACCCGTCGCCTGACAGGTGGCGGACAGGCCGGGAGCAATCTCGCGGGCCCGGGCCAAAGCGTCCTCGGAGCCGGAGGTATGCGCCGCCAGATAGGCGAGATCGAGCGCGCCCTCGTCGGCCAGGTGCACCAGGAGGCCGCTGAACAGCACGGTGTCGGAGCCCGGCCGGATCGGCAGGAACAGGTCGGCTTCCTCGCCGGTGGTGGTGCGGCGGGGATCGATGACGACGATCTTGGCGCCCCGCGTCGCGCGGTTGTCGAGCATGCGCCGGAACAGGATCGGATGGCACCAGGCCGTGTTCGAGCCGACGAGCACCAGGAGATCGGCCTCATCCAGATCCTCGTAGCTGCCCGGCACCGTGTCCGAGCCGAAGGCGCGCTTGTGTCCCGCGACCGAGGACGACATGCAAAGCCTTGAATTCGTGTCGACATGGGCGGAGCCGATGAAGCCCTTCATCAGCTTGTTCGCGACATAGTAGTCCTCCGTCAGGAGCTGGCCGGAGAGGTAGAACGCGATCGCGTCCGGCCCGTGCTCGGCCGCGACTCGGGCGAGGCCCGACGCGACCGCGTCGAGGGCCTCGTCCCAGGAGGCGCGCCGGCCCCCGACGAGCGGCTGGAGGAGCCGCCCGTCGAGCCCGACCGTCTCGCCGAGCGCCGAGCCTTTCGAGCAGAGCCGCCCCTTATTGGCCGGATGGTCGGGATCGCCCTCGATCGCGACGCCACCCCGGCCATCCGGTCGCGCGAGCACGCCGCATCCGACCCCGCAATACGGACAGGTCGTCCGGACGGCGGGCAGCGGCATGAAAGGCTGCGCGTTCACCGGCGATCCCCCGCCCGGTCGCAGCCCCGCCGGGCGCGTCTCCCCTCGGCCCGGTCCCCGATCACGGGATCAGGCCGCGAGACGCTGCGGTTCATGTTGGGCCGCAGGCGCGGGCCGGCCGAACATGAGCGCGTTCCGGAAGCGCCCGACCGGCTCTCCGGACCGGATCAGGTCGAGGTACCAGCGGCTCTCCGCGACGTCCCCGATCAGGAGCGCGCCGACGAGGCGCCCTTCGTGCAGCACGAGCTTGCGGTAGATGCCGGCGAACCGGTCCGAGAGGACGATCCGTTCGCCCGGAACGTCGTCCCCGATCGACCCGGCCGAGAAGACCGGCAGGCCCGACACTTTCAGGCTGGTGGCGAGGACGCTTCCCTGGTAGGCGGCCGGAAACCCGCCGAGGTGGCGCGCCAGCAATTCGGCCTGTTCGTAGCCGGGCTCGACGAGGCCGTAGACGAGGCCGCGATGCTCGACGCACTCGCCGATCGCGGAGATGGCGGGTGCGGAGGTCATCAGCCGGTCGTCGACCTGGATTCCACGCCCGACCGCCAATCCGGCCTCGCGGGCGAGGTCCACAAATGGCCGCACGCCAACCGCGACCACGACGAGGTCGGCAGGAAGGACGCGTCCATCGGCGAGCAGCACGGCCTCGACGCGCTCCGTCCCGAGACAGGCGGCCGTGTCGGCTTCGAGCAGCACCCGCACGCCCTTTGCCTCCATGGCGCGCAGCACCAGCCGGGCCGCCTGCCCGTCGAGCTGACGCTCCATCAGCCGGTCCATGACGTGCAAGAGCGTGACGCCCACCCCGCGCCGGGCGAGCCCATAGGCGGCTTCGAGCCCGAGCAGGCCGCCGCCGATCACGACCGCCTTCGCGCCGCGTTGCGCCACGGCTCTCATCGCGTCGACATGGGCCATGTCGCGGAACGCGACCACGCCCGGCAGCGACATGCCGGGCTTCTGCAGGCGAATCGGCGTCGACCCGGTCGCAAGGACGAGGCGATCGTAGGGAAGCGTAGCGTCACCGACCCTGACGGTGCGAGAGGCTGCGTCGATCGCGCTGGCTGCTTGGCCGGTCAAGAGCCGGATGCCCTGGCTGTCGTACCAGGCCGCATCCCGGAAGCGGCACGCCGCGTCGTCCATCTCGCCAGCGAGGAGCGCCGACAGGAGGATGCGATTATAGGCGGGCGAGGCTTCCGCCCCGATCACGGTGAGGTCGAACCGGCCCGACGCATGGATCGCGAGCCGCTCCAGGAAGCGGAGCGACGCCATCCCGTTGCCGACGACGACCAGGCGCTCCTTCGATCGCGACATGGCCGTGTGGGCTCAGGCCGCGAGCGCCGGAACGGCGTGGCGCGCGTAGAGGAACTCGAGCACGGCGGCTCGCGCATGGACGTAGGCCGAGTCCTCGACGAGATCGAGACGCCGACGCGGTCGGGCGAGCTTGACGTCCAGGATGTCCCCGATCGTGGCCGAGGGCCCGTTGGTCATCATGACGATCCTGTCGGAAAGGAGCACTGCCTCGTCGACATCGTGGGTGATCATCATGATCGTGTTTCCGAGCCGGGCATGGATCTCCATCACCTGGTCCTGGAGATGGGCGCGGGTGAGCGCGTCCAGCGCCCCGAACGGCTCGTCGAGCAGGAGGACCTTTGGCTCCATGGCGAGCGCCCGCGCAATGCCGACCCGCTGCTTCATGCCGCCGGAGATCTCGGCCGGGCGCTTCTCGGCGGCGTGCATCATGTTCACGAGCCGCAGGTTCGCCTCGATCCATTCCCGCCGCTCCGCTCTCGACTTTCGGCCCGCGAAGACCTTGTCGACCGCGAGGGCCACGTTCTCGCGAACGGTGAGCCAGGGCAGGAGGGAGTGGTTCTGGAACACGACGGCCCGATCGGGACCCGGCGCGTTCACCTCCTTGCCGTCGAGCAGGACGCCACCCGTCAAGGCGCGCAGAAGCCCTGCCACGATGTTGAGGAGCGTGGATTTCCCGCAACCGGAATGCCCGATGATCGAGACGTATTCGCCCTTCCGCACGTTCAGGTTCACCTGGCGGAGAACCTCGCTCGTCGTTCCCCCGCGCGTGAAGCTGATGCCGATCTCGGAGATGTCGAGGTAGGACAAGGTCTCTTCCTGCTACTGAGCGCTGGTGCCGCGCGTGACGATGTTCGCGACGAGGGCGACGAGCCGGTCGAGTACGTATCCGATCACCCCAACATAGATCAGCGCGAGGATGATCTCGGAGATCTTGGACGAGTTCCAAGCATCCCAGATGAAGAAGCCGATCCCGACGCCGCCGATCAACATCTCGGCCGCCACGATAGCGAGCCAGGACAGGCCGATGCCGATCCGGAGCCCGGTGAAGATGTAAGGAGCGGCCGAAGGGACCATGATCTTTGCGAAGAACTCGAAGCCGTTCAGGCGAATGACGGCCGAGACGTTCCTGTAATCCTGGGGGATGTTCCTGATGCCGACGGCCGTGTTGATGATGACGGGCCAGATCGCCGTGATGAAGATGACGAAGATCGCGGAGGGCTGCCCATCCCGGAACGCGGCCAGCGACAAGGGCAGCCAGGCCAGAGGCGGAACCGTCCGGAGAACCTGGAAAATCGGGTCGAGGCCACGCATGGCCCAGGTCGATTGTCCGACGAGGGTGCCGAGCGCGATGCCGACGAGGGCGGCCAGCGCGTAGCCGAGCGCCACCCGCTGGAGGCTGGCCGAAATATGCCAGAACAGACCCTTATCGGTGCCGCCATTGTCGAAGAACGGATCGACGATCAGGTCCCAGGTCTCGGCCAGAACCCGGGTCGGGGGAGGGAGCCCGGCGCCGGGCCTGCTGCACAGGATTTGCCAGACCACGAGCAGAAGGATCAGGACGACGACGGGCGGAACGACCCGGGAAGCGATCGCCCGCGCAGCGATGAGGAGCCGCGGGCCGATCGGCGCGATCTCCCTCACGGGCGCGTTGGCCTTCGGGGGCGCGGCCGCCTTTTCGGGCGCAGCTGGCGCCGCGACCCGGTTCGTTCGGCCCGGCTCGTCGCCAGCCGAGGCGAACGGCATCTTGATGGCAGTCGTGCTCATGAGGTCGGCTCCGCCACGGGTTCCCTAGGCTCCGGCGATCAGGCGATACGCTTGATTTCGAGGCTGGCGAGGTAAGTGCCGGGATTGTCGGGGTCGAAGACCTTGCCGTCGAAGAAGGTCTCCTTGCCGCGCGATTTGGAAATCGGAACGGCGGCGGCCGCGACGCCGAGCTCCTTCGCGGCTTCGCGCCAGAGGTCCTCGCGATTGACCTTGGCGACGAGCGCCTTCGTGTCGGTTGACGGCTCGAACTTGCCCCAGCGGATATCCTCCGTGAGGAACCAGAGATCGTGAGACTGGTAGGGATAAGAGGCGTGGTCGGCCCAGTACTTCATGATGAAAGGGCTGTTCTGCACGATGCGGCCATCGCCGTAATCGATCATGCCCTTCGTGCGCCCGGCGACGTCCGCGGTCGGGATGTTGATCCACTGCCGCTTGCCGAGGATCGTGGCGAGCTCGTCGCGGTTCTCCGGCATGTCGGACCATTGCTGGGCCTCCATCACGGCCATCAGCAGCGCCTTGGTGGCCCGCGGGTTCTTGTCCGCGAAGGACGACCGCACCGCGAAGGCCTTCTCGGGATGGTCCTTCCAGAGCTCGCCCGTGGTCAGCGCCGTGTAGCCGAGACCCTGCTGGACGAGCTGCGCGTTCCAGGGCTCGCCGACGCAGAAGCAGTCCATCGTGCCGACCTTCATGTTCGCCACCATCTGGGGCGGCGGCACGACGATCGTCTCGATGTCGCGGTCGGGGTCGATCCCACCCGCCGCCATCCAGTAGCGGATCCAGAGATCGTGCGTTCCGCCAGGGAAGGTCATGGCGGCCTTCACCGACTTGCCCGACGCCTTCTTCTTCTCGATGGCAGCCTTGAAGACCTTGGCGTCGAGCGCGACCTTCTGGTCCAGGTACTCCTTGGCGACCGAGATGCACTGGCCGTTCGTGTTCAGGCGAGCCAAGATATACATCGGCACGGGGATGTTGTTCTGCGTCACCCGCCCGGCCGAGATCAGGTAGGGCATGGGGGTTAGGATGTGGGCGCCGTCGATGCCGTTGCCTTCGCCGCCAAGCACGAGGTTGTCGCGCGTGGTTCCCCATGAGGCCTGCTTCAACACCTCGACGTCCGGCATGCCGTATTTCGCGAAGAAGCCCTTCTCCTTGGCGACGAACAGGGGCGCGGCGTCCGTCAGCGCGATGAAGCCGAGCTTCGCGCCCTTCACCTCCGGCCCGGCCGATTGCGCGAAGGCGCCGCCCGGAAGGGCGGCACGGGCCGCCGCGAGGAGCGCCAGCGTCGCGCCCGCGGCTCTCAACGCGGATCGTCGGCTCGGTTCGGCCACTCGGTCGTTCATCTTGGCTTGCCTCTGACATCCATGGACGAGAAAGCCGCTGATCATGCGACGGGCGGCTTCGGTCGCCGCCGATCTAGCAGGCCTGTTCAGCGGCCGGCTGAACTCCCGACTCCCGCTGGGGGCAGTGAGATTGTGAATACCGCAGCAAGTGACGTGAGCAAGTGACGTGCCACCGTCCCGGGCCGAGTTGCCGGGGCAGGAGCGGGCGGGGCTGGAATCGGTCGCAGGCGGGTCGCTGCTTTTGCGTGCACTGCACAATGGACAAGCAGGATAAGCTTCTGGTGCTCCCACCTGGCAGGCAGGGTATCGGCGTCAGGGGTGGGTCTCGCTGGGGATGGCCCGCTCGGTGGGGCTCCGAACCGAGGATCCTGCGGGGGCCGGTTTGCCGCTACTGGATAATCAGCCCACGAGCGTTGAAGGAGAAAGCCGTTCCGGTGCGGTCCACGTAGCGGCGCTTCACCATGAGACCGGCTCCGGCTGGGTCCGCCTCCAAGAGCTTGGCAATGGCTGGCGGCATCTTCACGGCCGAGATCTCCTGCTCCACGTGATCCAGCCGGAGGCCGTGCTCGTCCATGACGACCTCGTAAATCGCCCTGTCCCCGCGCCGAACCGCGACGCGGCTCGGGTCGAACCGGTGCGGGACGAGGATCTCGGACCAGCAGAGCGGCGCCCCGGTCGATCGGCTCGATCGCAAGCCGGCGACGCGAAACCAGCGTGCCTCCCTTCGGATCGAAGCCGTTGAATGGCGATGACGCGGCGCTGGAGCCGTAGCCTTCGTGCCGTATGTCGAGCTCGGTACTTTGAGCGAAGTCGAGCAGCCCGCTGAGGTCGCGCAAGGTGCGCACGTAGGAGCCGGCCGGCTGCAGCGAGAGCACGACCGTACCGGTCTTACGACGACGCCCCAGCATGCCCTGTTCGGTGCGGGCCTTGAGGGCCTTGCGGATCGTGTGCCGCCCGACACCGAAGCGGACCTGCTCGCGCTCGCTCGGAAAGCGGCTTCCGACAGGGTAACGCGCGGACGCGATCTCGTCCCTGAGCATGGCGGCCAAGACCTGGTGGCGCGAGGCGGCGGCCTCCGCCGGGCTTGCTTGGCGCGGGAGTCATCGTAATGGCCGTTTCGGCACTGAAGGGAACGCGTCTCGGGTGGCGGCTGGCGCGAGGCTCGCCCGCTTCGCCGCGACGGCTGAGGTGGACGACGCGGCGCTCGCCCGCACCGTACCCGTGCTGCTCGACACGCTGGCCGTGACGCTCGCCGGCGGTGCGGGGTTAGGGCGTGGCCGCCCTGACCCGCTCGCTCACTCCGTCCGCGATCCGCGGCACTGGTCCGGCTCACCCCGAGATTTTGATCCCGGTCCGCTGCGCGATTTCCTTGAAGCGCCTCAGCTCCGTCTCGACGACCGCGCGCGTGCTGCCGGGCGTGTTCGCGCCCTCCCAAACCTGCATCCCGGCGGTCAGGAACCGGTTGCGGGCCAGCGGCGTCGCGAGGGCGGCCGTGCCCGCGTCGTTGAGCGTCCGCAGCAACGGATCCGGCAAGCCGGCGGGCGCGTGGATCAGGTAGGAGATGTTGATCTCCATCTCCTTCAAGCCCGATTTGGTGAAGGTCGGCACGTCCGGGAAAGACGGAAACCGGGTCGGGCTCGTCACCGCGAGAGGCCGTACCAGGCCTCCCTGCATCAGTCCCGCCGCCGAGCCGAGGGACGCGATCCCCCAGGCGGTTTCTCCCTTCGAGATGCTGAGAACGGCAGGCCCGCCGCCCCGGTAGGGGATGTGGCGCGACAGGTTGCCTGGCCCGAGCGTATGGCGGAGCAGCTCTGCGCCGATGTGCGGAATCGAGCCGGCGCCCGAGCTCGAATATTCGAGGCCCTCCGATCGCGGGGAACGGAGAAGCTCGATCGCCTCGCCGACGGTCTTGGCCGGAAAGTCGGGTTTGACGATCAGCACCATGGGGGCCGTGCAGACGGCCGACACCCAGGTGAAATCGCTCAGCGGATCGTACTTCGTGCCCTCCGCGTGCATGCTTGGCCAGATCGCGAAGGACGACGATTCCGACAGAAGCAGAGTGTAGCCGTCAGCGGGCTGGCGCTTGAGCCATTCGCCGGCGACCGTCCCGCTTGCGCCGGCCGGTTCTCGACAATGACGCGGGCGTTTGCGCCGAGCCGGTTGGTCATTCCGTCAGCGACCAATCGCGCTGAGATGTCGGTCGACCCGCCCGGCGGATACCCGTTGATCAAGGTGACCGGTCGTTCCGGAAACGGGCCAGCCGAGGCGGCCGTCGCAGAGAAGGGTAGCGCTGACAGCGTCAGCAAGCACTCGCGCCGGTTCAAGCGTCTCCCCGAGCCTCGCACACCTTCTTCGAGCCTGTCGAGCTAGGACACCGTAGCTCGATGCTCAGGCCACGCCAAGCGGTCAGTTCCGGGGGGCACCGCCTTGTGCACGGTCGAGCCGCCGTTGCTGCAGCCATCCAGGTCGACTCGAGGTGCTCCTGGAGAACTTGTGACCTCGCCGCTTATTTACAGCTCAGCCGGCCTGCGCCTAAGACCGGCGCAGCACCTTTTGCGTATTGGATCTCACGCCGTGTTGGGGTCTCGTGACCGCCCGAAAGCCTTGAAGCGCGTCCTCGTAGCGGAGGATCAGGCCCTGATCGCGATGGCGATTGCGGACGAACTCACGGATGCCGGGCTGGAGGTCGCGGGCCCCTTCCCGACCTGTGCAGCCGTCATGGAGTGGCTTCACGGCGACACCCCCGACTTCGCGATCCTCGATGTTGGGCTTCGGGACGGGCCCTGCACCGACGTCGCGCATGAACTGAAGCGACGGCACGTTGGTTTCGCCATCTTCTCCGGATCCCGTCGAGAGGAGGCGCCTGCGATCTTCTCCGAGGCGCCCTGGTTCGAGAAGCCGTCCGACCTGAAGGAGCTGATCGACTCCCTGTCCTCGGCGCGTTCCAATCACACCGAGTCCACCGACCGCCCCGCACCGTCGTAGGCCCCGGCTCCCGATCGCCCCCAACGCTCGTTGCGGCGGCGAATTCACCCGCGTCCCAAGCGGACGTCCGACTTGGCTACGGGAATAAGCGAACGTCTCAACCCGTCTGCGGGACCCCGCCGGTCGGCCTCATGAACTCGCGCCGGCAGGACCCGCCCTGCGGCCGTCTGTGCTGGACTTAGTCCCTGACCCGCACAATGAGACTAGGGTGCCCGCCGCATCGATTCGCACGCGACTTGCGGCGTCGCCGGATCGGAGATGAGGCTGCGAGTGTCGGGGCCGCGCGCTCAATACGGAGCTCTGCCGTTCAGGACGTTCGAGGGGAGGCTCGAGATCCTGCTCGCCACCTCGCGTGAAACGCGGCGTTGGATCATTCCGAAGGGCTGGCCGATGAGGTGGACGTCCCCCCATCGCGCCGCGGCCCGGGAGGCCTTCGAGGAAGCAGGCATCAAGGGCGAGATCGGCCGCACGCCGATCGGCAGCTACGACTACGAGAAGCGCCTGCGGGACGGGGCCGTGGTGTTGTGCCGGGTCGAGGTGTTCCCGCTTCAGGTCGCCCAGGAGCGCCGGAGATGGCCGGAATACCGGCAACGGGAGAGAGCCTGGTTCCTGCCTGAAGACGCTGCCGCGGCCGTCCGTGAGCCCGAGCTCGCCGCCCTCATCCGCGGCTTCGCGCGGACGGCCCTGGCCTGAGCCGGACGGCGAGCACGAAACCGCTCTCGGCCGGACACCGTCCGAACGGTAAGGCCGGGTGGTTCATGGGCTGCGATGCGGCGATAGATTTCCTCATGGAGGGGGCGTCACAGCGCCAGCGAAGAGGCGTCCCGGGGATCGGCGACGGTTAAGCACGCCACATCAGGCATCGATCAGGCTCACTTGGGCGGCGACAACGCGCCAACCCTCCGGTCGATCGGCCCAGCTCTGCATCTGCCGGCCGACCTTCTCGGGCAGGCTGTGCGCCTGAACAGGGTCGAGGTCGTCGCGAAGTCACGGCCGAAGGTGGTGATCACGGTTTCGTCGGTGCTGCGCGCCAGCCCGACGGGCGAGCGGGCGCGCCGAAAGGCCCGGATCGCCTCCATTCCGTACAAGTTCTCGGCCATGCCGTAGCGACCGGAGCCGAGCCGAGCGGCTCTCGCCAAGTTCGCCAGTGGACGCGCTACGTCGTCAGCCGGGCGTGACCGACCATTGTCTCGCCGCTCGCGACCTCAGCGCAGACGACCCCCTCCTCCGTCAGGCTCACCTCGAGATCGTCCCCAGGGCAGACCGGAGCGATCCATTTCGTGTATAGTTCTCCTCTGTAAAACCAGTCGCGTCCGAACTCTTTGGCCGCGAGCCCGGCCGCGTAGCCCATGACGTTGAGTCCGTGCGCCAGGGTGCCCCGAAACCCGCGCTTCCTAGCGAAGGCTTCGTCATAATGAATGATGTCGTTGTCGCCATTGATTCGGCCGTACTGGTCGATGATGGCCTGCGTCATCCTGATCGACTTCGTCTGCATCTCTGGTCCTCTACTGATCCTCATTGCGGAATATGCAAGGTGTGCTTGGCGGACGCTATGGGCTGTCCGTCTGCCCGCGTGAACTCCGCCGTGAAGCGAATGTACTTGCGGCCCTTCTTCTCGAATTTGTCCTCGACGCGGCCATGCGCGACGAGGTCTGTCGTCTCCTCGGCCCAGATCGGATGATGCCAGCGCCACGCCTGATCAAAGACCACGATTCCCTGAATCGGCGGGTACTTCCGGTAGAGCACCGCGAGAAGATAGACGGAGAGGACGTTCGGCGCCGCCACGCGATGCCCATCGACCACGTAATAGGCGGCATCCTGCTCGTCGATCGCCGCGAGATATTCGTCATTGATCTCGGGCGTCAGGAAAAAACGCATCTCCGGAAGGTCGGCTCCCACCTGGATCTCGGCATAGGGCGTTCCCGGTTGGGCATCTTCCCGGGGCTTGATCTCGCTCGGTCTCGTCAAGACGGCTCTCCTCGTTCCAGGCTGAATTGCGCGAGAAGCTGGCCCGCGAAGGGACCGACCAGGACCGAGGCCAGGTCAATGACGCGAAAACCGGACAGCGTGCCCGTGCCTCAGTTCGGCCGAACGCCGGCCACGGCGGCGGCCTGACCCCACTTCTCAAATTCCGAGCGCATAAACCTCCGGAAATCTTCGGGCGTGCCGCCGGTCACCTCCGCGCCCTGCTGGTTCATCGCCGCCTGGAATTCGGGCTGTTTCAACGCACCGTCTAGAGCGTTGGACAGTAGCGTGACGATCTCGGGACTGGTGCCTGCCGGCGCGAGGAGCCCGAACCAGGTCGAAGCATCATAGCCCGGAACACCCGCCTCGATCATGGTCGGCACGTTCGGAAGAAGGTTCGAGCGCGTCTGCGAGGTAACCGCAAAGGCCTTGAGGGTGCCTGCCTGAACGTGCGGGAGCCCCGTCACGAGCACGTCGAACATCATGTCGAGCGTACCGCCCAGAAGGTCGGTCAGAGCGGGCGCGCTACCGCGATAGGGCACGTGAACGATCTTCGCGCCCGTCGCGGCACGAAACATCTCGGCCGCCAGATGAGCGGCGCTGCCGTTTCCGAAGGACCCGTAGGAGAGCCCGCCGGGACTCGTCTGCGAGAAAGCGACCAACTCCTTTACGTTCGCGGATGGCAGCTTTTCCTTGGCGAGAAGGACGAGTGGCGAGCGCGCCACGTACTTGATCGGCGCGAATGCCTCGAGCGGATCGTAGGGCAGCCTCGCATTGGCGTGGGCGTGATCGTCAGCGGCCCGGCCGCGCTGAACAGGAGGGTGTAGCCGTCGGCATCCGCCTTCGCGACCGCCTCATGCCCGACCACTCCACCGGCTCCGGGACGGTTTTCCACGACGAAGTTCTGCCCGAGCCGCGCCCGAAGCGAATCTGCGACGAGCCGCGCCGTCGAGTCGGTGGACCCGCCGGCCGCATAGGGAACAATGATGCGGACCGGCCTCGTGGGATACGGTTCGCTCCTAGCCGCTCCGGTCGCGAGAAGAAAGCCGGCCACCCCGACCAGGATCGATCGAACCATGTCCCTCCCATCCCACATCGTGGAACTCGGCTTCTTGGCTTCGTTGACGACATGTTCGCGCGATCGCGCCATGCGGGTCAACGTCATGCCTGGGATGTCTTGACCGACCCCAGAGAGTTCCGGCTTCCCCGCGGTGCGACGCTCGCTAACCATTGTCTTGGAACGCGTTTGTACTTTCTTAAGCAAACCCTACGGTCCGGCCACGGCCCGATGGGGGAGTGGCGACTCGCCGGCGATGCAACGCCGAGCAGCCCTGGTTCAAATCCAGGGTCGGGCCTCCAAATCGCTGTGCCGGCAGGGCCGGCGAAACCGCCACACCCCTTTGTCAGCTTCATGTCCGCATCCTCGAGCGAACGCGTCACGGGCACGCGATCCAGAAAGGGGGCGGCAGGCCGATGGCGCCGAGTTCCTCCCCGGCCCATCGCCACAGCTCCGTCGCCTCGTCGGCGAGCTGGAAAAGCATCTCGGGAACGTGCGGGGGAGAAGCCGCGTCTCGGCCCGGATGAAGGCGTCGACCTCGCCGGAATCGTGCAAGCGCCCGGAACCTCGCCCTTACCTCAGGAACGGGTTCGTGGCTCGCTCCTGCCCGACCGTCGAGCCGGGACCATGGCCGGGCAGGAAGGCGACGTCGTCGCCGAGCGGCAGGATCTTGGTCCGGATCGAGGTGATGAGTTGCTCGTGGCTGCCGCCCGGCAGATCGGTGCGGCCGACCGAGCCCTGGAACACCACGTCGCCCATGAAGGCGAAGCGGAGCGTCGGCGAGTGCAGGACGACGCTGCCCGGCGAGTGGCCGGGGCAATGCAGCACACCGAACGGAAGCCCCGCGATGTCCACGGTCTCGCCTTCCGAGAGGAACCGGTCGGGCGTGACGTTGCGGACGTCGTCCATGCCGTATTGCCGTCCCTGCGCCTCCAACCGCTCGAGGAGCGGCCTGTCGGCCTCATGTGGCCCGACGACTTTTACGCCGAGCTCGGCCGCAAGCTCCGCCGCCCCGCCCGCGTGGTCGATATGGCCATGGGTCAGGAGGATGAAGTCGGCCGTGACTCCGGCGTCGGCGAGCGCGGCCCGGATCGTCCCGACATCGCCTCCGGGATCGACCACGACCCCGCGCATCGTCGCCTCCGACCACGCGATCGAGCAATTCTGCTGGAAAGGCGTGACGGGCACGACCTGGATCTTGAAATCGGACATCGGGGCTCCTTGTCGGAGCCTCCCTTAGCGGCCGCCCGATCTCTTGTCGCGGGTGCCGCTCCGTCGGGTCAGCGCCGTCGCGGCGCCCCACCCTTCGCGCCCGGAGGCCCACCGCCTTCAGCGGCCCCGGCCGCGAGTTGCGCCTTTACGGCGAGGGACGCGAGAGGACTCGCGACCTCGACGATCTCGGCCTTCGACAGGCCGGTCTTTGGGTCGTAGGCGCCCGTCAGCATCACCACGCGGCCATTCTCCTTGGCCATGTCGATCTTGGCGCCGTCGGCTCCCATGACGTCGACCGGCTTCTCGTCGATGCCCTGGGCGTTCGTTGCGTTGGTATAGAGCACCACCACCTGCCCACTCATGACGATGCCTAGATAGCAGACCTCCTCGGCCGTCCTGCAGGGGAAGATCGGCGGAGGCGCCGGCGGCTGCGGCGCCGCGGCTTTCGGGGCGGGCCGACCCGCGGGACGGGGCGCCTGGGCGACGGACGGCGTCCCGGCCAGCGCCGCGACGGCAACGCCGAAAAGGGCGATTCTCAACATCGGTGCTCTCCACTGTGACCGGCCGGGCCTCGGCACGAGGAAGGCCGCAGCAGGGCTGGCTGCCGTGACGGGCAGTGCCGACATACATAGCCGGGGGCCCGCTCACGCGCTATCTGTCCCGCCATGAGTTCCCCTCCCCACCCCGTCGGACCCGGCGACCGGATCTTCCTGGTCGACGGCTCCTCCTTCGTCTTCAGAGCCTATTTCCAGTCCATGAACCAGGACCGGAAATACAACACCCGGTCGGACGGCCTGCCGACCGGCGCGGTGCGGCTGTTCTCGACCAAGCTGATGCAGTTCATCCGCGAGGGCGCGACCGGCATCACGCCGACCCACCTCGCGATCGTGTTCGACAAGTCGGAATCGTCGTTCCGGAACGAGCTCTACGCCGAGTACAAGGCGCACCGGCCCGATCCTCCCTCGGACCTCGTGCCGCAGTTCCGGCTGATGCGCGACGCCGTCCGGGCGTTCGGGCTCGTGCCGGTCGAGCAGCCCGGGCTCGAGGCGGACGACATCATCGCCAGCTATGCCTGCCAGGGCGCGGCGGCTGGAGCGGAGGTGCTGATCGTCTCCTCCGACAAGGACCTGATGCAGGTCGTGCGGCCCGGCGTGACCTTCTACGATTTCGAGAGCGGCATTCCGGGCAAGCCAGGCTACCGGCCGGAGCGGCGGCTCGACAGCGAAGGGGTGATCGAGAAGTTCGGCGTGCCGCCGGAGCGGGTGCCGGACGTTCAGGCCCTGATCGGCGACCCGACCGACAACGTGCCGGGCGTGCCGGGCATCGGGATCAAGACGGCCGCACAGCTCATCTGCGAATACGGCGACCTCGAGACGCTGCTCGACCGAGTGGAGGAGATCAAGCAGCCGAAACGGCGTGAGGCCCTGAAGGAGAACGCCGAGAAAGCCCGCATCTCGAAGCAGCTCGTCACGTTGGAATGTGGAGCCGCGATCGATGTGCCGCTCGACGAGACTCGCCTGGTCGATCTCGACGCGCGTCGTCTCCTCGCGTTCTCGAAAGCGCTTCATTTCACCACCCTGACGAAACGCATCGCCGATCTCTACGACGTCGATCCGGGTCAGGTGGAAGCCGACCCCGAACTGTCGCGGCCCTACAAGGGACCCGGGGCGATTGCCTCGCCCCTTGCGGGGGAGGTCGAATCGCGAAGCGACCGGGAGGGGGGTGGATCTACAAACGGGTCGGCCGGGGAGGGACCCCCACCCCCGACCTCTCCCCGCACGGGGGAGGGGAGCGCGCTGCAGATGAGTCCGGCCACCCTCGTCGCCTCCCGGCGCGCCGAGACAGCGGCTGCGCCCTGTGACCGCTCCGGCTACGTCACCCTCTCGTCTGGAGACGAGCTCGACCGCTGGGTCGCGGCCGCCTGCGAGCACGGCCAAGTCGCGATCGACCTGCAACTCTCCTCGATCGACCCGATGCGGGCCGACATCGTGGGCGTCGCCCTCGCTCTGGAGCCCGGGCTCACCGCCTACCTGCCGCTCGCCCATCGGGCCGGCGACAGCCAGAACGGCGGCGGGCTGTTCGAGAACACGCTCGTTCCTGGCCAGGTGGCGGCCGATGAGGCGCTCGCCCGGCTGAAGCCGCTGCTGGAAGACGCCTCCATCCTTAAGATCGGCCAAAACCTGAAGGGAGATTGGCTCGTCCTGAAGCGCCACGGAATCGAGATGGCGCCGCTCGACGACACCGCGCTGATCTCCTACGCACTCGATGTCGGCCGTAGCGGCCTGGCCGGGCATGGCACGGACCAGCTCGCCGGGAAGTATCTCGAGCACACCTGTGCAGCGCTCGCGGAGGCCATCGGAAAAGGCCGGAATGCGGTCACCTTCGACCGCGTGCCGCTCGAACGCGCGACGGCTTATGCGGCCGAGGAAGCGGACGTGGCGATCCGCCTCTGGCGGGTGCTGAAACCCCGGCTCGCGCCCGAGCGCAAGACGGCCGTGTACGAGACGCTGGAGCGCCCCATGGTGACGACGCTCGCCCGCATGGAGGAGCGCGGCATCGCCATTGACCGGGAGATCCTGTCACGCATGTCGGGCGACTTCGCCCAGACGATCGCCCGGGTGGAGGCTGAGGTCTACGAGATCGCGGGTGAAAAGTTCACCATCGGGTCGCCGAAGCAGCTTGCCGACATGCTGTTCGGCAAGCACGGCCTCGCCGGCGCCCGCAAGACCGCGACCGGCCAATGGTCGACCGGCGCCCGTCTGCTCGAGGACCTCGCCGAGACCTCCGACCATCCCCTGCCCCGCAAGGTCCTGGAATGGCGCCAGATCACCAAGCTCAAGAGCTACACGGACGCGCTTCCAACCTACATCCATCCCGAGACGGGCCGCGTCCACACGTCATATGCCCTCGCCGCCACCACGACCGGGCGCCTCTCCTCCACCGAACCGAACCTGCAGAACATCCCGATCCGGACGGAGGAGGGCCGCAAGATCAGGACGGCGTTCGTGGCGACGCCCGGGCACAAGCTGATCTCGGCCGATTATTCGCAGATCGAGTTGCGGCTCCTGGCCGATATCGCCGATATCCCGCAGCTGACGCACGCTTTCGCCAACGGCGTCGACATCCACGCGACAACCGCGTCCGAGATGTTTGGCGTGCCGGTGGATGGCATGCCGGCCGACATCCGGCGCCGCGCCAAGGCGATCAATTTCGGCATCGTGTACGGCATCTCGGCTTTCGGGCTCGGAAACCAGCTCGGCATCCCCCAGGGTGAGGCGCGCGACTACATCCGACGCTATTTCGAGCGCTTTCCCGGCATCCGCGACTACATGGACAAGACCAAGCGGCAGGTCAGGGAGCAGGGCTACGTCGAGACGCTGTTCGGCCGCGCCTGCCATTATCCGGACATCCAGGCCGGAAACGCCTCCGTCAGGGCGGCCGTCGAGCGCCAGGCGATCAACGCCCCGATCCAGGGCTCCGCGGCCGACATCATCCGGCGCGCCATGATCCGCATGGACCCGGCCCTCGCCAAGGCCGGCCTCTCGGCCCGTATGCTGCTCCAGGTGCACGACGAGCTCGTCTTCGAGTGCCGGGACGAGGAGGTCGAGGCGACCCTGCCGGTGATCGCGCGCGTGATGGAGGAGGCTCCCCACCCGGCCGTGCAGCTCCGCGTGCCGCTGGCCGTGGAGGCGCGCGCGGGGGTGAACTGGGACGCTGCGCATTGACTTGTTGGTGACGAGAGTCCGAGTGGCACTGCTCTTGCCGGGTCGTCGTCGCGGGACGCCTTCTTTTCACCCCGACCAGTAGAAAGGGCGAGGTGCAGCGGATGCCGTATCGCCTCATGCGCATCGCCAGAAACTGCTCCGGTCTCCTCGTGCTCCTTCTGGCCTGGGAGGGCCTCTCGGCGGCAGGGCTGATCAACCCGCTCCTGTTCCCGCCTCCGTCGCAGATCGTGGCGACCACGGCCGACATGCTGCAGGACGGCTCCCTGCTTCGTCACGCCGCCGCCAGCCTCGAACGCGTCCTCGTCGGGTTCCTCCTGGCGGCGGCGGTCGGAATTGGGCTCGGCGTGACGCTTGGCTGGTGGCGTCCGGCTTCCGAGGTCGTGAAGCCGGTGGTGGAGGCGCTGAGGCCGATCCCGCCGATCGCGTGGACTCCCCTCGCGATCCTGTGGTTCGGCGTCGGCAATGCGCCAAGCTATTTCCTGGTCTTCATCGGCGCGGTCTTTCCGGTCTTCATCAACACCTTCGTGGCCGTGCGGGCGATCGAGCGCTCCCAGATCAACGCCGCGCTCTGTCTCGGTGCGGGCCCTCGGCTCCTGATCACGGACGTGGTCGTTCCCGCCTCGCTCCCGATCATCTTTCCCGGCCTCAGGATCGCGCTCGGGGTCGGCTGGATGTGCGTCGTCGCCGCGGAGTTGATCGCAGTCCAGTCCGGTCTCGGCTACATGATCCAACAGAGCCGCATGCTCCTCCAGACAGCGAGCGTCCTCACCGGGATGGTGGCGATCGGCGCCATCGGATTCGCGATGAATGCCGCCATGCTGCGCCTGGAGCAGTGGCTGGTGCCGTGGCGCGGGTCGGACATGCGGGCATGACGCCCGAGCCGCAGATCGTCGTTCGCAACGTCTCTAAGACCTTTGACGGCCGAGGGCAGCAGGCGGGCACTCCCGCGCTCTCGGGCGTGGACCTGACGGTCGACCGAGGCGAATTCCTCATCCTCCTCGGCCCTAGCGGGTGCGGCAAGTCGACCTTGCTGAACATTGTCGCGGGCTTCATCCCGCCGAGCGGCGGCGAGGTTCTTCATGACGGGCGCGCAATCGCTGGACCCGATCACCGCCGCACCGTCGTGTTTCAAGAATACGCTCTGTTTGCTTGGAAGACGGTTCAGCAGAACGTGGAGTTCGGATTGAAGGCTCGCGGATGGTCGCGGGAGGCGCGTTCAAAACGAGCACGCGAGTTGTTGGCGACGGTTCGGCTGACCGGGTTCGAGACCCGCTATCCGCACGAGATCTCGGGCGGGATGAAGCAGAGGGCAGCGATCGCGCGGGCCATTGCACCCGATCCGGAAATCCTCCTCATGGACGAGCCGTTCGGGGCCTTGGACGCCCAAACCCGCGTGCTGCTGCAGGAAGAGGTTGCCCGAATCTCGGCTGAGGCCGCGAAGACGATCCTGTTCGTCACCCATTCCATAGACGAGGCTGTCTTCCTCGGCGACCGGATCGTGGTCATGAGCGCTCGGCCCGGGCGCGTCCGTGACGTACACGTTGTCGATCTGCCGAGACCGCGCCTTCCCGAGATTCGAGCTCACCCCCGCTTTCGTGAGCTGGTGGACGATCTTTGGCTCTCCCTCCGGCCAGAATGGCGAGAAGAGACCGGGGATCTTGGCGCAAGAAGCGGAACGGAGACCTAGACGATGAACAGAGCAGCGATGAGCCGGATTTTAGCAGCGGCAGCGGTCGCGATGATCGCCCTCAACCTGACCAACCCGGCTCCTGTCCGGGCGGCTGACGCGACGCCCATTCGGATCGGGTGGCAGCCGACCACGACGGTCGAAGCCCAGATCGCTCATACCCTCGCCAAGACCGACATCCTCGACCGGAACGGCCTCAAGGGCGAGTTCACGATGTTCAGCTTCGGTCCGGCCGTGAACGAGGCCCTCGTCTCGGGCGCGATCGACGTCGGCTTCATCGGAGACATGCCGTCCGTGTCTTTGGCGGCCGTAGGGGCCCCGGTCACCGTTGTCGCGCGGCAATCGACCTTCCGGGGCTCGATCATCGCGTCCCCCAAGAGCGGCATCATGAAGGTGGCCGACCTGAAAGGGAAAAAACTCCATGGCCCGGTTGGAAGCTCGATCTATCTCGCTGCCCTGTCGATGCTGGCCGAGGCGGGACTCAAGCCCGGCGGCGACGTCGAGATCATCAATATGGGCTTTGCCGAGCTCTCGGACGCGTTGAAGGCGGGCCGGGTCGATGCGGTTTTCGTTTGGGACCCGTGGGTCGAGAACTTCGTTCGCCAGAACCTCGCCGAAGTCGTGTCCTCCGACATACGCTTGACGATGGTCACGGCCGTTCGGGACGAGTTCAGGCAGAAGCAAGCCGACGCGCTTCAGCGTTTCCTCAAGGCCCAGAAAGAGGCCCTTCTTTACGCCGCGACCCATCCGGAGATCAGCAACGGATGGTTCCGTGAGCCTGCCGCCGCGAAGGCACTGGACGCCGACGTGATCGCCACCGCAACGGCCTACGACCCGCAATGGTCGGCCAAGAGCCTGGCGGATGTTCGGCTTTCGATGTCTCCCGCGGAGATGGAGCGCTATCTTGGCCTCGGAAAGCAGGCCGCCGAGCTGAAGATCTATCCGAGGCTGCCGCCGCTGGCGCAGAAGACCGACATGGCGATCGCGGCGCGTCTCGACCAGGAGACCTGGGCTTTCGAGCCCTCATCGGTGAAGGTGAAATAGCCGACACCCACCCGCACGCCGGCATCCGAGGCCATGGTCCGTCAGAGGGCGTTGATCGGGCGTGAGGTCACAAGCGCCAGCCCGAGCTTGGCCGTCTGCATCCCACGGCGGCCAAGTGGCGAGCACGCCTCGAGTGGTGCTTCCATCCGGCTCCACACGTGCTACGGAGCGCCCGACTCACCCCATCACGGACGCACCACATGCCCCGCCTTCTCCCCCTCCTCGGAGCCATCCTCATCGCCATGAGCACCGCCGCCTCCGCCCAGACCACCACGTCCACCGGCCTCCGCTACACCGACGAGGTGGTCGGGACCGGGCCCTCCCCGAGGGCCGGGCAGTCCGTCAACGTGCACTACACGGGCTGGCTCGACGAGAGCGGCAAGAAGGGCAAGAAGTTCGATTCGTCGCGCGACCGCGGCCAGCCCTTCTCCTTCCCGCTCGGGCAGGGTCAGGTCATCGCCGGCTGGGACGAGGGCGTCGCCACCATGAAGGTCGGCGGCAAGCGCACGCTCGTCATCCCGGCCGCCCTCGGCTACGGTGCCCGCGGCGCCCCGGGCGCCATCCCGCCGAACGCCACGCTGATCTTCGACGTCGAATTGCTTGGCGTCCGCTGAGACCTGCCCGACACGCCCCAACCCGGCCCGTGGCGGCTCCAACCAGAAGGTTGGGCCGTCGTGGAGTCCCTGACGAACGAGCTGGGCTGAAGCCGGCCCGACCTTTACCACCACCTGTTCTCCCGGAGAGCGGGTGGCGGGGTCGGTGGGCCAGTCAGGCGGCGTCCCGGAGGTGCTTGAACATCACGGCCCGCGCCTCCGCGTCCATCTCGGCCTTGAAGGCGGCGCCGTGCTGCCCCCTCATGGCCTCGACCCGCGCGGCCGCCGGACGGGCGGAGATCTCATCGAACAGCCGCTTGACGTTCGGGAACTTGTCCCAGGCCCCCTCACCGAGGACGAACGGCACCATCCGGGCCCAGCCCCAGAGCGCCATATCGACGATGCCGTAGGCACCGCCGACGAGATAGCCCCGTCCGGCAAGCCGCTCGTCGAGCACCCGGAAATGCCGCTCCGCTTCGTACTGATAGCGGGCATGCGCGTAAGGAACGGGCTCCGGCGCAAAGTGCTTGAAATGCACCGCCTGACCGGAGAACGGGCCGAGACCGGTCGCCACGAACATCAGCCAGGACAGGAGCTCTCCCCGGCTTTTCGGATCGGCGGGCGGCAGGAACCTGCCCGTCTTCTCCGCGAGGTAAAGCAGGATCGCGTTCGAATCGAAGACCGTGACGTCGCCGTCCGCGATGGCCGGCGTCTTGCCGTTCGGATTGATGGCGAGAAAGCTGGGCGCGAACTGCTCGCCCTTGCGGGTATCCACGGGGACAGCCTCGTAGGCCAGACCGGCCTCTTCCAGGAACAGCGCGACCTTCATCGGGTTCGGCGAAAGATTGAAGTAGAACTTCAGCATCGGAGCGTCTCCGTAGCGGCGTGCCGCCGCCGCGCCCCGATGGCTGAAACAGCCGCTCGAGGCGCGGAGTTCGCGCTTACACGGCGGTGGCATCCCCGTCCAGGATCCGAGGCGACGACTCCGCCTCATCGGAACAGGCGCGAGCCGACGCGATGGCGGGTTCCGTAGCGTCAGAATGTCGACGTGGTCTGCCTCAAGCGATCGCACCGCCGTCATGACCTACAAGAAGGTCCCGGAGACCCGCTGCGCCGCCCCCCAAAGAAGAAGGGGCGGACCTCGCGGCCCGCCCCTTCGAACAGCCTCGGCCTTTGAGACTAGAATGTGCCGAACTTGAAGTTGATGCCCGCGCGGGCGACGACGCCGCTATTGTCGAAGCGGGAGGTGTAGGACTGACCGCGCGTCGCGGCCGGAGCGAGTCCCGTGTCGCCAACGATGATGCTGCTGCGGCCGAGATCGTAGTAGAGCGCCTCCGCCTTGAACGTGACGGCGTTCGAGCCGAACAGGGTGAAGGTCGTCGGGATCGCGTATTCGAAACCGCCGCCGGCCGTGTAGCCTGTCTCGATGCGGCCGCGGCCGCCCGCGAACTGAGTCACGCCGAGGCCGCCGGCAGCCGGGGTCGCAAAGAAGTTCGCCGTGTTCTGGACGTCGCCATAGG
>JAABUN010002934.1_pt1 | contig 28139 bp, 17 predicted proteins | sample 5559311 | NCBI WGS metagenome assembly JAABUN01 (sample SAMN10711877, study PRJNA513370) | rock metagenome | isolation source: Antarctica rocks | place: Antarctica: Victoria Land, Siegfried Peak sud
TAAGGACATCAGGTAGCTGGGATGGGGGTAGGATAAGAAAATCAGGTGGCTTATCTGGCCGCCACGGGCCTGAAGCTTACCGCCGCGCCGCCGCCCGGCGCGAGCCGCAGCGTAAGGGTCGATTTGCTGGTAACCACCTGCCTGGTAATCTGGTAGGCGGCGGGGTTTTTCTGCCAGTCGGCATCTTTGGCATCGGCGTAGATAGTGGCCTCGAACCGCTGACCGGGGGGTAGGAAATCGAGCTTCACGGGCTGCGTGCGGGCATTTTCGTCGGTGATGCTGCCCAGGTACCACTCGTTTTTGCCCTTGGCTTTGCGCACGGTGGTGAGGTAGTCGCCGGGCTCGGCGGCCAGGATGCGGGTATCGTCCCAGTCCACGGGCACGTCTTCGATAAACTGAAACGCGTCGGGGTGCGCCTCGTAGTTTTCGGGCAGGTCGGCGGCCATTTGCAGCGGCGAGTACATGGTCACGTACAGGGCCAGCTGCTTGGCCAGCGTGGTGCGCACGCTACGCTTGCCGGTGGGCTCGAAGTTTTGCAGCTTGAAGATGCCCGGCGTGTAGTCCATCGGCCCGCCCATGAGGCGGGTGAAGGGCATAATCGTCTCGTGCCCGGGCGGGCTGCCAATGCTGAAGGCGTTGTACTCGTTGCCGCGGCCCGCCTCGCCCGATAGCCAGTTGGGATAGGTGCGGCTGAGGCCGGTGGGCCGCACCGACTCGTGCATATCAACCGTGACGTGGTGCCGGGCCGCCATCTCGGCCACGCGCACGAAGTGGTTGCTCATCCACTGCCCATCGTGGTGCTCGCCCCTCGGGATGATGCGGCCCACGTAGCCGGTTTTCACCGCCGGGTAGCCGTAGCGGTTCATAAACTGGTAGGCCGTGTCGAAGTGCTGCTCGTAGCTGGTGGCCGAGCCTGAAGTCTCGTTGTGCATAATCATCTGCACGCCTTTCGCCTGCGCGTAGTCGTTGATTTCCCGCACCTGGAAGTCGGGGTAGGGCGTCACGAAGTCAAATACCTGCTCCTTCCAGTTGCCAAACCAGTCTTCCCAGCCCACGTTCCAGCCCTCCACGAGCACGCCCGGAATGTGGTGCGCGGCCGCGAAATCGATGTAGCGCTTCACGTTGGCCGTGTTTGCGCCGTGGCGGCCGGTCGGGATAAGCTGGCCTTGGGCGTTGAGCGTGTCGGCGCTCGCGGCGTATTTCCAGTCGCTGCGGCCGGTCTGCATCTCCCACCACACCCCCACGAATTTCATCGGCTTTATCCAGTCGGTGGTGGGCAGCTTGCTGGGCTCGTTGAGATTGAGAATCAGTTTCGAAGCCAGGATATCGGGGGCCTTGTCACTCACGATAATCGTGCGCCAGGGCGTGCGGCCCGGCGCGTGCAAAAACGCCTTGCTACCCACCGCGTTGGGCACGAGGCGCGCCGTGAGGCGGTGGCTGGCCCGGTCCACGTGCAGCTGCATGGCCGGGTAATCGACCTGCGCCGCCTCGTGAATGTTCACGTACAGCCCGTCGTCGGCCTTCAGCATGAGGGGCGTGGCCACGGCCTGCGGGTCGGGCGCGTCGCGCACGGCAATCTCGGTCGAGGCCTTCACCTGGGCCGAGTTATCGACGGCGCTCAGGCGCGAGTGGGTGTAGAGGTACTCGTTGGTGTCGTAGTCGCCGGGTATCCAGAATGCCTGGTGGTCGGCGGGCAGGGCAAACTCGGTGAGCTCGTCGCTGACCACGAAATTGCCCAGCGCCAGCTGCCGGGGAAACTCGTAGCGAAACCCTACCCCATCGGCAAACACCCGAAACACCACGTCGAGCCGGCGGCCGGGCGCGGCCGGCTGGCGCAGGTGCACCGTGAGCTGCTGGTAGTGGTCACGGATATTTTTGACCTCGCCCCACACCGGCTGCCAGGTTTCGTCCACGTCTTTCACCTCGCTGCCCAGCAGCGTCAGCGGCCCGTCGAAGCCCTGGCCGCCTTGAAAGGCAATGCCCAGCCGCGAGGCATTCACCACTGGCTTAGCGCCGTAGGTGACGGCGTAGGTTGGCTGGCCGGCCGCGAGCGCGAACGTCAATTTCACGTTGCCCAGGCGGGCCGTGAGGGGGGTAGGCGTCTGCGCGGTGGCCGAAAAGCCGGCCGCCAGCAGCAGCAAGAAGCACAACTGTTTTTTCATGAATGACGCGGCATTTTTTACGAAAGTACGCCCGGCCCTACCCCCCTACCGGCGGCTGGCGGTGCCGGACTGATTTCGTAAAACCACATACTGATACGGCTGCAAGGTGAAGGTGCTGCCCGGCGCGGGCACCGGCCCGGCGAAGGCATTTTGCCAGGTCGTGCGGCCCAGGGCGGCGGGCAGTTGGTAGGCCACGGGCGCGTTGCGCAGGTTGGCCAGCACCAGCACCTGCTCGGCGCCCAGGGTTTTGGTGAAGGCGCACACGTCGTCGGTGCTGTAGCTGGCGAGCTGGCCGTTGCGCAGGGCCTCGCTACTGTTACGCAGGCCAATGAGCTGCTTGTACTCGCGGGTCAGGGCCGGGTTGGGCGTCCAGACTATGGGCTTACGCGGACCCATGAAGGGCACGCGTTGGGCGTAGCCTACTTCCTGGCCGTTGTACATCATAGGCACGGCCTGCATGTAGGCGGCCACTACGAAGGTGGCCATCGCCCCGCGCTCATTCTGAAACATCTCCTGCGGCGGGCCTTCCGAGCTGTTGATGTCGTGGTTGGAGGTGTAGCGCACCATGCGGGCCGTGGGCGGCGCGCCCCGGTACTCCACGGCATTGAGCGAATCGAGGAGCTTGACGCTCTTGCCCTTAGCCAGAATATCACGCCGCATCACCTGGATAAACGGGAAGTCGTAATCGAGCTGAAAGCCGGCCTGGAAGAAGTACTTCTTCTTGTCGCCTTCGGCCAGGAACAGCAGCTTGTGCCCCTTGATGGACCGCAGACTGGCCAGCGCCTCGGTGAAAAACGCCTGCGTGGGCCCGTCGGCGTAGTCGAAGCGGTAGCCGTCAATATTGGCCGCGAATACCCAGTAGCGCAGCGCCTGGGTCATGGCCGCGCGCAGCTGCGGGTTCTGGAAGTTAAGCTGCGCGATGTCCTTCCAATCGGGTATCGGATTCACTACCTGTCCGTTGGCATCGTGCACGTACCAGTCGGGGTGCTCTTTCAGCCAGGCATGGTCCCAGCTGGTGTGGTTGCCCACCCAGTCGAGCATCACGGCCAGGCCGCGGGCGTGGGCGGCATCCACCAGCGTGCGCAGGTCGGCGAGGGTGCCAAACTCGGGGTTCACGGCCGTGTAGTTCTGCACCGCGAAGGGCGAATCGACGGCCCGCACCTTGCCGATGGGGTAAATCGGCATCAGGTACACCACGTTCACCCCCAGCGCCTTAATAGAATCGAGCCGGGCCAGCACGCCCTTGAAATTGCCCGCCTGGCTGAAGCCCCGCATGTTGACCTGGTAAATGGCCGCGTTCTGGCTCGCGGGCACGCCGGCGAAGGGCCGGCCGTACTGGGCAGGGTCGTGGTAGGTGGGCTGGCTGCGCCCCGGCAGGGAGCCGCCCAGCAGCGCCAGCAACGGTAGAAGAACTGATTTTTTCATGCAAAGAAGGGAAGTCGGGCGCCGGGACGGGCGCGCCGCGGGCCCTACCCCCCTTCCAAAGCCGGAAGGGGGGTAGGAAAACTAGCGGGTGACGGCCAGGCGGCGGGTCGCGATTTTATCGCCCACCTGCACCTTTACCAGGTACGTGCCCAGGCTAAGGTCGCTGGTGGCCACGGCCAGGTCGTGGAAGCCGGGGTTTTGCCTGGCGTCGAGCACGGTGCGCACGGTGCGGCCCAGCAAGTCGGTAATGCGCACGGATACGGCCTGGGCCGCGTCCGCCACCTGGTACGAAACGGTGGAAATGCCTTCCGACGGGTTCGGGAACACGCTCATGGCTACCACGGCTTCGTCGGCCTGGCGGGTGCTGAGCACGACCACGCTCACGCTGGCGGCCTGCGTGCCGGGAAACAGCGTCGCGTTCGTGAAGTCGGGCGAAAAGCCGATATTGTTAAGGCCGCCCGTGGTAACGGTGCCCTGGGTGCCGCCGGCCGTTTCGGGAATGATATCGGACGACCAGTAGGCGTCGCCGCTCACGTAGGCTGCGAATACTTTCACAATAGATGCCCCCGAAGGCAGCCCCAGAGCCGTGCGGTCAAACTCGTATTCCAGCGCGTAGGAGCCGGCCCCGCCGCCATTGAGGTTGCCGGGGTTACCGCTGAGGCCGGTGGCCGACTGCTTGTAGGCCACGCGGGTATTGGCGAAGAGGGCGTAGTCGCCGGTGGCGTTGGACACCGTGTTGGGCGTGCCGTCGGTGAGGATACCGCTGCCCAGCGACTTGGCCACCGCCGAAGTGGCCGACTGGTAAATGGCCGCCTGCACATTGCCCTGCCCCGTAGTGGCAATGGCGACATCGGCCTCCAAATCCAGCTTGGTACCCCCGATGACGTGGGTTGAGCCGTCGGTAGCCACAAAGGAGCCAAATACTGTCGACGAACCCGCAATGGTGGGCAGGCCGGTGCCCACGGGCACCCCGGTTTTGTTGGGTAAGTCCATGTACAGCTGGAAGTTATTGCCGCTTGCCTCAATGGTGCCCGCGATGCCGATGTAGAGCTTGGCCGCGCTGTTGGCGCCGTACATGCGCAACAGGCCGGCATTGCCAAAACCCGTCGGGCCACTCGTCGGGTTGTGCGCCGTCGTGAACGCGCCGAGCGACTGGTACTTGCCGGCCGCGGTGCCGATTTCGGCCGCCGTGATGGTGCCGTCGAGGGTAATCTGCGCCTGGGCGCTGAGGGTGGCGGCAGCCAGAGCAGCCGCCAGGACGAGGGTAGAGGTTTTGGACATGGGTGAGAAAAGAAAGTGGGTGAAAAAGTACCGGACAGCGCGCCCGTCGGGCCATACTTAGTGCCTGGATTTACCGAAAAAGCTGAGTTCACTGGTGCCGCGCGGCAGTCCCCTACCGCGCGGTTTCCCCACCCGCACTTCCCAGCTTTCCGTACCAGACACCAAGGTTTTGGCGGGGGTAAGCGATGCTCAAAGATTTAATAGCCTGGGTTTTGCACCAGCGTCGGGTTAGCCACGAGGTCGGTCGAGGGTATCGGGAAAATGTTCAGATTGGGCGAGACGGCCTGGCCGGCTGCTACACCGCCTTTCCACGGCCACAGGTACGAGGCGCTGGTAAACTGCCCGAAGCGCACGAGGTCAGTACGACGCGAGCCTTCCCAGTATAGCTCCCGACCGCGCTCGGACAGCAGGAAGTTAGGCGTGGTGAGGTCGGCCAGCGTGATGCGGCCCTTGGTGCTGCCGTAGGCCCGGTCGCGCAGGGCGTTCACGTAGGCCAGGGCCTGGGTCTGGGTACCACCGGTGCCGCCGCGCAGCACGGCTTCGGCATACATGAGGTACACGTCGCCGAGCCGGAACATGGGAAAGTCGGTGTCCACGAAGTTACCCGTGGGGTCGGAGCCGGCAGCCCCGGTCGAGGTTACGTTCTTCCACTTGGTGGTGGGGTAGCCATCGCCAAACGACGTCAGGTCTTTGATTTCCAGAGACTGGCCGGCCGTGAAGAACATGGCCCGGCTGTCGCCGCTGCCCGTTGTGCTCGGAAAGAGCTGGGACAGGTTTTTGCGGGTCCGGTTGCCGTACCAGCCGCCGTTGATACCGAAATTCTTGCTAACCATGTCGCCGCCTACCTGGGCGTGAATGATGTACGTGACCCCGCCGTAGCCCTGGCTGTACAGCCCGTCGCTGGTGAGGGGGAAGATGATTTCCGACGCTGACGTTACGTTGTTATCGGCCAAAAACAGCAGCCGGTACTCCGGAGCCAGCTTGTAATCGGCCCCCAGAATCTTGTTGCAGTACGTGAGGCAGTCGGTGTAGCGGGCGGTGCCCACGTACACCTCGGCGTTGAGGTACAGCTTGGCCAGCAGCGTCCAGGCTGCACCTTGGTCGGCCCGGCCGTAGGGGGCTTTGTGGGCGGCGCTCAGCAGCGGCTCAATGGCCTTCAGCTCCGACTCCACGTAGGCAAACAGGTCCGCCCGCTTGATTTGCTTGGGCAGGTTCTTGCTGGGAGCGTCGGCCTCCGTCACGAAGGGCACGTTGCCGTACATGTCCAGGGCGTGATAGTAAGCCAGGGCGCGCAGAAAGCGGGCTTCGGCCCGGTCGAGGCGGGCGGCATCGGCCGCCGCCCCGGTAATGCCCCGGCCGCTGAGCTTGTCGTCGCTGGTTTCGCGGATGAACTCGTTACAAATCGTTACCTCGTAGAAGATACGAGTGTACATATTGTTGATGAGGTCGTTGGTCGAGGTCCAGGTGGTGCGGTTAAACTGCTGGAGCGGGCCACTGTTCCAGGCCACGACGGCCTCGTCGGTGGTCAGCTCCTGCATGTACCAGAAAGAGCGCAGGTAGGAGGTTTCGCCCACGTCCTTGCCCTGGCCGGCAAAAACGTCGGGGGCGTCGGTCGTGGCCTGCCCGCTCAGGTTGTAGCCCGCGTAGAGCTTGGCCAGCACCCGGATGTAGTTGGCCGGGTCGCGGTATACTGACTCGGTATTGAGGTCGTAGAAGGGCGTCCGGTCGAGGTCCTTGGTGCAGGCCCCGAGGCCGCCGGTGGTGAGCAGTAAGGCAGCAACGGCCGTTTTCAGGCTAGTGCGACGAAGAGTTGGGTGGGAAGTCATAGGAATGATTAATGGGTAGTGATTAATGGTCAGCAGGTAGTGGTCAGTAACTAAGAAGTAGCAGTAGCTCGGCAAGAGATTTTCAGTCTTATAAGCCTAGCATTGCGCTTCAACTCACTGACCACTAACCGTTACTCACTAACCGTTAACTTAAAAGCCTAAGTTAAGGCCCGCCGTGATGGTGCGGGGGAAGGGGTAAAACTGGTTGTCAATACCGTTGGCGTGCTCGGGGTCGAGGCCGGTGTACTTGGTCAGCACCAGCAGGTTCTGGCCGGCCAGGGTGAAGCGCAGGTTAGTGCCGCTCTTTACCAGACTGCCGAAGTCGTAGCCGATAGTAACGTTCTGCAAGCGCACGAACGAGGAGCTTTGTAGGTAAAAATCGCTATAAGGCTGCCCTTTCACAAAGCCGCTGGCATAAATGTTGGGCACTACGTTGGCCGTGTAAGGGATACCGCCAGGGTTCAACCCGTAGTAGTTGCCCTGGCCGGCATCAATGCCGTTGTAGAGGTAGCCGCCGATATTCGAACGCACCGTGAAGGCAAGACTGACCTTCGCGTAGCTCAGGTTGGAACTGAAGCCCAGGATAGCGCGCGGGGCCGGATTGTGGCTGCGCACCTTATCGCGTTCGTTGATGATGCCGTCGCCATTCTGGTCCACAAACTGCGTGGTGTTGACATCGGGATTGTTCGGGTCTTGCAGCGGGAAGCCCTGGTTAGGCTGGGTTTCCTTGTACCGCTGCTGATACAGGAAGAAGGTGTTGGGGGCGTAACCCACCGTGTTAATCTGCGCGAACTGGAAGTTACCCACGTCGCCCACCGGCGTACCCTGGTAGTTGGGGTCTTCCACCTGCGAGAGCTTGGTAATCTTGGACCGGTTAATGGTCGCATTGAAGTTCACCGACCAGTTGAGCCTTTCACCGCGCACCACGTTGTAGTTCGCGGCAAACTCTATCCCTTTGTTATCCAGGCTGCCGACGTTGGTGAGCAGGATGTTGCTGTAGTTGCTGCCGGCGGGCACCGGAATGACGGCCAGCAGGTCGGAGGTCTGGCGCAGGTACACGTCCACCGAGCCGGTCAGGCGGTTGTCGAAGAAGCCGTAATCCAAACCCACATCGTAGGTTTTAGTCTGCTCCCATTTCAGGTTGGGGTCGTGAGGGGCCGGACGTAGGGTTTTCACGTGCATAGTATCGGCCCCGGCCCCGAAAATTTGCTGCACCGTGCCGCCCCCGTAGTTGTACAGCGCCAGGTAAGGGTAGTCGCCGGCCACACTGGTGATGTCCTGCTGGCCCGTAATGCCGTAGCTGGCTCGCAGCTTGAGGTCCGATATGACCGTGGAGTTGGTCAGGAACTCCTCTTTCTTAATGCTCCAGGCTACGGATGCCGCCGGGAAAAGACCGCTGCGCTTATCGGGGCTGAAGTGCGACGAGCGGTCGTTACGCAGCGTCGCCGTCAGCAGGTAACGGTCTTTGTAGCCGTAGTTCAAGCGCCCGTAAAACGAGAGCAGCGTGTATTGAGTTTTCACCGGATTCGTAGCCGACTCATTAGGGTAGAGCTTAGTACCGTCCGTAACGCGCCGGAAGTAAAATGGCTCAAAGCGGTAGAAATCCTGGTAGGAGTAGCCAGCCAGGGCCTCCACGCGGTGGTCGCCAATCTGCTTGGTGTAATTGAGGTAAGTTTCGAGAAGCTTGTTATTCTTCTCTTGCCGATATTGAGTGTCCCGGCCGCGGCCACTATAGTCGTTGAATTCCACCGACGAAATCCCCGGCACGCTTACCGTGCCCGCGCTGCGCGAAATATCGTAGCCCAAGTTCAGGTTGGCGTGCAGGTCGGGCAGGAAGTGAACTTTGTAGTCGAGCTGAATATTGCCGATGCTGCGCTTCACTGTGCTGCGGTCGCGCTTATCGTTGAGCAGCGCCAGCGGGTTGCGGTCAGTCAAGCTGTTGGGCGTAGTCCCATTGTTAGTCAGCCACTCAAAGTACCCGAACTTGTTGGTCGGGTCATAAATCGGCTGCGTGGGGTTAAACCGGACGGCCCCGCCAATGGCTCCCTGGTCGGCAAAGCGGAAGTCGGCCCAGGTGCCCTTCACGTTCACGTCGATGCGCAGGTGGTTGTCGAACAGCCGCGGCGAGAGGCCGATGGAGGCCGAGTTACGCACCAGGTTGCTGGTTTTGAGCGTGCCCTGTTGCTCCAGGTAGCCCACCGATACCCGGTAGGGCAGGTGATTGGCGCTGCCCGTGATGCTCACGTTATTATCCGTAGTCCAGGCCGTGCGGTAGATGGCATCCTGCCAGTCGGTATTGGCCGTGCCCAGGAACTTCGCGTTGTCGGCCGGCACGATGCCGGCCGCGATGGCCTGATTCGTCAGGGTGCGGTAAGCGTCCCCGCTTAGCACGCTCACCTTGCCGTAGTTCGTGCCCCGCGACACCTGCGAGCTGACGTTGACGTGCATTTGCTCCCCATCGACCCCCTTTTTGGTGGTGATGATAATCACGCCGTTAGAAGCTCGCGAGCCGTAGATGGCCGTCGCCGAGGCGTCTTTGAGCACCGTGAAGGTTTCAATATCATTCGGGTTTACCAGCGATAGCGCCGGACCCGTGTTATTAACTCCCGAAGTGCCCTGGTTGTCCACCGGCACGCCGTCAATCACGATGAGCGGGTCGTTATTGGCATTGAGCGACGAGCCGCCCCGGATGCGAATGGTGCTCGCCTCGCCCGGCGCGCCGCCGCCGGTCGTTATCTGCACCCCCGCCACTTTACCCTGAATAAGCTGGTCGGGGGAAGTCACCTGGCCCTGCACGAAGTCTTTGGTAGTTACGGTAGTTATCGAGCCGGTCACGTCCTGGCGGCGGGCGGTGCCGTAGCCCACTACTACCGCTTCGTTGAGGGCCGTGGCGTTTTCGGCCAGCTGCACGTTCAGCGCAGCATTCTGCCCGGCAACGCTCGTAATCTGGCGGCGCTCAGTGGTGTAGCCCACGAAGGAAATGACCAGCGTATGCGGCCCGGCCGGCACCCGCTGAATAGAAAAAGTACCATCGGCGTTGGTGCTGCTACCGAGTGTCGTGCCCTCGACTAGCACCGTCACGCCCGGCAGGCCCTGGCCCTTGTTATCCACTACCCGGCCGCTGATAGTGCCATCGGCCACGGCCGGCACCGACCGGCCAGCGGGGGGTAGGGCAGCGTGCAGACTACCGGGTGAGGCAATCGCTTCGAGGGTAGCCTCTGGGGTAGCAGGCCCCGGCGCAGCGAAAGCAACGTAGGTTGGGCTGAGGCCGAGAGTAGCCAGAAAGAGCGCACCGAAGAGGTGCCGACTAGTCGGCAAAAGCGGTAGGAGTACCGGCATGGGTGGGAAATTAGGTGATGAGAATGGCCTGCCTGCCCGGCCAAAGCCGTAGCAAGCATAATCGAATCAACCCTCAAAGGCGGGTTGGATGGAACAAAGGAATTGTGCCTCTCAATCAACTAAAATTCATCAAGGCCCTATCAAGAAAATATAATCACGACTTGAACACAAGTAACTAAAAAACAGTAGTTTGTCTATAATTTTTCCCGTCTGAAATCAAGACCTATTCTACCTAAAATTTGGCTCGCCCGGACCTCATAAAGCTCTGCACAACTTTTCCCTACCCCCCTGTCGGCCCGTGCTGAGTAACCACTCACGTTTGGCCAAATCGCATTTGCTCACCGAATAAAACACGGTCTGGGAAAGCCTCAGAATGGCTTAGCTGCGTAGGGTGCCCTAGTATCAGCAGGTGCTGGGTGGGTAGCCCATCAGGCCAACTTCCGCTGGTTAACAGGCTCCCTTACCACCTCGCGTTCAGGCGGGCAATCGTGGTGAATACCCCAGAAACCTGGCAATAGCAACTGTGCCAGAGCTGCCTTATCCGCAGGTGTACAGCCGCTGGCACGGATGGCTGGCAGTTGACTCTACCACACTGGGCCCTACTCTCCCACCCTTAATTAACGCCTTAGCTCACCATCTCCAAGGCAGGCTACCCCTAGCAGCTGCCCAAGCCACTTCCCTTGAAAAATTCTAAATAGTTTACGTGGCCTGAATAGCTCGCACCCGCCCTTCAAACTCCTCGCTGGGGTAGAGTGACTTCTTCTTGGTGCGCGCCTTGTAGGTGTAGACCGTGCTGATGGTGTAGCCCAGTATCTTGCTGATGCGCTCGCTGTCGTCGATACCGAGCCGGATGAGGGCAAAAATCCGTAATTCGGCCGTTAGTAGCTGGTCTTCAGCCAGGTGTATGCTATCTTCTTCCTTGAGCAGGGCGTTGAAGTCGGCCACGAAATGCGGAAAAAGCTTTAAAAAAACCGAATCGAAGCCCTTGAACAGGTCGTTGCGCTCTTTCTTAATATTGATGCCATCGACAATGCGCTGGGTGCTGGCGTACTGCTTATTAGCCAGCGACCTTTCCAGCGCATTCTTGAAGTCCTCGACCCGGTCAATGTACTCCGACGTGATGTTGAAGTAATAGCCGATGTATTCGTCCTTGATAACGTTGGCCTCGTTGAGCTTGTGGTTGGAGTCGTGGAGCTGCTGGTTGAGCTGGCTCAGGTGCTCGTTGTTTGTTTGCAGCGCCTCGTTGATGGCCGAAATGGTAGCCTCAGCCCGCTGGAGCCGGCGAAGCTGCCGAAAAATTACGGTGGCAAAGGCGATGACCAGCAGAATCAGCACGGTCGTTACCAGCGAATAAACCCCCAGCGTCTTACGCTGCCGCTCAATGATGCTAATCCGCTGACCTTCAATGGCCGAGAAGATGCCGACAATCTGAATCTGGCGCAGCCGGGCATTGTAAAACGCGGCATCTTCGCGGGCATTTTTAATGAACGTATAGGCGTTTTTCAGGTCGCCCTGGCGGTAGCACAGGTCCGAGAGCTTGAACAGCGCCAGCGTTTCGGTGGTGGCCGACTCGACATCGGCCAGGGCGGCCTGGATAAGCAGGCGAAACTCCTCCTCCGACTCGCCGGAAAGCTCCGCCACGTAGGCCGCCGTGCTGGCATTCACGGCCACCTGGTGCGGCGTGAGGCTGGGCAGGCTCAGAATGCGCTCGTAGACCCGCTTGCTCGCCGGTATATCCTTGATTTTCAGATACCGGAAGCCTTGTACCGACAAGGCCGTATACGAATTGGGCCGGCAGTACCGCAAGGCGGTGTCGCTGTAGGCGATGGCCTTGGCCGTGTAGAGGGGCAGGTAGTAGGAGCTGGAATTGAAATCAGCCAAGTCGCTGTAAGCACGGGCTTTAGTGAAGTACAATTCTACCCGATTGGCCGAATCCAGGGGGGTAGGGTTAATACTTTCCAGTACATCGAAAGCTTCTTTGAACATGCCCGACGACACGTTAATAAATGCCAGGTTGAGTTTGGAAAGCTCTATCTTTTCCGGGCTCTTCAGGCTGGTAGCCAGCCGCAGCAGCCGCTGGCTATAGGCAAAGGCCGAGTCGTACTTGAACGACTTGTATTCCTGGTAGATGCGCAGGCCCACGGCGAATCTGGCGGCGTCATCGGCCCGGCGGTCGTTGAACTGGCGCGTGAGGGTAGCGATACGGTCGGCCCGCTGCTTGAAATAAGCGGCCTTGTTATCCAGCGCCCGCGTCAGCTCGTCTAATAGCTCATCGGTAGTACGCGCCGCGGCTCCGAAGGCCGTCGCGAATAGCAGCGCATAAAAGACCAGCAAAATTCTCACTTACTTGCTAATTAATTCTCTACCCCTCCCCCAAAGGCTTACGCATTCCAAAGATAAAGCCTGGTGCCAGGGCAAAGGCTGCCGCGAAACCGAACCGCCGCCGGCGGTTGCCCGTACCGGCACGGGCTTTGCCTTTTCTCCTACCCTACCCCCACCGCGCCGGGCAAGGAGGGGTAGGAAACCTGGTAACAGACTTACCCGCCAACTGCGTTAAGCTGCTATCTTGCAGCACGTTTTTGGCACGGGTTGCCGGCTCAGTACCTTTCCACTTTTCCCACCCTTCGTTTATTAGTATCATGACTTCGAGAAGAGAATTTTTAACGTCGGCGGCGCTGCTCTCAGCCGGCCTGCTGGTAGCGCCTTCGCTGCTGGCCTACGACAAGCACTACATTGGCGTGCAACTGTATACGGTGCGCGAGGCGATGGCGAAAGACCCCGCCGGCACCCTGGCCCAGCTCGCCAAAATCGGCTACAATTCGGTGGAAGGTGCCACCTACACGGGCAGCCAGAAATTTTATGGCATGACGCCGCCCGTCTTCGCGGCGCTGCTCAAGCAGCATGGCCTGATAATGCCCAGCAGCCACCACCGCCTGGGCGAAGAGCAGATGAACGGCGCGCCCGTGGCGGGCACCATTCTGCACGAGTGGGACCGCGCCGTGGACGATGCCGCCGCCGTGGGCGTCAAGTACATGGTGTGCGCCTACCTCTCGGAGGCCGAGCGCGGCGGCCTCGACCACTACCAGAAAATTGCCGAGCAGCTCAACAAGGCCGGCGAGCGCTGCAAGAAAGCCGGTATTCAGCTCTGCTACCACAACCACGACTTCGAGTTTCCGGCCCAGGCGGGCGGCAAGCGGCCCTACGACATTCTGCTGAACAGCACCGACAAAGACCTGGTAAAAATGGAGCTTGACCTGTACTGGGTCACCAAAGCCGGCCAAGACCCGCTGGCGCTGTTCAAGCAGCACCCCGGCCGCTTCCCGCTCTGGCACGTCAAGGACATGGCCAGGGAGGCGCCGCACTCGTTCACGGAGGTGGGCAACGGCTCAATTGACTTCAAGAAAATATTTGCCCACGCCAACGAGGCCGGCATGAAATATTTCTTCGTGGAGCAGGATACTACCCCCGGCTTGCCGTTTGACAGCGTGGCCCGGAGCATAGCCTACATTAAGAAAAACCTGGTGTAGCGCGTTCCGGGTTTATACTCGTCACGAGGTCAGCCACGGAATAGAACGTCATTCCGAGCTTGCCGAGGAATCTCGCGCGCAGTCGTTTGGGCTTCGTGCAACGACGCGAGCGAGATTCCTCGGCAAGCTTGGAATGACGTTCTTTTTCGCAGCCTATTCTGCGAAGAATAAATTACTTAGCTGCTTGCCCCGTAGCGGGCAACTCACGAACCCAGATGTTGCGGAAGCTCATCGGCTCGCTTTTGTCGCCGTGGGCTTGCAGCTTGATGGGCGCCGCGCCGTGCTGACGGTACGAAGGCTTGCCGATGTACTGCGTGGGGCCCAGCAGGGCGGTGTTGTGCTGCACCAGCACACCATTGAACAACACCGTGACGCGGGCCGGCGTAGCCATCGCCCCGCTCGCGTCAAACGTGGGAGCGGTCCAGACCACGTCGTAGGTCTGCCACTCGCCGGGCGGGCGGGCGGGGTTCACCAGCGGCGCAACCTGCTTGTAGATGCTGCCCGCCATACCGTTGACGTAGGTCTTGTTGTTGTAGGCGTCCAGAATCTGCAATTCGTAGCCCAGGTCGCCCTCACCGAGCGACGCCAGAAACACGCCGCTGTTGCCGCGCGCCTGCCCGGTGCCCGTGATGTTGGCCGGCACGCGCCACTCCAGGTGCAGCTGGTAGCTACCAAAGGAGCGCTTGGTTTCGATGTTACCGGTGGCCTTGTTCACCGTCAGGATGTTGTCTTTCACCGTCCACTGGGCGGGCGCGTGGTCTTTGGTCATCACCCACTGGTCGAGGTTTTTGCCATTGAACAGGATGAGCGCGTCCGACGGGGCATCGCCGCTGGTTTTGCCGGGCGTCACCACTTTGGGCACGGGCTCCCACACTTCAGTGTCTTCGGGCTTGGCGGCTTGCTGCGCGTGCGCTACCCCCCCGCTGCCGGCCAATGCGACCGCAAGTATCAACCAGGTTTTCATGGTGTTGAATGAATTAAGTGTATCAATCTGGTAGCGCGAACTTCCCAGTTCATGCGCGAGGGCAGCGAGCCTAGTCGTTGGTGCCAGGTGGTCCCGTCTGCTCGCTGCGCTCGCCCGCGAACTGGAAAGTTCGCGCTACTGCTCACACGTCGCAGAGCTGCACGGCCTGCCGCAGCGAGGCCAGCTTATCAGCCTGCCGCGGCACAAATTCCTGGGCCACGTAGCCCGTAAAGCCCGTGGCCTTGATGGCCCGCATAATGGCCGGGTAGTTTAGCTCCTGCGTGTCGTCGAGCTCGTGGCGGCCCGGCACGCCGGCGGTGTGGTAATGCGCGAGGTAAGGGTGAAAATCGGTGATGTTGCGGATGATGTCGCCCTCGTCAATCTGCATGTGGTAGATGTCAAACAGCAGCTTGAAGTGCTCAGAGCCCAGCTTTTTGGCCAGCGCCACGCCCCACGAGGTGCGGTCGCACTGGTAGTCTTTGTGGTCGATTTTGCTATTGAGCAGCTCCATCACCAGCACTACCTTGTGCTGGGCGGCCAGCCCCAGCAGCGGCGTCAGGCCCTGCACGCAGTTGGCCCAGCCGGTTTCGTCGCTCATGCCCCGGCGGCTGCCGCTGAAGCAAATCAGGTTGGTGTAGCCGGCCTGGGCCACCAGCGGAATCATCTCGGCATACTGCTTTTGCAGCTGGGCATGAAACCGCGGGTCATTAAAGCCATCGGTCAGGTTAATCTCGGCGCCGTTGCACATGGGCGAGTCGAGGCCGTACTTTTTCAGCGTCGGCCACTCCTTCGGCCCTACCAGGTCAATGCCCTTGAGGCCCATTTCCCTGGCGGCGGCGCAGAGCTGGTCCAGCGTCAGGTTTTGGTAGCACCAGCGGCACACCGACTGCCTGATGTTATTTTTCAGCTCGGCTGGAGGCGTCATGGCAGGTACGGCCGCGGTCGCTTTTAGCGCGCCGGCTACCCCCACCGCCGCCGTGCCAGCCAGCACGTTCTTGAGCATCGTTCGGCGAGTGGGAAGCGCGGGCATGGCAGGATGAGGGGGGTAGGACGGAACCAAAAGTCAATCGCAACTTCTTGCACGTAAGCACTTACTGCTTATTTCAAACTCAGAATATACCTGGTCATTTCCTTAGCGTCGCTCAGCGCCAGCGCCGGATGCGGCGACATTGGAATTTCGCCCCAGTGGCCCTTACCCCCCGTAATTACCCGGTTGGCAAGCATCGCAATGTTGGCCTCATTGGAAGGGTATTTAGCAGCCACGTCTTTGTAGGCGGGGCCCACCAGCTTCACGTCTTCCTTGTGGCAGCCCAGGCAGTCGGAGCCCGCAATCAGTTTGGCGCCCTGAGGAAGCAGGCCGCCCGTGTGCTCATTACCAATTTTCGACACGCTGGTATCGACCTGGGGCTGGTGAGCTACGGCCGCCAGATTGGTTTCGGAGGCACTATCGGCGTTTAGCTTATCAGTACCCGGCTTATCGTTGGCCCGGGCCGTGTCGGCCCCGTCGGGTTTGTAGCCGGAGTCGCAGGCGGCAAGCAGCGCGCAGGCGCTGAGGAAAAGGACAACTTTTTTCATGAGAAAGGTAGAATTATAGCCCCAGCAGGGTGCGGTTGAAATTGGCATCGGTAGCGGTGCCGGCAAAGTCGTCGAAGGCCTTGTCGGTGACGCGGATAATGTGGTCTTTGATAAACTGGGCGCCTTCGCGGGCACCATCCTCCGAGTTTTTGAGGGCGCATTCCCATTCCAGCACGGCCCAGCCGGGGAAGTCGTACTGAGCCATTTTGCTGAAAATGGCCTTGAAATCGACCTGCCCATCGCCCAACGAGCGGAAGCGGCCGGCGCGGTTCAGCCAGCTTTGGTAGCCGCCGTACACGCCCTGCCGCCCGGTGGGGTTAAACTCGGCATCCTTGACGTGGAACATCTTAATGCGCTCGTGGTAGATGTCGATGTAGTCCAGGTAATCAAGGCATTGCAGCACGAAGTGCGAGGGGTCGTAGAGCAGGCAGGCGCGCGGGTGGTCATTCACCTCCGTCAAAAACATTTCGTAGCTGATGCCGTCGTGCAGGTCTTCACCGGCGTGAATCTCGTAGCACAGGTCCACTCCTTCGTTCTCAAACTCATCCAGGATGGGCAGCCAGCGACGACCCAGCTCCGCGAAGCCTTCCTCGACCAGGCCAGGCGGACGCTGGGGCCAGGGGTAAACCATTGGCCAAAGCAACGCGCCGCTGAACGTGGCGTGCGCTTTCAGGCCCAGGCGGCGCGAGGCCTTGGCCGCGTAGGTGAGCTGTTGCGTGGCCCATTGCTGGCGCGCGATGGGGTTGTTGCGCACGGCTTCGGGCGCAAAGCCGTCGAACAGCTTGTCGTAGGCCGGGTTCACGGCCACCAGCTGGCCCTGCAAGTGAGTCGATAGCTCGGTGATTTCCAGGCCGGCGGCCTGCACCTTGCCTTTCAGCTCGTCGGCGTAGGTCTGGCTTTCGGCGGCCAGCTGCAAGTCGATGAAGCGCTTGTCGCCGGTGGGCAGCTGAATTCCTTTGAAGCCCAGGCCGTTGGCCCAGGCACAAATGCCTTCCAGGCTATCAAACGGCGCGTGGTCGCCGATAAACTGGGCGATGAAAACAGCGGGGCCTTGGATGGTCGTCATAAGCAAAAATCAGACGGTGAACTCGGTCCACTTCTCCGTGGAGTGGCCCGAAGCGATGACGTTTTCGATAAAGGCCATGCCGCGCACGCCTTCCTTGATGCTGGGGTAATCGCGGGCTTCGGGGGGGGGTAGGGTGCCGGCGTCGCGCGCCAGCAGGCACAGCGCGAAGTTGCGGTAGAGGTTGGCGAAGGCTTCGAGGTAGCCTTCGGGGTGGCCGGCGGGGGTGCGGGCGTTGTGCCGGGCCGCCGCGCCCACGTAGCCCGTGCCCGCGCGCCAGATTTCGGTGGGCTTATCGAGCCACTTCACCTGCAAGGTGTTGGCATCGACCTGCTGCCACTCCAGCCCGCCCTGGTCGCCGTAGACCCGGATTTTGACGTTGTTCTCCTCCCCCGCCGCTATTTGCGTAGCCACCAGCACCCCGCTCGCCCCATTGCTGAGCTTGAGCAGCACCGCGCCGTCGTCGTCGAGCCGGCGGCCGGCCACCACGGTATTGATGTCGGCGCAAAGCCGGACGACCTCCAGGCCGGTCACGTATTCGAGCAGGTTGAAGGCGTGGGTGCCGATGTCGCCCATCGCGCCGGCCACGCCGCTGCGCGCCGGGTCGGTGCGCCAGGCGGCCTGCTTGTTGTCGCTACCCTCCTCGGGCCGGCTCAGCCAGCCCTGCGGATACTCTACGTAGGCCTTGCGAATGGGTCCCAACGTGTTGCTGGCCAGCATTTCGCGGGCCTGCTTCACCATCGGGTAGCCGGTGTAGGTGTGGGTGAGACAGAGCAGCCGGCCGCTGGCTTCAGCCACGACTTGCAGCTGCTTGGCCTCAGCCAGCGAGAAGGTCATGGGCTTGTCCAGAATGACGTCGAAGCCGTTTTCCAGGGCCAGACGGGCGGGCTCGAAGTGCAGGTGGTTGGGCGTCACGATGGCGATTACCTGCACGCGCTCGGCAGCGGGGCGCGCCTGCTCCCGCGCAATCAACTCCTGGTAGGAGCCGTACACGCGGTCGGGCGCCAGGCCCAGCAGCTCGCCGGCGGCCTGCGATTTGGCCGGGTCGCTGCTGAAGGCACCGGCCGTGAGCTCATACAGGCTGTCGAGGACGGCGGCGATGCGGTGCACGGCCCCGATAAAGGCGCCCGGCCCGCCCCCAATCATGGCCAGTCGTAGTTTCATGCGGTAGTTCAGAAGGTGAAAAACTTATACTTCGAGGCGGGCATTGGCCTCGGCGTAGCTGATTTCGGAAGCAGTAACCGGCGCGTGGCGGTCGCGGAAGAGCAGCATAAACACCAGTAGCACGGCCGCCGCGATGGCCGCCGGAATCAGCCAGATGGTGCGCCAGTCGTGCAGGTCGCCAGTGGTTTTGTTTGCATCTACGACCTGGCCCGACAGCAGCGAGCCGATGAGCATCCCTACCCCGTAGGTAGCCAGCGTAATGAAGCCCTGAGCGGCGCTCTTCGACTGCTCGCCAGCCAGGTTATCGGTATAAATCTGGCCCGTTACGAAGAAGAAATCGTAGCAGACGCCGTGCAGCACGATGCCCGCAATCAGCATCCAGTAGGCCGAGTCACCGTTGCCGTAGGCAAAGAACACGTAGCGGATAACCCAGGCCGCCATACCGATGGCCAGCATTTTCTTGACGCCCAGCCGCACGAAAAATACCGGAATCAGCAGCATAAACAGCACTTCCGACACCTGGCCCAGCGTCTGCACGCCGGCCGCGCTCTTCATGCCCACCTCGTTGAGAAACGCGTTGGTGAAGCCGTAGTAGAACGACAGCGGCACGCAGATGGCAATCGAGGCCAGGAAGAAAATCAGGTACGAGCGGTTTTTGAGCAGCCCGATGGCTTCCAGGCCCATTACCTCGCCGATGGTGATGGGACCTTCGCGCTTGATGGGGGGGGTAGGCGGCAGCAGGAAGCTGAACAGCCCCAGCAGCAGCGACGCGCCCGCCGCCATCTTAAACGTGAGGCCCAGCTGCCCGCCCTGCTCCCAGTTGAGCCAGCCAATGGTGAGGCCGGCCACAATCCAGCCCAGCGTGCCCAGCACCCGAATGGGCGCGAACTCCTTCTCGGGGCTCTGCATCTGCCTGAACGAGATAGAGTTGACCAGCGCCAGCGTGGGCATGTACACTATCATGTAGAGCAAAATAATGGGGTAGAAGCTGTCGAAACTGGCCGCGCCGGCGGCGCGCCACAGCAGCACCGCCCCCACCAGGTGCAGCACGCCCAGAATTTTCTGGGCCGAAAAAAACCGGTCGGCAATCAGCCCGATGATGAACGGCGCGACGATGGCCCCGATAGACTGCGTGAGGAACGCCACACCTACCTGCGTGCCGCTGGTGTGTAAGTTTTGCAGCAGGTAGGTGCCGAGCGTCACGAACCACGCGCCCCAGATGAAGAACTCCAGGAACATCATCAGGGAAAGCTTGAAGCGGATGGCGGGCGTCATGGGTGGGAATGGGGGGTAGGGAAATGGTAGTACAGTATTCTGAGCTAACGTTCACCCCACCCCCGGCCCCCCGACCCCTACCCCCTTCGGGAGAGGGGCCAGGGGGCCGGGGGTGGGGTAAGGCGTCAGGAAGTAGCCCAGGCGCGGTCGCCCTTGTGGTAGGGCACGTTGCCGTCGTACTTGCCGGGCACGGGCAGGTAGCGCAGGGCCTGCGTGGCGCCCACCTCGGAGGTGAAATAGCCGAGCAGCGTCAGTTCCTTCATCATGCGGAAGTAGTGGCTGGGGTCGTCCTTGCGCTGGTTTTTGGTGAATTCCTTCTGTTCGGCGTCGAGCTTGGTGAGCACGGCCGTGCGCTGGGCCGGGTCGGCGGCCATAAAGGCTTTGCCGATTTGCTTCTGGCTGGCCTCGTCAAGCTTGGTGAGGCCGGTGAGGAAGATTTGCTGGTCGGCGGGCGTGTAGCAGTCGCGCACCATCACGTGCATAAAGCTGCCAACTTTGGCGGCCTTAGCGCCCGGCGTTTTGGTGGCCGGCAAAATGGTTTCGCCCACCTCATCGAGCAGGCTCATCTGCGTCGGGCTGAGGGCAAATTTGGTGGCGGCGGTTTCCCCAGCTTTTTCGCTGCTACTGGCCGGCGAGGAGCAGCTGGTGAGGAAATAATCAGCGCCAATCACGGTGCCGCCCATCAGGACGGCCACGCGGGCGAGGGCATCGCGGCGATTCATACGGGTGGGAGTTAACGGGTTAGATATTTTGCTTCTTCAGCTCGCCCACGGCGTGGTCCACGGCCCGCGCGGTGAGGGCCATGTAGGTCAGCGAGGGATTCTGGCAGGCGGCCGAGGTCATGGCGGCGCCGTCGGTCACGTACACGTTGGGCGCGTCCCAGACCTGGTTGTGGGCGTTGAGCACCGACGTTTTGGGGTCCCTACCCATGCGGGCGGTGCCCATCTCGTGGATGCCGCCGCCCATCGCGTAGCCATTGTTGTAGGTCTTCACGTTTTTGAGGCCCGCCTTCTCCAGCATTTCCTGGGCATCGTTCATCATGTCGATGCGCATTTTCTGCTCGTTGTCGCGGATTATGGCGTCCATTGCCAGCACCGGCAGGCCCCACTTGTCCTTCTTGGTCTTGTCCAGGAACGTGCGGTTGTCGTGGTAGGGTAGCGTTTCGCCAAAGCCGGTGAGGCCCATCGTCCACTTGCCGGGCTCGGTGAGCGCGTCCTTAAACTCGCCACCAATGCTCATTTCCGGAATTTCGCGGCTCCAGCCCTCGCGGCCGGCGCTGCCCTGGTAGCCAAAGCCGCGGATGTAGTCGCGCTTGTCGCCAAACAGGTTGCGGAAGCGCGGCACGTAGATACCGTTGGCCCGGCGGCCATACACGTATTTATCCTCGTAGCCCTCGGCGTCGCCGTGCGCGCCCACCCGGAAGTGGTGGTCCATCAGGTTGTGGCCCAGCTCGCCGCTGCTGCTGCCCAGGCCCTCGGGCCACACGTCGGTGGCCGAGTTCATCAGTACCCAGGCCGAGTTCAGGGTTGAAGCGTTGAGGAAGATTACCTTGGCGTAGTACTCGTAGGTCTGGTTGGTTTCGGCGTCGAGCACCTCTACCCCCTTCGCCCGCCTGGTGTCCTTGTCGTAAAGAATTTTGGTGACGATGGAGAACGGCCGTAGCGTGAGGTTGCCGGTGGCCACGGCGGCCGGCAGCGTCGACGACTGCGTGCTGAAATACGCCCCAAACGGGCAGCCCAGCCAGCACTTGTTGCGGTACTGGCAGCTCACGCGGCTTTGCAGCGGCTGCGTGATGTTGGCCGTGCGGCCAATGACCATGTGCCGATGCGGATACTGCTTCCTGATGCGGGCGGCCACGTCTTTCTCCACCACGTTCATGTTCATGGGCGGCATAAAGTCGCCGTCGGGCAGCTGCGGCAGGCCATCGCGGTTGCCGCTGATGCCCGCGAATTTCTCCACGTGGCTGTACCAGGGCGCCAGTTCCTTGTAGCGAATGGGCCAGTCCACGGCAACGCCATCCTTGAGGTTGGCCTCAAAGTCGTAGTCGCTCAGGCGGTACGACTGCCGGCCCCACATCAGCGAGCGGCCGCCCACGTGGTAGCCCCGAAACCAGTCGAAGGGCTTCACCTCCACGTAGGGGCTCTCCTTCTCATTCACCCAGTACGAGACATTGCTCTCGTTGAGGGTGTAGTCGCGCTTGAGCACCGGATGGTCCTCAATCATCTGCTGGGTGCGGCCGCCGCGGTGGGGCAGCTCCCAGGGCGCCTTATTGGCATTGACATAATCCTTAATATGCTCAATATTGCGCCCGCGCTCCAGCATAATTGTTTTCAATCCTTTCTCGGTCAATTCCTTGGCAGCCCAGCCGCCCGAAATACCCGAGCCAATGACGATAGCGTCATACGTGTTTTTGTCCATTATCGAAGATGGAAGAAGTAGGTGGGAATAGAGAAGCGTAATTACGGCAAAAATAACCGCCGGCAACGCGGACCAACTACCAGGAGCAGCCGGTGCCGGGCGTTGCGGCCGGCAATGTAGCAAATTTAGCGGTAAGGCAGGCCCAGCCGCTTGCTTTTCGCGGGTGGCGAACCCAATATTTTTTCTAAAAGCAACCATTATCTGCTTCTCAGTCTCACTGAAGAAGTAATAGCTTTATGGCTGCTTAGTAGAAAGCTATTTGGGCAGGCATCTTTATCGTCGGCGGGCAGCGGGCGTTAAGCGGACGGCCATCAAAAATTCGGTAGCTCATCCGGGGCCCGGTAGGAATGATTTTTAACCCCCGCCGTGAAGTTTAACGGTAGTTTTGGCTTCAGCCTGCTACCTTCGCTTAATTTAGCGTTTGTCAAAACTTTCAAGCTTAACCGGCTTTTAAGCCCGTTAAGCTTGAAACAGCCAGGTTTTTTTATTTTCCCACCCAAAACGTTTCCGCAGATGAACAACTGCTTACTTACTCCGCGAAACTACTGGCGTCCGGCTGGTATGCTCGCGCTCAACATTTGCCTGGCCTACCCGCTAACCGGGTTGGCGGCCGTGCCGACGGCCGGGCCGAGGACTCCTAATACTATGGCCAACGTGCCCGTATCGGGCCGCGTAACGCAAGGCAACGGCGAGGGCCTGCCCGGCGTAACGGTGCTGGTGAAGGGCACCAACATTGGCACCTCGACCGATGCCGGCGGTAATTTTACGCTGAGCGTGCCGGAAGGCGGCACGCTGGTATTCAGCACTATCGGCTACACCGCCAAGGAAGTAGCCATTACCGGAGCTACCCCCAGCCTGGCGGTGACGCTCCAGGAAAATGCCCAGGCCCTGGGCGAAATCGTGGTGGTGGGCTACGGTACGCAAACCAAAGCCGACGTGACCGGCGCCATTGCCTCGGTATCGGGCCGGGAGATTGCCGCCCAACCGGTGGCCGACCCGGCGCAAGCCTTGCAGGGCCGCGCCGCGGGCGTCACGGTTGTCTCTAACTCGGGCTCGCCGGGCGGGCAGGGCGGCGTATCCATTCGGGTGCGGGGTATTACCTCGGCCGGCAACAACTCGCCGCTGTACGTAGTGGACGGCTTTCCGCTGCCCGCCGCCACGGATAGCAACGGCAACCCTACCGGCACGGAAATCAATAATATCAACCCCAATGATATTGAGTCGATTGACGTGCTGAAAGACGCTTCGGCCACCGCCATCTACGGGGTGCGGGCGGCCAACGGCGTTGTGCTCATCACGACCAAGCACGGCAAGGCGGGCACGTCCAACATCAACATCGACGTGTACGCGGGCGTGCAGAACGTGTGGCGCAAGCCGGGCCTGCTCAACTCGCAGCAGTACGCGACGCTCAACAACGAGGCCCGCAACAACTACAACGCGCAGTTTCCGAACGATAAGCGGGCGCTGAACCCGCTCTTCGACACGCCGGAGAAAATCGCGGCCCTGCCTACTACCAACTGGATAAACGAGATTTTCCGGCCGGCGCGCATTCAGAGCTATACCGTGGGGGCCAACGGGGGTAGCGAAAAGGCGCGCTACGCCATCAGCGCGGGCTATTTTCAGCAGACGGGTACGATTATCGGCTCCGATTTTCAGCGCTTTACGCTCCGCACGAATGGCGAGGTTCAGCTGACCAAGATTCTGAAAGTCGGCAACAACCTCTCGCTCTCGCACCAGGAAGAGCGCCCGCTGGCCAACGAGAACAATGAAATCGGCGGTCCTATTCAGCTTGCTTTGCAGGCCCCGCCGTTCCGGCCCGCCTATAATGCTGATGGTAGCTTCTACGAGTTTGGCAGCCTGCCGAACGACAACTTCGGTGAGGAAAACCCCGTGACGGCGGCCCTGCGCCCCAACCAGCGCAACAACCGCAACCGGGTAACGACCACGTTCTACGTAGAGCTGGAGCCCGTGAAGCACCTGCGCCTGCGCACCAACATCGGGGCCGACCTGCAATTCAACCAGAATGACCAGTTCTACCCCTCCATCGTGGGCTCGTCGAAGTATCAGCCCCAGGGCGCGTCGGCCAGCAGCAACTCGAACTACAACCCCAGCTACCTGATTGAGAACACGGCCACGTACAGCAATGTATTTGCCGAAAAGCACTCGGTAACGGCCTTGGTGGGGCAGTCAGCCCAGCAGTTCGACTACTTCTACCTGGGCGGCAGCCGCACGGGCTACGCCACCAATACGCTCCAGATTCTGGACCGGGGTCCGATAAATTCGCAGATTAACAACTACGGCGGCAACGGGCAGAGCCGCCTGGCCAGCTACTTTGGCCGCCTCAACTACGAGTACGCCGGCAAGTACCTGTTCTCGGCCATCGTGCGCTTCGACGGCTCATCGGCCTTCAGCCTGGATAATAAGTTCGGCGTGTTTCCGGGCGTGTCGGCGGGCTGGCGCATCTCGGAGGAAGACTTCCTCAAGGACAACGCCACCATCAGCAACCTGAAGCTGCGGGCCGGCTACGGCAAGGTGGGCAACCCCTTGAACGCGGGCACTTTTGGCTACACCTCGCTCATCAACTCCAACCAGAATACGGGCTACATCTTTGGCGCGGGCAGCCAGCTCCTGAATACCGGGGGCGTGCCTACCCGCCTGCAAAATCCTAACCTGCGCTGGGAAAACAACGAGCAGTATAACCTGGGCCTGGACATGGGCTTCTTCCAGAACCGGCTAACGGCCTCGGTAGATATTTATACCCGCACCTCGCCCAACCTGCTGCTCTCGAGGCAGCCCAGTTACATATCGGGCACCAGCGAGCCGGTACCGACCAACGCGGCTTCGTCGCGCAACCGCGGCATTGACCTCAACGTGACGACCAACAACTTCGTCAGCGACGGCGACGGCTTCACCTGGTCCACTACCCTCAACCTGTCGGCCTACCGCAGCAAGATTCTCTCCTTGGGTGGTGGTCAGCCCTTCAACGGGCAGGGTATCCGGGGCGGCTCCAACATCACGCGTTACGACGTGGGGCAGCCGCTGGGCTCGTTCTACGGCTACGTGGCCGATGGGCTGTTTCAGACGCAGGATGAGCTGGCCAAGCTGAATGCCGCTTCGCCAACCAAGTTTTACCAGAGCTCGGGCACGGCTCCCGGCGATATTAAGTATATGGACCTGAACGGCGATGGCGTTATCAATGACGCTGACCGCACGTTTATCGGCAACCCGAACCCGAACTTCACCTACGGCCTGAACAACACGTTCGGCTACAAGGGCTTCGACCTGAATATCTTCCTGCAGGGCTCGCAGGGCAACAAGGTGTACAACCTGAACCGCTACTACCTGGAAGGCGGCCTGGCCGCCGCTACCAACGCGGGCACCATTGCCCTGGAGCGCTGGACCGGCCCCGGCACCAGCAACTACGTGCCGCGCGCCGTGTTCAACGACCCCAACCAGAACATCCGGCCGTCGAGCCACTACATCGAGAACGGCTCTTACCTGCGCGTGAAGCTCGTAACGCTGGGCTACACCCTACCCAAGTCGGTGCTGGGCGACCTGCACCCGCAGCGCCTGCGCATCTACGTGAGCGCCCAGAACCTGCTGACGGCTACCAGCTACACGGGCTTCGACCCGGAGCTAGGCAACAACGGCCAAAGCTTTGGCGTGGACCGGGGCGTTTATCCGCAGGCCCGCGTGTTCCTGGCCGGTGTCAACGTGGGCTTCTAAGCCCGCGGCCTCCTTTCTTCTCTTTTAAATTCCCTTAGCGATGCTAGCTACTTCTTTATTTTTGAACCGTAACGTGCTGGGTGGCACGCTGCTCACGCTGGGACTGCTGACCGGCTGCGGCAAGCAGTACCTGGAGTTGCAGCCGCGCAACGCGGCTTCGACATCCACCTTCTACCAGAACCAGACTGATGCCATTCAGGCCACGAACTCGGCCTACGCGCAGTTGCAACAAGACGGCCTGTACGGCCATTCGCTGTGGGCGATGGACATTATGGCCGATAACTCCTTCGTGGGCGGCGGCGGCGCGGCCGACGGCATCGAGTTTCAGCAACTCGACAACTATACCATTCCGACCAGCAACCCGGTCATCACCGCGCTTTTTCAGCGCTGCTACCTGGGCATCGGGGCCTGCAACCAAGTGCTGTTGCACGTGCCCGACATCAAAACGATAGACCCCGCCATTCAGAGCCGGAGCCTGGGCGAGGCCGCGTTTTTGCGGGCCCTGTACTACTTCTACCTGGTGCGCTCGTACGGCGATGTGCCGCTGGTGCTGACGCCCGCCGCCAGCCCGGCCGAGGCTGCCAGCGTTACCCGCACCCCGATGGCCGACGTGTACGCCCAGATTGAGAAGGACCTCAAGGATGCCATTACCAAGCTGCCTGCCTCCTACACCGGCGACGACCTGGGCCGGGCCACCAACCTGGCGGCGATGGGGCTGCTGGCCAAGGTGTACCTGACTGAAAACAAGATGCCCGAAGCCGCTACCCAGGCCCAGGCGACCATCACCGCGGCCAAGGCGGCCGGCAAGGCGCTGTGGGCCAACTACGGCGACAACTTCAAGCTGGAAAACGAGAACGGCCAGGAGTCGCTCTTTGAGGTGCAGTACAAGAGCGGCCTGAACGCATACACGACCGATGGGCCGGGCTCGGCCATCAACGAGTTCTGGGGGGCGCGCTTCTACACCGACAACTCGACGCCGGCCCTGGCGGCGCTGGGCTACGTGGTGAGCGGCGGCGGCTACGGCTTCAATATTCCCGAGAAGGAATTTATTGACGGCTACGAGGCCGGCGACCTGCGCAAAGGCCCGACCGTATTCGTGCCCGGCGACAAGTACCCCCTGGGCCAGACGCAGCCCGCCAAGCTGGAGGGTGACCCCAACGGCTACAACGTACGCAAGTACTTCGTGGGCCGGGCCTCCACCATCTGGGATTCGCCGCTCAACGTGCCCGTGCTGCGCCTGGCCGAAGTATACCTGATTCTGGCCGAAGCCGCCGCCGCCAGCGGCAAAACCGCCGACGCCCTGACGGCGCTGAACGTGGTGCGCACCCGCGCCGGCCTGCCCAACGCGGGTGCCGTCAACCAGGCCGTGGTGCTGAAGGAGCGCCGCTACGAACTGGCCTTTGAGATGGACCGCTGGTTTGACCTTAAGCGCACCAAAACCCTGACCAACAACCCCAACCTGCTTGCCAAGGGCATTAAGCCGTACAACGACCTGCTGCCCATTCCGCAGTCCGAGCGCGACATCAACCCTGGCCTGGCGCAGAACCCTGGCTACTAAAAGCGTCGCCCTACCCCCTCCTGAACGTCATGCTTCCGCCCGGTTAGCATGACGTTCTTGTTGGTAGGCAGTTCCTTTTTTCAGCTACCTGCCCCGGCGCTCATCCAGCGGCGTGGTCTTTACAAGACTGCGCTTTCTCTTGCTCATGACTAAAAAGCTATTCACTTCCGCCACCCTGCGGGCCGGGGTCGCCCTCAGCTTGCTCGGCGCGGCTGCCTGCTCGCCAGCGGGCCAGTCGGGCGCGGCCCAAAATGGCCAGGCCGACGCCTCCCTACCCCAGCTCGGCAAGGCCAGCCTGCCAGACGTGCTGGCCGCCCTCACCACCGAGGAAAAAGTGAAGCTGGTGGTGGGCAGGGGCTTTTACCCCTCGGGCTTCCCCGAAGGAATGCTGCCGCCCGGCGACCCTGGCGACCGTGAGGTGCCCGAAAAGGTGCCCGGCGCGGCCGTACCCACGCCATCGCGCGGCTGGGCATCCCGTCGCTCACGCTTTCGGATGGCCCGGCGGGCGGGCGCATCGACCCCAGGCGGGGCTCGGACACGACCAAAACCTACTACGCCACGGCCTTCCCGGTGGCTACGCTGCTGGCCTCGAGCTGAAAGCCTTCGCCAAAACCAAGCTCCTACCCCCGGCCAGTCGCAGACGCTGACCTTCACCCTGAAGCCCGCCCACCTGATTTCGTTCAATACGGCCTCGTCGTCGTGGGTGGCCGATGCTAATGCCGCAAGCGCCCATTACGGAGTTAAAAATTGCCCGAAAACAGCCCGCTGGCCGGGTTTCATTGCCTATGGAAACCTTTCATATCCTGGCGCGGGTTTGCGCGACGCTCGGGCTACGT
>JAABUN010002935.1_pt1 | contig 28135 bp, 29 predicted proteins | sample 5559311 | NCBI WGS metagenome assembly JAABUN01 (sample SAMN10711877, study PRJNA513370) | rock metagenome | isolation source: Antarctica rocks | place: Antarctica: Victoria Land, Siegfried Peak sud
CCTGGTGAAGGCCGTCGAGACCGTCATGCAAGGAGCGAGCTGGCAGCGCTGCCGGGTCCACTTCATGCGCAACGTGCTGGCCAAGGTCAGCAAGGGCCACGACGAGATGGTCGCCGCGACCGTCCGCACGATCTTCGCCCAACCCGGCCAGGCCGAGGTCCGCAAGCAGGTCGACCTCGTCGCCACCATGCTTCACGGCCAGTTCCCCGCCGTCGCCCAGATGCTCCTAGACGCCAAGGCCGACCTCACCGCGTTCTCAGACTTCCCGCACGCCCACTGGCGCAAGATCTGGAGCACCAACCCCCTCGAACGCCTCAACCGCGAGGTCAAAAGAAGGACCGACGTCGTCGGGATCTTCCCCAACCCCGCGGCCTTGCTGCGCCTGTCGAGCTGCGTGCTCATCGAAGCCCACGACGAGTGGCAAGACAGCGACCGCCGCTACCTCAGCGAGGAATCCATGGCCCTGCTCAACCCACCCGCACCAACCGTCCTGGAACCCAAGACAGCCACCCCCGACACGACCCCACGCAAGGAGATCGCCGCTACGGCATAGTTGCTCTCACTCGCAGAGCACCACGCGACGAGCTACACCACTCCCAGGGACGTCACCGCTGCTCGCGGTAGGAGCGGCACTCCTCCACCTGCCGGTGGTGACACAGGGGCCAGAGACGGAGAAGGCCACAGAGAACAACCTCTGGCTGTTCCCTTCTGCGGCGTTCCTGCTCAGTGCGCTGTGCGCGCTCTGCTCGCTCATCGCGCTGCTCGTCGTCCTCGCCAGCCCACGCTCGAGGGTGAAGCTCTGGCTGATCCCTCCCAGCGCGATCAGCCTCGGCGTCCTGCTCTGGGCAACCGGGACACTGCCGAATTAGAACAGAAGCCGGCCACGAGCTCGGAGCTCGACTCGCGGCTGCCGCTCCTGTCAGCCAGGCCAGCCCGTGAGCCGGGCGCCGCCACGCGACGTCGCTGCCGTGACAGCGCAGGGCTGTGAGGCACGTCGACGTGACGCTCAGCCGTCGTAGCCGCGTCCCCACGGCTGCGTCTCCCGCCACTCGCTCAACCACGACTGCGCGAATGCTTCGACGGGCGCGTACGAGACAGCGAGGACGGTGGCGATTCCGACGGCCGCGTACAGCCAGGCGCGTCGAGGCGAGACGTTCCTGCCGGCCGCGGTCCAGAGCAACGCAGCGGCGGCGTACCCGACGAGGGCCGGTGTGACGAAGAGGAGGTCCCGCCAGCCGCCCCAGCGGTAGAAGACGACCCCCGTGTACAGCCAGACGATCGGCAAGGTCACGAGTGCGGCTGCCCCGACGACGCTGCCAAGAACAAGTCGCGGAACTCGCGCGCCGCAGTGCTCCACAGGCCGAAAGTAACAGCGGGCTCGTCTCCCTGGAGGGCTCGAGCACTGCCACCAGGGTGAGCCGAGATCCCAGCCCCGGTCGACGAGCCGCACAGTCGCACGTCAGTGACGTGGGACGAGGGCCTGGCGGCGTTGGCCTGCGTGACGCCCGCTTCATGGATGTCGTAGCAGACGGAACAGGCACGGGCAGTCCGTCACCTCTGTGGCCTGCTGCGTGAGCGTCTCGCCACCAGGCCGCACAGGCGGCGCTCTGCGTCGTTCAACCCGAGGATCGTCCTCCGTGTCGGACGCATCGTGTCAGGACGTGCATCAGCAGAGCTGTCCACTCCGAAGCCGTCCAGGCCCGTGAGGTCCGCCGCGGACGTCCTCGGCCGCGCAGATCCGACCTGGCCGCCGGTGGGATCAAGTCCCAGGGCGCCGATCTCGCACTCCACCCCGCCCAGCGGCTCGTCGAGGGTGGTGCGCCTCGGAGGGCAGGTCGCCGTCATCAACACTGCTCGACGACGGCACTGGACCGCGCCCGACGGCCCCCAGCTCCACCGACCACCCCGACGCACCCCACCACCGCCGGTCGAGCCGGGGCGCACCCTGCCCCCGCTGCCGGACGACGGGCACGCGGGCCCCTGATCGCCGGGGCGACCCGCCGGACCGCAGCTCGGACCGGGCGGTCGGCCGCGCGAGCCACAGCGATCAGCGCGAGCCCAGCCGATCAGGGCAGCAGCTGGGACCGTCGCGGCCGCACGAGCCCCGCCACCCGGCCGATCACCGTCTCGAGCGGTCCACGTCCCACGGTGGTCCGCCAGAGGGCGGCGGCCGCCAGCCCGACGACCACCTGGACGACGTAGTAGCGGACCGGGTCGTCGGTGTCGGTGACCCCGAGGTAGAGGACGTGGGCGGTGTACAGGGTGAGCGGCATGCTGCCCGCGGCCGACAGCGGGAGCAGCGCCGGTCCGAGCCGGCGCGCGACCAGCAGGGCGAGCCCCACCACCAGCAGCGCCGTCCCGGCGGTGCCGACCAGATCGAACGGGGTGGTCGTGTGGGGTGCGTCGAGCGCGAGCCACCAGGCGGGGTCGGTCGGCACGTTGCCGAACCAGCCGGACGCCAGCACCCGCTCCACCGGCACGCCGGGCGGCTGGTCGACGTCGGGGTCGAGCGCCGTGTAGCCGCCGAGCGGGCCGAGCAGCAGCGCGCTCGTGCCGGCCGCCAGCAGCGCGAGCGCCGCGCCCGTACCGGCCAGGACGGCGGCGACCCGTGCCCGGCGCAGCGCCAGCCGGCCGACCCCCATCCCGAGCAGCAGGTACGCGGTCCAGGCGAGCGCCGGGTAGTAGCCCGTCAGCAGCAGCTCGCTCAGCAGCGGACCGGGCTCAGCCAGGTCGCCGAGCACCGGGTTCGAGCCGTCCCGCGCGGGCAGCCGGTCGCGCACCGCGTAGCTGATGACGGGCACCACCGCGGCGACGAACCCGGCGCTCAGGAGCAGCACCCGGGGACCGGCTCGGAGCCACGGCAGCACCAGCACGAACAGCAGCGCGTAGTAGGCCAGGACACCGCGACCCCGCTGTCGGCGGCGCCCAGCAGCAGGCCGACCAGGCCGATCAGCGCAGCCCGGACGACCAGGGCCGCACTCGCCCGGACCCGCCCCTGACCGCGAGGACGACCGTACGCCAGCGCCAGACCCACGCCTGCGAGCACCGCGAACAGCGCCGCCGACCGACCGCCCGCGACCAGCTCGGACAGCGACGGCGAGCCGTCGTCGTCCTGGCCCGGCAGGACGTGCACCGCCACCATGCCGAGCAGGGCGACACCCCGCGCGGCGTCGACGCCAACCAGCCGGTCGGAGGAGGTGGACCGCAGCACCGCGACAGTCAACCCGCTGCCCGGCCGCCGGGCACGCCGAGCGGCAGCAGGCAGGCAGACGGGCCGCAGGCAGGCAGACGGGCAGCAGGCAGGCAGACTGACCGCATGCCCCACGACCACTCCGTCGACATCGCCTGCGCGATGGCCCACGGTGACCTCCCGGCGCCCACGGGCGAGCGCCGCCTGGTCGCCGTGTTCGCCTCGCCGGTCGCCCGCCAGCTCGTGCACCTCGCCGCCCACGTCGGGTACGACTGCGTCGTGCTCGACCCGGTCCGCGAGCTCGAGGGCGTGACGTGCGTGCGCACCGCCGAGGAGGCCGGCATCGACGACGTCACCGACGTGGTCGTCACCGACCACGACCGTCCAGAGCTCGGCGACGTGCTCGCCGCCCTGCTCTCCCACCCCGCCCGCTGGGTCGGCGTCATGGGGAGCCCGCGCCACACCGCACCCCACGTCGCAGCGCTGCAGGAGCGGGGTGTCCCCCCCGAGCTGGTGGCCTCCGTGCACCGGCCGATCGGGCTGGACATCGGGTCCCGCTCCCCCGCCGAGATCGCTGTGGCGACGGTGGCGGGTCTTCTCGCCGACCGGGCCGGCCGTCCCGGCGGGACCTACGAGGTGCGCCCGTGAAGGTGCTCGCGCTCGCCGGCGGCATCGGCGGAGCCCGCTTCCTGCGCGGGGTGCGGGCCGCCGTGCCCGACGCCGAGCTGACCGTCGTCGTCAACACCGCAGACGACATCACGCTGTACGGCCTGCGGATCTGCCCCGACCTCGACACCGTGATGTACACCCTCGGCGGCGCCATCGACGAGCAGCGCGGGTGGGGCCGCGACGGCGAGACCTTCGCCGCGAAGACCGAGCTGGAGGCGTACGCCGCACCTGCCGCGTGGTTCGGGCTCGGGGACCGCGACCTCGCGACCCACCTGGTCCGGCGGCAGATGATGGACGCCGGCTACCCGCTGAGCCAGGTGACGACGGCGCTGTGCGACCGCTGGCAGCCCGGCGCGACCCTGCTGCCGATGAGCGACGACCGGGTCGAGACCCATGTCGTCGTCGAGCTCGACGGAGCTCGCAAGGCCATCCACTTCCAGGAGTGGTGGGTCCGGCACCGGGCCGCCCTGCCGGCGTCGGCGATCGTCGCGGTCGGCGCCGAGACCGCCACCCCCGCGCCAGGGGTGCTCGACGCGATCGCCGATGCGGACGTCGTGCTGCTGCCGCCCAGCAACCCGGTGGTGAGCATCGGGACGATCCTGCAGGTGAAGGGCATCCGGGAGGCGCTGGCCCACAAGACGGTCGTGGGCCTCTCCCCCATCGTCGGCGGGTCGCCGGTGCGCGGCATGGCCGACGCCTGCCTGTCCGCCATCGGCGTCGCGACGAGCGCGGAGGCGGTCGCCCGCCACTACGGCGCACGCTCGGACGGCGGGCTGCTCGACGGCTGGCTCGTCGACAGCGCCGATGCGGGGGTGACGGTCCCGGGCGTCGAGGTGCGCGCCGTTCCGCTTCTCATGTCGGACCTCGCGGCGACGACGGCGATGGCGCGCGAGGCCCTGGACCTGGCCGGTGCCTGAGCCCGCGGGAGGCTCGTACTCGGTGACGGGCGTCCGGGGCCTGCCCGAGGTCCGCCCGGGCGACGACGTCGCGGCGCTCGTCGCGCGCGCGGTCGACCTGCAGGACGGTGACGTCGTCGTCGTGACGAGCAAGCTGCTCAGCAAGGCGGAGGGCCGGCTCGTCCCCGTCCCGCCGGGGGCGGACCGCGAGTCGGTGCGCCTGCAGGCGGTGGCAGACGAGACGGTGCGCGAGGTCGCCCGTCGCGGCACGACCGTCATCGCGCAGAACCGCAACGGCCTCGTCCTGGCCGCCGCGGGGGTCGACGCCAGCAACGTACGCGCAGACGAGATCGCCTTGCTGCCGGTTGATCCCGATGCCAGCGCCCGCCGCCTGCGGGACCGGCTGGGTGAGCTCACGGGTCGACGGGTCGCCGTCGTCGTGTCGGACACGATGGGGCGGCCCTGGCGGGTCGGGCAGGTCGACCAGGCCATCGGCGTCGCGGGTCTCGCCCCGGTGCGCGACTCCCGCGGCACAGCCGACAGCTTCGGCGCCCTCCTCGAGGTGACCGAGATCGCCGTGGCCGACGAGCTGGCGAGTGCGGCCGAGCTCGTGAAGGGCAAGGCCGACGGGGTCCCGGTCGCCGTCGTGCGCGGCCTCGACCTGCCGGACGACGGGCGCGACGCCGGCGCCCTGGTCCGGCCGCCCGCGCAGGACTGGTTCCGGCTGGGGACCGCCGAGGCGCAGCGGGAGGCCGTGTCGCTGCGCCGCACCGTCCGATCCTTCGACGACCGGCCGGTCGACCGCGAGGTCGTGCTGCGGGCCGTCGGCGCCGCCGTCACGGCACCGGCACCGCACCACACCACGCCGTGGCGCTTCGTCCTCGTCGAGCAGCGCGCGACCGCGCTGCTCGACGCGATGGCCGAGCGGTGGGCGCGGGACCTGCGGGCGGACGGCTGCGACGAGGCGGCCGTCGGCCGGCGGCTGCGTCGGGGGGAGGTGCTGCGCGGCGTCCCGTACCTCGTGGTGCCGTGCCTCGTCCTGGACGGCGCCCACGACTACCCCGACGAGCGGCGGTCGCAGGCCGAGGAGCGGCTGTTCCTGCTGGCGATGGGGGCCGGCATCGAGAACCTGCTCGTGCAGCTCGCCGCCGAGGGGCTCGGGAGTGCCTGGGTGAGCAGCACGCTGTTCTGCCCGGACGTGGTCCGCGACGTGCTCGAGGTCGACCCGTCCTGGCAGCCGATGGGGGCGGTCGCGATCGGCCACGCAGCGGCAGCGCCGGCCGGCCGGGCGCCACGCGACCCGGCGGAGCTCGTCGTCCGGCGCTGACGGGGCCGTCAGTGGCGGCGGTGGTCCTGGACCGTGATCCGCGGGCCGAAGCGCGGCTTGGCGAAGCCGCTGCACTCGAGCAGCCGGACGACGCGGTAGCGGTGGGGTCGCCACGGCTCCAGCAGCTCGACCATGCCGGCGTCGTCGAGCGGCCGGCCGGCGAGCGCCCAGCCGACGTACTGCGACAGGTGGAAGTCGCCGACGCTCAGGGCGTCGCTGTCGCCCAGCGCCCGCTGTGCGATCTCGGCCACCGTCCACGCTCCGATGCCGGGCACCGCGCTCAGCCGCCGGGCTGCCTCCACCGGGGACAGGCCGACCGCCTGCTCGAGCCGGTCTGCGGAGCGCATCGCGAGGCAGATGGTGCGCGACCGCTGCGGACCGACCCCGGCGCGGTGCCACTCCCACGACGGCACGTGACGCCACGCCTCGGCGGACGGCGGCACCCGCATGCCGTCAGGCGCCGGGCCCGGAGCGGGGGTGCCGTGCTGGAGGACCAGGCGCCGGAAGGACGCCCGGGCCTCCTTGCCGGTGACCTTCTGCTCGAGCACCGCGGGCACGAGCGCCTCGACGACGCGTCCGGTCCGCGGCACGCGCAGCCCCGGGTGGGCGGCGTGCGCGTCGCGGAGCCTCGGGTGGACGGGCTGGAAGCCGTCGCTGCTGTCCCGGCCGCCGAGCAGGTTCGGCAGGCCGGCCACCAGCTCGGCCGCTCCGGGCCCCCACGCCTGCGCCGACACCTCCCGCAGCCCTGCTTGCCAGATGCGGTAGGTCGCTCCCCCGCTCGGCATGAGCGTCGTGCGCCAGACCGCCCCGTCCTCGGCGACCCGGTGGGTGGGGTCGGCAGCCCCCCGGCAGAGCGGCGCGAGGGTGCGACGCACGTCGACCGCGTGCTCCGGTCGCCACACCGTCGAGGCAGTCGTGGTGGAGGAAGTGCCTACGGTCACGCCCGCCATTGTGCGGCTAGGGTCCGCGAGAGGTGTCGGTGCGAGCCAGGAGGACCAGTGGACAAGGTGATGGCCAGCGCCGTCGAGGCGGTGGCCGACGTGCGCGACGGGGCCTCGCTCGCGGTCGGCGGCTTCGGGTTGTGCGGGATCCCGGAGGCGTTGATCGAGGCGCTGCTGGAGACCGGCGTGACCGACCTCGAGACGGTGAGCAACAACTGCGGAGTCGACCAGTGGGGCCTCGGCATGCTGCTCGGCGCCAAGCGGATCCGGCGCACCACCGGCTCCTACGTCGGCGAGAACAAGGAGTTCGAGCGGCAGTTCCTCGGCGGTGAGCTCGAGGTCGAGCTGACCCCGCAGGGCACGCTGGCCGAGCGGCTGCGGGCCGGCGGGGCCGGCATCCCGGCCTTCTTCACCCCCGCGGGGGTCGGGACGCAGGTCGCCGAGGGCGGGCTGCCGCTGCGCTACGACGGCTCGGGCGGGATCGCGCTCGCCTCCGAGCCGAAGGAGACCCGCGAGTTCGACGGGCAGACCTACGTCCTGGAGCGCGCGATCCGTACCGACTTCGCCCTGGTGCACGCCCGCTACGGCGACCGCCACGGCAACCTGGTCTACGAGAAGTCCGCGCAGAACTTCAACCCGCTGTGCGCCGCCGCCGGTCGGATCACCATCGCGGAGGTGGAGGAGCTCGTCGATCCCGGCGAGCTCGACCCGGCCCTCGTCCACACCGCCGGGATCTTCGTGCAGCGGGTCGTGCACGTGCCCGGCGTCGAGAAGCGCATCGAGAAGAGGACGGTGGCCCGTGCGGACGCGTGACGAGCTGGCGGCCCGGGTCGCCCAGGAGCTGGTCGACGGGCACTACGTCAACCTCGGGATCGGCCTGCCCACCCTGGTGCCCAACCACGTGCCGGACGGCATCCACGTCGTGCTGCAGTCGGAGAACGGCGTGCTCGGCGTGGGCCCCTACCCGACCGACGACGCGGTCGACCCGGACCTCATCAACGCCGGCAAGGAGACCGTCACGGTCCTGCCGGGGGCGTCCTACTTCGACAGCGCCTCGTCGTTCTCGATGATCCGCGGCGGCCACGTCGACGTCGCGGTGCTCGGCGCGATGCAGGTCTCCGAGCGCGGCGACATCGCCAGCTGGATGATCCCCGGCAAGGTCGTCAAGGGCATGGGCGGGGCGATGGACCTCGTCCACGGCGCCAAGCGGGTGATCGTCATGATGGAGCACTCCGCCCGCGGCGGCGGCCACAAGGTCGTGCGGGAGTGCTCGCTGCCGCTGACCGGCCTCGCCTGCATCCAGCGGATCATCACCGACCTCGCCGTGATCGACGTCGAGCGCGAGGGGCTGGTCCTCCGGGAGACGGCCCCCGGCGTGACGGTCGACGAGGTGCGCGCCGCCACGGAGCCGGAGCTGACGGTCGCGCTCGACTGAGCGCTCAGGCCGCGGCGCGCTTGCGGCCCTCGACGGCGTACGCGGCGCCGAACCCGACCACCCACGCGGCGTTGACGCCGGCGCTGACGAGGCTGTCCCGCGCGAGCCAGCCCGCGACGATGAGGCACGCCCCGCCCTGCGCCGCGGCGTACACCACCGGCTCCCGGCGGCGCCACAGCCGCCGGAAGCCGGGGACGAACAGCGTGACGGGCACGGCGAGGCCGTAGCCGGCGACGAGCAGGACGGTCGACGTGGTCATGCTGCAGCCTGCTCCCTGCGCCCCGACGTGCGCGACTCGAGGAAGTAGGCACCGAAGGAGCCGGCGAGGGTCGCGAAGACGGCGACCGAGTACAGCGCCAGCAGGACCTCGACGACGCGGGCGACGGCTCCCGGGCGGCCGAGCGGCTCGCCGCTGATCGCCGCGAGCGCCGTCGCGTGGAGGGCGTCGCCGTAGCTGTCGAACTCGCCGAACTCGAACAGCAGCTGGCTGACGGTCAGGACCGTGATCGCCGACACCGCCGCGAGCCAGGCCACCCGGTCACCGAAGGCGCGCTTCGCCGAGCGGGACGAGCGCAGCGCCGACGACAGGAGCCGGCCGGTCCGCAGCAGCCGCACCGTGCGGACGAGGCGCAGCACCCGCAGGAACGGCAGGACGAGGAACGCCAGCTGCCACCAGTTGCGCCGCAGGAAGGCTCCCGTGTCCGGCGCGACCACCAGGCGCAGGACGAACTCGGCGGCGAACGCCAACCACAGCAGCCAGCCGATGATCGTGAGCACCGTGGCGAGCGCGCTCCCGGGCTCGGCGAGCCGCTCCCCGAGCACGACCAGCAGGAACAGCACGCCGAGCGCGCTCATGACCGGGGTGAGGCGGTCGAGCAGTCCCTCGGCGAACAGCTCTCGTTCGCTGTGCGGGCTGGTGCGGAGCGGCAGCATGGACGGCATGCCGTCGGCCTACCCATCCCGACCCGGACGGCCGCCGCGAGCTGCGTGCTGGCACGCTCGAGCTCTTACGGCCCGGACGACGGGCCGACCGACCAGGAGGTGCCGTGACCGTCCGCGACGAGCCCCGCGCGCTGCGCGACGAGGACGCCTTCGACGTCGAGGCGGTGCCCGCGTGGCTGGCCGAGCGCCTCGACGGCCTGATCGGACCACCAGCGGTGCGGCAGTTCTCCGGCGGCGCCTCCAACCTCACCTACCTGCTGGACTACCCCGACCGGGACCTGGTGCTCCGGCGCCCGCCGGTCGGGGCGAAGGCGGCGTCGGCCCACGACATGCGGCGCGAGTACCGGGTGCAGGACCAGCTCGGGCCCCACTACCCGTACGTCCCGCGCATGCTCGCGCTGTGCGACGACCCGTCGGTGATCGGCTCGGACTTCTACGTCATGGAGCGGCTCGACGGCACGATCCTGCGCGGCCGGCTGCCGGAGGGGCTGGCGCTCACCCCCGAGCAGACGCGCGGGCTCGCGGACCGGGCGGTCGACAGCCTGGTGGCGCTGCACCGGGTCGACGTGGCAGCGGCCGGGCTGTCGGACCTCGGACGCGGTACGGGCTACGTCCGGCGGCAGGTGACGGGATGGTCCGAGCGCTACCGCGGCGCGCGCACCGACGACGTCCCCGACTTCTCCGCCGTCACGGCGTGGCTCGAGGCCGAGCAGCCGGCGGACGTGGCGAACTGCCTGATCCACTACGACTTCCGGCTCGACAACCTCGTGCTGGACGAGCAGCTGCAGGTCATCGGCGTGCTCGACTGGGAGATGGCGACGCTGGGCGACCCGCTCATGGACCTGGGCGGGGCCCTCGCCTACTGGGTGCAGGCCGACGACGACGAGATGATGCGGCTGTCCAAGCGGCAGCCGACCGACCTGCCCGGCATGCCGACGCGGGCGGAGGTCGTCGAGCGCTACAGCGCGGCGTCCGGGACGGCCGTCGACGGCTGGGCCTTCTACGAGGTGTTCGGGCTCGAGACCCGCTGCGCCGCCGTGATCGGGAGGGCATGAGATGCCTGTCGTGCACCTCGTCCGTCACGGGCAGGCCTCCTTCGGGGCAGACGACTACGACGTGCTGTCCGACCTCGGCCAGCGGCAGGCAGCGGTCGTCGGCGCCGAGCTCGTCCGGCGCGGCCTCGGCTCCGCCCTGTCGGTCTGCGGCACGTTGCGGCGCCAGCGCGACACCGCCCTGCTCGCGCTGCCCGGGGTGGCGCCGACCGTGGACGGGCGGTGGGACGAGTACGACCACCTCGAGCTGCTCAAGCGCTACACCGCCTCCCCGTCCGGCACCGCGCCCGCTGACCCCCGTCCGCAGGGCGTGCAGCACCTGCTCGACGAGGCGCTCGCCGGCTGGGTGGCCGACGGGGACGACGGTGGCTGGCCCGCCTTCTCGGGCGGCGCGGCGCGCGCGCTCGCGGACGTGGCGGTCGCGCTCGACAAGGGCAGCGCCGCAGTGGTCTTCACCTCCGGCGGGGTCATCGCGGCGATCTGCGCCGCGCTGCTCGGCACCGGCGCGGAGGGGGTCGTGGCGCTCAACAAGGTGGCGGTCAACGGCGCGATCACGACGGTGCTGGTCGGGACGAGCGGCACCAGCCTGCTGTCGTTCAACGACCACGCGCACTTCGCGGGACCGGGCGGGGAGCTGCTGACGTACCGGTGAGGGCGGTCAGGCGAGCTCGGGCTCCTGCTCGACGACCCGGGCGTGCAGCTCCTTGACCCGTTGCGCCTCGGCCGCCGGCATGACCAGCGTGGCGGTGGGCGTGTGGACGACGACGAGCCCCTCGCAGCCGACGAGCGTCACGAGGTGGGACGGGTCGGAGGACGCGACGACGTTGCCGCGGCTCGCGTGCAGGACGGCCCGCGCAGCACCGACGCGGTTGCCGTCTTCGTCGGCGTCGAGCGCCTCGCCGTAGGCGGGCCACGAGCCGACGTCGAGCCACCTCGCCGCGAGGGGGAGAGCGACGACGGTGAACTGCTCCGAGGTCGAAGCCGGCTCCATGACGCCGTAGTCGATGGACACCTTGGCGAGCGTCGGCCAGGCGTCCCGCGCGAGCGCGTCCCACGCGGGAGTGCCGTAGGCGGCGCCCATCTCGCGCAGCAACGGTGCGGACTCCGGCGCAAAGGCGTCGACGGCGCGCAGCAGCGTCTCGGCGCGCCACACGAACATGCCGGAGTTCCAGAGGTAGCGCTCCGGTCCAGCGGCGAGGAAGCCCTCGGCGCCCTCCAGCGAGGGCTTCTCGCGGAAGGTCGTCACGACGCGCGCTCCGCCGCCCAGCGGCTCGCCGAGCTCGAGGTAGCCGAAACCGGTCGCGGGCGCATCGGGCACGACGCCGAAGGTGACGAGTGCGTCGGGGCTGACCTCGGCCAGCCCGAACGCCGCGTCGAGGGTCTCGGCAAACGACGACAGCGGCTCGATGAGGTGGTCGGCGGTCAGGACCGCGACGACGGCCTCCGGCTCCTGCGCGGCGATGACCGCGCACCCCAGCGCCACGGCGGCCAGCGTGTCGCGACCCGACGGCTCGACGACCAGCCGGTCGGCCTGCAGCCCCTCGACGGCGGTGACGGCTTCGCGCAGCTGCTCACCGGCGCCGAGCCACACCTGCGGCGCGGAGACGACGGAGGTGGCCCTCGCGACGGCGATGTCGAGCAGCGAGCGGCCCTGCAGCAGCGGCACCAGCTGCTTGGGTAGCGCTGCCGTCGAGAACGGCCACAGGCGCGTGCCCGATCCACCGGCGAGGATGAGGGCGTGGCGCATCAGGAGCTCCGGTCGTGGTTCGCGGGCGGTTCGAGCAGGTCTGCGGAGCGGGTCGGCTCGGCGCCGTCGGCGACCGAGCGCACCCGCGACGCGAGCAGGTAGCGCAGCAGCAACCCGACGGCGAGCAGCCCCCGCACCGGCGCCCACGCCGGTCCGGAGTACTGCCGGGCGAGGTAGCGGTAGAGCGAGCGGTGGTGCTCCCGGAGCATCGGTCCGGCGTTGCGCGAGGTGGCCTGGCCGCCGACGTGCATGACGACGGCTGACGGGACGTAGACGCTCGACCAGCCCGCGTCAAGCAGCCGGCGGCACAGGTCCATGTCCTCGCAGTACATGAAGTACGACAGGTCGAACCCACCGACGGCCTCGAAGGCCTCGCGGCGCAGCAGCATGGCCGAGCCCGACAGCCAGCCGGTCGCACCCTCGACGGGACGGCCGACCTCCGTGCGGTAGGAGCGGGTCCACGGGTTGCTGGGCCACCACCAGCCGAACAGCGCGTGGCCCGTGCCGCGACCGAGCGAGGGGAAGGCGCGCGCCGACGGGTAGAGCTGCCCTCCCGGCGTCCGGATGGCCGGGCCGAGGCAGCCCGCACCGGCCCAGCGACGCCCGGCAGCGATCAGCTCGTCGAGCGAGCCGGGGTCCCACACGACGTCGGGGTTCGCGACGACGAGCCACTCCCCCGTGGCGCCGTCGGCACCCAGGTTGGCGGCGGTCCCGTAGCCGAGGTTGCCGCCGGTCGGCAGGAAGCGGACATTCGGCCCGGCGGCGGCCTGCGGCACGCCGTCGGCGCTGCCGTTGTCGGCGAGCACGACCTCGTAAGGGGCGGTGGTGGCGGTGGCGAGGGAGTCGAGGAAGGCGGCGAGAGACTCGCCCGGCGAGTAGGTCACGACGACCACGCGGAGCGCCTGGGCGTCGTCCACAGGGCCACTCCTTCCCGCCGGCTCGCCCGGACGGACCCGGAAGTGGCCGCGCCAGCCTAGCCGCCGGGCCTAGGACACCTGCGCGTAGACGTCCCGGGTCGCCGCGGCGCAGCGCTCCCAGGTGAACCCGGCGGAGCGATGCTGCCGCGCTGTGCGGGCGGGGGCGCCGCCGTCGTCGGCCAGCACCTCGAGAAGCGCGGCGCCGAGCGCCTCCGGGTCCCCGGCAGCGGCGTACGTCGCGAGCGGGCCGGACACCTCGCGCAGCACCGGCAGGTCGCTGGCCACCACGGGGGTGCCGCAGGCCATCGCCTCGAGCGGGGGCAGCCCGAAGCCCTCGTAGCGGCTCGGCAGCACGAGGGCGGTGGCTCCAGCGACGACCGGGCGCAGCGCCGCGTCGTCCACCCAGCCGAGCCGCACCAGCGCCCCCGGCGCGAGCCGGGTGTCGTCGAGTTCGGGCCCCCAGCCGGCCGGGCCGGCGAGGACGAGCGGCGGCAGGTGCTCACCGCGCGACTGCAGCAGCTCCAGCGCCGACAGCAGCGTGGGCAGTCCCTTGCGCGGCTCGCGCGCCCCGACGAACAGCAGGTACGACGGGGGGAGCCCGAGCGCGGCCAGCTCCTTGGGCCCCGGCCGGGGCGTGGCCGCCCACTGCGGGTCGACGCCGAGTGGGACGGCGTGCACCCGCTCCTCGGGCACCCCTAGGTGCTCGACCACCTCGGCCCGCACCGTCTCCGACACCGTGAGGACCGCCGCCGCCCTCGCGACGCCCCGCGGCACCTGCTCGCGGTAGCGGAGAACCCCGGGGGTGACCGTGTCCGCGTGCAGCAGGAACGACAGGTCGTGCACGGTGACGACCCCCGCAGCCCGCCGCAGCGGGGGGAGCAGGTAGTTCGGCGCGTGGAAGACGTCACTGCGCCCGGTCAGCCACTCGACCGGCGGCAGGGGTCCGCGGCGCCAGAGCGCGTGCAGGACGCTCGCGGGCACCCGCGGCCCGAGCCACGGGGCACCGACCGCCGGCCGGTCGCCGCGCAGCGTGAACGCGGTGAGGGCGAGGTCCGGCGCGTCGCCCAGGGCGAGCAGCCCGCCGACCAGGCCCTCGACGTAGCGCCCGACCCCGGTCCGCTGCCCGACGAGGGGGCTTGCGTCCAGCACGACGCGCACGGCTGCTCCTGCGTCCGGGACGGCTCCCCGGCGGGGCGAGCGCTCGCCGTAGCGTACCGGCGTGCCCACCCCCACCGTCGCGATCGACGTCACGCCGCTGCTCGGCCTGCGCACCGGCATCGGCCGCTCGGTCGAGGAGGTGGTGGCCGCCCTCGGAGCGCTGCCCGACGGCCCGCGGCTCGCGTCGTACGCCCTCGGTCGACCACGGCACCGCGCCGACCTGCCGGCGGGCGCGACCCTCGTCCCCGTCCCGACCCGGCTGCTGCTGGCGGCGTGGAGCCGCGCCGACCGGCCGCGCGTCGACCGGTGGGTGCGCGACGCACAGGTGCTGCACGCCACCGCGTTCGTCGCCCCGCCCACGCGGCTGCCGACGCTCGTGACCGTCCACGACTGCGCGTTCGCACTGCACCCGGGTGTCGTGGCCACGACGGTGCACGCGTTCGACCCGCTGCTGCGCCGGGCCGTCGCCCGCGGCGCCTGGGTGCACACGACGACGCAGCAGGTGGCCGGCGAGGTGGAGGAGCTGCTCGGCGTCGACCTGCGGACGCAGGGGCGACTGGTCGTCGTGCCGTTCGCGGTCCCCCGGCTCGGGCCCCGGGTGCCGGCAGGTCCAGGCGGGCCGCCGTACGTCCTCGCCCTCGGCACGCTGGAGCCGCGCAAGAACCTGCCCTCGCTGGTCCGGGCGTTCGGCGAGCTCGCCGGGCGGCACGGCGACCTGCAGCTGGTGCTCGCCGGTCCCGACGGGCCGGGCGGTGACGCGGTGCGCGCGGCGGTCGACGCGCTCCCGGCAGCGGCGCGGGACCGGGTCCGGCTGCCCGGCGCTGTCGACGGCCCGACGCGGGACCGGCTGCTCGCGGGCGCCGCCGTCGTCGCCTACCCCTCCCTGTACGAGGGCTTCGGCTTCCCCGTCCTCGAGGCCATGACGGTCGGCACGCCGGTCGTCGCGAGCGACCTGCCGTCCCTGCGCGAGGTGGCCGGCGACGGCGCGGCGTTCGCAGCCGTGGGCGACGACAGCGCCCTGGCGGGAGCGGTCGACCGGCTGCTCGACGACCCCTCGCTGCGTGAGGACCTGGTGCGTCGCGGCCACGCAGTCGCTGCCGGCTACTCGTGGGAACGCACGGCACGGGGGCTGTCCGAGGCCTACCGCCTGCTGAGCACCTCGTCGTAGAGGTCGCCGTAGGCGCGGGCGACCGCGTCGACCCGGTACCGGGCGGCGTTGTGCAGCCCTGCCTCGACGAGCCTGGCGCGGTAGGCGTCGTTCTCGAGGACGCGCACCACGCCGGCACGGATGGCGGCGACGTCCTCGGGGTCGACCAGGCACGCCGCGCCTCCGGCGACGTCGCGCATCGGACGGCGGTCGCTCGTGACGACCGGACGACCGCAGGCCTGCGCCTCGACGATCGGGAGCCCGAACCCCTCGTGGAGGGAGGGGAACAGCAGCAGGTCGCAGCCGTGGAGGAGCTCGACCACCTCGGCGTCGGTCAGGTCGGTGCGCGCGTCGACGTCCAGGTGCGCCAGCTCGGCGCGCTGGTCCTCGCTCAGCGGGCCGGTGACCACCACGCGGCAGTCCAGCCCGGCGAGGGCCCGCGCAGACCGGGAGAGGTTCTTGCTCGGCCAGGTGCCCATCAGCAGCACCACCGGCTTGGGCCCGCGGACCGGGGGCGCCGGCAGGAACTGCTCCCGGACCGGGTTGGGCACCACGATGATGCGCGACGAGTCGCAGCCGACCAGCGCGGCGACGCTGTCGCGCGTGGCCTCGCTGACGGCCGTCACCGTGCCCGCCCGCCGCACGGGCATCCGGACCCAGACCCAGGAGTAGATGCGCTTCTTGAGCGCCGACGTGCCTGCCCGCTCAAGGAACTCGACGTCGTGGATGGTCAGCACGGTCGTGCGTCGCCGCAGCAGTGCGACGAGGAAGTGGACGTCGCCGACGACGTGGGTCACGTCGCGCTGCGCCCGCCGGGCGGCGAGGACGGCCCGCAGCCGGGGCAGCACACCGGTGTTGGGCTGCTCCGACACCACGACGTCCACGTCGAAGCGGTCGGTCAGACCGGTCCGGACGTGCTCGAAGACCTTCTCGATGCTGACCTGGCCGGCGCTCGGACGACGCTGGAGGTGCACGACGCGGGGCCGGGTGGGCGGGCGGGACGGCATGCGGAGGGGCTCAGCGCTCCAGGGCGCGGGCGTAGCTGGCGAGGTGGGCCTCCGCCGAGGCAGCCCAGGTGAACTCCCGGGACCGGGCGGAGCCGGCCGCCCCGAGGGCGGCCCGGCGGTCCGGGTCGTCGTAGAGGTCCACGAGCGCCGCCGCGATGGAGTCGGCGTCGGGCTCGGTGTAGGCGACGGCCTCCCCGCCGACCTCCGGCAGGGACAGCCGCCGGGTCGTCAGCACGGGCGCGCCGCAGGCCATGGCCTCGAGCACCGGCAGGCCGAAGCCCTCCCCGTGGCTGGGGTAGGCCACGACCCTCGCGCCGCCGAGGTAGCCGCGCAGGTCGCTGAAGCGCAGGTAGCCCGGGCGGAGCACGCGCAGGTGGGAGGGCACCTCGGCGACGGCACCGTCCACGTGGTCGTCCCAGCCCGAACCGCCCGCCAGCACGAGGGCCGGCGCGTCCTGGCGGTCAGCGAAGGCGCGGACCCACCCGGCGATGAGGTTCGGGACGTTCTTGCGCGGCTCCAGCATGCCGAGGAAGGCGACGTACGGCTGGCCCGCGAGCCCGAGCCGCGCCTGGACCCGCTGCTGCTCGGCGTCCGTGGGCGGGTGGAAGGTCTTGGCGTCGACCCCGTGGTAGGCCACGTCGATCGTCGTGGCGTCGGCCTCGAGGACCCGGACGACCTCGTCCCGGGTGGCCTTGCTCGGCACGACGACCCGCGCCGCCCGCCGGACGGCGGTGCGGGTGGCGGAGCGGAAGAACGTCCCCTTCACCGTGCTGTGCAGCCCGGGCTCGGTGAAGAAGGTGGCGTCGTGGACGGTGACGACGACGGGCCGCCCGGACCGCAGCGGCATCGTGTAGTGCGGCGAGTGCAGGACGTCGGCCTCCACCTGCTGCGCGACCAGCGGCAAGCCGGTCTGCTCCCACGCGAGGCGGGCGGGCCGGTGCGCGATGGCCGCCGGTCCCGGCACCACGCGGGCCTCCGGCGCCAACCGGCTGTAGCGCTCGGCGTCGGCACGCTGGCAGACGATCGCGAGCGGCGCCGCGACGTCGGCCATCGCGGCGATCAGGCCGTCGACGTAGCGCCCCACCCCACCACGGTCCGCGGGGACCGCAGTGGCGTCGACCAGCACACGGTCAGGCAAGAGGGCGTCCTTCCGACGTGGGGAGAGATCCGGTCGGAGCGCTTGCGAGGGGGCGCCGCGGATCGAGCGCTCCTGGCTGAGCTCCGACGCGTCAGCCTACGTCCCGGGTTCGGTACGCCGCTGGCGGTTCAGCGGGTCTCGGTGGGCGGAGCGGTCGCGCGCAGCTGGGCGAGGTCGGCGTCGACCATGCGGCCGACCAGCTCCTCGAAGCTCAGGCTGGGGGCCCAGCCCAGCTCCCGGCGTGCCTTCGCGGCGTCGCCCACCTGCAGGCCGGCGTCGGCCGGGCGAAAGAAGGCCGGGTCGACCCGCACCCGGTCCTGCCAGTCGGGCACGCCGGCGCGGGCGAACGCCGCGGCCACGAACTCCGCGACGCTGTGGGCCTCCCCGGTGGCGATGACGTAGTCGCTCGGGGCGGCGTGACGGACCGCGCGGACCATGGCGTCGACGTAGTCGGCTGCCCAACCCCAGTCGCGACGGACGTCGAGGTTGCCGAGGGAGAGCTCGTCCTGCAGCCCCAGGGAAATCCGAGCCGCTGCCTGGGTGATCTTCCGGGTGACGAACGCCGGCGGGCGACGGTCGGACTCGTGGTTGTAGAGGATGAGCGAGACGGCGAACATGCCGCGCTCGCGGTAGACCCCGACGAGGTGGTGGGCGTAGGCCTTGGCCGCGCCGTACGGGGAGCTGGGGCGGACGGGCGTCGACTCGTCCTGCGGAGCCGGCGCTGCCGTCCCGAAGATCTCCGCGCTCGAGGCCTGCAGGAAACGCACTTGCCGGCCCCGGTCCTCCTGGTGCCGCCAGGCCAGCTCCAGCAGCCGAGCCGGTCCGAGAGCCGTCACCTCGGACGTGACCACCGGCTGCTCCCAGGAGAACGCGACGGAGCTGATGCCCGCCAGGTGGTAGACCTCGTCGGCATCGGACTGGCGGAGCGCCTCGGCGAGCCCCGAGCCGTCGGACAGCTCGCCCTCGTGGAGCATGACTGCCGAGCTGCGCGACAGCAGGTCCGCGACGTCCTCCCCCGGCCGCACGAGACCGTGCACGGCGTAGCCGTCGGCGAGCAGGCGCTCGGCGAGCAGGCCGCCGTCCTGGCCGGTGACGCCGGTGACCAGCGCGGTGGGCACGCCTAGCTCGTCGGACCGGACGGGCGGCCCGCCAGCGCCTTCTGCTCGGCCAGGTCGCGCTCGACCATCATCGTGATGAGCTGCTCGAAGCTGACCGTGGGCGACCAGCCGAGCCGGTCCTTCGCCTTGGTGGCATCGCCGATGAGCAGGTCCACCTCGGCCGGACGGAAGAACGCCGGGTCCTGGGATACGTAGGGCTTCCAGTCGCCGATGCCGGCCGCCTTGAAGGCGACCTCGAGCAGCTCCTGGATGCTGTGGGTCTCGCCGGTCGAGATGACGTAGTCGTCGGCCTCGTCCTGCTGCAGCATCCGCCACATGGCATCGACGTAGTCGCCGGCGAAGCCCCAGTCGCGACGCGCGTCGAGGTTGCCCATGACGATCTTGTCCTGCAGGCCGAGCGCGATGCGCGCCGCCGCCAGCGAGACCTTCCGGGTCACGAACTCCTCGCCCCGACGGGGGGACTCGTGGTTGAACAGGATGCCGGAGGAGGCGTGCATGCCGTACGACTCGCGGTAGTTGATCGTCATGTAGTGGCCGAAGACCTTGGCCACCCCGTAGGGCGAGCGCGGCCACAGCAGCGTCTCCTCGCTCTGCGGGACCTGCTGGACCTTGCCGAACATCTCCGAGCTCGACGCCTGGTAGAAGCGCACCTTGCCGATGTCGCTACCGGCGTGCAGGCGCGTCGCCTCGAGGGCGTTGAGCACTCCCTTGCCCGTGACGTCGGTGGTGACGTGGGCGTTCTCCCAGGAGTAGGCGACGAACGAGATGGCTCCGAGGTTGTAGAACTCGTCCGGCTGGGCGTCGTTGAGCGCGCGCATCAGGCTCGACAGGTCGGTGAGGTCGCCGGTCAGGAGCTTCACGTCGGGGACCGTGCGCCGCACCAGGTCGAACTTGGGGTTGTTCTGCCCGCGGATGAGGCCGAAGACCTCGTATCCCTTGCTGAGCAGGAGCTCGGACAGGTAAAGGCCGTCCTGGCCGGTGATGCCGGTGATGAACGCCTTTGTCATGTCTCCCGCTCGCAGTCGTCGGCCGTGGCGCGTGCCACGTTAGCGCTCGCGCTCGTGCACGACGACGGTGCCCGTGCGGGGGTCCTCGGTGATGTAGCCGCCCTGGAAGTCGCTGCGGGTGAGCCCGCCGTCGGCGTAGGGCTCCGAGGTCGGCAAGCCCAGGGCCCCGGCGGCACCGCCCCGCTCGAGCCAGGCGGCACGCACCCGGCCGAGCACGCTGTGGGCGCCGGTGGCCGCGCTCCAGTAGACCGAGCCGTTCTGGAAGTCGTTGTGGCGCCCACGTCCTCCAGCGGCCGGCAGCTCGTCCGTCGTGGGGAAGCCCAGCGGCCCCGCGGTCCGTCGGAGCTGGTCGTAGCGGGCGCCGATCGCGCCCCACACCGCGTGGGCACCCGTCGACGGGTGCCAGTAGACAGTGCCGCGCATGAACCGGTTGAAGCGACCCACGCCGTCCGGGGTGGCGGTCTCATCCGTCGTCGGGTAGCCCAGCGGCCCCGACTCCCAGCGCAGCGCCTCCCACCGGCCCCGGATCGCACCCCAGACGGCGTGCGCGCCGGTGTCCGGGTGCCAGTAGATCGAGCCGCCCTGGAAGTGGTTGTACCTGCCGACGCCGTCCGGCGTCGCCGTCTCGTCGGTCCGCGGGTAGCCCAGCGGCCCCAGCTCCCAGCGCAGCTCCTTCCACCGGTCCCGGATGGAGCCCCAGATGGAGTGCGCGCCGGTCGACGGGTGCCAGTAGATCGAGCCGCCCTGGAAGTGGTTGAACCTGCCGACGCCGTCCGGCGTCGCCGTCTCGTCGGTCCGCGGGTAGCCCAGCGGCCCCGACTCCCAGCGCAGCTGCTCCCACCGGTCCCGGATGGAGCCCCAGATGGAGTGCGCGCCGGTGTCGGGGTGCCAGTAGATCGAGCCGCCCTGGAAGTGGTTGTACCTGCCGACGCCGTCCGGCGTGCGCCGCTCACCGGTGACCGGCTCGCCCAGCGTCGAGCTCTGCCCTCCCACGGAGGTGTACTTCGCGCCGATCGGGGTGCAGTCCTCCAGAGCCGGAGCGCCGTGGGCATTGGTGCGCTGGTCGACGGCGCTGGTCGTGGAGCAGGCCCACGCCGGGACCTTCCAGGGCGGGGTGCACGTCACGACGCGGCACCACACCGGGCCGGTGCACGAGACGTGCTGCATGCACTGGCCGTAGCGGAAGTTGTTGCAGCAGACGCGTCGCTGGTCGCACTGCCCACCGGGACCGCACCCGCAGGAGCAGTTGCGGCAGCCCTCCCCGCAGAAGCTCCGGCCGGACTCACAGCCGCAGGAGCAGTAGCTGTGGCAGTCGATGTAGTAGCGCGCGTTGCCGCAGCAGAAGCCGGACCCGTCGGACTTCCACCACCCACCGACGAGGCTGCCGGAAGGACAGGCGTTCACGCCGTCGTTAATCGTGGCGCAGAAGACGGTGTAGCCGGAGGAGCAGGCGGAATCGATGCCGCACACCGCGGCGTACGCCGTGCCCGGCCGCAGGAGGAACCGCAGCGGCGAGACGGTCAGCGCCGAGCCGATGACGGCCGCCCGCACGAGGAGGCTGCGGCGGCTGGGCCCGCGGTCGAGCAGGTCCACGGCACGCTCCACGAGGGTGCGCCGAGGCGTCGGCCGGACGGCCAGGTCGCTGGTGACGACCTCGTCGGTCCGGGGGGTGGCCGCCGGGCCCGTCAACAGGTCCGTCATCGGGGCACCGCCGTGTCGAGGTCGAGGGTGTCAATCAGCGCGCGCACCGTCGGGACCAGCCCCGCGCGCCGCGCGTGGCTGCCGAGCACCACGTAGAGGCAGAAGGCCCGACCGGCCTCCTGGAAGAACCACTGCCGCCCTGACTGCCCGGGGATCGTCCGCTGCAGGCCTGCCGGGGAGAAGTCGGCGGCGCTCGGCCGCGGTCGCCCCTTCGTGGCGAACAGCGGCGTCCGGACGGCCTCCGGCTCGTGCTCGAACAGCGAGACGAACACGTCGTCGGCGCTGAGCAGGCCGGTCACGCCGCCGCCGAAGTCGCCGCGCACCTGGGGCAGCGGGATCGTTGCGGCGTGCAGGACCGGACGCGGCCGGGCGTCCGGCTCACCGGCCTCGGGCGCGCGACGGCCGATCCGCACCTCCCAGCCGGAGGGCGGCTCCACGGCCAACCCGTGTGCACGGAGCTTCACGACGCGCCTCCCAGCAGCTGGACGGTGCCGGCCGCAGCGACCGACGCGAGGGTGACCGCGGCAGCGCCGCGACCGACGGGTTCGAGCGAGGACAACCGGCGCATGGCGGCCACCAGCCGCGCCGTGGTGGTCACCCGGCGGGCGACCAGGACCGGGAGCGCGCGCACCAGGCCGAAGGTGACGCCGACGGCCGCGCCGCGCAACGGCACGCCGGTGAGCACGGCAAGGGCGCCCGTGAGGTAGACGGTCGGCGAGGTCACGATGGTGACGACCCCCGCCCCCAGCTGCGCACCGAAGCCAAAGCCGTAGACCCACCCGCGGTAGCGGTGCAGCCAGTCCTCGTCGACCTGCCGGTGCAGGCTCGGCAGTCTCGGCAGCACGCCCAGTTCGACGAGCACCGCCAGCGCGGCAGCGACGGCGACGAGCACGAGGGCGGCGGTGCCCACGCCTGCGACCTCGAGCGGCAGCAGCCAGCCGAGGGCGCCGAGCATTGCGCCGACCGCGGCGCCGCCGAGGGCCGAGCCGAGGACGTACGCCGTGACGGTGACCGACCAGCGGCCGGAACGGCCCCGCTCACCGAGCGGGGTGATGCTCGAGAGCATCGACTCGCCTCAAGGGGACCACATCGACCGGAGGGCGGCCACCGCCGCAGCGGGCACGCCGACGACGACCGCCCAGGTGGCGACGTCCATGACGCTCAGTCCCGCCCGGACGTGGTCGTGGCGTCGTCGGCCGCGAGGTAGAGGCTCTCGTGGTCGGACGTGATGCCGGCGGCCAGCAGCTCGCGGTCGGCGCGGGCCTCGCGGTGGGCGCCGTCGCCGCGGTCCTCCGCGGAGGGCCGCTGCAGCTCCAGCACGCGGTCCTGCGAGGCCTGGGTGACGAGGCGGACCACCTGCTCCCAGGCGTTGGCAGAGCCCTCGCCCGCCACCCGTCCTGCCGCGCCGTCGACCGCGACGAAGTAAGGGCTGCCGGGGACGCCGTAGTCCTCCCACGCCTCGGTCGACATGACGACGGGGTAGCCCTGTGGCGCCAGCCCACGCACCGCCGACTCGCTCTCCCGCTCCGGGCCCTTGGTCACGACCACCAGTCGGGTGCCGGGCGGCAGGCCCAGGTCGCGTCCGCTGCGGAGCTCGTCCCAGAGGGCATGGCAGGTGAGGCAGCCGCTGGACAGGAAGGCGAGCAGCGTGTCGTGGCCGGACCCGACGACGCTGATGAGCGTCGCCTCGTCCCCGGTCGTCACCCCGGACAGGTCGTGGGCGGGCGTGCCCATGGCGCCGGCACCGGGCTCGACGACGCCGGGCCGGACCGTGAAGGGGATGTCCTGCGTGCTTCCCGGGGCGGTGTCCTCACGGCCGGCGCCCAGCTCGTGCAGCGAGCGCAGGATCTCGGCGTGGCTGCGGAGCAGTCCGGCGACCAGCACGGCCAGCAGGACCACGGCGACGGTGAGCCCGACGACGAGGGGCGTCATCGGGCCGCCTCGGCGCGCGCTGCCGGCGCCGTGCGAGCGAGCTCGGCGAGCACCCTCGGCAGCTCCGCCATGACCAGGTAGCTCAACCAGGCGACCAGCCCGGCGGTGCCGATCGCTGCCACCGCCGTCGCGACGGGCGCGGCAGCGAGGTCGGGAAGTCCGGTCGCGGGCGCCAGGGCCGCGACCCCGCAGCCCCCGGCGAGCGCGGCGGTGAGGACCGCGTGGACGGGCGTCGGCGGCACATCGGGCTCGGCGAAGCAGCCGCAGGACGTCATGGGGCGACCGCGCACGAGGGCCGCGGCGACGAAGGCCGCGAAGCCGGCGTAGGACAGCGCCAGCAGCTCGGCCCCGAGCGGCAGGTCGGCGAGCGCCAGCAGCGCCACCACGACCTCGGCCGCGCCCAGCAGCCGCACCAGCTCGAGCCGGTCCGGCAGCCCCTGGGTGCGCAGCGCCTGGCTCGTCGGCGCCGGTCGGGCCAGCTTGGCGACCCCGGCGATCAGCAGCAGGGCAGCCGCCGCCAGGAGGACAGGGGTCAGGGGATGCACTCCAGCACGGTGCGTCGTCGCCCGGCGCACGTCAAGCAGGCGGCCGTGTCGTGCGCGGCATCCCTTCGTGGCGCAGGCGGGCCCGGCGCTCAGCGAGCGGAGGCGCTGAAGTGCTGGTCGTCGCGGGAGCGCGCCCTGACCGGCGAGCAGCCCGTCCCGGGCGGGGCCGTGCAGCACTTCGCGGGCGGCTCGCTCTACTGGAGCGCCCACGGGCCGGAGTCGCGGACAAGGGCCGTCAGCCGCTGCGGGGCGTCGGTCCGCCCCTGCGGGTCGTCGGTCGGGCGACCTAGACGGGCAGCCGCCGGAAGACGGCACGGGGCACGTGGCGGAGCACGCTCATGACCAGGCGCAGCGCGGGCGGCGCCCACACCACCGTCGCTGAGCCGGCGAGCCCCTTGACCACGACGTCGGCGACCGCCTCGGGCGTGGTGCTGAGCGGGGCGCTGTCCAGGCCGTGCGTCATCTTGCTGGCGACGAACCCGGGGCGGACCACCAGCACGCGTGCACCCGAGCCGTGCAGCGCGTCGGCGAGCCCGGTCGCGAAGCCGTCGAGGCCCGCCTTGGTGGAGCCGTAGACGAAGTTGGAGCGCCGCACCCGCTCGCCCGCCACGGAGGACAGCACGACGAGCGCGCCGTGCCCCTGCGCGCGCAGCTGCTCGGCGAGGACCGTCAGCGCCGAGACGCCGCCCAGGTAGTTCGTGCGGGCGACGGCCACCGCCGCGGCCGGGTCGCGCTCGTCGACGGACTGGGCGCCCAGCACGCCGAACGCCACCACGCTCACGTCGAGGTCGCCGACCTCGGCCACGACGTCGCGCACGACGCGGGGGTGGCTGTCGGTGTCATCGGCGTCGAAGGCCACCGACAGCACGCGCGTGGCGCCTGCGTCGCGCAGCGCCTGCTCCGCCGTGGCGTACGACTCGGGACGCCGGCCGGCGAGCACGACCGTGCGCGCCCCGTCGGCCACCAACCGGCGGGCGATGGCGACGCCGATGTCGGAGCCGCCTCCGAGGACGAGTACGGACTGGACGTTGCCGACGGCGTTGCGCATGTGCGGGGCTCCTGGTGCTCGGGCGCATGGCGGCGAGGGCCACCGCGCTGGGCTTCGGACGTGGGGTCCGGTGGGTCGTCAGTCGCTGAGGTAGACGCCCGCCGCGAACAGCAGCGCCCAGATCAGCCCGAAGAGCTGGAGCTGCCGGTCCTTCAGCACCAGCTCCTCGGGCTCACCGCCCTCGCCGCCCTCGACGAGGTAGGCGTAGCGCAGCAGGGCGATGACGAAGGGCGCGACGCTGAGTTCGTACCAGATGGGAGACGGCCGGCCCTGGGAGAGCTGGAAGGCCCACAGGCTGTAGCCCACCATCGTGACCGCCGAGGCGATGGACCAGACGTAGCGCAGGTAGGCGTCGGTGTAGGCCGACAGGGAGGCCCTGGTCGCTGCCCGCTCCTCCCCCATCTCGCGGAACTCGCCGTGCCGCTTGCCCGCCACCATGAACAGCGAGCCGAAGGCGGCCACCAGCAGGAACAGCGGCGACAGCCGGACGTCAGCGGCGACACCCCCCGCGATGGCCCGCAGCAGGAACCCCGCGGAGACCAGGACGAGGTCGACGACCGGCGTGTGCTTGAAGCGGAACGAGTAGGACGTCGTGATGACGACGTAGACGCCCAGGACCAGGAAGAACTCGGGGCTGACCAGCCAGGCGAGCAGCGCCCCGGCGACGAACAGCAGGACGGCGACGACCTTGCCGAGCGGCTCCGGCACGATGCCCGCCGCGATGGGTCGCAGGCGCTTGAGCGGGTGGACGCGGTCGGACTCAACGTCGAGGAGGTCGTTGACGTAGTAGACGCCGCTGGCAGTGAGGCAGAACGCGACAATCCCGAGCAGGACCGACCCCAGGACCGCTGCCTCGGTGAGGACACCGGCGGCGCCAGGCGCGGCGAGCAGCAGGACGTTCTTCATCCACTGCTTGGGACGCGCCTCGCGGACGAGACCTGCGAGCAGGCCGGGACGTCGGCCGGATCCGGGGTCGACGTCGTGGGGTCGGGATCGGGCCGGGACGCTCAAGGCACTCACTTCGACTCGGCGGCGGGGACTCGGCGGTGGGGCGGCGCCCGAGCATAGCGGCGCGGTGTCGACGGGAACCGGCCTCACGCGCCGGGGCGACGCACCGGATCGGGCGTGGGGTCACTCGTCGACGTGCAGGACGTGCGCCGGGTCCTCCCACCGGTCGACCCGGACCAGGCGCTGGCCCTGGACCACCCAACGGCTCGTCACGGCCGTGTCGGGCTCGCCCGACCGGTCCGCCTGCTCCCACGTGAACGCCGCGACCACGAGGTGGCCGTCGCGGACCTGCACGGCCTGGACCCGCGCCTGCTCCTCGGCCGGCAGGGCGGTGCCCAGGACCCGGGGCCGGGCCGCATCCCCGGCGTACACCAGGACGCTCGAGACGCCGTCCGGGCAGGTCAGGGGGACCGCCACCTCGTCGACGCGGTCACCGTCGAGGTCGCCGAGCACGGCGGCCCCCACCTGCGGGACCGGGCAGTTCGCCTGGTGGGACCACTGCGCCCAATCGACCGTGCCGAGCGTGCCCGGCGCGGCGGGTGGTCGCACCGGCGGCACCACGGCGGGCCCGGCGGGCAGCTCGAGCGGCGACGACCGCGGCGCGGGCGCCCGGCCAGGCGCGGCCGGCGAGGGGGCCGGCGGCTCGAGGGCGGGCTCGGCCGGCGGGCCCGGTGCTGACGGGATCAGTGCCGGCACCGCCTCCGGGGACGCGACGGGGGACGTCGAGGGGGACGCGGCGGTGGACGTCGAGGGGGACGGCAAGGGAGATGACGTGAGCCGCCGGGCTGCCACGTCGTCCGGCTCGGCGGCACACGCCGTGAGTCCCGCCAGAGCAGCCGCGGCGCATGCGGCGCGGGCGAGCCGTGCCATGGGAACCTCCGGGGCCGACGGTACGAGTGAGGGGGATCGGGTGCGTCAGGCTGACGATCGTCAAGTCGGGCTGCCGGCTGTAGCGACGGCCGCATGAGCAGGATCCACGCACAGCGGCCCCCAGCACTCAGGCTGGGACGTCAACACGCCGAGAGGAAAGGGATGCTGCCCCCAGCCAGGGAGATGTGATATGCCCGGCACTGCCCGGTCCGCCGGCCTCGGCGTCCTCACCGCCGTGGCGGTCCTGCTCATGTCCCTGACCGCCCCGGGTGCCACCGCCGCCCCCTCCGAACCCGACTTCGGCGGCGTCGCCATCGAGCCGCTGGCGAAGTACGACGGGCAGAAGACCTGCAGCCCGACGGTGAAGGACGGGACCTCCGCACTGCGATCGCTGGTGCTGTCGAGCTACGTCACCACCGGCGACTCGGGCATCGTCCGCGACTGCGCCATCGGCGGGACGAGCGAGCACAAGGAGGGCCGGGCCTGGGACTGGCGGGTCAACGCGTTCGACAGCAATCAGGACGCCGCCGCGAAGGACCTTTTCGCCTGGCTGCTGGCCTCGGACAGCGCCGGCAACACGCACGCGATGGCGCGAAGGCTCGGCATCATGTACATGATCTACAACGGCCACGTGTGGTCGTCCTACAACGCGAGCGCCGGGTGGCGCCCGTACACCGGCAGCAACCCGCACACCGATCACGTGCACATCAGCCTGTCGTGGCCGGGCGCTCTCAAGCAGGTGTCCTACTGGGGTGCCGGCCCCGCGCTGACGCCCGCCACGCCGCCCACCACGCCGTCCACGCCAGCCACCCCGTCGCCGATCTCGAGCCCGGTGCCGACGGCGTCGGCCGCCGAGTCGTCGATCGCCGCGACCTGGCGGCAGGTCGGCGGCCTCTCCGGTCCCCTCGGCGCCGCAACGGGCGCTGTGCGCCCGGTGCGCAGCGGGCAGGCGCAGGACTACCAGGGCGGTCAGGTCCTGTGGTCGGCCGCCCTCGGCGCTCATGCCGTCTACGGAGTCATCGGCCAGCGCTACCAGGCCCTCGGCGGAGCCGACAGTCCGCTCGGCCTGCCCACCAGCAGCGAGACCGCCGTCGCCGGCGGCCGCGGCAACACCTTCCAAGGCGGCCAGGTCCTGTGGTCACCCGCCACCGGCGCCCACGCCGTCTACGGAGCCATCGGCCAGCGCTACCAGGCCCTCGGCGGCCCCACCAGCCCGCTCGGCCTGCCCACCAGCAGCGAGACCGCCGTCGCCGGCGGCCGCGGCAACACCTTCCAAGGCGGCCAGGTCCTGTGGTCACCCGCCACCGGCGCCCACGCCGTCTACGGAGCCATCGGCCAGC
>JAABUN010002936.1_pt1 | contig 28131 bp, 29 predicted proteins | sample 5559311 | NCBI WGS metagenome assembly JAABUN01 (sample SAMN10711877, study PRJNA513370) | rock metagenome | isolation source: Antarctica rocks | place: Antarctica: Victoria Land, Siegfried Peak sud
AGGAACTGGATGTAGTCCTCGGCGTCGGCGCGGGCGGCGTTCATGCCGCGCAACCTACCGGCCGGGGAGATACCGCGCAAGGGGAAACCGCGGCCAACTGCGTAACTCCTATTCTAGACTCGGGCCACGACCGGGGGGGGCGGGCATGTTCGGCAAGTGGGAGGATCGGCCGGGGTATACGGTCGAGCGCGGGGCGGTGTCTGATTGGTGCCCCGACTGCGACGCCGTCAGGCTGTTCTTGGTCGAGGACCGGATGGAGGAGTTGCATTTCATCATCTGGCGACAGAGCACCAGCCGGTCTGCCCGCCGGGTCATCTGCTCGCGGTGCGATTACTGGAAGTATCTGTCCGGATTCGGCAAGGGGTACGCCGAGTGGGTGCCGGTCGCGCGGGCGGAACGGATGCCCTTGCGGGAGCTACTGGAGTTGACCAACCCGGACTTGTACGACGACCTGTACCGGGACTGAGTCAGCGCTAGAACAGGCTCGGCGTCACCCGCTTTACGGCTGAAACGGCACCTGCAGGCGTTGTCTCGCTCACGCGCAACAGCCGCCGCACCGATTCGATCGTGTCGGCCTGATCTATCGGCTTGTCCGTCCGCCACCGGAGTATGCGCGGGAAGCGGACGGCGATTCCCGACTTGTGGCGAGGTGATGCTTGGATCCCCTCGAAACCGATCTCGAACACCAACGCCGGCTTGACCGCGCGGACAGGGCCGAACTTGTCGAGCGTGTGGCGGCTGACGAAGGCGTCCACTTGCTGCATCTCGGCGTCCGTCAACCCGGAATAGGCCTTGGCGAAGGGCACCAGCGTCGGGCCGTCCCATAGAGCGAATGTGTAGTCCGAGAACAGGCCGGACCGTTTACCGGTCCCCTTCTGGGCGGTGACGAGTACGGCGTCGACTGAATACGGCTCGACCTTCCACTTCCACCATTCGCCCCGGACGCGGCCGACCTTGTACGACGAATCCCGCCGCTTCAGCATCAAGCCCTCTACCTGTCGAACTCGAGATTCGGCGCGCGCTGCCGCCAGCACCTCCCACGATTCCGCTTCGACTGCCGGCGAGAGTTGCAACCGTCCTCCGACGACGGCTTCCAGGGTCGCGCGCCGCCAGCCCAGCAGCCGGTCGCGGACATCGACGCCCTGCCATTCGAGCAGATCATACGCAAGCAGCGTCACTGGTACCTCGGCCAGCAGTTTCTTAGTCAGCGTCTTGCGGCCGATACGCCGTTGCAGGTCAGCGAACGGCCGGACCGACCCACCCGCCCACGGCAGAACCTCGCCTTCGATGACCGTCCCGTCGTGGAGTGCGTCGCCGGCTGCTACTATTTCGGGGAAGCGTTCGGTGATCAGCTCCTCGCCGCGGCTCCACAGGAACGTCTCGCCCCCGCGACGGACGAGTTGACTGCGGATGCCGTCCCATTTCCATTCGGCCACCCACTCGGCGACGGGGCCGAGGTCGGCAGCATCGCCTTCTAGTGGAGAAGCAAGGTAGAAGGGGTACGGCCGATTGTAGGCGCTCGATCCCTCGTCGACCCCGGTCAGTCCGGTGAAGAATGTGGCCGTCGGCTGCCATTCGCCCATGAGGCGGTGGGCGACGGTCGGGGCGTCAAGCCCGCTCACCTCCGCCAGCGCCCGCACGACGAGGAGCTGCGACACCCCCACCCGCAACGATCCGGTGATGAGCTTGTTCCAGATGAACCGTTCTGGGGCCGTCAGTTCGGACCAGGCCCGTGCCATCTCGATTTTCTGTTCCCCTTCGGCCCGCCCCCGGAGTGGCAATAGGCGCTGCTCTACCCACTCGGTGAGTGACGCGGAAGTCGGGCCAGCATTCCCGGGCGGGACCAGCAAGGCGACCGTCTCGGCCAGGTCGCCAACGGCGTGGTAGTTTTCAATGAACAGCCACTCCGGTACTCCGGCTGCTTCCGCCGCCCAGCGCTTAAGGTGCTTTGAAGGGACCACTTGCCGCGGCTTGCGGCCGGTCAGAAAGTAGACGACCCATGCCCCGTCGGCCGGCGGGCATGCCGCGAAGTAGCGGGCCATCGCCGCCACCTTCTCGGTCGTCTTGGTCGTCTCGTCGAGGCGGGCGAACAGGTCGGCGTATGCCCTCATACCCTCACCCCCTCGGGCGGGGCGGCGACCGGCTCGTCGTCGGCCTCGGTCGCCGAGTCCCCCGCGAACCGAGACTCGATTGCCTCGGCCTCCAGTCCTTGCTCCCGCAGATAGCGCGTCAGGACGGCCGTGTAGCCGTGGGTCACCCACACCCGCGACGCGCCGGTATCCCGGATCGCGCCGAGCAACCCTGGCCAGTCGGCGTGATCAGACATCGCGTAGCCGCGGTCGACGGCCTTACGCCGGCGGGTGCCGCGGACCGTCATCCACCCCGAACACATGGCGGCCGAACTCGGGGCGAACTTACGGACCCACGCCGACCCGTGTGCCGACGGCGGGGCGACGATTAACGCGCCGGCCCACTGCCGGGCGGCCGCCTTCCGCTTCTTGCCGTCGGCTCCGGTCTCGAAGCTACCAGCGTAGCAAGTGGGGGGCATGGCTACGACGGCGTTGCGATACGCCTGGGTGATCTTCTCGACGGCCCCGTGGGTGTAGATCGGGCCGATGCTCGCGTCCGCCCCGGCGAGGATGCGCTGCGACTTGCCGAGCGAGTAGCCGTAAGCGACGGTCGCTTTGCCGGCCGCCGCGTTGGCCGCCCACCAGGCATTGAAGTCGGCGAACAGGGCGGGTGAGGAAGGCCAGCGGTAGATGGGCAAGCCGAACGTCGACTCGGTGATGAACGTGTGGCAGCGGACCGGCTCGAACGGAGTGCAGGTCGGGTCGTCGCCGTCCGTTTTATAATCTCCCGAATCAACCCACACCTCACCCCGGTGCTCGACCCGGACTTGGGCAGACCCGAGGATGTGCCCGGCGGGGTGTAATGAAACACGGACGCCATTGACTACTATCGGCACGCCCCATGCCGCCGTCTGGACAACAGGGGCCGGTTCGAGTCGTGCTCGGGTGACAGTCGCTCCCTCGGCACTCACTAAGTAGTGCTTCGATCCCCAACGCAGGTGGTCCGCGTGTGCGTGGGTGACGACCGCCCGTTCGACACCACGCCAGGGGTCGATGTGAAAGTCACCGGCCCGGCAGTAGAGGCCGGCGTCGGTCATTTCGAGGAGGGTGGGAGGCACAAGATCAGGCTAGGCGGGGCATGGTCGCTACGGCCACCTCCGCGCATGCCCAGAGCGTGATGCCCGTTACTCGTCATACTTCAGTAGGAACTGCGGATTGAGTACCTTGAAGCTCAATCGCCCCCCGATTAGCGGTTCGTCGACCTCGGCGAACGGCCGGAGTACGATGCCCTCCCGCTGTGCGGCCGGGTTCACCACGCTCGTCCCGACGCTCAACTCGACCAACTGATCGACGGTGTGGTTCAGCGTCAGCGGTGCCAGGTCGGGAACACGTAGGAAGCCCACGGCGTCGAGCGCGGTCAGGGCCGGGTCGCGGTCGATCAGTCGGCCGGTGTCGGCGTTGACGAGGCTGAACACCCGCAACTCGGCGGTCTGCCGCAGGTATTTGTTCTTCTGGATGCCGGGGCCGATGACCTCGGCCTGCACCGCGACCGAGTGGCCGAATCGCGCCTGCAACTCGGCGAGTTTTCCACGCACGTCAAGGCCGAGGGCGAGTCGGCAAAGCAGATTTCCCTCGTCAGTCTCGTCAAGAAGCAGGTTCCGGCTGCAGATGCCATAGTCGTCGCCACGGAGGTAGGCCGTGAACGAGGTGCCGTCGAGCTTCTCGCTCACCGCGAATCGCTTCCCCCGGTGCGTCGCCAGCACTTCGCCCAGCACCTGCACGCGCGTCTCGTCGGTCTTCGGCAGGAAGCCCGGAAACGGCCCCTTGATGCGGCCTGTCATCCCGACCGGAGGCGGCCCCTGGTACTTCACGACGCCCAAGGCTTGCTTGACATCGGTTCCGACTTCCGTCGCCGTCCCTGGCGGCAACACTGACAATGGGAGGCAGATGCCCTGCGACACCTGGCCCCGGAGCTTGATCGTTTTGATGCGGAACCCCGCCGGGCGGCGGAAGCCCTCGCCGTTGTCGATCGCTGGGCGGTAGCTCGACTTCCGAAGAAACTCGAACTCGGGCCGTTCGGGTACGAGCGAATCGACCTCACAGTACACGACCGGGTCGCCGGGTAGGTACTCCCCGGACTTCACCACCACCCACCACCCGAGTACGCGGGCACGTTGGATTGCATCCGCGCCGGTGATCGGCTCGATGGCGGCGATGACCTGAATAGTGGCGAGCTGACGCACGGGACACCTTGCCTCTAATAGCCCATAAATGGCGAACGCCCGCCGGGGCCGGCGGGCGTTCGGGTCCGTGTCGGGCTGGCCGGATTTGAACCGACGACTTCTTGCTCCCAAGGCAAGCACTCTACCAGACTGAGCTACAGCCCGTGCAGGGTTCATGCTAGCCGCCTCCGGTGGTTCTGTCACCGGCGATTTATCCTCGCCGGTCAGTCCACGACCGCGAATCCGGACAGGAACTCCTCCGCCAACTTGCCGTCAACTCCTGACTGGCTCCCGGTCACCGTCACCTGGTACAGCCGCCGGCCGACTACTACCAGCCGGGCGCGGACGTGGACCTTGCCAGCAGCGAGACGAACGTTCAGGCTCGGGGCATGAGTCGATGAGTCCTGCGACTCCCGAAGCAACCTCCCACCCATATTGGGAGGTCCAACCAGACCGTCCCGTGCCCCGACAAGTAGCACCTGGGCTGGCAAGTCGCCGAACGCCGCGGGGAATGCAGCAACCGTCACGGCGAGGACGATGCCATTCGCCTCCCATCGGTCGGTGACGCGCTCGAATACTTGCTCGGCGTTTGGGCCATACGAAATCGGCTTACACTCGGACTTGGGCTCGTCCGCGGCTGGTACAGAGACCCTGAACAGCCCTTTTTCAGACCGGTACTCGACAAGTTTCGGCTCGCGACCTGCCACCGCCCTTCCAGCGATAGCGGCTACGACCACAAGGGCAAGCAGGCGAGTCATACGCATGGTGACGCTCCGGGCTAGTCGTTGTGCCCGCCCAAAAGCGCTCCGCGGGCGTCATCGTATGGTTCGCCCCTCGGGTCGAATCATTTCCGCAGTGCGTCGAGGATACGCTCGAAATCGTCGTTGGTCTCGAACCCGATGACGATTTGCCCCCGCTCCTTGGCCTTGACCTTGATCTCGACCTTGACACTTAGCCGCTGTCGTAACTCGTTTTCGACGCTGACAACGTGGGCAGTCTTCTCGACCCGTGCGGGCCGATCAGGGGCGTCCGCCTCGGCCGCTGCCGCCGCCTTTTGCTCCTTCAGCATCGTGTCGAGTGCCTGGACCGATAACCCATGCAACGTGATTTGCTTCGTCAAAGCCGACTGCCGGTCCGGGTCGTTCAATCCTTTCAGAATTTTTGCGTGTCCCAGGCTGATCTGCCCCAACCGCACCGCGTCTTGCACTTCCGGCGGAAGATTCAGTAGCCCTATCAAGTTGCTGACCGACGTACGGTCGATCCCGATCTTTGCCCCGAGCTGCTCGTTGGTCATTCCGAACCGTGTCAAGTACTCCTTGAAGCCCTGGGCCTTCTCGATAGGGTTCAGGTCGGTCCGCTGGATGTTCTCGACCAGTGCAGCTTCAAAGACCTGTTGGTCGTCGAATTGGACAACGTGGACGGGGATTTGCCCCAACCCGGCCGCCTGGGCCGCTCGGAGCCGGCGCTCCCCGGCGATCAACAGATAATAGTCACCTGCGTCCTTGACGAGAAGCGGTTGGAGGATACCGTGGGCGCGAACGCTATCAGTGAGTTGTTTGAGTTCGTCGTCGTCGAACCGCTTTCTTGGCTGGTACGGGTTGTTTCGAATGCGACCAATATCAACCGCACTAGCAGCCGCGACCGGCTCACCCGCCGCCCCTAACAGGGCGTCCAGGCCGCGCCCGAGTCGCTGCGTTTTAGTGGTATCCATCCCTCGTCCCCCTGGTGACCGTGCGGCCCACACCTTCATAACCATGACACTCTCTTTGCGGAAGGCGAACCGCCTACATGGCAAGCTGCGACCTTACCGTATAGCGTCGTAAACGCGGCAAGCTGCGTTCCACATGGAACCTGGGGGCTTTTCGGCTTCGCATCGAAAATGGCCTTGTTGCCGCACGAAATCTCGGGCTACATTCCCGCCCTAGCGACCCCGACGGACTCGGGGCCGCCGTTTCGGGCAGAACAGTAGCCCGATCCGCTGCCGACGAGCGACCCTTACCACCAACACCCTGACTCGGTGTCTGCTGTACTTGATCGGACACCAGGGACATCAACACCCCCTGGTCCGCCACAGTCCCGCCACACCCCCCCGGTTCGGCCCGTGAAGCCGGCCCGCCCTGTCGTCGGCCCAGTTCCGGGCTGACGATAGGGCGTGTCGCCGGCGACCACCTACCTGACTGGACGCTCGCATGGAAGTGAAGCGCGGCCCGATTCTATTTCGGTGTGACGGTACCCCGGACGGCGGCTGGGAACCGCTCTACCAGTGCCTTTCGTTCGCCGCGGCCCTCCAGCGCCGCCGGCGGGGGACGCACTTTCTGAGTTACCTCGAACCGCTTAGCCTGGCCCAAGCGATCAACCGCGGAAACAACGACTGGACCCCCGGGGAGTGCCGACTCGGCACGGCAAGCGACCTGGAACGGACCCTCCGCGAAGCCCGGCGCATCCAGGCAGCAGCCGTGATCGTCGCAGGTTGCGGGGCCACTCGTGATTACATGGACGCCATCCGCCGCGCGGGGTTTCTAGTCCTGGTTTTTGATTCCGAGGCGGCTCTGGTGCACGGGTCGCAGCTCGTAGTCAACCCGTTCCTCGGACCGGCGATGAAGGCGTATCGCTACGACGCCGGCACTCAACTCTTGCTCGGCCGTAAATTCGCGCTGGTTCGCGGCGTATTCCGCCGCCAGCGGACCATCCGGGCGACTGAGCAGCCAGGGGCGTTCCGCGCGCTCGTAGCTTTCGGTGACGATGACGCCGGCGACCAGGCCCTTGCCCGCACCGAGCAACTGCTCGCCATGCCGAAGGTCGACAAGGTCAGTATCCTCTGTCGGCCACATCATACGCGGTTTCACGCGATCGAAGACTTGGCCGATGCCAACAAGGGAAAGGTCGAGGTCGTCACCGATGTCAAAGAGATGATGACGCGTTTGGTCCGCGGGCATTTCGCCCTTACAGCCGCGGACGGCTGGTCACTCGAACTCGCTTGTACCGGGATCCCGCAACTCACGCTCCCGACCCGCGCGATACATTTGGTGAACGCCAAACGCCTCGACGACGAGGGGGCCGCTACGTTCTTGGGGTGCGCCGCCGATGTGTCGTTCGATGCCCTGCATGAGGCCGTTAACATCGTTCTCGACGATCCGATGGAACGGCTAGGGATGTCGCGGTGCGGCCGCAATCTGATCGACGGTCGCGGCGGCGATCGGATCGTCAATGGTATGGAGATCATGCTGCATACCCCGGAACAGCGCCAGACGGCGCGGATGGCCGCATAAGTGCTGCGGACTTTGTGCGGTCGGTCGAGGTTGCGGCTGGATTGCTGCAGACTCGGCCGGCCGCCGGCTCTCAGCCCGCGCTGCTCGACCATTTTCATTCCCTCCCGTTCTCTAACTGCAGCCTCCCATGACCCAGTCGAATGTCGTCGCTGCCCTTGAAGAAATCGCCATCCTGCTCGAACTTCGCGGCGAGAATGAGTTCCGCTACCGCGCGTATAGCAACGCCGCCCGGACCATCGCCCAGCTCGACGCCGATTTCGCCGCCCTGGTCACATCAGGGCAGCTCTCGACCGTCCGCGGTCTCGGCGCGGCACTAGCCGAGAAAGTCACCACCCTCGTAACCACGGGACAGCTTCCCTACCTCGACGACCTGCGTGCGAACACCCCGCGCGGACTGCTCGCGATGCTGCGTGTACCGGGTCTCGGTCCGAAGAAGGCCCGGGCGTTGCATGACGCACTTAGCATCGTAGACTTGACCGCGTTGGAGGTCGCGTGCCTGGACGGCCAGGTGACCAAGGTTAAGGGCTTCGGGGCGAAGACAGCGGCCAAGATTCTCGATGGGGTACGGTTCTTGACCGCCGGAGGTGACCGGGTCCGCTTCGACAAGGCTTATCGCATTGGTGCCGCGCTACTTGACTATGTGAGTGCCACCCCAGGCGTCGCCCGTGCCGAACTCGCGGGCAGCCTGCGGCGTTGCCAGGAGACTGTCAAAGACATCGACATCGTCGTTGCCACGGCGGACCCCGAGTCAGCGGTGGCAGCGTTCGTGTCGCTGCCTGAAGTGACACAGATTACAGGGCGAGGGCCGACAAAGGCGAGTGTGATCGTCGAGTTACATTCCGGTACCGGGCGGATAGTCATCGCCGGCGACCTGCGCGCCGTCACACCCGAGCAGTACCCTTTCGCGCTGGTCCACTTCACGGGTTCCAAGGCCCATAACATCCGACTACGACAGCGAGCGATCGAGCGCGGCCTTTCACTGAACGAGTACGAGTTGGTTGGCGTAGACGGTCCGGTCCCGTGTGCCGATGAAGCGGCCGTCTACGCCGCGTTGGGATTTGCCTACATTCCGCCCGAGATGCGTGAAGACGCTGGCGAAATCGAAGCGGCATCCGTCGGGCCTCTACCGCCGTTGGTCAAGTCGTCAGACATCCGCGGCATCTTCCACAACCATTCGACCTGGAGTGACGGCGCTGCCAGCATCGAGGAAATGGCGACCGCGGCCCGTGACCTGGGTTACGAGTATTACGGAGTCGCCGATCACTCCCAATCGCTGTCCGTCGCCAACGGCTTGACCCCGGACCGTGTACGCGCCCAGTGGGCCGAGGTCGACGCCCTTAACCGGACGATGAGCGATATCCGCATCCTGAAAGGGACCGAGTGCGACATCCTCGGCGACGGAACGCTCGACTTTCCGGACGAACTGCTCGCAGGATTCGACTACGTCGTCGCCAGCGTACATAGCCTTTTCGGCCTTTCCGAAGCCGAGCAGACGTCCCGCGTCTGCAGAGCGCTGTCCCACCCCGCCGTCACCATGCTCGGGCACGCGACGGGTCGCTTACTCCTCAGGCGAGCTGGATATAAGATCGACCTTGAACAGGTGATTAGGGCGGCCGCCGATCACGGCAAAATGATCGAGATCAATGCCCAACCGGACCGCCTCGACCTCGATTGGGTCCATAGCAAGCGGGCGAAGGCATTGGGGGTGCCACTGGTAATCAACCCTGACGGCCACACGCCGCCAGACCTTGAAAAGGTTCCCTTCGGAGTCAACGTTGCCCGCCGGGCCGGGCTGACAGTTGCGGACGTGTTCAACACTCTCGGCCCGGACGAAGTCGTCAATGAGTTAGCCAGCCGCCGTAAGCGTCGCTGAACGCCCATCGCTCGTCAAAATAGAAATTAATGGGGGCGCCCAATACGGTCGTCGACACCCGATAGTCAACGCAAACGGCCCGGCCACTCTCGCGAGCCGCCGGGCCATCGGTCCACTCGGACGCGCCAATTTACGCCGCGCGGACCAACTTGGCTGCCGTAGGTGTCGGCAGTTTAAGTTCAGCTTTATCGAGCCACTTGCCTGCGTCGGGAGCGCCTTGCCACTGTTGCAAACGCAGCACGGTAACCCGATCCTTTTCTTCGTCGTCGAACTGCTCGACGAAGGCATCCGCGTAGCCGGCGCGAACTTGAGTACTTGACCGACCGATGAATACCAGTGCTTCGGTCAGCCCGTATTCGGTGTTCATCATCGCCAATGCCCGCCAGCCTTGTGCCTTCTCTTCGACTTGAACAAGCATGAACGAGTCCTTCCGTGGACGGTGCGGGCCGCTTCGGCCGGGTGGGTTGTAGGTCATCGCATCCGGTGCGATGGGGACAAGGTGACGAATTCCGGGCGTCGCGTCAAGAAAAATCGGGGCGAAGACCGCGGATTTGCTAAAGTCACGACTAACGCGCCCTGTAGACGATCCGACCGCGGGTCAAATCGTAGGGGGAAATCTCGACCTTGACGCGGTCGCCGGGGATGATACGTATGAAGTTCTTCCTCATCCGTCCGGCGACATGGGCTATCACTTCGCCACCGATGTCGAGGGCGACCCTAAACTGGGTATTGGCCAACGCTTCGGACACGCGGCCTTCGACTTCCAGCGCTTCCTCTTTCGCCATTAGCAATCGCATCCGGGGTAGTAAGGACAAGTGAGACGGTAAAACGCCGATCGCCCGGGCGGGACGGAACGAGCCGTCGCCGCCGGGCGGATTGGGAGTGTCGCTTGTATTATAGGCAGTAGCCGACAGAAGTTCGCGGCAGGAGGTTAGTAGCGGTCGCCGCCCCCGCCACCATACCCTCCTCCACCCCCGCCGTAGCCACCGCCGCCGCCTGATCGACCCCCGCCACCCCCACCGTAGTTGCCCTCACCGCCGCTACGGGATTCCCGCGGCTTGGCGATGTTGACAGTCAGTGGCCGGCCACTGTACGGCGAGTTGTTGAGCGCCTCGATCGCCTTGTTAGCGTCTTCCTCGGACGACATCTCCACGAAACCGAAGCCGCGGCTGCGGCCGGTCTCACGATCCGTAATGATCTGAGTCTTCTCGACGGTCCCGTATGGAGCGAAGAGTTGCACCAGGTCGTCCGTGGTCGCACCCCAGGGGAGGTTGCCGACGTAAATGTTCGTAGCCATGAGCGGTTTCGTCACCGGCCGGCCGCGGACTACTGGTGCGGTGGTCCCCGGCGAACGCTTGCCGGGACACGACGCCATCGCCTCAGGTACGCGGGAATGGGCGCATGATATTTGAAGCTCCGGCTGCCACCAACCCGATTTCGCAAAAAAAACGCCGGCGGCGGAAAATTTCCGCCGCCGGCGTCGGAATAGGCCAGCAGCGTGGTTAGCCGACCACAGCCAGTACGTCGTCTTCAGTCATTACGAGGTAGTCCTTGCCGTCGACATGAACTTCGCTGCCCGAGTAGCTGGTGAACAGTATCCGGTCGCCGATGCTGACTTGGAACGTCGACCGACTGCCGGATTCGAGAACTTTCCCTTGGCCGATGGCCAGCACCTTCCCCTGCTTTGGCTTCTCCTTCGCAGAGTCCGGGATGATGATGCCGCCGGCCGATTTGTCCTCGGCTTCAACACGTTCGACAACGATCTTGTCATTGAGCGGGGTAATGTTCATGGCGATTCTCCAGGGGGGGGATGGTCAGGGGAAGCAACCGGGACTCCAGCCGAAACGGCCGAGGTCATCGGGGCGGGGCCGGTTGGTGTTCGACCGTACATTCGGGCGAGGGCGCGGGCCAGCGTGTGTAGGACGATGCTCTTGTTGACCGGTTTCGGGATGACGCTGTATACCTGGGCCTGGTGAGCTTTTCGCATCAGATCACCGGTAACATCGCCCGAAACGAGGATGGCTGGGAGCAACTCATTGATCATTCGGACCTGTTGGAGAGCTTCTAGCCCGGTCATCCGCGGCATCTGCATGTCGAAGAAGATTAGGTGGATCATTTCTACACGGACGATTCCAATCGCCTCTTCGCCCGACGCGGCCTGAACCGTGCCGAATCCTTGGTCTGCCAGTACACCGGCGAGGGCTTCGCGGGAGCCGGGGTCTTCGTCGGTAACGAGGATAGTGAACGCCCGTTCGCCGACTCCCGCTGACCCAGTAAACGGGGGCGTCGGCAGTCCGGCAGTCATGCGTCCAGCCCCCTCCTAGCTCAATGATTCCGTCCACTGGGCGAGGCACTGCAAATGGAATGCCGCGTCAATGATAGCCGGAACGTCCAGCGTAAAGCGTTGCCTCGCAACATGTTACCACTGAGTACACCGAGGAAGGCGTGGCCTATGCCGATCACTAGCTGCCAGCATGTCACTGCTTGACGTGACTGACTGTCACTAGTGTACAGACGAATCGTTCGGACGCATTTTACTGGGTAACACCAGCCTTTATGCTGTGCCGGAGGACTCCTTGAGGCACTGCGTGAACTCTAGCTCTTTCCCATTCGCGCCGGATTCCAGGTTTCAGCAGGCAAATTGGCGGGCATCTTCACTTGGTCGAAGAAGTAATATTCTACCTCCCGACCCGTCGCATCGGCAGTTTCGACGAGAACCGGGAGCATATAGGCGGGGGCGTCCGGCCGCGGATCAAAGTAGATGCGGCGGACACCTCCGCTCGGCAGTAGCGGCTCGACCCCCGGGGCGATCGCTACCTCGACCCCTTCCAGCGCGTAGCGTAACTCGGGACGGGCTACCAACCCGAGTGCCTTGACCGCACCCGGCGTCCCCGAAGCGAGGGCATGATCTAAGCTCTTGACCGTGCGTCCGAAGCCGGCTTCGGACGCCTTATAGCGGGTCTTGGCCGTCGCCAGCCGGCTGTCCGGATCGAGCAGCGTTTTGTATCCGACTCCGACGAGGGCGTTGTCTCCCTGGCCGGTGACGACGGTCATCTTGTTCCCGTTCTCACCCTGAACGTACAGTACCTCCCGCCCTTTGCCGGTGTCGGACAGTACTTTCATGTAAACGCTCATCGGCTTCGCCCGGAACCGGTATAGCAACTCGTCGGGGCCGACTGACTTGCCGCCGACGACTTCGCGCTTGACCAGGCGGCACTCGAAGTCTTCGAGTTCTGCAACGCGCTTTTTAGCGGCGTCGGAGATGATTTTCACGGAAGCAAGGTCACTGCCGACCGGACTCTGCTTAGGCTCTGCGGCATGCTGCGGGGCACTTATCACGCTGACTGCGTGGCGGGCTGGCGGGGTCGAGTCGACGACATCAGGGGAGGGCGGTCGCGGTGGCGGGTTTGACTCGGCGGCGAGTGTGGGCGGCGGCGGTGGTTGCGGCGTCGGTACAGGCGTTTGACGGGACAAATCTCTGGCGAGTGGCGACGGTAACCCGCCGCGGGCTAAATCATTGGGGGAGCGGTCGCGTGCGCAGCCGGCCGCAAGGGTGACGGTAAGAACGATCAGCCGGTGGGGGTGCATGATCCGCCTCCGTGCGAGGGGACAGGTCGTCGGACGGAACTTACCCTAACAAGGACCGTTTGGTCTACCCCGCCCCTTCGAGCGAAGGGCATGCCACGCCCGACGCGAATGCGGTATCCCCGATCAGACACGGGTGCTTGTACTGCTCGGCCGCGCCGCCGGTCTGGGCAAGCCTGGCCCGGTCCCATGCCGCCCACCAACCGGCTGGCACTAGCCGCGCTTGAATCTGGCCGAGCCGGCCGGACTCACGTTTGGCCGCGTACTCGATATTCGCCTCGCCGAGTGATGCGTCGAATGCCTGCAGGAATGCCGCGACCCCGGTTGAGTCGGGTTCCTCGATGAACAACCCGTAATGCGGTTGTTGCTCGTCCCAGACCGGGGCCACGGCGTACACGTTCGCTCGGAAGCTGGTCGCCCGGCTGGCGGCGTCGAAGGCGAGGGTGACGTGGTGTTCGCTCAACTTTTCGCCAGTCAAGTTGCTGAACCGGTTCCCCTTGCCAAGAAACTCGACCATAGGCGTGCGGCCCAAGAACCCGCGCACGCGGACCAAGTCCGAGAGGGCGTACCGGTAAAGGCCCGCGGCCGTCGTCGGAACGAGAAAATAGGTAGCTCCGTCGGTCAGTTCGTGCGCGCTCAAGACCGTCGGGTCCGCTGAATCGACCTCGGCTTCGGGGACGAACTCGAAGTAGTGCGACCGGATGTCGAGCACCCCCGCAGGGCTGTCGTCGGCGAACGGGATGGTCATCCGCCCCTCGCTCGCCAACAGGCCCAAATCGCGGACTGGGGGGCGGCCGTAGTATTCGGGCAACTGCCGCAGGTACGGCCCCATGCTGCCACCCGTCCAGGTGCCGATCAGGATCGACTCGGGTGGCCAAACATGTTTCGGGTAAAGATGCCCGCCAACTTCGGCGACGGCTCCCAGGTGCCGGGCGAGGTCCGGCATCGGCTTCAACCGGCGGGCGAGCGACCGTCGGAAGTCGGGCGTCAGGTCGAGGGCATGGTCGAGGGTGCCGTCGTGCAAGTCGCGGAGCAGGCGCTCCTTCTCGGCGTCGAGCGTGCGGCCGAGTATGACGAGCGTGCTCGGGTTGGCGGCCGTGAACAGCGAACACGGCCGGCCGATGCTCAGCCGCAGCGCCAGGTAGTACCGGCTGCGGGCGTCCTTGATCCGTCCGGTCTCGGGCGGGACGGCGTACATGCCGCGGATCATCCGCTTCTGGACCCGGGCCGCGAACCCGGACAGATTACCGCATGGCACTCCGGAGGCGGTTCGGAACTCCTCGGGGTTGCCGACCATCTGGACGATCGGCCGGAACGCGAGGTCGGCCGGGCGGTGGTCCCGGAACGCCCGTATGCCCCACAAGTTGAATCCGCGCCTGAAGTCCGTCAGGTATTGCCGGGTGACCGGGATCAGCTTCCGCGCCGCCGTCGTGCCGCTCGTGAGGGCGAACATCAGTAGTTTGTCGTCGGCCGCGATCAGGGCGTTCGACTCGCCAGCGGCCATCCGCTGGATATATGGCTCCAGACGCTCGTATGGGGCGACGGGCACCTGCCGCCGGTAGTCGCCGATACTTCGGACCGAGGAGAAGCCATGATCCCTCCCGAACCCGGTACCAGCCTGCCGGCACAGGATGCGCATGAGCAATTCGCGCTGGACGGCTTCGGGCTCCTGACAGACCCGCTCGAACCGCTGCTGCCGGCGGTAGAGCGGGTAAACGGCGGCCCGCGTCGCCCGAATCAGCAGGTAGCGGGCCAGGGACACCGCTGGTTAGCCGGCCCGCCGGAGGCGGAGCCTGTCGGAATGGGTCAGGTCTACCTGGTTCGCATCGAGCACCGATTGACTCTGGGGCAAGTGGCTGTCGAAGAAAGCGGACAGTTTGCGGACGTATTCTTCGTTAGCGACCACGAGAGCCTGGTTGTGCTTGGCCCCCGGTACGAGCCATAACGATTTGACGGCCGCCCCGGCCCTCCGGCAAAGCACCATTGCCATCTCGGCCTTGATGTACGTGTCGGCCGACCCGTGGATCATGAGTAACGGCTTCCGTAAGGCTCGCAGTGCCCGCTCGACGCTGACGAACGCTACCCCCCGTCGGCGAGCTGACTCTCGTACCGCCGCCATGCCGATGCGGCCGTAGAAGAAGTTCGGGATGCGATTGCGGATCGCCTGGGGGGTCCGCTTGATGTAGATCGATGCCCACCGTCGCAAGTACGGGATCATGGTCGTGTAGGTGCCGTAGGCTCCATCGGTCGCCACGCACCGAACCCACGGTTCAGCGGCCGCCACTGCCAGGCCCACGCTTCCCCCTTTGGACACGCCGAACACGCCCACACCGGCGGCCGGGGCGTCCTTACGCCGTTTCAGGTACGTGACGGCAGCCTGCATGTCGGCCACGTCCCGGTCGGTCACCCACTGCAGCGGCTGGTACTCGGCGTCCTTGTCGCTGTCCCCTTGGTTACGGGGTTCGTAGGTGAACACGTCGTACCCGCGGTCGAGCAGTCCCGAGCAGTACTGAATGCAGGCCCACCGGTTCGACCCGAACTCCAGGCCGAACAGGATGACGCCCTTGCGCGGAATTCGGCCGGTCAGGTAACAGCCACGCAGGGTCAGGCCGCCGGGCGTCTCGAAATGGACATCCTCGGCCCCGGCGACGGGCTTACCACGCGGGATCACGAACAGCGGCTTCTCCTCGAAGATACGCACGATGTGGTCGAGGTACTTGCTGCGGTAGTAGACATTGGCCGCGCACACGGCCACCGCCGCGAGGAGCGCCCCCGCCGCCACTCCGCCTGTCGCCCACCACGTCCACTCGCCCACGGGACGGCCCCCCGGTTAGTCGCCTACACACCCGTCGTGCGTCCAAACCATGCATAGGGCATACGCTCGTCGTCGGCCGCTGAAAACGAAAACCCCACCGCTATCTGCGAGCCTTGACGCCCCTAAGACCCGCCGAACCGGCTCGCGATCAGGGTAATGTTCTGGCCGCCGAACCCGAAGCTGTTACTCAGGACGTGCCTGAGGCCACCGACCTCGCGTGCTAGGTTCGGCACGTAGTCGAGGTCGCACGCGGGGTCCGGTGTCTCGTAATTGATCGTCGGCGGCAGTACGCCCGCTCGCATGGCCATTACACTGACGATCAGCTCGACCGCCCCGCCGGCCGCGATCAGGTGGCCCATCATGCTCTTGACGCTCGAGACCGGCACCCGGTAGGCCGATTCGCCGAGGGCCATTTTGAGGCCGAGCGTTTCGGACTCGTCGTTCGCCTGGGTGCTTGTCCCGTGCGCGTTGACGTAACCGATGTCTGCCGGCTTCAAGCCGGCATCCCTGAGGGCATCGCCCATGCACTTGCCGGCCCCACGGGCCTCGGGGTGCGGGTCCGTCATCCGGTAGGCGTCGCCGGTCGTCCCGTACCCGGTTAACTCGGCATAGATGGTCGCCTTGCGCGCCAATGCGTGGTCGAGGGCTTCGAGGACGACCATCCCCGCCCCCTCGCCGAGGACGAACCCGTCGCGCGTCAGGTCGAACGGCCGGCTGGCCTTGGCCGGGCAGTCGGCCCGGACCGACAGGGCCGTCAGCAGGTTGAACCCGGTCACCCCGAACGGGTGGATCATGCTGTGCGACCCGCCGGTCAGCATCACGTCGGTGTCGCCGTAGCGGATCATCTCGGCCGCCTCGCCGATCGCCTGGGCGCTGGCGGCACAGGCGGTAAGGCAGGTGAAGTTCGGCCCGGCCAGGTCGAACTCGCGGGCCATGTGGCCGGCCGACGTGTTCATCTCCAACTCGGCCTCCCGCCGGCCGTCGAGCAGCCCGAGGGCGGCCTGACTAAACCGGCCGCCGTCGACCGACCGGCCGTCGGCAGACCCGGCCAGTGCCGCCCCGCCGACCACGGTATGGAAGTCCTCGCTCCCCTCCCCGGCCCCCAGGTAAACGCCCAGTCGGCCGCGGTCGGAGCCGGGCCGCAACAGGTCGGCGTCGTCGAGCGCCTGTTTGGCCGCGGCCAAACCGAACTGGGTGTTCGACCCGGCATTCCGGTAACGCTCGGCGCTCGCCAGGAAGTCCGCCAGGCGGAACCCTTTCACCTCGGCGGCGAACGGCGTCGGGAACGTCCGGGCGTCGAAGTGGGTAATCCGGTCGACCCCACTCAGACCTTCGAGGGCCGCGGCGAACATCGCGGCCGGGGTGTGGCCGATGGGGGTGACGGCTCCCATCCCGGTGATGACGACTCGCCGACGGCTCATGCTGACTCCTGCCTCACCCGGCGACCCGCTTGATGACGGCCGCCGCGCATTGCCCCATGTCCGTGTACGACACCTTGAGCACGTAGTCCTTCGTCACCGGCGTCGGGCCGCTCGACAAACTCACCCGGCACCGCGGGTCGGGGTCGTCGGCGTTCAGAGTCCCAGGGACGGTCCCCGCTTTCAAGGCCAACACGCTGGCGGCCAGTTCGACCAGCCCGGCCGCCGCCCCGGTGTTGCCGACGTGCCCCTTCGGCGCGAATACCCGCATCCCCGGGCCGAAGACCGCCTCGATCGCTGCGGCCTCCCAGGCGTCGAGCCGGCCCGACCCGCCGGCCGCCGCGTTGACGTGGTCCACATCGGCCGGGTCTACCCCGCCTTCGGCCAACGCCCGGCGAATCACGGACGCCATCGTCTCGCCCGAGCAGTCGCGGTCGAACCCGGACGCGAACCCGACCAGCTCCGCGTCGATCCGTGCCCCGCGGGCCACGGCGAACTCGTAGCCTTCGAGGACGAACACGGCCGCCCCCTCGCCGAGGACGAGGCCCGAGCGGTCGCGGCCGAACGGTTGGACGGCCCGTCCCCCCAGGTCGTTTCGCCGGGTCAGGTCTTGGAACGAGCTGTGCCTGGAAAAACTGACGGGGTTAAGTCGGGAGTCGCAGGCCCCGACGAGGAACGCATCGGCGGCCCCTCGCCCGATGATCCGGTACGCCTCACCGAGGGCCAGCGTTCCTGCAATGTCTCCGGACGTGATCGAGTTGTTCGGCCCCTGGGCGTCGACGTAAATCGAGGCGTGGCACGCCGCCATGTTGGGTAGGTATTTGAGCATCCACTGCGGCGGCACATGCCGCATCCCCTCCCGCCCCCACACGTCGAGGTCGACCTGCCCCGGCGTGTCGGTCCGGGCCGTCTGACCCCCGACGACGAGGTCTTCGAGTTCGGTCGCCACCATGACGCAGCCGAACTCCACGCCGAACCGGAACGGGTCGATCTGCCCCTTGAGAGGGCCTTTCGCATCCTCCCAGGCCTGGACGGCCGTGGTGAAGCCGAACTGGACGGCCCGGCCCATCTTGTTCAGCCCCTTGCGGGCGTCGCGGTTCGACGCCGGCAGGAACTTCTTGCCGTCGTAGCCGACCACCTCGGCCCCGAGATGACACGGCAAGGCACTCGGATCGAAGGTCGAAATGCGGCGGACGCCGGGAGTGCCGTTCAGGAGGGCGGCATAGTAACTAGCCGGGTCGGTGCCGACGGGGGTGAGGACGGCGAGGCCGGTGAACACGGCACGGCGGCGGACGGGGGCGGGGGCGGGCATGGCGGCAATCCTGACCGTTGGCTCCAGTCGGGCGACGGGCGGTCGCCCACCCACACAGATACGGACGGCGGGGCGGGGCCGCAACCTATCGTGGTCCACTCGCTCCGCGAGCGGTTATACCCACTAATGGCGGCTCGTCTGCGGGATTGACTGCTCGCAGTGCGAGCGGACCACAGGGATCACGCCCCGGCCCCCGGCGGCAACTGCGCCGGCCCGGCCGCCAACTTCGCCTGCCCGAGTAGATACGACAGCTCGCCGCTGAAGACGAAGTTGTCGTCACCGAAAGCCTGGCGTGTCCGGTTCTGGTCGAGGTGAGCGAAGAAGATTTCGGCCTCGGCGATCAACTCGACCCCGGCCGTCACCGTCCCGCGGACCACCCCGCCCTCGGCCCGCAGGTCGATGATGGTAGCGGTGTATGAGAGCTGTTCGCCGGGCCGGGCGTCGCGGTGGAACTTGGCGGACGGAATCTTTGCGAGGACCACCTTCTCGCGGAATTGATTGGCCTCGCCGACCAGGATGCCGCCGGTCTGGGCCAGCCCCTCTAGGATCAGACTGCCGGGCATGACCGGGTAGCCGGGGTAGTGGTCGGCGAAGTAATCTTCGGCATGGGTCAGGTTCTTGACTGCCGTCGCAGTGCGGCCCGACTCGAACGCCGTGAATCGGTCGATCCAAATCCAACGCATGACGGGTTACGCGCCCTTCAGCTTGCTGGCTACAAACCGGACAATGAGGTCTACAGTGAAAAGGTCGCCGATCTTGTCGAGCTTGGGGTCGGCGGCGAAGGCGTCCATCCGGGCCGGGTCGGCGTAGGCGAGCTTCGCCCGCAACTCCTCGACTCCCTTGGCCGTGACTGCGCCGTTCTGGACGATGTCCGGTTCGCCCTGGAAGATGGCTTCAGGGAAGAGTTCGTTCCGGTCAATCTTGCCGAGACCGAACTCCCGCTCGAGGCGAAACACGATGTCGAGCATGTCGATCGACTCCGCCCCCAAATCCGCCTGCAACCGGGCGTTGGGAGTAACCTCGTCATCGTCCACGCTGAGTGCGTCGACGAGCAGGGTGCGGACTTTGGCGAAGATGTCGTCGTGCGTCATGGCGGGGGCCGAGGGGTGCGGGGGAGGAATAATCGCGAGGGGTCAACCGATGGCCGCCCCCAGGCTCAGGCCGCCGTCCACGGTGATGACCTGGCCGGTAATGTATTCGGCCGCCGGGCCGACGAGGAATAACACGACCCCGGCAATGTCTTCCGGCTTGCCCAGGCGGTTTAAGGGGACGGCCTTCTTAATGAGGTCGCCGGCCTTGTTCCGCACCGCCTCGCTCATGTCGGTCTCAATGAACCCCGGGGCCACCGCGTTGACGGTCACGCCCCGCTTGCCCAACTCGACGGCCAGAACTTTCGTGAAGCTGTTGACTGCGCCTTTACTGGCCGAGTAGTTGGCCTGGCCGGCATTGACGTGCGTCCCCGCGACGCTCGAAATGTTAACGATCCGGCCGCGGCGCTGCTTGAACACCATCTGGTCGGCGACCGCCTTACAGAAGTAGAACGTGCCGTCGAGGTTGGTCGAAAGCACCTCCCGCCAGGCGTCGGGTTCCATGCGGACGAACAGCCCGTCGCGGATGACCCCGGCGTTGTTGACGAGGATGTCCACTCGGCCCCACGCCGCGACGACCGCCCCCACGACCCGGCCGGCGGTAACCGGGTCCGCCACGTCGCCCTGGTAGGCGGTGGCAAACCCACCGGCCGCGGTCACTTCGGCGACGAGGGCGTCGGCAGCGATTTGGTTGCCGCGGTACACGAACGCCACCTTGGCCCCGGCTTTGGCGAGTGCCAAGACGCACGCCTTTCCGATCCCACGGCCGCCGCCGGTCACCACCGCCACCTGGTCGTTTAGCATCTCGACGCCCCGACTGTTACGAAACCGGACCGGCCAACTCGCCCGTCAACAGTGCCCACCGCGCCGCCGCCTCGGCCCGGAGCCGGTCGTCCGCCGCCGCCCCGGCCGGCCCGCGGTCGGCGAGGCAGTAGCCGCCCAGGACAAACTGGGCCGCAACGGTCTGCTGGCCGTCGTCGTCGGTCCCCTTCCCGCGGAACGTCACTGTCCCGGCGACCACGTCTTCCTTGACCCAGTCGACGGCTACATCGAGCCGTCGGCCGGGTTGGAGGAACGCCCCATATTTGACGTTCTTCGCCTCCCGTAGAGCTATCACCGTGTGACCCGGGCCGGGACTAGCCCGCATGAGCCACGCCCCGGCCTCGACCAGTGCCTGCAGCATCAGCACCCCGGGCATGACCGGGAACCGTGGGAAGTGGTCGGCGAGATACTCTTCCCCGAGCGACAGGAACTTGCACCCGCGCAGGAACTTTCCCGGCTGGTGTGCGTCGATCCGATCGATCAGATGGAACCGCATCGCGGCGCGAACCTCCGCGACCGGGGCCGAAACCCCAACCATATCGGCCTCGCGCCACTACGGCAATCCCGAATGCCAGCCCAGCACGCCGCAACTTCCCCATCTCGCCTCGTAAATGCGATGCTCGACCCAGTCGCATGGGGAAGTACCTGAATATTATCATATGAACGCCGTGACCCTCACTGCCCACAAGTCGCTACCGAAAAGGCGCGCCTATTTCGGAGTGTCCGCGGCCGCCTTGCCCGGGGCCGTCGAAGCCCCTATGATGAGCGTCTTGGCGGGGAGTACATTACAGCATCGAAGGGGACGGGTTATGGCAGGCCGACGCCGCGGGGCTGGACGACGCAAAGTCGGGCGTAAGAAGCGGCGGATGCGGGCCAAAATCCGGCACCGCAAATAACCACTTGGTGGCGGGTGCGACAGCCCGGGGACGGCCGTCCCCGGGCTGTCGCACCCCACCCGCTATCTACCGTATCGCGCCGAATGCGTTCACGTCGATGATCAGCGGCTTGTCCCAGTCGCGGTTCTTCCGAGTCTTGGACTTACGGTCCTTCTCCATCGCCGTCAGGAACTCCTCGATCATTTTCTCGGTGCCGAGGTTGTTACCAAGCAGCTTCGTTCCGATAGCGGCCGAGCTGTCGATTGTCTTAATGTAACTGTACATCTGCTTGGGAATCTTCATCCCCGAGTTCAGCGGGTTCGCCGTCGCGTTGACCGCCAACACGTCGTTAAACAAGGACTTGGCCACGGCCCCGGACTTCGCGTCCTTCGCCCCGGAGACGAACAGCATCGGGGTCTCGGTCCGCATATTGATAGCATAGTTGTTGAGCGAAATGCTCTTGAGGAACTCGTTCGACACGCTCGGGTGTCGGGCAGGACTGAGCCACACCGCGCCGCCGAAGTCCGGGCCGGCCGGCTCGCTCGTCGGGAACAACCCGCGGCGCGGGCTGACGTACTGGGCCGGGATCCCAATGTTCGGCTTCTGACGCTCGCGCAGATATTCGCTCGCGATGTAGAACAGGCCCAGGTTGACCGCGTCCCCGGCCCCGACCAGGTAAATCGTACTGGTGTTCACCTCCCCGGTGTCGTTCATCTGGTCCAGCACGTTCCGGGCGGCGGCGATGTCTTGGACGAGCATCGGGAAATAGTTCGACTTGAAGTCCTTGAACTTGATTGTGTTCTTGGCCGCCACGTTCGCCCCGCCGCCGCTGACCATCGCCCGGTTAACGGGGTTCGTCCAGAACTCGCCGGGGATCACTTCGGTGCTGCCGCCGTGCCCCCGGAAGTCGAACCGTAAGACGCTGTACCCCTGGTCGGCGGCCAGGCTCTGGGCCATGTCCTCCCATACCCCCTCGGCCGGGTTAGCACCGTAGGCGTGGAGTAGGATCACAGCCGAGGCGTTGGACTTGCTCGATTTGTAGAACTTGCCGACGAGCTTGACTCCGTCGGCCGACTTGAACGACTTATCTTCGACTTCGACGGTCTTGCCCGCGCGGGCTTTGGGGGCCGGGTCGGTCTTCGGGACCACGTCCATCTTCTTGTCGGCGGGCTTCGCGGGCGGCTCCTTAGGCACCGGCGGCTGGGCGGCGGCCAGCCCGACGAGGGCACCGGCCAACAGAACGGCGGCGAGGCGGCGCATGGGGGAGGCTCTCATGACGGGCGGAGGAGACGGGAGTGAAACGCACTTCGATTATAGGCCGTTGGCATACGGGCCGAAGGTGGGGTCAGCGCCCTTCCTTAACTAGGTTTTTGTTCCACGCCGGGACGACGACGGTCAAACCCCGGCGGCCATTCGGTACGCACTGGCAACTCAGCCGGGAGTCGGTCGTGACCGCCCGGGCCGAGTCAAGCTGGTCTTCCTCATCGGCCGTCGCCGGCTGGCACGATTCGAGGCCGCTGGTAACGTACACATGGCAGGTGGCACAGGCACAGACCCCGCCGCAGGCGTGTTCGATCTCGATCCCGGCCCCCTCGGCCAGGTCAAGTATGCTACCCGGAAGGCCGGTGCGGCCGTAGGGCAGGGCGTCGGGTCGGACGCTGAACTGTCGTGTTTCGCCCGTCTCCTCAATGACGAATGTGACCTCGAATGGTTCCCCCGGCAGCTCGGCCTCGACCTTTACAATGTACGGGTTAACGCCGCCCATGCCTCGGTCCCTTCTGTCGAACTCGGTACGAACCCATCGGCTGTAATTAAGGGGCGGGGACCGGGGCTGGGACCGGGACCACCGCACTGGCGACCGTCAGCTCATTCCGTACCTCCCGAACACCCGGCGTCAGCCGAATCATTCCCTCGGCGGTCCGGGCCTCGTCTTCGGACGCCACCGTCCCGCGCAGAACGACGACCTGGCCGTCGGTGTAAAGGTCGATCAGCCGGGAGTTCTGGAGCATTGACGACCGGTCGAGTACGCCGCGCAGGTCAGCGGCCACTTGTGGGGCGGTCGGCCGCGGGGTGGCGAAATTGAGCGTCTGCGTGTAGGCAATCGGCCGCGGCTGTGGGATGACCTGAGCGGTCGATTGGTTGGTCCGCCCAGTCTGGCCGACCGCTCCGAACTGCCCCTGTTGTTGGTTCCGGTTGGTGCCGCCGAGTTGCTGCTGGTTGCCACCGAACGCACTCGTCCCACCGAACCCGGTGGCCCCCATCGTCCCCTGGCCGGAGTTGCCGCCGAACCCGGTGGCACTACTGCCCGCGCCGCCGGTCGCAGCCGCGCTGAAGGCGTTCGACCCACCCGGGGTGCTGGACCCGCTGGAGGGGTTAAAGCTGCTGGATGAACTGCCGGTCGTCGTGGTGGTGTACAACTGCTGGCCGAAACCGCCCGGCAAGGCTCCGACGAGGGCACCGGCCCTGCCGGCGTAATAAGGGTTGGCGTAGAAGGTACCGAACGCGTTCGACGAGTTGAGCACACTACGGCCACTCCCTGCAACTCCGATCCGGGCAGCCCCCGTGATCGGCGGGGCCGGCGGGAGGAACGCGCTGGTGCCGGTGCCGCCGAAGGACGAAGTTCCCCCGGCCGACGACCCGCCCGCGGTTGTCCCGCCCGAAGTCGTCCCTCCGGTGCCTGTTGTGGCGGACCCGACCGTCTGGGCCTGGACCGCGACCGGCATAACCACATGCGTAAGGCCGAGCGTGGCTATCAGGAGTCGGGTGCGTAGTGCGGTCATGGCGGACCTCGCGGGGCCGGGGGGATGGATTGGTAATAGTGTATCGGCCGGAGACCGGGGGAGGGTTGACGATCGTGTCAAATAGTCCGGCGGACTACCTCATCCTACACCGCCTTCGGAATCTCACCCGGCCCGTTGTCGGCCGGCTTCGCGGCGTCCTTCGCCGGTTTCGGTTCCGGCTTCTCCACGGCGGGGGCTGTCACCTGCACCTTGGGGGCGGCAGCCTTCTCGCGCTCGGCCTTCAGCGTCGGCTCGATGACCGTCACGACCAGGGTCAGGAACGCCCCGATCGCGGTCAAGGCGACGAGGGCCAAGACGCCCTTGCCCTTCTTGCCGTATAAGTCGAACAGGCCAAGGACGATTTGGGCTGCTAACCCCAGCCCAACCACCCCGCCGGTGCCGACGATCATGGTGGCGAACGTCGGCCCGACGGTGTCCAGACGAGCCAGCCACCAGCACGAGATGTCGGCCAACTGGGCCAACAGGACGACCGGCCCGAGCGATGCCCGCAGGACGGCCGGGTAGCTGCTGAATGCGAAGACGATGCCGGTTAGGCTGAACAGCATCGAGAAACTGAGCAGGTGCGTGTGGGTTGACGACGCCAGCCCCTCGACCGACACCTGGCGGGTCGACCGGACCCACTTCTGGTCGATCACTTCCATCGGTGGCGGCGTCACCAGCGGCTCGATCTTCGCGTATTCGTCGAGGTCCGGCTTCTGTTCGCCCGCGTGGCACTTGGCGCACCGGTCGGTAAAGATCGACTCGACTTTGACAAGCCGGGTGGCCTTGTCGAAATACTCTTCGGGCGGCTCGACCGCTCCCTCAGGCAGGGGGAATGTGTTCGCGGCGTAGGCCGCCTTCTTGGGCGCGGGGTCGAGCTGTATCCAGGCGATGAGGGCTGCCTTCTCGGCCGCGCGGTCGCCATCCACGTTGGCCTTGCCGTGTGCCTTGCACTCCTTGTCGTAGCCGCTCGACTTGGCGAAGAACGCCGGCGACATGTTGTTCTTGTCGAACGCCCCGTCCGCCGGCCCGGCCAGGATCGTTTCGAGTTTGCTCTGCGGCCGGTTGCCGTCGAACTCCTTAAGGCCCGAGAACTTCTCGATCACGTCGCCGACGGTCGGCATCGGGTCGCCGTTGCGGGTCGAGTGCTGCATATGGAGTTGGACGAGGGCCGAGAAGTACCCGACCCCGACCGAGATCAGGAACAGGCTGACGACCAGCTTGGCCGGCAGCGGCAGGTCGCGCAGGACGAACCGGCGGCGCGGGACGACTTCCGTCATGGGCGGTCACTCCGACGGGGGAACGTCGTAACGCGGGCGGACGCCGGGCGGGCCGGCGGGGGGCAGGCTGACCCTCTATTAAACGGCCGGGGGGGTGGCCGGATCAACCCCCGCCGGCGGAATTGCGGCCGAGAGCGCCACGTCCGCCGCCGCCAGCACCGCCTCGCGGACCTCGGGCAGCGGCCCCGGTTGGGCCGCGCCGCTGGCGAGTTTGTGGCCCCCGCCGCCGAACTGCTCGGCCAGCCGGGACACGTCGACCCGACTCCGGGCGCGGAAGCTGATCTTCGTCCCGCCGCCCGGCTGCTCGATGAAAATCAGGGCCACTTCCACGCCGTCGATGCTGCGCGGGTAATTGATCAAGTCTTCGGTGTCGCCCGGGACGCCCCCGCACTCGGTGTAGTCGCTCAAATAGACTTCAGTGAACGCGATCCGGCCGCCGGACCGCAGTTGCATCCGCTGCAGCGCCGCCCCGACCAGCTTGAGCCGGCCGAGCGGGGCACACTCGAACAGTTGCTCGTACAGGGGCGTCGGGTCGGCTCCGCGACGGACCAACTCCTCCGCTAGACCGAACGTCGCGGCGGTCGTGTTCGGGTGGCGGAACCAGCCGGTGTCGAGTGCCAGGGCCATGAACAGGTTGTGGGCCATCGCCGGGCTGACCGGGACGCCCAGGGCGGTGATGATCTCGTAAGCCAGCCGGCCCGTCGCCTCGGCCGTCACATCGACGTAGCTCGTGCCGCCCAAATCGTCCTGGGTCCGGTGGTGGTCGACGACGGCCTTCGGCACGTCCAGCGACCGCAGGAACGGCCCGAAGTCGCCGAGCTGGTTCCACGTCCCGGTGTCCATCACCAGGACCGCATCCACGCCCCGGAACCCCACCCCCGGCGGGGTGAATTGCTCGATCCGGGTCCGGCCGGGGTCGAGGAAATGGTAGCGCGGCGGCAGCGGGCTCGCGATAACCACCCGCGGCCGCTTGCCGAGCGTTTCGAGGGCTTCGGCCAGGGCGAGTTGCGACCCCAGGCCGTCGGCGTCGGGCCGGACGTGGGTCATCAGCAGGACGCTGTCGTGGCGGCGGAGGAAGTCGGTCAAGGGTGCCCAGTCAACGGCCATCGTCGCCCCCGGCGGGACAAGGGAAAGGGGGCATTGTACGGAGCGGCCCGGGCGGAACCCTCCGGTCGGGGCCGCGGCCGTCGGGGAGGGGCGCGCCCGGACGGTTCCTTCCCACGCATATAAGTTAATGGCCGCCGGCGTCCGCCTGGCCATTGTCGCCGACGCAGGAGATGCCGTGATTCGGCCGACCGTGCTGATATTACTCCTCGGCGTCGCCGGCTGTGGGCCCAAGACCGAAACGCCCGCCACCGCCGCCCCGCCCCGTCCCGCGGTGGTCGTGACGACGGCGCCGGTCACGTCTCGCAGCGTCCAGCGATCGATTGCCGTCGTCGGCACTCTTGCCGGGTTTGAAGAGGTGCCGATCGCCGCCAAGGTCGACGGCCGGGTGCTGGCCGTTCGGGCCGATGTCGGCGACCGGGTCATGCCGGGCGCGGTGCTGCTGGAACTCGACCCGACGGACCTGAAGCTCGAAGCGGCGACCGCCCAGCGCGACCTCGAAACCGAACTCGCCCGCCTCGGGCTGACTGCCCTTCCCACCGGCGAGTTCAAGGTGGACGCGGTGCCCAGCGTGCGGCGGGCGGCGGCCGGCCTGGCGTCGGCGACCGCCGAGTTCGGCCGGGTGAGCAAGCTCGCCGGGTCGATCACGGCCCGGGAGTTCGACCTCGCCGACCTCGAACTCAAAACAGCCGACGCGACGCACAAGGACGGCGTCACCCAGGCCCGAGCGACGCTGGCGGCCGCCCGGTCGAAGCAGGCGGCCGTCGAGGCCGCCGAACAGAAGGTGCGGGACGCGACCGTGCTGGCCCCGGTGCCGACCGGGTGGCCGGCGTGGGCGGCGCTCGTCGGGCCGGGAGCCACCACGCCGCTGCGGTATGCCGTCGCAGGCCGGATGGTGTCCGAAGGGGAAATGAGCCGGGGTAACCCCGTCACGGTTGCGTTCAAGCTGGTCCTCGATTACGCGCTGAAGCTGCGTGCGGCCGTGCCGGAGCAGTACGGGGCGGAGGTGCGGGTCGGCCAGCCGGTCGAGATCACCGTCGACAGGAGTACGGGCCAGTCGCCGAAGTTCGTCGGGGTGGTCGCCCGCATCAACCCGACGGTTGATCCCGCGACCCGGACGTTTCAGGCCGAGGTCAGCATCCCGAACCTCGACGGCCGGTTGAAGGCCGGCGGGTTCGCCCGCGGCGGCATCCTGACCCGCACGGAAGCCGGCGTACTGACGGTCCCCCCGGCCGCCCTGGTCACGTTCGCCGGCGTGACCAAGGTGTTCGTCATCGATGCCGGCACGGCGCGGGCAGTCGAGGTCAAAGTTGGCGGCCGCACCAATGATTACCTGGAAGTGTCGGCCCCGACCTTGGCGGCCGGCCAGGCGGTGGCGACGACGGGCTTCTCGCAACTGGTCGATGGGTCGGCAGTCGTGGTGCGGTAGGGAGAGCGGGTGCAATTCGTTGGTCGAACTGACACTGTCGCATTGCGGCAAGTTTCGCCCAAATGGTCGTGACCTACTTGCGTTGCACGGCTGGGAATGCCAACCACTCGGCTAACGACCACACATGATCGGTCAACCCGGCGGCCATCGCCGGGGTTCTCGGTCGCCACCGGCCGTCGGCAGCCCGCTC
>JAABUN010002937.1_pt1 | contig 28127 bp, 25 predicted proteins | sample 5559311 | NCBI WGS metagenome assembly JAABUN01 (sample SAMN10711877, study PRJNA513370) | rock metagenome | isolation source: Antarctica rocks | place: Antarctica: Victoria Land, Siegfried Peak sud
GGAGCGGCACGGATGCCGCTCCCATGCAAGTCTGCACCGCACCACGAAGGACCCGCCGCAGTTTTTGCTACGCCGCGCCCGTCGCCGCATCGTTCGCCCTCCGGGACTTCGCCGCCTAGGGTTTATGCGTTTTCACGAAATGCACCTAACCCCCCACCTGCCCAGAGGGCGCCCGCCTTCCCCATAGGGAAGGGGGAGCAAGAGGGACAGACGCCTCAGTTTTCCCCATACGCCTCGATGTTGCGGCGCGTCACCCCCTTCCCTATGGGGAAGGCGGGTGCGGGTGCCCTCTGGGCGGCATGGGCAGGTGGGGGGTTAGGTGCATTTCCCCCGCGACGACCGCCGACAGGAAAACGCATACGCCCTGTTTGCCGCCGACCGGGCCGCGAAGAAGGCGGCGGCACCTGCTATACTGCCGCGCATGGAAACCGAGGAGCGAGCATACTGGGTGGCGTGGGCGCGGGTACCGGGGGTGGGGCCGGTGCGGATGCAGCGGCTGCTGCACGCCTTCGGCACGCTGACGGAGGCGTGGGGCGCGTCGCTCCCGGCACTGCACGCGGCGGGGCTGAGCGAGCGCGTCGCGGCGAGTGCCGCCGCTACCTTCGCCAAGTACGATCCCCGCGCCGCGTGGGAGCGGCTCGTGCAGGACGGTATCGCCGTCCACACGCAGGCGGACGCCGAGTACCCGCGCCTGCTGCGCGAGATTCCCCACGCCCCCGCCCTGCTGTTCGTGCGCGGCACCCTCACGGCGGCGGACGATTGCGCCGTCGCGGTGGTCGGCACGCGGCGGGCCACGGCCTACGGGCGCGAGGTGGCGCGGCAATTGGCGGCGGGGTTGGCGGAGGCGGGCGTCACCGTGGTCAGTGGCCTCGCCCGTGGCGGGCGTCACCGTGGTCAGTGGCCTCGCCCGTGGCATTGACGGCATGGCCCACACGGCGGCCCTCGATGCGGGCGGGCGCACACTCGCGGTGCTGGCGCATGGGCTGGACACCGTCTACCCCCGCGAACACGCCGCCCTCGTGGGCCGCATCGCGGACGGGGGCGGGGCGGTGGTGAGCGAGTACGCCCCCGGTGTGCGCCCCGACGCGCCGAACTTCCCCGCCCGCAACCGCATCATCAGCGGCCTCGCCCTCGGCACGGTGATCGTGGAGGCCGACCGCCGGAGCGGTGCGATGATTACCGCAGACTTCGCGGCGGATCAGGGGCGCGAGGTTCTCGCCGTGCCGGGGAGCATCCTCAACCCCGTGAGCGCGGGCTGCCACGCGCTCCTGCGCGACGGGGCGCACCTCGTCACGGGGGTGGCGGATATCCTCGTGGCCCTGCGACTTGGCGGCGAGATGGGGCGGGAGCAGGCCGCAACCGCGACGCACGCGGCGGTGCAGGCGGAGTTGACCGGAGTGGCGTCGGCGGCACCCGAACGCGAACGCGAACTGCCCGACGTGCCGGGGGCCGGGGCGGTGATGCACGTCCTCTCCGCCGAGCCGCAGCACATTGACGACCTCTGCCGCGAGAGCGGGCTGACGATCAGCGACCTGAACGTGCTGCTCGTGCTGCTGCAACTCGCGGGGGCGGTGCGCTCCGCCGGACCGCAGATGTATGTCCGGGCGTCGAGGTGAGGTCTCGTCTCGTGCGGTGCTGACGCCCGCCTCAAACCCTCGGCTCCTTCCGAACGGCTTGCACGGCACCCGCTCATCGCCCCGCCATGTGCTCCCCACACGCCGTCACTTGCCCACGGCGTGCGATGGTGTATCATCACAAACATGCAAGGTTGTACGGTCATACATGTAACACAGGCTGCGCGGGGAGCATAGACGCGCACGAAGCACGAAGCACGAAGCACGAAGGGGGACAACGGATGGAGTTGTACGGGGTGATCCTCGCGGGCGGCGGCGGCACGCGGCTCTGGCCACTCTCGCGCCAGCACCGGCCCAAGCCGCTCATCAACCTTCTGGGCGAGGCGAGCATGTTGCAGGACACAGTACACCGCCTGATGCCGCTGATCCCGCCGGAGCGGTTGTTCATCGGTGTGAATAGCGTCCATGCCCCGGAGGTGGCGCGGCAAGTGCCGCAGATCACCGACGGGCGGATCGTCGTCGAGCCGGTGGCACGGGACACCGGCCCCGCGTTGGGCCTCGCCGCCGTGCATCTCGCGCACCACGACCCAAACGCGACGATGGCGAGTTTCCACGCCGACCACGTCGTCACGCGCCCGGAAATCCTGCGGGAGGCGGTCGCGCTGGCTGCGGAGGCGGCGCAGGAGGGCGGGGCCATCGTCACCATCGGCATCACGCCGCAGTACGCCGCCACGGGCTACGGCTACATCGAGATGGGGCCGATCACGAGCCATTCAGAGGACCTCGTGGTGCGAGAGGCGCACCGCTTCGTGGAGAAGCCCGACCGCGAGACCGCCGAGGAGTACGTCGCCAGCGGGCATTACGTCTGGAACGCGGGGCTGTTCATCGCCCGCGTGGACACGGTGCTTGCCGCGTTTGCGAAGCACTTGCCGGAGGTTCACGCGGGGCTGATGCGCATCAAGGACGCCATCGGCACCGAGGAGTACGAGGAGACGCTGACCGCCGTGTTCCCGGCCCTGCCGAAGGTCAGTTTCGACGTGGGCGTGATGGAGAAGCACCACCCCATCGCCACCGTGCCGTGCAACCCCGGCTGGAACGACGTGGGCGACTGGGACACCCTCGCGGGGCTGATGCCGTGCGACGACACCGACAATGTGACGGTGAACGCGCCGCACATCTCGATAGACACGCGGCGCACGCTCATCCACGGTCACGGGCGGCTCATCACCACCGTCGGTGTGAGCGACCTCGTGATCGTGGACACCGAAGACGCGCTGCTCATCCTCGACCGCTCGCGGGCGCAGGATGTGAAGAAACTCGTCGAGAAGGTCAAAGAGGCCCACGGCACGGCCCTGACGTAGCGGTCGGCGGTCGGCGGTGAAATGCGGGAGCGTGCTATCCTGCCCGTGCGAAAGTAGAGCCGGGTGCAAGAACGAGGGGAGGGGCGCGATGCTGCGACGGTGGCGGTGGGGCGCGGTGGGGCTGTGTCTGCTCGTGGGGACGATGGGGCAAAGCGGGGGGTCAGGGAGTGCGGCGGCAATGTTCGCGTCGCCCGCGTTCGACGCGCAATGGCGAGCCAACGAGAGCCTGACGCCGAACTTCTGGGGGCCACTCGCCAATGCCCGCGACGGCGCGACCGAGCCGTACCGCGAAGCAACGGGCGGGATGCGCCTCGTGCAGTACTTCGACAAAGGGCGCATGGAACTCGGTGCGGGCGGCACCGTGACGAGCGGCCTTCTGGCGACCGAGATGATCCGGGGGCAGATACAGACGGGCGATGGCACCTTCGACCCGCGTGCCGCACCCGCCATTGCGATGGCGGGCGACGGCGACAACGCCGCCCCCACGTATGGGCAACTCGGCGCGTCGGCCCTCGTCAATGCGACCCCGGCGCGGATGGGCGGCTTCGTCACCGTGGGCGTGCAGCCGAACGGCACCTTCGAAGACGGCGGCGGTTTCGCGGGCATCTCGATGACCCCACCCGTCACGGCCTACGATATGCCGACGCGGCACAATGTCCTCGGCGTGTTCGCGGATTTCCGCGCCCGCGTGGGCCTCGCGGTGGTCGGCTATGCGATTGCGGAGCCGTTCCGGGCGAATGTGCGGGTCGGGGGGACGAGCCGCACGGTGTTCGTGCAGGCGTTCGAGCGGCGCGTGCTCACCTACACCGCGACGAACCCGGACGCCTTCAAGGTGGAGTTCGGCAACATCGGGCAGCACTACGCGCAGTGGCGGTACCCCGGCGGTGGCCTGCCGCTCGGTGCAGTGTCGCCGGGGATGCAGGTCTTCCGCGCCACGCAAACGGCGATGGCGGCCCGCGCCACTCCCCCCGCACCACAGACGACCGCCGCTCCCGCCGCCGCCCCGAACGCCACCATCGTGGGCAACCTGTTGCCTGCGGGCTTCGCTGTGGAGTCCATCAAGGCGGTGGACTTGGGCGCGAACGGCGAGACGCAGGCGATCTTCACGGCAACGGGGAGCGACGGCGGCCCCGGTCGTATCGAAACGGCGGGGCTGCTCGTGCGACGCGGCGGCGCGTGGGTGCTCGACTTCGCCACACCGACCGACAACAGCGGGGCCGCGAGCGTGGAAGCCTTCCCGAAGAACGGCAACCGCCCCGGCTTCGCGCTGTTCGCCTTCCACTACTGCGGCGCGAACTGCAATGGCGGCTTCCACACGGTGGTGCGCTACGACGGCGGCGGCATGACCACCGTGGTGCTCAACGGCGCGGACGACCGGGGCAACCCGACCGCCGACGCCGCCACCGGCAAGGTGACGCTGAACGCCCCGCTCTACCGCGCCAACGACCCCCGTTGCTGCCCCGCCTACGCCTACACGCAGACGTGGACGTGGCGCGGCACGGAACTGCTGCGGGACGGGCTGACGCTGCGGGCCTCGGACAGCGAGGTCGGGCAGCCGCTCCCGGAGTGGCTGCGCAGCGGCGGCGTGCCGCTGTTCAACTTCCTCGGCCCGCTGCAAGCCCTCAACCCGGAGACGAACCGCGTCGCGGCCCTGTTCCGTGGCCCGGTGCCGATCCGCGACGCGGCGGGGCGGACGTGCAGCGTCGGTGCCGCCGCCCTCGCCGCCGAACTGCCGAACCTGCTCCTGCCGGGGAATATCTACCTCTGGCCGATAGGCAACGGCAGCTCCTTCCGGGCGTCGCTCACGCTGCAAACCCGCGACGACAGCGGCACGCCGGTGATGACCACCGTGGGTTCCTGTGTCCTCGGCGGCACGGGCGTCGGCGGCTATGTGCTCACCATCGAGGGGCAGCAGAACGGCTTCCTCGTCACGGCGTTGCAGGCGGTGGACGAGGTGTACAAGACCATCCCCGACACCGCTGTGATCGTGCCTGCGGTGGTCTGAAAGAGAACTTTACCCCTTAAACTGCATACACGGCGTATTCATTGTCTCGAAACGCGCCCCCTGCCGCCCAGAGGGTACCCGCCTCCCGTCACTCCGGCGCGGGGGGAACATTTCGGCTCCGGCACACGCTCACGACAATCAATACGCCCTGACTGGACATAAGAACAGCACCCTTCCCGCGCATTTGTGCTACTCTCCGGGTGTGGACGCGCCGCAACGGGATACGGCGCGGGGGTATGGTGGAGGGAAAAACAGATGAAGCGACGAACCGTCGTGCGGCTGCTCGGTGCCGCTGTTGTCACCGGGGGAGCCGCCGCGTGCGGCATCGGGGCAGCACCGGCTTTGCTGGCACCGCCGCGTGCGGTCACGAGTGCCGAGGGGCAGCGGGTAGCCCTGTCCGCTGCGCAGGCGACGCCCGCGCCCGTCGTTGCCGTTGCTGTTGCCGTGGAGCCGACCGCGACGCCTGCACCGACCGCGATACCGACGCCGACGCCCGCCCCGCTCCCTACCATCGCCGTGGTGCCGACGGCGACGGCGACGCCCGCGCCGACCGCGACGGCGGTTCCCCAGAAGGGCGGGCCGCTCGGCCCCAACCGCCTCGTGACGTGGTATGGACACCCGGAAGACAACCGCATGGGCATCCTCGGCGAGTTTTCCGACCCCCGCGCCATGATCGGCGGGCTGAAGGCGCAGACGATGGCCTACACCGACGCCGACCCCGCGCACCCCGCCATCCCCACCCTCGAACTGATCGCCTCGGTGGCCTCGCACCTGCCGAACGCCGACGGGCTGTACCTGAACGTCACACGGGCGAAGACCATCGAACAGTACGTGCAGATGGCGCACGACAACGACTGCCTGCTGCTCCTCGATATCCAGTTCGGCTACGACACGGTGGAGAACGAGATTAACCGCCTGCTGCCGTACCTGAAATTGCCGCATGTCCACCTCGCCATAGACCCGGAGTTCAAGGTGAAGCGCGGGCAGGTACCGGGAAAAGTCTACGGCAGCGTCACCGCCGCCGAGGTAACGTACGCCGCGAACGTGCTGGCGAACCTCGTCAAGCAGCACCGCACACCCGACAAAGTCCTCGTGCTGCACCAGTTCCGGGGCGATGTCTTCCCCGACAAGCCGAAGATCAAGCCCGTGTCGGGGGTGCAGATGGTGGTGATGATGGACGGCTTCGGCGGCACCGAGGCGAAAGTGGGCAACTACGGCGCGTTCGTGCGCGACGAGCCGATCCAGTTCGGCGGCATCAAGCTGTTCTACAAGCAGGACAAGCCCGTGATGGCCCCGAAGGAGATCATCGCCCTGTCGCCGTCGCCGCTGGTGGTCAGTTATCAGTAGCCGGGGTAGCCGGTAGCCGTCAGCAGAATGCGGAGTCGTGTTGATATCCCGCTACCGGCTACCGGCTACCGGCTACCGACTACCCCGGCTACCAAGCTACGACCGAAGGGAGCCTCCCATGCCCGACCTGTCCGACCTGTTCGCCCATGTGGAGAGGCATCAGACGGAGTTCTATGACCGCCTCGTGGACTACCTGCGCCGACCGAGCATTAGTGCGCACGGCACGGGCATCGCGGAAACCGCCGCGTACATCGCCGCGTTCCTCACCGAGATCGGCGTCCCGGCCCGCGTCGTCCCCACCGACGGATGGCCGATGGTGCTGGCGGAGCGGCGCGACGCCCCCGGCAAACCGACGGTGCTGCTCTACGGACACTACGACGTGCAGCCGCCCGACCCGCTCGATGCGTGGCACTCGCCCCCCTTCGAGCCGACGCTGCGCGAGGGCGTGCTCTACGCCCGTGGCGTGGGCGACAACAAGGGGCAGCACCTCGCCAACATTCTCGCACTCCAGACGCTGCTCGCGGTGCGCGGGGCGTTGCCGTGCAATGTGGTGGTGCTGCTGGAGGGCGAGGAGGAGATCGGCAGCCCGCAGATGCCCGCCTTCGTGCGGGCGCACCGCGACGAACTCCGGGCCAACCTCGTGATTACCAGCGACGGGCCGGTGGACGTGAGCGGGCGGAGCAAGCTGCGCTTCGGGGTGCGCGGCGTGCTGAATTTCGAGCTGCGGGCGCGGGGGGCCAACACCGACCTGCACAGCGGCAACTGGGGCGGCGTCGCCCCGCAACCGCTCTGGACGCTCGTGCATCTGCTCGGCACGATGCGCAATGCAGCGGGCGAGATCACGATTGACGGCCTGCACGACCACGTTGACCCGCAGACCGACACCGACCGCGCCACCCTCGCCGCCCTGCCCGTGGACGTGGACGCGGCCCTGCGAGGCATCGGTGCTACGCACATGGACGCCCCCGACGGGCGCGGCTTCTTCGAGCGGCTGGCGAGTTACCCGACGCTGACGATCAATGGCTTGCACGGCGGCTACGGTGGCCCCGGCTCAAAGACCGTGCTGCCGCACGAGGCGACCGCGAAATGCGACATTCGCCTCGTGGCGAGCCAGACGGCGGACGACGTGTTTGCGAAGGTGAAGGCGCACGTCGCCCGACACGCCCCGGAGGTGGAGGTGATCTTCCACGGGTCAATGGACCCGTCGAAGACGCCGCTCGACTCGCCCTACGCCGCCCCGCTCGTCGCGGGGATCACCGCCGCGCAGGGCGAACCGCCGCTGATCGCCCCCGCAATGGGCGGTAGCCTGCCGGACTACGTGTTCACCCGCGACCTCGGCATTCCCGCCTTCGGTGTCCCCTACGCGAACGCCGACGAGCGCAACCACGCCCCGAACGAGAACATGGAACTCTGGCGGTTCTACCGGGGCATCAAGACCGGGGCGGCGATGCTCGTCGCCCTCGGCGGCATGAACTCCTGAGAGCCTACGGGGGAAATGCGCATTCGCGGTGACGCCCAGATGCACCCACCCAGGACCCCCTCACGTCACTCCGGCGCGGGAAGGGGCCGGAGGTGGGTTCCTTTTGTCGTCTAATCATTCACTACCCGAAACACTATGACACGTAAATGGGTTTTGCGTTGCCGCATGTAAAAACGTATATTGTCTCGCAACAAATGGCACACCGGGGAAGCAATCAACGAGGGGGAACCACATGGGCGGCACCGCACGACGAACGGGGCAGCGGGCGCGGGGCGTGGCCCTGCTCGTGGGGGCGGTACTGCTCGCGCTCGTGGCGGTGGCCTTCCCGGCCCCCGTGCGGGCGGCAGCCTGTGTGGTGACGAGTACGGCGGACAACGGGAGTGCGGGAACCCTGCGTACCGCCGTGAATAACGCGAGCTGCGACACGATCACCTTCGCGGCGAGCACGAACGGCACGATCACGCTCACGGGGGGGAGGCTCCTCGTAACACGGGCGGTGACGATCACGGGCAATGGCGCGGCGAACACGATTATCGCTCAGACGACGAACGCCGACGTGTTTACCGTAAGCGCACCCGGAGCGGCCCCCGTGGCCTTCGTGGCCCTCACCCTTCGCGGCGGGTTCACCGGTATCCAGAGCAGCACCACCGGGAACAATGGCAACGCTGCCGTCACGGTGACGGACGTAGCAGTCACCGGCAACAGCACCGGCATCTACGCGAATGTCGGCTCAGTCAGGATCGTGGGCAGCACCGTGAGCGGCAACACGGACTATGGTATCTACAGCGCGGGCGTCCCGTTCGCCGTGACGAACAGCACCGTGAGCGGCAACAACATCGGCGTCTACGGTGACTTCGGCACGACCACCACCGTGACGGGCAGCATCGTGGCGGGCAGCACGGGGAGCAACGGCAACTGCTTCTTGATCGGCGACACCTTCACCGACGGGGGCCACAACCTCGAGTACGGCACGAGCGGGTCGAGCGGCACCTGTGACTTCGCGGCGAGTGCGCAAACGGGCGACCCGAAGCTCGCGCCGCTCGGTGCCTACGGCGGCCCGACGCAGACGCAACCACCGCAAGCGGGGAGTGCCGCGATAGACAAGGGCGGCGCGACGTGTCCCGCCACCGATCAGCGCGGTATCACGCGACCACGCGGGGCGAAGTGCGACATCGGGGCGGTGGAGGCGAACACCGCGAGCGTGGTGAACAACGTGGGCGACGGGGCGGCGGACGCCACGCGCTGCTACGACCCGGCGATGCTCACCTGCCGCCTGCGCGACGCCATCGCCGCCACCGACGACGAAGGCACGATCACCTTCAGTGCGGCGGTCTTCCCCCCGATGGGCGCGGCGCAGACGATCACGCTCGCGGCGGGGCAACTCACCGTGCAGCAGAGCGTGACGATCACGGGGCCGGGGGCAGGCGTCCTCACCGTCAATGGCAACAACGCCAGCCGCGTCTTCAACATCACCGCCTGTAGCTGCGCCACGGTCGAGATCAGCGGCCTGACGATCACGGGCGGCAACGCCAGAAACGGCGGCGGCGGTATCCTCTCGCAGAGTGTACTCACCCTCAAGAAGGTCGTCGTGCGGGACAACAAATCCCCCAACGGCAACGGCGGTGGCATTCGCAACATCGGCACCCTCATCGTGGAGGACAGCACGATTAGCGGCAACAGCGCGGACGATGGCGGCGGCATCCGCAACGCCGGTAACGCCCTGATTACACGCACCACGATCAGTGGCAATCAGGCCACCGGGGGCATAGGCAGTGCGGGCGGCGGCATCAGCAACTCCGCGTTCGTGTTGCTGGCAAACGTTACGATCAGCGGCAACAGCGCGGTCGCCAACGGCGGCGGCATCCGCAACTCCGCCTTCGTGTCGCTGGCAAATGTTACGATCAGCGGCAACACGGCGGCGGCGGGCGCGGGCATCCGCAACCAAGGCGCGATCAACGCACGCAACAGCATCATCGCGGGCAACACGAGCGAAGACCTGAACAACACCGGAAGTGGTACCCTCGATCCAACGAGTCTGAACAACCTCATCGCCACGACAATAGCCCCGATCAACCCGCTCCTCGCCCCGCTCGGCTCCTACGGTGGCCCGACGCAGACGCGCCCGCCGCTCCCCGGCTCCCCCGCCCTCGACGCGGGCGACAACACGGCCTGCGCTGGTATTGCCCCTGCCGCCAAAGGGGGGGCGGACAACCTCGACCAACGCGGCTTCCCGCGCCCCGTAAACACGACCTGCGACATCGGTGCCGTGGAGATTCGTGGCTTCACCCTCAACGTCACTGCGGTCAGCACGCCGCAAACCGCGACCGCAGGCGCGGCCTTCGCCGACCGCCTCGAAGTGACGCTGATCGAGACGGGCGGTTCGCCCCTCCCCGGCGCGACCGTCACCTTCACCGCCGTTCCCGCGCTAAATGGCGCGAGTGCCGCGCTGACGACCAGCCCCGCGACCACGGACATGAACGGTAAGGCGAGTGTCGCCGCCACCGCGAATTTCGTGGCGGGCATGTACCCCGTGGCGGCGAACGCGGGCGGCACCACGGGCGCGACCTTCTCCCTGACGAACACCGCCCCGACGATCACCGTCACCCCCGCGACCTTGCTCACGGGCGTGGTCGGCAGCGTCTATCCGGCGCAGATGTTCGGCGCGTCGGGCGGCACCGTCCCCCACACCTTCGCCGTGGTACCCACGATGAATCAGCAACTGCCCCCCGGCCTGATGCTCGTTGGCACTACCCTGAGCGGCACGCCCACGACAGCGGGCATGTTCACCTTCACCCTCCGCGCCACCGACGCGAACGCCTTCACGGGCGACAGGACCTACACCGTGACGATCAACGCGGCGGTCGCGGTCGCCCCGGCGACCCTGCCGAATGGAACGGTGGGCGTCGCCTACAGCCGCACTGTGAGTGTCACGGGCGGCACCGGCACGGGTTATACCTTCGCCGCCACCGGCACATTGCCCCCCGGCCTGACCCTCGCGGCGAACGGGACGCTCTCCGGCACCCCCACGACGGCGGGCATGTTCACCTTCACGGCAACGGCGACCGACAACGGCACGAACAGCGGCAGCCGCCCCTACACCGTGACGATCCTCTCCGTTGTCGCCGTGGCCCCGGCCTCGCTGCCGAACGGCACGGTAGGTGTGGCCTACACCCAGATGCTCACGGCGACGGGGGGTACGGGAACGGGGTACAGCTTTGCGGCAACGGGAATGTTGCCCCCCGGCCTGATGCTGGCGACGAATGGCACGCTCTCCGGCACGCCGACGACGGTGGGCATGTTCGCCTTTACCGTCGCGGCGACCGACAGCGGCACCAACACGGGGAGCAGGCCGTACACGATGATCGTCGGCACCGCCACGGTGACGGGGGTGACGATCACGCGGGCGAGCGGCGGCACCGTGACGGGCGGGATGGCGAACATGCCTGCGGGCGGCACGATGCAACTCGCCCTCACCGCGACCTTCACCGACGGCGCGATGCAACCGATCACGAGCGGCGTGACGTACACGAGCGGCGACACGAGCAAAGCGACGGTGGACGCGACCGGGCGGGTGACGGGCCTGTCCCCCGGTATGGTGACGATCACGGCGACCTACATGGGGCGGACGACGACCTTCACCCTGACGATCACGGCACCGGGGTCGGGGGGGCTGATGCCGAACCCGGCCCCGGTGGTACGGCCCGACGCGGCGACGGCCCCGGCGCAGGCGACGCCGCAAGCCGCCCCGCCGACGCGAGCGGCAGCGACGGCGGCGGGGGGCATCGGGCCGCAAGGCAACGGCACCGCGACGCCCCCGCCGCGCCCCGCACCCCCGATGCGGTAGCGCGGGGCGGGTTCCGCGTTGAGCGTTCCCCCCCTTTGGGGTCTGGAACGCTCAACGCAAACCTTCTCATTTGGAACTGAGTTGATCCACCCCGTACCAGAACGCTTCCGCGAATGTGGGGAACTGGAACATCGTGTCGCGCAGCGTGGCGAGGGGAATCTCGGCGCGGAGGGCGATGCTCGCCATCTGGAGCCACTCCCCCGCGAGCGGGGCGACCGCCCACGCCCCCACGAGGACGCCGCGCTCTTTGTCCGCCACGAGACCGAGGGTGCCGCGCACGTCGCGCCCGTAGGTCGCCGGACGGGCGAGCGTTTCCGCCATGTCCACCTCGGCGGTGACAACGGCAATTCCCTTTTCCTCCGCCTGCTGCGCGGTGAGGCCCACGGCGGCGATTTCGGGGTCGCAGTAGACCACGCGGGGGATAACGCGGTAGTCGGCGCGGGCGGGCGTGCCGAGGATGTTCGCCGCCGCCACGCGCCCCTGATACTGCGCGACATGCGTGAACGGGGCGATATTCGTCACGTCGCCCACGGCGTACACGCCCTCGACCACGCGGCAGTGATCGTCCACCTTCAGCCCTGCCTTCGCGTCCGGCTCGATGCCGAGCGATTCCAGCCCGATCCCCCGCACCCGTGGCGTGCGCCCCGTGGCGATGATGAGGGCGTCGGCGGAAAGTTCGGTGCCATCATCGAGCGTGACAATCGTGGTGTCGCCGTTTCGCCGCACCGCCTTCGCCTCGCGGCCCGCGTGGATGGTGACGCCATCGGCGGCGAGGGCTGCCGCGATCAGGGCCGAGACGCGCTCGTCCTCGCGGTTGATGAGGCGGTCGGCGGACTGCACGAGATGGACGTGCGACCCGAACCGGGCGAGCATCTGCCCCAGTTCAATCGCCACGGGGCCACCGCCGACGATCACGGCCCGTCGAGGTATCTCGCGCAACGTGGTCGCCTCGCGGTTCGTCCAGTACGGCACATCGTCCAGCCCCTCGATGGGCGGGATGGCACTGTCGCTGCCCGTGGCGATGATGAGATGATCGGCGCGGAGGGTGCGCCCATTCACCTCCACCGCGCCCCGCCCCGCGATGCGCCCCGCGCCCTTGAAGACCGTCGCGCCCTGCGCCTCGTAGTCGCGCACCGAATCGGTGTCGTCGAGGTGGTTGATCGCCTCGTCGCGGTAGGCGGCGGTGGCAAGCCACTCCAGACCGGGGGTTGCCACGCCCTCGACCTTCGCCGCGTCTGCCCGCACTTCCGGTGGGCGGAGCAGCACCTTCGAGGGGATGCACGCCCAGAATGCGCACTCGCCGCCGATCAGTTCCCGCTCGACGAGTGCCACGCGCTTTTTCGCCGCCAGCAGGGCGGACGCCGCCACCTCGCCCCCCGGCCCCATGCCCAATACGATCACGTCGTAGTCTGCCAATGCCCGCTCGCAGTCTTGGTTTGTAGGGTCGTCAAGTCGCCAAGTCGCTGCGTACATTGTACGATCACCGAACGAGTTTTGCCGTTCGATGATCGAGCGACGCGGCTATTCAGCGACTGGGGGATGAGATGAAGACGGTTCTGATCACGGGGGCTTCGGGGCGCATCGGCAAGTCGTTGCGCACGCTCCTTGCGGGGCGGTATCGGCTACGGTTGCAGCAGCGGGCGGGCGGATCGAGCCTCGACACGGCGGGGGCGGATGAGGAAATCGTCACCGCCGACCTGACCGACCTCGACGCAATGCGGGGGGCAGTGCGCGGGGCGGACGCGGTGATCCACCTCGCCGCCAGCCCCGGCGTGCGCGACCCGTGGGCGGCGATCTTGCCGAACAACCTGATCGGGCAGTACCACACACTGGAGGCGATGCGGCTCGAAGGGGTGCCGCGCATCGTCTTCGCCAGCACGAATCACGTCACGGGGATGGCGGAGCGCGACAAGCGGCCCTGCTACCCCGACATGCCCGTGCGCCCGGACAGCCTCTACGGGGCGTCGAAGGCGTGGGGCGAGGCGTTGGCCCGTCACTACGTGGACGAGTTCGGCATGGGTGCCATCTGCCTGCGCATCGGCTCGTTCCAGCCGGAACCGAAGGATGTGCGGCAGTTGGCGACGTGGCTCTCGCCGCGAGACATGGCGCAACTGGCGTGGCGGAGCATCGAGACGCCCGCGACGTGGGGCATTTTCTACGCCATCTCCGGCAACACGCGGCGATACTGGGACATCGGCCCCACGCAGGACGTGCTCGGCTACGTCCCGGAGGACGACGGCGAACGGTTCGCGGGGAAGTTCGCGTGAGCAACCTCCCGGCACTTCCCCGCCGCTGTCTCGATGAGGCAGCGGCGGGGAAGTGCCGGGGAGGATTTGCACCCGTGACCGAAGGATTATGAGTCGCCCCCGCCCCGTTTTCTGCTTTTTTTTACAATGTTTATCATCCCGTTGGTACTGGCAAAGTCAGGCATGAGCTGTTGCTCCGTGTCGCATGGCGTTCATCCGGGTAACTGTAAGCGGATGTCGGGTGCGACGGCCTTCCCCATCGCTCGCGTCGTCGTGCGACGGGCCTGACACCTTTTTGCCACACCCCGCCGCCGTTTGCCACGTTCCCGTCGCGCCCCTTGCCGCACACTGGGGGAGAGCCGGGATCGTCCGGTCCGCACGGCAAACGGAGGCGACGCGATGATGTACTACTACGGCGGCGACAACTGGGGCGGGATGGCCCTTTCGATGGGGTTCATGGCCCTGCTCTGGGGCGCACTGATCGGGGCAATCGTCTGGGCGACGCTGCGCGGTCGCCGGGAACCGTCGCGGTCGGCGCGGCGCGATGAGACGCCGCTTGCGATCCTCGAACGCCGCTATGCAGCGGGCGAGATTGACGACGCGGAGTATGGGCGACGGCGCACCGTGCTCTTCGGCGAGTCCGCAGTACGCCCGGTCGTCCCTGCCCGATAGCGTAGGCGAGGTGCGCGAAAGGGGCGGTCACGGTGCGTGATCGCGCTTCGGATATCAGGCAAGGAGAACGCCATGTTTCGCTCGATCATCGTGCCGCTCGACGGTTCGCCGCTCGCCGCACGGGCCGTGCCGCTCGTCGTGGCACTCGCGGATGCCGCGACGACGATCACGCTCGTGGGGGTCGCGGATGTCTGGAACGACACCTACGGGACCTACGGTGCCGCCGAGGAGGAGACGCTGCTGCGCGACCTCCTCGCACGCGACCTCGCGGCGATGGCGACGCCCCTGCGCGAGCGGGGGCTGTCGGTGCGGGAGGAGGTGCGGCGGGGGGACGCGGCGACGGAGATCCTCGCCTGCGCCGCCGATCAGGGCGCGGACCTGATCGCTATGACCACGCACGGACGCACCGGCGTCGCCCGCTGGGTGATCGGCAGCGTCGCCACCCGCGTGTTGCGCGGCGGCGCCATGCCGACGCTCATCGTGCGGCCCGACGCGGTGCAACGGCCTAACGCCGATACCGCGTCCATCCGCACGGTGATCGTGCCGCTGGACGGCTCCGACCGCGCCGCCCAGTCGCTCGCGGCGGCGCGTCGCGTCGCCGAGGGCTGCGACGCGACGATAGCGGTGGTGCGCGTGGTGGACGACCGCTGGGCGTATCCGGTGATGACAGGGATGGAGGTCTACGCCAGCGTATACGCGCCGGTGGCGATGGCGGACCTGCGTGCCGAGGCCGAGCGCGACGTGCAGGCCACGGCGGCGCACCTGCGACATTGCGGCTTTCGGGCGACGGCGACGATCCTCGTCGGCGACCCGGCGGCGCAACTCGTGGATCACATCGCGGCGCAGGAGGACGCGCTCGTCGTGATGTCGTCGCACGGGCGGACGGGGCTTGACCGCTGGGTGTTCGGTAGCGTCGCCGAGAAGCTGATCGCGCATGTCCACACGCCCCTGCTCGTGCTTCGCGCCAACGCCGTCGGGGCGGTACCGACGCCCACACAGACGGAGGGCGAGCACATAGGAATGCGGACACCCGTGTCGCAGGGCGCGGGTGAGCGAGGAGGGCAGAAGCGATGAACGACCGGGCGTACCCCGACCCGGGAGAGCGCAACGCATGGTCGCGGCTCTTCTACCGCGACTGGCGTCCGACGCGCTTCGGTCGCTGGGTCAATCGCGTGCAGTGCTGGTGGGCCGGGGTCGGGCTGCCGCCACGGTGCATGGCTGCCCTCGAAATTCGCGGTCGCGTCTCCGGGCGGCGGTACGCGAGTGTGGTGGTGCTGACCACCGTGGGGGACGAACATTATGTCGTCTCGATGCTCGGCCCGCAATCGGACTGGGTGAAGAATGTCGAGGCGGCGCACGGCGACGCCACCATCCGCCGGGGACACCGACGCCGCGTTCGCCTCGTGCCGGTGCCGTCGGAGCGCAGATCACCGATCCTGCGCGAGTACGTGCGCATCGCGCCGGGTGGGCGGCTCCACTTCCCGCTTCCCGTGGGCGCACCGCTGGAGGACTTCGCGGCGATTGCCGGACGCTATCCGGTGTACCGGATTGATCCCGCGTGAGATGCGCGAGGAACGCATTCTCCCAACACGACGGGCAAAGACACCGCTCAAGGAGAGGGGAAGCGGACGATGCACACACGCATGAAAGTTGGTATCGGTGTGTTGGCGACGCTTGCTGTCGTGGCTGCGTCGGTCGGTGTCGGTCAGGTGCGGTTCGCACGGCAGATAGGCCGCGAGGTGGGCGAACTGCTCGCGGCGACGGGCAACGCCCGCCCCGCCGTCCTCACCGAGGACGATCTCCGGGGGTTGCCCGCGCCGGTGCAGCGATGGTTGCGCTACTCGCGGGTCGTCGGCACGGAGCGTCCCGCGACGATTCGCCTGAAGCAGGAGGGGCAGTTCCGGACGGGCGAGGGGCAGGCGTGGCTGCCGTTCGAGGCCGAGCAGCACTTCACGACCGACCCGCCGGGGTTCATCTGGTCCGTCTCGATGCGGATGGCCCCCCTCGTGACGATCACGGGCAGGGATCGCTACGCGAACGGCACGGGCGAGATCGAGATGCGCGTGCTGTCCCTGATCCCCGTCGCGGAGAAGCGCGGCGGTAGCTTGAATCAGGCCGCGTTGCTGCGCTATCTCGCCGAGATCGGCTGGTTTCCCGCCGCCGCCGTCAGTCCGTACATCGCGTGGCAGAGCCTCGACGACAACGCGGCGCGGGCGACGATCAGCCACGGCGGGCTGACGGCCTCGGCAACCTTCTCGTTCGACGCGCAAGGCCACCTGACGACGGTGGTGGCGGAGCGGCACGACGACGCCCGGAACACGCTTGTGCGATGGTCGGGCATCAACCACGCCTACGGTGAGCTTGGCGGCGTGCCGGTGCCGATGGAGGGGGAAGCGATCTGGCATTACGACAGCGGCGATTTCTCTTACATCCGCCTCCGCATCGTGGAGATCGAGTACAACCGCCCCGCACCTGTCGGTGCTCAAGTGGCTCGATCATCTCTCGCCCCCTCCACAAACGCCCTGTAGCTGATCGGTGGAAGGTCATGACACCCGCAATTTTCTGGATCAAACTCCTGCACACCGGGGTGTTCGGCGTGGAGAGCGCGGCGATCCTGTACATCCTCTACAGCGGCCTGTTCGACGTACGTGGACCGCTATTGGTGGTCGCGGTGATCGTCGTCCTCGCGGAGATCATTGTCTTCGGGGCGAGCGGGATGCACTGTCCGCTCACGAAACTTGCACGGCGGTTGGGCGACGAGACCGGCAACGATTTCGTCGCGGACATCTTCCTGCCGGGGCGATTCGCACGGCTGATCCCGCTGGTCTGCGGCGGGTTGGCACTGAGCGGCCTGCTGATCGTCGGGGCGCGGCTGTTGGCCGGATGAGCAGTCTTCGGGATACTCCCTCGCACGGCTCGGCGGAGTAGCGGCATGAGCGGAGCGAAGCGCACCACGACCGACGAGGCGAAGCGGGTCGGCGATCAGATCGGCGTGGACTGGACCCGGTTCGACCTCGACCAATTCCGGCAGGGCATGGACGTGGAGTACGAACACGGCTCGCACGACCCGATGGTGACGGGCAAGATCGCGCTGGCGCACATGAAGGAGTTCCCGGACTACTACACGCGGCTGGAACGGATGGAGTCGGAGGCCGAACGGGAGCAGGAAACCAGGGGTGCTCAGGCAACCTGAGCGGCACCGGGCAGGTTCGCATCGCGGGGCTTTCGCGGCGGCACGGCAAAGGACGAGGGGCGTACCGAATCGGTACGCCCCTCGTCCTTTGCCGTGCCGCCGCGTCGGTGTTCCGGTATCTACCGCCGGATGCGACTGATTTCTGCCGCCGGGTGCGTGGGTAGGCCGTTCGCTCGCGCATCCTGCGGGGGCGGCACCATCGTCGCCGTGTGCGATTCCGGCGGCGGCACTGCGGCATCATCATCGGGCGTCTCCTCGGCCCGCTCGATCTCCAGCGTGGATTGCGTGACGAAGGCCGCCACCGCCCCCACCGCCGCCAGAATCGGGGCGACCACCACCGTGATCGCGCCCACCGCCACACCCGCCGTCAGCGGAATCTCGAAGATGGTATGCCCCTCGTGCTTGAGCACGATGCGACGCACATTCCCTTCCGCGATGAGACCGTCAACCCGCGCCGCGAGGTCCTGTGCCTGCACCTGCATCGTCTCCGTCCATGTGCGCTCAGCCATCGAAGTTCTCCTCCCAGATAGGATGCGACCGGCAACACCGGCCTTCGTCGTTATCGTTCCGTGCCGACAGGATGCCGACCACCTCCACAGTAGCGAAAGGTCGGTGTCGAAGGCGTGACACCGATTCGCGGGGAGTGACAAAAGCGTGGCAATGCGGGTGCAGGCGGCACGCCCCCGGTCTGTGTGGGCAACCGGTGCGCGTTTGTGATGGTTTTGCCACGGCGTCACCCTCGGCGCGACGCCTTTTCAACGGCACCGGGCGTACGCTTGGCTCGTCGATGCGTCGGTGTTCGCGTAGTGAAAGGTGATGCGTATGTTCCGCTCGATCCTTGTCCCGCTCGACGGCTCCGCGCTCGCCGCCCGCGCCGTCCCGTACGCCGCGCTCGTCGCGGCGGGCGACGCCACCGTCACCCTCGTCGGCGTCGTCCACCCGCTGCACGATCTGTCGGGCCTGTCGCCGGACGACAGTGCCGAGGAAGAGGCGCGAATGCGCGATCTCCTCGCGCACGAACTGGCGGCGGCGGGGCGTTCCGTCGCCGGAACGTCCGTGAGCCTCGACATCCGCACGGGGGACGCGGCGGCGGAAATCATCGCCGCCGCCGCCGATCATCGGTCGGATGTCATCGTGATGACGACCCACGGCGGGAACGGGCGCGGGTACTGGACCTTCGGCAGCGTCGCGCAGCGGGTGATGCGACATGCGCCCGTGTCCGTGCTCACCGTCCGGCCCGACATGGACGGGCCACCGCACGCGCACGTGGCAGTCCGGCGCATCGTGCTCCCGCTGGACGGTTCGCACCTCGCCGCGCAGGCAATCCCTGCGGCACAGTACTTGGCGAGCCGCCTCGGCCTCCCGGTTGACGTGATTCGCGTGTTCGACGACCGGCGCACGCAAGCCGTGTCTTTCAGCGATTTCGCCGGGGTACCCGTGGAGTACTGGGAGGAGAAAGCCACCGATGAGCGCAAGGAGGCACGCGATTACACCGAAGAAGTTGCCCGACAGTTCGCCGATGCCGGTGTGATAGCGAACGCGCATCTCCTCTGCGGCGACCCGGCGACGGCACTCGACCGATACCTGACCGACAAGCCGGACGCACTGGTCGTGATGACCACGCACGGGCGGCGCGGGGTGGGCCGCTGGCTGCTGGGCAGCGTCGCGGAGAAGCTGGTGTCCCATGTGCGCGGCCCCGTGCTGATGCTCCGGTCAACGCAGACCACGGGCTAATCCATCGCGGCGCGGCCTCGCTCCGGCCCGCGCCGCCACGAGACAGGAGCAATGGCATGTTCACGCACATCATCGTCCCCCTCGACGGTTCGCAGGTCTCGGAGCGGGCATGCCGTACGCGGCAACCCTCGCACGGGCGTTTCAGGCACCGATCACGCTCCTGAACGTGATTGCACCGCCCTCGATGCTCTCTCGCGTCGGCAGGTTCGTGCGCGGATCGGACGACACACCACGCGGCGACGACGACGAGCGCACCGAGGCACTCGCGGGGGCGTACCTGAAGGGCGCGGCGGCACACCTGCGCGAGGAAGATGCCGGGGATATCGCTGTGACAACGACCGTGCGGCAGGGCGACCCCGCGACGACCATCGCCGGTTTCGCCGATCCGACGAGCGGCGCGTTGATCGTGATGGCGTCGCACGGGCGGGTGTGGGGGAGCGTGGCCCATCGCGTCGTGCGGCACGCCACGGTGCCGACGATGGTCGTGCCGGGGGGAGACACCGATACTGCGGCGCACGGCGGCGGCATTTTCGAGGACGTGATCGTCACGCTCGACGGCTCGGCCTTCGCGGAGCAGGCCGTTCCGGTCGCCGCACGCCTCGCCGCCGGGATGCGGGCCTCCCTGACGCTCCTCTGGGTCGTCCCGGAGGGTAGCGGCCCGTCGCTGTATCTCCGCAACGGACACCCGTTCCCGGACATCGCGGAAGTCGAGCGCGAGGAGGTGCGGGCCGGGGAGGAGTACCTCGCCGAACTCGCACGCAGGAGTTCGCTGTCCGGCCTCGATGTGCGCACCGTCTGCCTGAGCACGAGGCAGACGCGCACCGGCGGCGGGTCGGCGGAGACTATCGCCGATTACCTGAACCATCGCTCGCGCAGCGTCGCCGTGATGGCGAGCCACGGCTACGGTGGCGCGGTTCTGTGGGCCTTGGGGAGCGTGACCGAATGGATTCTGGCGAACGTCTCCAGCCCCGTGATCGTCGTCCACGGGGACCCGCACGAGCGGGCCGCGATGCGGAACAAAGACCTCGCGGCGCAGACGATACCGGGGTAGGGGTTCTCTCGGCGGTATGTTCGTCAAGAAAGGGCAGAGACCACCGTGAGGGCGAGAATGTCTACCCGTGCGGACATCCACATCCCGATGACCACCGGAGAGCGTGCCGCCGACACGGTGGCGGGGGCGATGGGGTCGTGGCAATTTATCATCGTCCAGAGCGTGATCGTGGCGGCGTGGATTCTCCTCAACATCGTAGCGGTTGTGGGCCACTTCGACCCCTATCCCTTCATCCTCCTGAATCTCCTCTTCTCGACACAGGCCGCTTACGCCGCGCCGATCATCATGATGAGCCAGAACCGACAGGCGGCGAAGGACCGGCAGCGGGACGACCACGAGGCGGTGACGGTGGACGCGACCGCAGAGATCGTGCGGCGCACCCACGCGAACACGGAGGAGATTCACCGGCTGGCGTGCGAGCAGGCGACGATCCTCGCCGCGCAGGACCGGGTACTGGCGCAGCAGACGGAACTGCTCACGCTGCTGAGGGAGTGCATCAACCCACAGGAGGAAGCGCGAGGGCAGGGGCGATAGGTCGAGCGCAGAGCGACCACAACGAATAGCGGTGTCGTCGCCGATTCCTCGCGTCGCACCGACGCATCGTGCGCCGAGAGACACGAACTCGGTTTGCCTATGACACGGAGATTCGTTTCCCCCATTGCCGCGTTTGCCGCGTTTCTGTCACAGGATTGACACGAATGGGTCGCCACCGTCACGCCCCTGCTACCGCTGTCCGGGTACAGTACACCGGGGAGTGCCACACCGCCTCTCTCGTCTCGTCTCAACGGTTCCACAGATAAACGGGGGTGGTCCCATGTACGGCGAACTCGACACGAAGCAGGCCAATCAGTTGCTCGGCGCGGAGCATATCGGGCGCATCGGCTACCACGACGGCCCGCACGTCACTATCGTGCCGGTCGCGTATGTATACGACGGCACTGCGGTCTACGGGTACACCCGCGACGGGCGCAAGGTGCAGCGAATGCGCGAGAATCCCTCGGTCTGTCTTCAGGTGGATCGCATCACGGACATCGGCCACTGGCAGAGCGTGGTCGCATGGGGGACGTATCAGGAGTTGCACGGCGACGAGGCCGACCGGGCGAAACGGCTGATCGCGGGCCGACTCCAGCCCTTTCTCGGCGGGGAACCGCTGGAACTCGCCCACGGCAGGGGATCGTGGGGAGCGGACGCGCCGATCTGGCGCGAATCCATCCTCTACCGCATCGCGCTGTCCTCGGTGGTGGGCCGCTACGAGCAGTAGCGTCCGAGGGCATGTGTGCGGCATGACCGCTTCACCCCCGCACGTTGCCGGGGCAGCAGAGGGGTCTTGACCGCCCCTAAGGGTTTATGCGTGTTTGCAAAATGCACCTAACCCCCCAACCCCCTTCCCCATAGGGAAGGGGGAGCGAAAGGGAAGAGGGAGCAAAGCGTACGAACACCGCGATGTTCCCCATACGCCCCGATGCTCGTGTAGTACACTCCCCCTTCCCTATGGGGAAGGGGGTTGGGGGGTTAGGTGCATTTACCCCGAAACACCCACCGACAAGAAAACGCATAAGCCCTGCGACCGCCCCGGTCTTCGCTTCGCGCATCCGCACCCACCGCTCACGCTCGATGGTTGCACGCATCAATCCGGCGGCGGCTCCATGCGGTAGCCGAGGCCGGGAAAGGTAGTGATGAGCGCGTCGTCGCCGAGTTTGTGGCGCAGGCGGCTCACCCATGTGCGCAGGTACTGCGACTCGTCGCGGAACTCGCTGCCCCAGATGCGTGTGAGCAGTTCCGCATGGAGCAGCACCTTGCCCGCATTCGAGGCCAGTTCGGCGAGCAACTCCCACTCGGTACGGGAGAGCCGTACTTCCTCGCCCCCCCGCGTCACGCGCCGCTGGCCGAGGTCTATGACGAGGTCGCCGTACACCAGCCGCTCGCTCGCCCCCATCTGCCGCCCGTCGCTGCGCCGCAACACCGCCGTGATCCGCGCCGCGAGTTCGTCGGGGTTGAACGGCTTGGTGAGGTAGTCGTCGGCCCCGCTCGTCAGGCCGCGCAGCTTGTCGCCGTCGAGCGTGCGGGCAGTGAGCATGATGACGGGGACGTTCGAGCGGGCGCGGATGCGCCGCAGGGTCTCGAAGCCGTCCATCCCCGGCATCGTCACGTCGAGGATCACGAGGTCCACCGGCTCGTCTTCGAGCAGTGCCAGAGCCTCCTCGCCCCGGTGCGCCCCCCGCACCGTCAGGCCATCCGCCTCCAGTTTCAGCCGGATGAGGCGCACGATGGGTGGCTCGTCGTCCACCACGAGGATCGTCGGCTTCTTCACCACTCCGCGCCCTCCTCGGTCGCCACGGGCAGGGTGAAGCTGAACGTCGCCCCCCGTCCCGGCACGCTCTCCACCCAGATGCGCCCGCCGTGCGCCTCCACGAGCCGCTGGCAGAGGTACAGCCCCAGCCCCAGCCCCTGCGTGCCGGTGCTCGCCCGGTGGAACCGCCCGAAGATTTTCGCCTGCTCCTCCGGCGCGATCCCCGGCCCCTCGTCCGCCACCCGCACGATCAGCCCGTCGTCCGCGCCCTCCGCGTGCAAGGTGATCGCCCCGCCATCGGGCGAGTACTTCGCCGCGTTCTCCACGAGGTTGCGCACCACCTGCTCGATCAGCTCCTCGTCGCCTGACGCCACCGGCAGGCCACGCGGCCCGTCGAAGGCGACGCGGTGCGCCGGGTACCGCGCCTGTGCCTCCGACGCCACGCGCCGCAAGAGCGGCTGCACGAGGAACGGGTCGCGCTCCACGTGCAGCCGCCCCGCCTGATACGCCGCGAGGGCGAGCATGTTCCGCAGCATCCGCCCCAGCCGGTCGCTCTCGCTGGCGATGTCCAGACGCAAGGCCGCCCGCGCTTCGGGTGCCAGGTCGTCGCCTTGCGCGAGCAGGATGTGGGCCGCCCCCTGAATCGTGGTCAGGGGGGTGCGCAACTCGTGCGACACGAGCGAGAGGAAATCGTCCTTCAGTTGCTCCGCCTCCCGCGCCCGCGTCACGTCCCGAAAGAGGCTCACCACGGCGGTGACGCGCCCCGTAGGCCCATGCACGGGAACGGCACTCTCCGCGAGATGCACCGTACGCCCGTCCGCCTCGTGCAGCACCAGCGGCTCGTCGAGGCTCGTATGCCCCGCGAGCAGGGCGCGGGCGGTGGGCGTCTCGTGGAGCGCGTAGGCCACCCCGCCGGGGCGTTCGGCACGGAAGCCGGGGGCGGGGGCGGCGAGGCCCTCCGACGGCAGGGTGGCGAGGCCGAGCAGGTCGCGGGCGGAGCTGTTCGTGGCTAGGAGTCGTCCGCTCGGTGCCTCGCGGATCGTCACCCCCTCCGGGATATGCTCGCAGATCGTCTCGAACAACCGCCGCTGCGTCTCCGCCGCCGCGAACCGTCGGGCGTTTATCACCGCGATGGCGGCGTGACGGGCGAGGCGTTCCAGAAGCCGCTGGTCGTCCGCCGTGAAGCCGCCGGGTACGCGTTTGTCGGTGAGGTAGAGGTTGCCGATGGTTCCCTGCCCGACGCGGATCGGCACGCCGAGGAAGGTGGTCATCGGCGGGTGATTGGGCGGCAAGCCGTGGGAACGGGGGTCGTCCTCGATGCGGTCCAGCCGCAGGGATTGCCGCTCGCGGATCAGCACGCCGAGGATGCCATGTCCACGGCAGTTCACCCATCGTCGCACGTTCCGCCGCCGAGATGCCGACGGCGACGAAATCCGAGAGGTAGCCGTCCGGCCCGATCACGCCGAGGGCGGAGTACTTCGCCCCCGCGAGCGTGCGGGCGAGGTCGGCGATCCGCTGCAACACGGCGTCGAGATCGAGTTCCGACGCGATGGCGAGGATCGCCTCATTCAGGGCGTCGAACTGGTCAAGGAGGTGCGCGGCGTATGCGTCCATCGGCGGCTCCAGATTGATGCGGCTTCCCGTCGCAGTATCTCACAGCGGCACTATCGCCGCCGCCGGAGCCGCCGCATCGGTGCCGACGGCTGCGTTACAGGGCGGCACCGGGCGCGTGAGCAGCACGGGGGCGACCGCCGCATGGACCACCGTGGCCGCGACGCTGCCGAGAATCCAGCGGGCAACGCCGCTGCGTCCATGTGTCGCCATCGCCACGAGGCGGGGGTGCGTGGCCCGCAGGTAGCCGACGAGTGCGGCGGATGGCACGCCGCAGAGCTGCACCGTGCGCACATCGTCATACGCAAGCCGTGCGCGCACGGCGGCGAGATAGGCGTCAATCGCCGCCTCGTCGGGTTCCCACGGGGCGCGGGAGGCGAGGTCCGGGCCGAGGGGACGATACTCGTCGAAGAACGAGGGGAAAGCCTCGCGCACGCGCACGAGCACGAGCGGGGCGGCGAGTTGTCGGGCCAGCGCGACGCTCCCCGGCAACGCACTCTCCGCGAGGGGCGAGCCGTCCAGCGGCACGACCACGGGGGCGTCGCCTCCCCGCGCCATCGGGCCGATGCCCGCCTGCACCAGCAGCACCGGCAGGGTGGTCTCGCGCAGCACCCCCTCGGCGACGCTGCCGAGCACGAGCCGCTGCACGCCGACATAGGCGTGCGTCGCCATGCAGACGAGGTCCGCCCCCACTTCCCGCGCACAGGCCGCGATCACTTCCGTTGGCCACCCCTCGCGCACGGCGATGGTGGCGTGCAGCCCCGAACCGCCGAGCGATTCCGCCACCTGTTGTAGCCGCCGGTGCGCCGCACGTCGGGCGGTGTCCTGCGGATCGAGCGCGGCATCCCGTGGGGGAACCACCGTGAGCAGCGAGAGGGAAGCACCCGTGGCGGTGGCGAGCGTGCGGGCCACTGCGAGGGCGGCGAGTCCCGTGCCGTTGAGCGGCACGAGGATACGGGTACACATCGCCTCGTTCCTTTCCGTGTCCGGTGGCAAGGCTACCGGATGTGCATATCGTGCCGCGCTCGCCGTGCCATCGGCGCGACAGCGACACGCGGGGCGTCACAAAAACGTGTCAATCCGGGTCGTTGATCGGTGTGCAGCACTCCTCCGGCCCGTGGAGGGTGGGCTGATGAACCTTCACAACTGGATCGGGTCGTACGGAGCGGCCCTTGTGGCGCGGTGCGCTCAGCCCGCGATTCTCTTGCACTGGCACGAATCACGGGCTGAAGCCCGCGCCACATGGGGAATACCCTGCCAATCATCCTGCACCCTGCTTTGATCGGTGCCTGTGATTTCTTGCACGTTTTTGTCACGGCCCACCCTTGCCCTGAGACGCGGCTGTCACGGGGGGCGGCCTACCATTGGGGTGTAGGGAGGCGGAACGGCGACGATGCCGACCGCAAGGAAATACGGGGAGGCAAGCGATGACAACGGCGTCTATGGGACTTTCGCGGCGGCGGGTGGTCGCCGGGTTGATCGGGGCGGGCGGGTTAGGTGCGCTGATGGCGTGCGGCCCGGACGTGGAGACGATGAGCAACGGGCGGTTCGCCACGAATGTCGCCCGCGACGCGGCGGCGGACGCGATGGTAGCGCGGCAGGCAACGCCCGCGTCTGTCGCGGCGGCAAACGGCGGGAACGGGGGCCACGGTTCCATGAGTGTCGCTCCCGCCGCCGCCGCGCCCGCCCGCGATTGGGCGGCGATGGACGCGGAGCACGAGCGCGGCGTGAAGTTCTTCCTCGCGCAGGGGAAGACAGCGCGGGGCGGGCAGCGGATGGCCCCGGCACTGGAAGACGGCGTCAAGGTCTTCCGGCTCACCGCGAAGGCGATGAAGTGGGAGACGATGCCCGGTGAGGTGCTCGACGCCTTCGCCTACAACGGCGCCGTCCCCGGCCCGGAGATTCGCGTCACGGAGGGCGACAAGGTGCGCGTGATCCTCAGGAACGAGCTGGACGAGAGCACGGCGATCCACTTCCACGGGCTGCTCATCCCGAACAAAATGGACGGCGTGCCGTTCATCACGCAGCCGCCCATACGCCCCGGCGAGACCTTCACCTACGAGTTCGTCGCCCGCAACCCCGGCTCGCACATGTACCACTCCCACATGAACGCCGCCTTTCAGGTGACGAAGGGGCTGCTCGGTGCCTTCATCATCGAGCCGAAGGACAAGGCGAAGTACCCCGCGCACGACAGAGAGTACACGATGATCCTCAACGACGGCCCGCTCGGCTACACCATCAACGGCAAGGGCTTCCCCGCCACCGAGGTTCTCACCGCGAAGCGGGGCGAGAAGCTGCTCGTGCGCTACATGAACGAGGGGCTGATGATCCACCCGATGCACCTGCACGGGATGCCGATGACGGTGATCGCGCAGGACGGCTACGCCTGCCCGCAGCCGTATCTGTGCGACACGGTGAATATCGCGCCGGGGCAGCGGATAGATGCTATCGTAGAATGCACCGAGGAGGGGGCGTGGGCCTTCCATTGCCACATCCTCAGCCATGCCGAGAGCGAACACGGCATGTTCGGCATGGTCACGGCCCTCGTGGTTGAGTGACGCGACCGGGCCGTCCGTTTGGCACGTTCCTGACACATCGCGCCGCGAAACGAGACGCCCCGTATACGGGCAGGCGCGTACGCTGAACCCGCATGGTAGTGCCGCACACCCGTGCGGCACAACGAGAAGGGAGCGATAACCGATGGCACAGGCATCACCGACACCACAGACGCAACTGCGCGGGCGCGACGTGGCCCTCGCGGGGCTGATCGTCGTCGGCTTCATCGTCTTTCAGGTAGGGGCGGACATCACCGAGGGGGCGGGGGCGGTGCTTGCCCTTCTCGGCCTGCTCGTCGCCCTCGGCGCGGTGGCGACCTTCATCTACGAACACATCGTGCGCCACCCGCTCACCGCCGAGGCGGCACCGACCATCGCGCAACCGGCGATCTCCCGGTTCCTGTTCCACGACCTGCGCTCGGCCCCGCTCTGGTTCGCGTTGCGGCTCTGGCTCGGCTTCGCGTGGGTAGAATCCGGGGTGGGGAAGATGATCGGCACCCCCTCGTGGCTCACGAGCGGGGCGGGCTTGCGGGCCTACTGGGAGCGGGCGGTGACGATCCCGAAGGCACCGGCCCGTGCGGTCATCACCTACGACTGGTACCGCAATTTCCTCCAGTTCATGCTCGACAACCACTGGGATGCGTGGTTCGCCAAGGTGGTCTGCATCGGCGAACTGCTCGTGGGGGTCGGGCTGATCGTGGGCGGGCTGACGGGGATCGCGGCCTTCTTCGGGGCGTTGCTGAACATGAGCTTCCTCCTCGCGGGAACCGCTAGCACGAACCCGATCCTGTTCACGCTGGCGATCATCATCATGCTGGCGTGGCAGGTGGCGGGGTACTGGGGAGCGGATCGCCTCATCCTGCCGCTGCTCGGCGCACCGTGGAGGCCGGGACGCATCCTCGCAAGGCGCAGCGGCGGCATACAGATCAATGAGCCGCGCACCGTCGGGGACTGACGAGTCGGGGCGAGGCGCGGCGTCTCGCCCCGGACGTGCAGGCGACGCAACTGCTGCACCGGATCGCGGGTGGCCCCAACCGCCACTGTGCGAATCTCGATGCGGCAGGTGCGCGTGTGAATGCCCCGAACACCGGACGGAGGGACGCCGACGCGCCACCACCGTTCGCATTGGTGGGGCTGCCGTGACACGATGCGAACGGTGGTGGC
>JAABUN010002938.1_pt1 | contig 28111 bp, 25 predicted proteins | sample 5559311 | NCBI WGS metagenome assembly JAABUN01 (sample SAMN10711877, study PRJNA513370) | rock metagenome | isolation source: Antarctica rocks | place: Antarctica: Victoria Land, Siegfried Peak sud
CCCCGTCATCAGCACCCCCAGCACTCACCTGGGTCACCCCGAGTCCCTCCCCGTCGTTCGGAAGCGGACCGCCATCCCCGCCCGAACCGCGTATCGCGTCCCCCCCACCGACGGCCTTCACGACTCGCCCTTTAAATGTTCTCCCCTCTCCCAGAATTGGGAGAGGGGTTGGGGGTGAGGGCCGTTCGGCGGACTGTGGTTTGAGCGCGCGGGACCGTCCGCAATCGTGCCGGCGGCCTGACCGCGAGGGTATATCGCTTCCCGTCGTCAATCTCCACGAGACGACAGCTGAGAACTGCGCCCCGCCCACCAAGCCGTGCGCCCTACACTCGTCCTCAGTCCTCAGTCCTCAGTCCTCAGTCCTCAGTCCTCAGTCCTCAGTCCTCCGCCCTCGTCCCCGTACGCTATCCTTACCCTCGTCCCTACCCTCGCCCGACTCCGACTCCGACTCCGACTCCGACTTCCGACTCCTGACTCCCGATTCCCGACCCGTCGCTCCTCCGACCTCCGACCTCCGACCTCCGACCTCCGACCTCGTGGAGCCACCGTGGCCACCTCCATCAAAACCTGCTCCCACTGCGGCAAGACGAACCCCAGCGCCAACGGCTTCTGCGTCGAGTGCGGCGCGCCCCTGACCGGTACCCCGTTCGAGACGACCCTGACTCGCTCCACCCAAACCCAGTTCAGCCTCCCCGATTACCTCCTCGCCGCCCGTGAGCGCGAGGACGAGGCCCGCCGGCGCCGCCTCGCCGTCAACGAAGGGGCCGGCAGCGGACTCGTCTGGTTCGGCGTCCCCCTCGTCGCCGGCTCCCTCGTCTTCTCCTCCGGGGCTGGCTTCGGCGCCGTCGTCCTCAGCGTTGGCCTCCTCCTCATCGTCGCCGGCTTCTTCCGCATGCGCCGCGACCCCCAGACCATGGCCCGCGCCGGACTCGTCACCACCGTCGTCGGCGCCCTCGCCCTCGGCGCCGTCCTTCTTCAATTGCTCGACCTCGGCGGCACCGATCGCGGCGTCGCTCCACCCGTCGCCCCATCGCCTACCCCGACCCCCGACCCGGTCGAGATCGCCGCCCTTGCCTCACCCGGCGCCGCCGTCAGCGCCGGCGTCCCCATGTTCCGCGTCGGCCCCGACCACACCGGTCAACAACCCGGCCCCGGCCCCGCCGGTCACCCCACTTCCCGCTGGCGCGTCCACACCGGCGGCGAGATCTACACCTCGCCTGTCATCGTCGGCGGCAGTCTCTACCTCGGTACCAAAAGCGGCTTCCTGACCGCCCTCGACACCGCCACCGGCGAAGAGCGCTGGCGCTTCGACCTCGGTGGCTACATCGCCCGCTCCACCCCCGCCGTCGCTAACGGCGTCGTCTACGCCAGTACCGGCTACGCCCTTTTCGCCATCGACGCCGCCAGCGGCAAGGAACGCTGGCGCCTCCCGATCCGCTTCGCCGGTCCCTCCTCCCCCACCGTCGCCAATGGTCTCGTCTACGTCGCCACCCAGGAGGGCCACCTCTACGCCGTCGACCCCGCCACCGGCCAGGAGCGCTGGCACTTCGAAGCCGATGGCCTCATCTTCGATTCCCCCGCCGTCGCCGGCGGCGCCCTCTACGTCGGCAGCGACGACGGCACCCTCTACGCCATCGACGCCACCGATGGCCGCACCCGCTGGCGCGCCACCATCGGCGGCGAGATCTACGCCTCCCCCGCCGTCGTCGCCGGTGTCGTCTACGTCGCCAGCACCACCCCCACCCTCGTCGCCCTCGACGCCACCTCCGGCGACGAGCGCTGGCGCCTCGGTATCGGCGGCGAAGCCTCCCCCGCCGTCGCCAACGGCGTCGTCTACCTCGGCAGCGCCGACAACGGTCTCTACGCCGTCGATGCCGCTAGTGGCCGCCTCCGCTGGCTCTTCCCGACCGGCCAGCCCGTCCGCTCCTCCCCCGCCGTCGTCGATGGCGTCGTCTACGTCGGCGGCGGCCCCACCCTCTACGCCGTCGACGCCGCCAAGGGTGCTGCCCGCTGGTCCTACCCCACCGCCGGCGACATCAACGACGCCCCGGCCGTCGTCGCCGGTGTTGTCTACGTCGGCAGCCACGATGGCTATCTCTACGCCATCGCCGGCGACGCCGATCGCGCTCCCACCGCCGTCCCGTAGCCGGCGCCACCCCACCTCTAAGAGTGCCTTTCAAAACCGGTCATGGCAGGGCCTTGAAGCAGATGAGACAACAGCCGAGGGTGAGGAAGGCCTGAGGGATATCGGCGCGCCGTTCGTAGTGGATGGTCAAGCGGCGGCAGCGGTTGAGCCAGGCCAGGGTGCGCTCAATGACCCAACGGTGGCGACCGAGGCGCTGGCTGGCGTCGATCCCCTTGCGGGCGATGCGAACTTTGATGTGGCGCTGGCTGAGGGCTTGCCGGCAGCGGGGGATGTCGTACGCCTTGTCCGCGTGCACCTTCGCCGGGCGCTTGCGCCGGCGTCCATTGGCTTGCTTGATGGGTGGGATGGCGTCCAGCAGCTCCTCGAAGACCACCGAGTCGTGGCGGTTGGCGCCGGTCAGGAGACTGGCCAGGGGGATTCCGGCGCGGTCGCCCACAACGTGGCGCTTCGTGCCCGGTTTTCCGCGATCCGTCGGGTTGGGACCGACGAGGTCGCCCCCCTTTTGGCCGGGATGGCGGCACTGTCCAGGCTGGCCCGGCTCCAGTCGAGCTGCCCGGCTTCGCCGAGGCGGTCCAGCAACTCTCGATGCAGCCGATCCCAGACGCCGGCCTCCTGCCAAGCGCGCAGCCGTCGCCAGCAGGTCACGCCGGAGCCGCAGCCCATCTCTTGGGGCAGCATCTCCCAGGGAATACCCGACTTCAGGACAAAGATGATGCCGGTCAAGGCGGCGCGGTCGGAGACGCGCGGTCGGCCCCCCTTGGGCTTGGGGGGCTCGGGCGGCAGCAGCGGGGCGACGACGGCCCAGAGTTCGTCGCTGACTAGCGGTTTCATGGCCAAGGTCTACCATGCCGCCACCCGGTTTTGAAAGGCACTCTTAGTCTCATCAGGCAGACGCCGGGCGGGGCGCACAAAAAACCGGGGGGGCAAAGACTCTATCGCTTTTCTGACTTAAGTAGTAGACTAGACGCTGATCCCCGCTCTGGGGAGGTTTGCCTGTTTGGCGGTCGGGGGGCCGCCGGCATCGAAAATGGGCTCAGAACGAGCTCGCAGGGGAGGAACAGCTCATGGACAGTCGCGTATTTGGGTTCCAGCCGGTTCGCCGCCGGGTCATGGGGTCGCTCGTCGGCGCCCTCCTCATCGGCGGTGGCTTCACGTTGGGCCTGGTCGGGTCGGCCTCGGCCCAGGATCTCAGCGATCCCGGCGCCTTCGGTGAAGACTTCCTCGGCTGTGTCTCGGGTGCGAGCATTTCGGGTTGCACCGACGAGGTCTTCCAGAACCTTGGTCTGCGGGAGGACACGGGTACCCTCGTCGACAACACCCCGTTCAACCCGGTTGACGAGGGTTCGATCGAGTTCGTCGATGACGTCAGCTTCCCGTCTGAGGCCGACACGTCGAGCTAACCGGTCTTACCGGTACTCGCTCGTAGAGGCTTGACCTACGGGTCGTTGCCTCGCCGGGAATTGAACTTCGAGTGTTCGCGAAACGGGACCGGCTACCTGCCGGTCCCGTTTCGTTGTCTCGTGCCATCCATCCTTATCGAGCGACCGACGCCCCTCATCCGTCTAAGTGACCTCGAGCCGATCGGCGGTGAAGGGGGTGGGATGAGGCGCGGAGGTCGCCTGCTGGTACCAGCAGGCGGTCGAGGCGATATCGTCGTGCAACGGGAGGTAGCGGCCCCCCGCCCGCCACCCGAGCGCCTGGATCGTCACCCGCAGCGCGCTCGTGAAGCGGATCGGATCCATCACGTGCCAGCGGTACATCCCAAATCGCTGCACAGGCTGAAGGATTGATCCTGCGCTGGACGTCCGAGGACGCGGTACCCTTGCCGCAAAGGCATCACAATCGACCCTCTGAAGCAGCGTTTACGTTGGTGGTGCCACTCCCCGCTCGCGTCGCGACGGCGGCGGATTAGACTACGCGGAGAAAGCGTCCCGCGCCGCTGCAAACGGCCGGGACGGTGGCGAACGACTAAGAAGGAGTCGCGCGCATGGCAACGATACAGGTTGACGCGGTCGCAACCAAACGCAAACCGGGCTTGCGATGCGGTGGATGTGGCCAGCGCTTCCCGCACCTCTTCTTTGGCCGCATGGCGGAGCACGTCCTGGCGCTCGATGCAGATGGCTTCGAGACCACCGAACTCGCCCCCGGTTTCACTGTCAAGAGGCGGTACGGCGAGCAGGCCGTCGCGGCCTTGCACGTGATGGGCGTTGCCGCGTGGGGTTGGCGATTTGATGGATCAACCTGGCGGCCGACCAAGGAGCATCGTGCCCGTTGGGAGCAGGCGATCGCGACACTCCGCGATCCCGAGCGGTGGACTCCCGCCCAAGTGAGAGACGCGCGCGACAGAATTGCACGCGGGAGCTTCATGCGCGATGGCGACTTTGAGAAGATTCTTACGGAAGATCAGATTACCCCGGAGGTGGCCCGGCGCTTCGCCCTTCCGACGACTATCGAGTGCCCGAAGTGCGGCGAAAACAACCGCGTGACCCAGAAGGTGGTCGATGACTGTGGCACCGCGGCGGCGGCCGCGCTTGAACGGTTGACACCGCGCCCCGCTATGGATTAGACTACCCACAATCAAACATCGGCTGTTGATCAGCCTTTCGCTCGACCGTACTGGTCGGATGCATCGGAACGTCTCGCACGACGGCTCTTTGCTTCCGAACCTCCCCAGGCGGTGGCGGAGGGCTTTGTTTATGCCCGAGGTTCTGTCACCGGCTCAGCGCCGGACTCTCCCGGCGCGCGAGGCGTTCGCGCGCAAGTTCTCAAGTCCTGAGGCGAGAAGCGAGCATTTCCGGGCATTGGCGGAAAAGGCCAACGCCGGGCGTGTCGTGCTGTCCGGCGATGAAGCCGCGGCACTGAGCGCCGCCTATCGGCTGCTTTCAACTATCGCCGATCGTCTTCCTGAGACCGCAGATACGGCCGCCTGACACGCGACCGCCCCGGGTCAGCTTGGTGGCTGGATCAACCCGAGGCGGCGCAAGGAGACACACGAACCATGATAGCGCATATCGGAGAACAGCGCGGTAGCGATTGCTACCGCGACACCGCCACCGCCAGCATCCTCAAAGAGGCGGAGTTATGGCTCTGGGATCTCGCCGAGATCGACGCCGATACCGAAGCTGACCCCGACTCGTGGGAGTTCCCACAACAGACCCGCGACTACATCATCGCCGCGATCGAAGACGCCGATGACGAGCTCGCCCGCCGCGAACGGCTACGGTCGCGACCGGGCGCGCCAGCCTGGCCGCGGCGGTGGCCCGATCGCCGCGAGGAGCTGGCAACGATCAAGGCCGCGATCGACCTACCCCATTTCGTGGAACAGGCGTGCAAGACCCCATTAGCGCGCCGTGGCCGAAACCTCGTCGGGCGCTGCCCCTTGCCCGGACACGAGGGGGACAACGACCCCAGCCTCACCATCTACCCCGACGGTCGCGGCTGGTACTGCTTCGGTTGCCACCGGGGCGGGGATGTCTTCAGCCTGGCGATGCACATGCTGGGGACCGACCGCTTCGGCGATGTGGTGGACGCCCTCGCGATCGAGGCCGGCATTGAGCGGCCGGGCAAGGAGCGGGCCAATGTTGGCTGAGCCCTCAGTTGACTCTCTTCGGCACCGCCTGGTTGCCGCATCGGCGGGCGCGGAGGCGGGGCCGACCGACGATCCCCAACCGAACAATGGCAGCGCCATCCTCGACGACATTGAGACGTTCCTCGGGACGCACGTCGTCTATCCGTCCGATCACACGCGGGTCGCTCACGTGCTTTGGATCGCTCACACGCACGCGATGGACGTCTGGGATTCGACGCCGCGGATCGCGTTCCTGTCGCCCGAGCCGGCGTCTGGCAAATCGCGTGCGCTGGAAGTGACCGAGCTCCTCGTGCCGCGTCCCGTGGAAGCCGTCAATGTCTCGTGCGCCTACCTCTTCAGAAAGGTTGATGATCCGGATGGTAGGCCAACCGTTCTCTTCGACGAAGTCGACACCGTCTTTGGACCAAAGGCGCGCGAGCATGAGGACGTTCGCGGGTTGCTCAACGCTGGGCATCGCAAGGGCGCTGTCGCTGGTCGCTGCATCATCAAAGGCAAGACCATCGAGACTGTGGAGTTTCCCGCGTACTGCGCCGTGGCGATGGCCGGACTCGGCGACTTGCCCGATACCGTCTTGACGAGATCGGTCATCGTCCGCATGCGTCGACGGGCGCCGAGCGAGCGGGTCGAGCCGTTCCGGCGGCGCACCGCGCTGGCAACGGGGCACACGCTGCGTGCCGACCTGGCGGCGTGGGCGGCCACGGTCCGGCCTACGATCGGCAACCCCTGGCCCGAGATGCCGGCCGGCGTTGAGGATCGCGACGCCGACGTCTGGGAGGCGTTGGTTGCCGTCGCCGATGCCGCGGGCGGGGAGTGGCCGGAACGCGCTCGCGGCGCAGCCGTGGCGCTCGTGGCGGAGTCCAAGGAGAGCACGCCAAGCCTGGGTATCCGACTCCTGGCTGACCTCCGCACGGTGTTCGAGGATCGCGACGCCATGACGACCGATGCCGTCTTGACGGCCCTTCACGACCTGTCCGAGGCGCCCTGGGCCGAAATCATCGCCGGCAAGCCGCTGAACGCGCGGGGATTGTCCAAGCGCCTACGCGGCTATGGGATCAAGCCGCGGACGATCCGCATCGGAGACAAGACGCCGCGGGGTTATGCACGTGAGGACCTGGTTGATGCCTGGTCGCGCTACCTGCCGGATGTTTCGAGTGTTTCGGATGTTTCGGATTCTATGGGAGAGGAAGACAGCGCGGGTTCGCCCGCGCCAGGACACGCGCCCGATACGTCCGGCACGGGAGGTCTCAATCTATCGCTATCGTTCGATGGAATAGAGGATGATGACGGCTTGCCTCTGTCTCCCATGGAAAACGAAACATCCGAAACATCGTCAACACTGCCGGCGCCCGGCTGTCTTACCCCAGGCGTGTGCGCTCGCCTGGGCCCGTGCGATCGCCACGCCGCCGGCCAGCCCTGTCAGATCACCAACGGAGGGCAACCATGACAATCGTCACCCGATGTCGCCACTGCGAACAGGTCTTCGAAGCGGATCATCGCGCCATCGTGGCCGGTGCCTGGCGCCTCTGTCCGGCCTGCCGCGAGACGGCGCCGCCGGTGCCGCCAGACCCGCGCCGCTTACCGTCACCAACACCGGAGATGCCCGTAGCGCGCGCTGAGCGGCCCGTTATGCGGCGTTGCCTCCGCTGCCATGTTCGCGGTGGCCCCTCCCGCCGTGCTCTGCGACGGATGCCGTCCGGCGGGACCGGGAGGGATGGCGGCATGACCAATCCGGCCTGGAAACGGACGGAACGGGTGATCGCGGCGCGTCTGGGTGGTCAGCGGGTGCCGGTTAGTGGCCGTCAGCGGGGCGATGCGCCGGATGTTGCGCACGATCGCCTCAGCATCGAGGTGAAGCACCGCAAGAGCATTCCTGGCTGGTTGCGCGACGCGATGCACCAAGCGGCGGCGTCCAGCACCAACGGCCGGCTGCCGGTCGCGATCATCCACACGCACGGTGGCCGTCACGGCGATGATCTCTGCCTGATCCGGCTGAGCGACCTGGTGCGGCTGATCGACCGCGGAACGGACCGATGAACGCGCGGAGTGAGGCACCATGAGCAATCAACCGATCCTGAGCCCGGTCGATCGCGCGGTGCTCGACACCCTGACCGCGGTCGCCATCGCCCAGTGCCGGGCGGCAGGAGTCACCAATGATGCTCTGCTCGCCAGCGCCACGACCGCGATCGTCGTGGACGATCTCGTCGCCCAAGCGCGGACTGGTGACTCCCGCGCCCGCCGCCTCCTGCGTCACCTGCTGGTGTGCAGCATCGCCGGGTGGATGGAAGACGAGGAAGCCGCCGGTCGGCCTGTGTACAGCACAACAGACGCCCTGAAGCGCATCATCGAGAACGCCAGCCGGCAGCCGCGTCAACAGGCATAGGCTCCTAATCGGCAAGAAAGATGGGGCACCCGAATGACAGCCGAAACACACGACGACTATTCCAGCGACAAGAAGCGTCAGGAGGTGACGCTCCCGAGTGAGGGACCACCCCGCACCACTGCTGCGCCGGCAGACGAACTGGGTAGCTTAGCCCGCGAACTGGCACGCGCCTACGACGAACTGATCGCGTCCTACCGCCGGTCGTGGGGCATTGACGCGGCGGAAGCCATCGAGAAAGCCCACACCCCACGCGATCGGGCGCTGGAGATGGCGCAGACGGATCCGCCAGACCAACTGAGTTGGCATACGCTCTCCATGGTCATGGAGCATGATCCGGGGGCGGGACTGGCGGCCTGGGAGCGCATCAAGGACGCGGCGCGGCGGGAGTTACGGAGTGGCCACCGCACCGCCCAATCGCTCGAATGGGGCGGCACGCCGTGGGACCGGGCACGCTTCGTCGCGATCCATGACGCGTTGCGGGAGGATTGGCAGCCGCGTGGTGGGATCGAGTCCGTGATGGTCGATCTCCTGGCGCAGAATCTGAACGTCTATCTGCGGTGGACCGAACGGCTCACGATGTCTGCGGAGAGCCAGTGCCGGAGTGAGGATGTCAAGCTGAAGCAGGAGGGCTACTGGATGCCGCCCCGCGTCAGTGAAGCGAACTGGTTGCGCTGGTGCGCCGACCAAGCCGAGGCGGCCCATCGTCGCTTTCTGGCGACCCTGAAGACCCTGCAGGAGCTGCGCCGGCTGCCGGGGGTGACGATCACGACCGCCGCTCAGGTGAACATCGGCCAGCAGCAAGTCAACCTTGCCAGGAATGAACCACGGGACCGCTGAGGATTTATCGAAATCATTAGGTAAATAACGCATCAGAGTATTGACAGGGGGCAGCAATGGGCGGATACGGTTCCAGCCGCTGGGGCGTTCACTGGACGCGACAAACAACTGAAGGGTTACTCCGGCTCGATGTGCGGGAGCTGGCTCGGTCTGGTCAACTGCTTCCTGGTACCTGGTCGAGCTCGTCGTGGACGCGCAATGGCGAGGCGGCCGGTGACATCACCGTGGAAGCACGGACCGATGCGCTGATCCTCAACTTTCGGATTAAGAGACCGGCTGACTCCAACTGGACCCTGATCCGCGAGCGCATTCCGCTCGACTCCACGGCCTGTCACTATGGCGGATCGCGCCCGTGGTTCCGATGTCTCGGTTGCGATTATCGGCGGGCGGTGCTCTACAGTGTCCGAGGCGTCTTTCGCTGCGTCAGCTGTCACGGCCTGGCCTGCGCGAGTACGCGGGAGGAGCATGCCGGGCGGATAATCCGGCGGGCGACCGAGATCCAGCACCTGCACAGCAGGCAGACGACGGACTGCGGGTAGGAGAAGCCGACGGAGCCTAAGGGAATGCACCGGCGCACGTTCGACCAGACCAGCGCGGAGATCAAAGTGTGGGACGCTCTCGCCGTGCTCAGACCCGAGGCCGACCCTGTGCTTTCTCGGCTGGACCGCACGTATGGCCGTCCTGACCAGTAAGTTGCCCCTTGTGATCGAAGATAACTTCAGAAAAGCCGGAAACTGGCGACCCAGCGAGAGGGGGCTGGGAGCGGCACCGGGCATTGTCTCGGGAGGCGACAACTCAGCGAACGACGGAGGACAACCTCCATACCCCGCCCGGTTACATGCACGACGCCTGCCGTCTTCTTGCCACCTGTCGTCCGACGGTGGTACACTTGTTCGGCAGTTTGGGATGGGGATCGAGTCACCCGTGTTGGGAACGCGGTAGCTCGTTAACGGGATTGGGAAACATGGGGGGACAGCCAAGGTCTGTGGCGGGCGTCTTCGTTCCCGCCAGGCGGCGCGGTTTGCCGCGTATCCTCGTGCCTACATTCAGCGACCGCGGCGCACTGCTCGTCCTTCTGGCCCTCAGCGGCCTCAGTATGGGCCGGGAGCTTACTCGCCCCGACGAGCTTGTCCGCAGCGACATGCTTGCCTTCTACCTGCCGATGTTCTCCTTCCTCGGCGAGCGGCTGCGCGCGGGTGACATTCCCGGCTGGAACCCCCACCAGTTCGCCGGTGCTCCCTTCGCTGCCGACCCCGAATCCGGCTGGATGTACTTCCCGGCCATGCTCCTCTTTACCCTCCTCCCGCCGGTCGCTGCTCTCTTCGCCTACGTCGCCGCTCACGTCGTTCTCGCCGGCTTCGCTGCCTACGCCCTCGGCCGCGCCCTCGGCCTCGGCGTCCTTGGTGCCCTCGTTTCCGGCGTCGTCTACCAGTACACCTGGCAGGGCCAGGCGGGTCGCTGCTGCGCTCCTTTCGCCCAGGTCGGCCTCTGGCTCCCAGTCCTCCTCCTCGGTGCCGAGCTTGCTCTCCGTAGTCGTACTTGGTTCGCCCGTCTCGGCTGGTGGACACTGAGCGGCTTCGCCCTCAGCCAGATTCTCGCCGCCTGGATCGGCCAGGGCGCCTATTATTCCCTTCTCCTCCTCGGCGCCTACATCGCCTACCGTACCCTCCTCGTCCCTGCCGTTCGGCCTCGTCCCTGGTCACTCCGAGCTCGCGACCTCGCGCTCCATGGCGGCGCCATTCTTGGTCTCGGCTTCGTCCTCGCCGCTGCCGGTCTCCTCCCCCGCTTTGAGTTCAACCCACGCTCTAGTCTTGCGGGCGGCGTGTACGCCGACAATGCCGCCTGGGCGGCAGAAACCGGAGGATACAGCCCAGCTGACCTGATCCACGAACTACTCAGCGGCTACGTCGCGGGCGAATGGTGGTATGCCGGAGGCGCCGCCCTCTTCCTCGCCCTGCTCGCCCCTGTCGTCGCCCGTCGCTCATTCGCCGTCCCCTTCTTCGCCCTCTTCGGCCTTGCCGTCCTAGTTCTCGCTGGGCCGGCCGAGACTCCTCTCCACACTCTCCTCTATACCCTCCTCCCTCGCTTCGAGATTATCCATAGCCACTACTCCCACCGCATCCTCATCGTCTTCCACCTCGGCGTCGCCCTCCTTGCCGGCGCCACCGTCGCCTACCTCCCCCACTGGGTCGGGCACCGCCGCGCCCCTGTCCTCGCCGCCCTGGCCGCGGCGAGCGCCCTCCTCCTCCTCGCCGGACCGATCCTCCTCGTCGGTGACCCTGACACCATCTCCCGGCCCACCCAGATCACCATCCTTGGTGCCCAACTCCTCGTCGCACTCTGCGCCCTGATCGGCCGTGCCTGGGCCCGTCGCCTCGTCCCCGCTGCGCTCCTCCTTCTCCTCTTCTGGGACCCCGGTGGCCGCATTCTCACCCTCGAAACGCTCCCCTCGGCCACCGGGTCGGTCAACCTCAGCGACTACGCCAGGCGCCCCCCCGTGGCTTCATTCCTCGCGGCGACCGCGGAGCAGCCGCCCGCCCGGTACTTCGGCTATGCCCCCGAACTCCTGCCCCCGCTCGGTCAGATGGAATACGGATACCTCCGCTCCGCCGACCTACGCGTCATTGACACCCTCGTCAACAACCGCGCCACCCTCCTGGGTCTCTACGACGTCCAGGGCTACAACCCCGTCCAGGTCAAGCGCTATGTCGAATACGTCGCTGCCCTCAACGGCAGCGACCAGGAATACCACGAGGCCAATGTCTTCCGGGAAGGGTTCGACTCGCCCCTCCTCGACCTGCTCAATACCCGCTACATCGTCGCTTGGGCACCCCCCGCGACCGCCAGTGAGGAGGTCCAGTCGTTGGTCCGGCACTACCCCTCGGTCGTCAGTGACCCTCCCGTCCGCATCCTCGACAACCCCGGCGTCCTCCCCCGCGCCTGGATCGTCTACGAGGCACAGCAAGTCGACCGCGGTGAAGCTCTCCCCCTCCTCGGCTCCGGTCAGGTCGACCCGCGACGCACCGTCCTCCTCGAAACCGTGCCCCCCGTCCTAGCTGATCCTCCTCCTGCCTCGGGCGAGGCTACATTCACCCACTACGAACCTGACCGCATCCGACTCGATGTCCGCTCCGAAGCTCCCGGCATCCTCGTCCTCAGCGAAACCTACGATCCTAATTGGAACGCCTACATCGACGGTGCCCCTGCCCCCCTCCTCGTCGCCAATCATGCCTTGCGTGCTGTCCCCCTCCCCACCGGAGAGCACCAGGTCGAGCTCCGCTATGAATCGCTGTCGCTCAAGCTGGGCATCATGATCTCGGCGACGACCTACGCTGCCCTCGCCACCCTCGGTCTGGTCGCACTCTGGCGACGCCGGTGGCATGGCCATGGCGCTGATCCAACCGCCGCGGCGAGCTAACACACTGACCGGAGGTCGAACGGATGGAGACAAGGCCGAACGGGCGGGCGCGGGCACTCGCGATCCTCGGGATCGTCGCCGTCGTGGCCATCCCCACCGTGGTCGTGGTGGCCACCTGGGGCGATCTCCCCTGGTCCCCAGCCGACCTCCGGCCCGACCGTCCGGTGCCGATGCGCACGATCCGCTCCGACAGCGAGGATGCCCTCCGGGTGAAGTCCGCCGACGCCACCCCGCGTGCCCAGCCCGCCGGGGAACGTTCCGATCGCTTGGCACGGGCCACCGAACGCGCCGCCGCCGCGGATGGCACGCCGGTCGCCCGTGGCCGAGAGCCCAGGGCTGACCGGGCGGCGATGCACGACGACGCCACCCCGGATGCCCGGTCTGACCGCCCTCGCCGCCGCGATCGACCTGCCGACACCGTCGTCAGTTCCCGTTCGGAGGTAACTGAGGCTTCGCCGCAAGCCCAGGGACGTGGGGAGTCCGCCAGGGATCAATCGACACCAAATGCATGATGTATGATAGGCGGCGGGAACAGGGAGTGTCGGGAGAGAGCGCGGTTTGGGTAGTGCAACCCGGCTGCGAGGAGCGCCATGGCATGTGGAACGGGCGAACCGTCTCAGTCATTCTGGGCACGTACCGAGAGAGAGACTCGATCCGCGCTGTCGTTGACGACTTCTTTGCCACCGGCCTCGTCGACGAAGTTGTCGTCGTCAATAACAATGCCGAACCTGGCACTGCCGAGGAGGTGGCTAAGACACGCGCACGGCAGGTCTTTGAGCCGCGCCAGGGCTACGGTAGCGCCTACCGCCGTGGCCTGGCCGAGGCGACCGGCGATCTGCTCGTCTTAGCCGAGGGCGACGGCACCTTTCTCCCCCGGGACATCGCCAAGCTCCTTGTCTATAGCGACGACTGCGATGCGGTCTTTGGCACGCGCACCACCCGCGAGCTGATTTGGCGGGGCGCCAACATGGGCGCGTTCCTGAAGTGGGGCAACTGGGCGGTCGCCAAGATGGTCGAGGCGCTCTTCAACACCAGCCATCTGAGTGATGTCGGCTGCACTTATCGCCTGCTGACGCGCGAGACGCTGCACCGAATCGAGGACCGCTTCACCGTCGTCGGCTCCCACTTCGGACCCGAGCTGATGCTACTTACAATCGCCGACGGCGCCCGGATCGTCGAGGTGCCGGTCAATTACCTGCCGCGCGTGGGCATCTCCTCGGTAACGGGGGATTTTGGCAAGGCGATCGTTCTGGGATTGCAAATGATCGCCTTCATCCTCCGCTTCCGGTTGTCAACGATAGGATGCGCTCAACGGCCAGTTCGTCCTCGCCCACTCGTCGATCTTTCTGCGCCGAGGGCCATGGCAACGGCGGAGCGGGAGGCGTCTTGAGCCGCTCTCGTCCCGCCGCGATCGTTTCAAGTGCGCCTCCACGAAGCACGCAGACAGATTTCGATGCGATCGCCGAAAAGTACGACGACAGTCTGCCGGCGCACGTCATCGAACACTATCTCCGCAAACGTCTCGCCTTCATTCAACGCTACACGGAGCCTGGGCGGACCCTCGACCTCGGCTGCGGCACTGGCTTGCTGGCGGAACGCGTTGCCGCCGCTGGCTACACCGTAACCGGGCTCGACCCGTCGCGGAATATGCTCCGTCATCTGCGCCACCGCCGGCCCGATGTGGCGACCGTCACGGGTGGTGGCGAGGCGCTGCCCTTTGCCGATGGCAGCTTCGATCTGACCTACTGCATTGCCGTCATGCATCACGTCGCCGAACCAGACGCCGTGCGCCGGACGCTCGGCGAGATGGCACGGGTGACACGTCCCGGCGGTCACGTGCTGGTCTGGGACCACAATCCGCGAAATCCATACTGGCCCTACTTGATGCGCCGCGTTCCCCAAGATTCTGGGGCGGAGCGGCTGATCCCGGAAGACGAGATCATTGCCGGTTTGCGGGCGGGCGGGGCGCGGCCGCTCCTTACCGCGCAGCTCGGACTCGTCCCCGACTTTACGCCCCGTCCGCTGCTCGGACTCGCTGCCCGCGGGGAGCGGGTCATTGAGGCGGTGCCGGGTCTGCGTCGTCTCTGCGCGCACAACGTGGTGCTGGCGGTCAAGGATGGTGGCGAAGCGCCTGGGATGGCGATGCCGTGAGCGAACTGGCGCGCGATCTCACTGCCGTATCTACGGCGAATGCAAAGCGTTTCCGTTCTGCCTCGGTCGGCGACCCACCCTAGAGAGGGTGAGTCGTTTGATGGGTCTTGAGGGTCTGGTCCTTAGGTCGTCTTGGGCCGCGGAGATCTGGGCTTCAGGAGGCCGTGGTGTACTTTAGAAGCAGAGGGCACACATTCCGCGGCCGGCCCTTAGGCCAGCCGACATACCCCGGTCTCGTCGCCGAAGCGTCAGGCTGAACGACAGGAGTTGTCATGCGATGGCAGCAAAGGGATCGCGGTGGCCGTCGTTCGCGGTACCAAGGGGGCGGTTACTCGCCCCGGCGGCAACGCGTGCCTGGTGGAGCGCTGTCGAGCCATTGTGGGTCATCGGGCTGGCGCTGGTCTGCCTGCTGATCGGCCACTTCATGTTGACCGGTCCCTGGCTCGGCCTGGAAGGGAAGCCCTACGACTGGGGCCAGTATCTAGCGATCGGGGTGGTTTTCCCGTCATTCCTCTTCGGGGTGCCGCTGCTCTGGCGGTGGCGGCGTTGGTCGACTGCTCCGGTCATCGCAGTCAAATGGCTGCTGGTGCTGGCCTGCCTGAGCGTGGTTGCCGTGTTCGTGGCGGCGAGCATGGACAAGTACGGGTCGCGGAGCCAGATTTGGCCCGTGGCGCTCGCAGCGGTGCAGGCGGTGCTCATGACGCGTCCTTGGCGCCGGGACCGGCGCGACCCGAAGCGCCTAGCCATCGTCTTCGTCGTCGCCGTCGTCGCTTGGACGGTCGCCGTGTCCCTCTCCCTTGAGGTGCTGGTGCAGCCGCCCATCTTTCTGGCGGGCTTGGTGCTGGCCCTCCTGCTGGTTTGCGACGCTGCCCGGGAGCCGGAGGCCGAGGTGCGGTCCGCCCCCGTCCGGCCGTGGGAACCTGTCAATCTCGTCGCGCTCGCGTTCATCGGGTTCATGAGCCTCCGCACCGACGGTCTGTTCAAGGTGCTAGGCGATCGGGGCGCGATCCATCACTGGGGTGCTTGGGTGGGCGCGGCTGACCTGGTGCGGGAGGGGGGCTGGCTCCTTTGGGACGTGCCCTCAAATTACGGTTTCCTGAACGTCCTGGCGTTCGCTGTTGTTCCGACTAACACTCCCTGGCAGTCGTTCTACCTGCTCACCGCGCTCGCCTCTTTCGTGGTGAGCTCCTGCATCTTTCTAGGACTGCGTGCAATGCGGCCAAGCCCGCTCAACTGGTGCTTCGCCCTCGCCATGGCCATCGCCATCCCAATGTTCACGCCGACCTTCAACTCGGATGGACCGGTCACGTCGACCTTCATCTTTCCCAACTGGGGGGTATACCGATACGTGTGGTGCTTCCTGTTGGTAGCGATCTTGGTCTGGGAATATGTGACCAAGGAGCAATCGCGCCGGCACGCGTTCATCCTCGTTGCGGGATGTGTCGCATGGGTGATCGGTGTCCTCTGGTCGCCGGAGAGCGCGTTCTTCAGCTCGGGCGCCTGGTTGCCAGCCTTTGTGATGATCGTGTTTCGCACGACCGCCGCCAGCCCCAACCGCTGGCGTTGCGTGATCGGATGGCTTGCGCTGCCGCCTGCCTTGTTCGCGGTGGCAATCGGGTTCATCATGGCATTCTACGCCACCCGCTTGGGCCACCTTCCCGACTGGGTCAGCTTCTTCGACTTCGCCCAGGAGGTGGGGATAAACGTCCTGGTCGTGGTTCAAGAACCGGTCGGCCCGGGCCTGGGTATGCTCCTCGGCTTCTGCTTGCTGGCGACCAGCGCCTTCTACGCCGGGACACGTGGCGGGCTGCCGACGCGCTCGTTCGGCCTCTGGATTGGCCTCTTGGGCGCGTTCTGGGCGACGAACAGCTACGGCTATCAGCGGGGTATTACGGCATTGCACCCGGTTGCCTACGCCGCGCTCGGCGTCATGTTGCTGCTGTTAGCACGCCGACCGATGGCTAGCGGTTGGGACGCCGTTGCACGCGCGGCTGTTGTGCCGCTCCTGGCGATCGTACTAACGTCACCGTTGGCGGCTGTGATTGCGAATCCCCTGGCCGCTCGGGATGCGGCCGCGTCCCTGGCGACCACGGCGCGTGACGGTTTCGCGGTCGAGCCACTCCTGCCCGAGGCCGACCCCTCGCTGCAGGCACTGATGGCGGAGGCCGGTGTCCGCCCCGACGACCCGATCGTCTTCTTCGGAGACTCCCTTGGGAACCTTCTCCAGCCTTGGATTCCGAGCGGCGAGACCGATGGGGAACGCGTTGTTGTGACCCCACATTGGCTGCCGGGGCACCCGAGCCTCGCGCTGAGGTGGATCCCCCCAGGGCGTGGGGCCGTCTACACCTCCCGGTTCATTGAGCGGGCTCGCCGCGGCGGCTGGCTGATCCAGCGCAAGACGGGCCTGAACTCGAACGCCGACTTCAACGCCTTCGTCTCCGGGCGCGAACCGTGGCTTTTCGAGCTGCTGCAACGGACCCACGTTCCGACCCGCGTCCACGAGAACGCTGACTGGCAGTTGGTCTGGTTCGAGTACGTCGGGGATCGGCCCGGGACGGCGCGGCCAAGCGAGGCGTGGGGCCTGTTCGGGCCGCTGCCACCGGACGTGGTGGTCGACGGCCGGCCGCTGGCCGGGACGCCTCACCCCAAGATCTGGACTCGCTACGGCACCGGCTGGGGCTTGTTCGAGCCGGCGGGCGGTGATCGGTGGATGGCATCGGGGGCCGAACTGTGGATCTACAGCCCGGAGAACCGAACAGTGAGCATGCGGTTGACGACGACGTCGGCGCTCGGATGCGGGGGGCTGGACATCGGCGTCAACGGCGCGGAGCTGCCAACGAGGGCGCTGCAGGACGGACAAGCGTTCGAGACGCCGGTCGGGTTGGAGGCGGGTTGGAACCGGATCGAATTCACCGTGGCCGCCGACACGTTGCCAAATCGAGCCGAAGTGGAGGTCGCCGCGCCCTCCGGGGCGGCGGTGTCTCCCATGATCGGGACGCCGACCGGTAAGGTAGAAACGCTCGCAACCGCCACGCCGGCCGCTGGAGCGTCGGCGCCATCATCGTCCTCGGCTATCGACGACTGTCTCGGCATGGCAATCGAGCGGATCGAGCTCGAGACTTGACTCTCGTGGGCGCATCTGACGTCCGTTGTCGACGCGGGATCCGAGTTCGCAGGGGAGCCAAGTGACCGCTGCTCCGGCTGCTGCGGGGCGGCGAACGCCGCCGTGGTCGCTGTTGCTCGCGCTGCCGCTGGCCGGGGTGCTGCTCTACCTGGCGACGCGGGGGGTGGCCTGGGGCGAGGTGCTGCGGACGCTGCGGCAGGGGCGGCCCGACCTTCTGGCGCTCGCCTGCCTCACCTCCAGCGGCTCGCTCCTGATCCGGGCGCTGCGTTGGCGGATCGTCCTCGGCACGGAGCGGCAGGTGGCCCGGTCGTCGGCGTTCTGGGCGACAGCGGCGGGGTACTTGGGCAACACCGTGCTGCCGGCTCGGGCCGGCGATCTGCTCCGCTCGGTGCTGCTCGGCCGCCACGCCGGTCTGGCGACCGGTTATGTGCTCGCGACCACCCTGGTCGAGCGGGTCGCGGACCTGCTGGCGTTGGTGGGGATCAGCCTGCTGGCGATCCTGGCGTTGGACTCGGCGCCGAGTTGGCTCAGGACGACCACCCGGCTGATGGGGCTGCTCAGCCTGGTGGCGCTGGCGGGGCTCGTCGTGCTCCCCCGGCTGGAGGGGTGGCTGACGGGCCTGACGGCGCGTCTGCCGCTGTCCGTCGGCGTCCGGTCGATGGCGACGGCCCTGCTGAGCCAGGTGTTGCTCGGGATGCGCACCCTGCAGCATCCCCACCGCGTGCTCGGCTTCGTCGGGCTGACCGCGACAGTCTGGTTCGTCGACACCTTGGCGACGATCGCCGTCGGGCAGGCACTGGGGCTGCCAATGACGCTGCCGCGAGCGTTGGTGCTGCTGGCGGCGCTAGGGCTGGCGAGCGCGGTGCCGTCAACGCCGGGCTACGTCGGTGTCTACCAGTTCGTCGCCGTGACGGTGCTAGTTCCACTCGGGTTCTCGCGGGACCAGGCGCTCGCCCAGATCATCGCGTATCAGGGGGTCCTGCTCGTGGTCGTCCTGGTCTGGGGGGTGCTCGGGCTGTGGCGACTCAGCGGGAGCCTCGGCAGCGCTGGGCGGGGGAACAGGGGGCGGGAACGGGGGGCGCTGGGCTCGACCTTGGCCGAGGGAGAAGTACCGTGACGCGGGCGACGCTCGAACGGACCGCAGAGTCGCCTCCACGCGGCGCGCAGATGGATTTCGATGCCATTGCTGAAGCCTACGACGAGAGCCATCCCCGTCGATTCGTTATAGGCACGGCCGTAGCCCGAGTGAATTTGCGACTCGCTCGATTCAACCCATTGTCGGACACCAAGAAGATGTGCGTATGGTCAGTTCGCTCCTGCTATGAAGCTCATGGACCACGCCACCGACCGTGTCGTCGACCGCGAGCAATCGTCGCAACGCTCTAGCGTAGAACGACCAGCTTAAGTTAAGACATTCGTTCCAAAGAGATAGGCCGAACACCATCTCGATTGAATTTAGAGCCGCCTTCCAACGCGAACGTTCTAGCCTCCATAAATGGAGATTCTGGGAATGACCAAATCGATCAGCCAAGCGTTCACCACTTCTGGAATTGCTGGTCAGGGGCAATGTGGCAGCCATAACCGCAAATACAACGATTTCGGCGCTATTCTCTTGATATTCTGCATAACTTTAGTCATCTTCAAGCGAGAAATTCGGCCCCCCGAGGAACTTGTGCGAGGCGATGTAGTTACCTTCTTCGTACCCATGTTCTCATTTCTCGGAGAACAACTCCGCGCAGGCAACATTCCAGGCTGGAACCCGCATCAATTCGCTGGTGCGCCATTCGCGGGTGATCCGGAATCCGGCTGGGGCTATCTTCCGGCGATGCTGCTCTTCACGGTGTTCTCGCCTGCTGTTGCCATAGCGGGATTTGTTCTGTTTCATCTTGCACTGTCGGGAACCGCCGCCTACGTCTTGGGCCGTGTCCTTGGCCTGAGTGTTCTCGGCGCACTCGTTGCCGGTGTGGCGTACGAGTTCAGTTGGTTGTACGAACGAAGCACCTGTTGCCCTGCGTTCATCGGGGTGTCGAGTTGGCTCCCGGTAGCGTTACTTGGTGCCGAGCTAGCAATCCGCAGCCGCGACTGGAGAGGACGTATCGGGTGGTGGGCAGTCGGAGGTCTGGCTGTCAGTCAGATGTTGGCAGCCTGGACTGGACAAGGCTCTTACTACGGATTGCTGGCACTGGGCAGCTATGTGGCCTACCGATCGCTGATTGCGCCACCCGACGGATTTCAAAGATTGTTGTCACGCGTTGGCTCACTACTTGTGCACGGCAGCGCCCTTCTAGCTGTCGGGTTTGCTCTAGCCGCGACCAGCATCTTGCCCCGATTTGGAATACAACGCGCTCTCAAACGTCGCGGGAGGCGAGTATCAAGGAACGGCGGAATGGGCCGCGAAATCTGGCGGCTGGGTGTTATCTCAGATCCCGCATGAGATCCTCGGTGGCTACCTTCCGGGGCAATGGTGGTATGCCGGTGCAACTGCGGTCGCTCTCGCCGTTGTTGCCCCCGTCGTCGCACGGCGTTGGTTCGCAACACCCTATTTTGCCGTCATTTGCGTGGTTCTCCTCGTATTGACCCTGCGAAACCCAACTCCCCTCCATTCATTGTTCTACGTTGTCCTGCCACGCTTTGAGCTTCTTCATTCGCACGAGCCCAACCGGGTTCTGATCGTCTTCTATCTCGGAGTCGCTTTGTTGGCGGGCGCTACTATCAATTATTTACAGTCGTGGCACGGGCGACCTGCCCTACTGGCGATAACCGCAGCAATGGTGGGAGCAGTATTAATGGTCGGGGCGCGGCTCTTGGATCGGCTCAACGCCCCCATTTCGCAACCAGCTCAACTCGCGTTCATTACGGTCATGGTTCTCATTATCTGTTACGCATATTTAGGCGATTCCGTAGCACGACGCCTGATTCCGGTGTTGCTACTGGTTGTGGTTCTGTGGGACTCGGCCGGTCGAGCTGCCACTGGAGGCCCTTCGCGCTACAACGAGCTTGCAGTAGATCTTGCGACGTATGTTCAACCGTCTGACGCAGCTCGGTTTCTTTCCAAACAGAGCGATCAGCCCTTCCGGTTCATCGGTCATGATCCAGACATGGCATCGGCCGAGGAGGCGATGCAGGGTGGCTATCGTCGCTACCTGGAAGAGCCGAATGCGGTCCCACTGCTCGTCAACAATCGTGCCACGCTGGTTGGTCTTGAAGACATCCAAGGTTACAACCCGGTCCATCTCCAACGATACGTTGAATACATGACGGCATTGAACGGCCAGGAACAGAATGATCATGAAACGAACGTGTTGCCCGAGGGAGTAGGCTCGCCGTTGTTTGATCTCCTGAACGTCAAGTATCTCGTTGTTTCCGCGAACACCGCGCCAGATCGCAGCAATTTGCAACTCCTTGGACCGGATCGACCGGTTGTCTATGAGGATTCAGAGGTAAAGGTGGTAGAGAATGTGGAAGCGCTGCCGCGAGCGTGGATCGTGCATGAAGTACGGCAACTGCCGCGAGGAGAAGCACTTCCGCTGCTGGCTACTGGCCGGGTCAACCCTCGACAGATCGCGTTGCTAGAGGAGCAAGCGCCGGAGGTTGCCCCGTCAGCGAATCCCGAACGTGAGCGAGTCTCCTTGACAGTGAACGCTCCGGACCGTATCCAATTCAAAGTGCAAACTGACGCGCCTGGACTGCTGCTCATCAGCCAATCATACGATCCGTCATGGCATGTCGACGTGAACGGAGAGCCCACCGAACTGTACGTGGCCAATCACGCGCTGCAAGCGGTGCCCGTTCCAGCAGGCGAGTCAAGCGTCGTTCTGCGCTACGAGTCACCGATGCTGCGACTTGGGACTGTAATTTCCGCTGTGACGGCGATTCTGCTCACGACATTCGGTACTATTCTCGCAGTTCAGCGCGTAGTCGGTTGGCGTACTCACCGTGCGCTGGGAGCGCCGATTGAATAACTTGCGAGGCGCGTGAATGCATTTTCGAGTTGGGAATCGTCTGCCCGTGGCCCAAATAGCTCTCGTCCTTGCGATGCCCGTGCTTCTCGTAGTCACAACGTGGGGTGTGGTTCCGACGAATCCCCCGGAGTCGAGGCAACGCCCCATCGTGGCAGAGATCGGCACCCCTTCGGCCAGAGACCGCGATCGGAAAGTGGCTTCAAACATCAGTTCGCCGGTGGCTCAGGCGACTCCGTCGTCTGAACTGCGTTCGCGTGACGACAAGGTGGCGACCCCGGGCGCGGGGCAACGGGCGCGATCGGCTCGCTCGGTGAGAGACCGCGACCGGATGCGCGAGCAACAAACGCCAGGAGCGAGACGGAATCGGCCGGATCGGCCGGAGCGAACGCCTGGAACCCGCGATCGGTAAAGATGCTAGCGAGCGGGGCGGCGCAGGCCGAGACTGGTGGCGTCGACGGCGAGGACAACCTGGACGAGCAGCACGAGCGGCACATCGCTGTAGTGACAAGGCTCAGGCTCAGGCGAAACTCGTGGCCGAGACCAGCGGCGCTGACGCAGGCGGCAACGATCGTGGTTCGGATGATTTGCGAAGGGAGGAGTAAATGCGGAAACCGGCGACCCACGCCATAGCAGTGTTCGCCATCCTCGCCGTGCTAGCATCTGCGCTAGCTGAGGTAATTTCGAACAGGACGACGGTCGCGGCTGTTGAATCTGCGGTGCAGCCGAACATTATTCTGATCCTGACCGACGATCTGGATGCTCGCTCGCTCGACGACCACCTGGAACAACTGCCCAATATCGCCGCGTTGCAGCAGGCTGGGACGACATTTTCCAACTTCGTCATCTCCACGCCGCTCTGCTGTCCATCGCGTGCTTCGATCCTGCGTGGCCAGTACGCCCACAACCATGGCGTGTTGTACAACGGTGGGGAGAACGGAGGCTTTGCAACGTTCCGTCGCCTCGGCCGTGAAGAGTCCACGGTCGCCACCTGGCTGCAGGATGCCGGCTACCGGACTGCCTTGCTAGGCAAATATCTCAACGGCTACCCCGAGGGCGCTGATCCCGCCTACGTGCCCCCGGGTTGGGACGAGTGGTCGAGCTTCATCGGGAACAACAAACCGGGCAAGGACGATCCGTTCTACGTCGACTACCAAATGAACGAGGACGGCAAGCTCGTGTCCTACGGCAGCCGGCCCGAGGATTACTCGACCGACGTGCTATCCGCCAAGGCGACCGACTTCGTCGAGCGCACGGCCGAGGCGAGTCAGCCCTTCTTCCTGTACCTCGCGCCATACGCCCCCCACGAACCGGCTCTGCCTGCGGCGCGGCACGCGGAGGCGTTCGCCGATGCCACCGCACCGCGACCCCCCTCCTTCGACGAGGCCGACATCGGCGACAAGCCCAGCTATGTGCGCGATTTACCCGAGTTCGACGCTGGCCAGGTTCAACAAATCGACGACTTCCACCGCCGGCGCCTGCGGTCGATGGTGGCCGTCGACGAAATGGTAGGGAGTCTCATTAGTACGCTTGACGCGACCGGCACCCTCGACAACACCTACGTTTTCTTCGCGTCGGACAACGGCTTCCACCTCGGCGAACACCGACTGGCTCAGGGCAAGGTGTCGCCGTATGAGGAGGCGATTCGGGTGCCGCTGATCGCCCGGGGACCGGGGGTGTCGGCCGGCCGAGTGGAGGACCGACTGGCGCTTAATGTCGACCTGGCACCGACGTTCACCGCGCTTGCGGGGACGCAGGCGGCGGGCTTCGTCGACGGCCGTTCGCTGGTGCCGCTGCTACGGGGGGAGGCGCCCGCGACGTGGCGTCATGGCGTCCTCATCGAGACCTTCGGGCGGAAGAATTCGCGGGATCGGTCAGCGAACCGCAGGGCTGCGGCTGCGCGGGCGACCCCAGGCGGATCGGAAGGGGAGTTGCGGGGCTCGGTGCTGGTTCCTTCCTACACGGCGCTGCGAACGGCCGATCTGCTCTATGTGGAGTACGAAGGCGGCGAACGCGAGCTCTACGATCTGGGGAAGGATCCGTACGAGCTGGAGAACCTAGCCTCGACCGCTGACCCCACCGAGCTTATGCGATTGTCCGCCAGCCTGGCCAGGCTGCGGGACTGCACGGCCGATGGCTGCCGTGCCGTCGAAGATACACCGCTCAATCAGGCCGTGGCCGTCCGTGGTGAACGGGCTTAAGCAGCTTGCCCGAAGATCTGGCCCAGCTGGATAACCGGCGTGATGTAAGTGTGAAAGCGCGTCTCAAGCTGATCGAGAAGAGGGACGGCGGCTGGGAGTCCAGCGCGTGATTGTGTGGAATCCACTTATGTTCCGGTTGTAATCCCTTCGGGCCTTGAGTCGGCTGCGCGAGCGCGGCATGCCAGACCGACATCTGCGCCGCCGCTCCACGTCTTCGTGTGCCTGGACTCCAACACCCGCGCCAGCAACAAAATCTGCATCATGCCGAGACGGGCCGACAACTTCTTCGCGGTGCTGCACTCCCGCCGCACGAGGTCTGGTCACTGGGGACGGGGACGTGGCGCGGCGTCGGCAACGAGGATCACCCCAAGGCAACCGGCAATCTCTGTATTCGGGACACGGGTCAAGCGCCGGCGTTGGATGGAGCGAACCGACGACCGCCCAGCGACAGGTAACACCACGGGCCAGGCCCCAAGAGCCGGCGCCGCCGCCTAGACCGCGGCGCTCGGCGATCGGAAGCGGCGCATCCGCTTCCGGCGGTCAGTAGCTTGGCGCTGAACGCGCCCCAGCCCTGGCAGAAGAAGTCGCCCAGCGGCACCGCCACCGCCGGCTGGGGATCGTCCTCCCAATGGAGGCGCAGGACCAGCTGGCGCCAGTGGCGGGGATGGGTCGTCAGCCAGAGGTGCTGGATCGCCCCTGCACCCGTGATGGCGGCCAGGGTGGCGGTGGCGCCGGCCGGGATGACGATGCTGGGGGAGAGCTTCCAGCCGGGGCCGAGGTCGCGGGCGGCGTGGGCGCCGGTGCCGGTGGTGGCCATGCCGCCGCGGCCGGGCTCCCCCGTCGGGTTCTCGGCGCTGATGGAGCGGGTCTGGGCGGTGGAGAGGCGCGACAACGTCCCCAGTCCCATCCCCAAGCCGCTGAACCCGTCCATCGTGGCTCCTCCCTCTCAGCTCTCAACGTCCGCGCCGCGCCAGCTTATCCGGTGTTCTTGAGGCCGCCGGCGATGCCGTTGACGGTCAGGAGGACGGCGCGGAGGAGCGATTCGGAGGAAGGGTCGCGCCGGAGCCGGCGAAGGAGCTCGACCTGGATAAAGGAGAGGGGGTCGACATAGGGATTGCGGCGGGCGACGGAGCGCTGGAGGAACGGGTCGCGATCGAGGAGCTGGACCTGGCCGGTGACGGCGAGGAGGAGATCGCGGGTCAACTCGTACTCGGCGCGGATGCGGGGCCAGATGCGGTCGCGAAGCTCGGGGTCATCGACGAGGGCGACATAACGATCGGCGATGGCGAGGTCGGCTTTGGCGAGGGCGAGCTCGGCGTTGCCGAGAAGGGCGTCGAAGAAGGGCCAGGCGTGGTCCATCTCCTGGAGGAGATCGAGGCCGAAGCGCTCGCGACCGGCGGCGAGGGCGGTACCGAGACCAAACCAACCGGGGAGGAGGATGCGGGCTTGGGTCCAGGAGAAGACCCAGGGAATCGCTCGGAGGTCCTCGATCCGGGTCGTGGCGGTGCGGCGGGCCGGGCGGGAGCCGAGTTGAAGGCGGGCGATCTCGTCGATCGGGGTGGCGGCCTGGAAGAAGGGGACGAAGCCGGGATCGCCGTAGACGAGGTCGCGGTAGGCATCGGCAGAGCGGCCGGCGAGGTCGGCCATCGCCGCCTCGAAGACGGCGAGGCGGTCCGGCGCGGGTTGGGGGAGGGCGCCGACGGTGCTGACGAGGACCGCCCCGGTGACGAGCTCGAGCTCGCGGTGGGCGATCTCCGGTGTCGAGTAGCGGGCGGCGATCACCTCACCCTGTTCGGTCAGCTTGATCCGGCCGGCGACGGTGCCGGGGGGTTGGGCAAGGATGGCGACGTTGGTCGGGCCGCCGCCGCGACCGATCGAGCCGCCGCGACCGTGGAAAAAGGTGAAGAGGACGCCCTCGGCGGTGAAGAGGCGGGCGAGCTCTTTCTGGGCGGCGTAGAGCGCCCAGGAGGAGGCGAGGTAGCCGAGCTCCTTGTTGGAGTCGGAGTAGCCGATCATCACCTCCTGGGCATCGCCCCAACTGGCGAGGGCGGCGCGGTAGACCGGCGCGGCGAGGAGACCGCTCATCGTGGCGGGGGCGGCGTGGAGGGCGTCACCCTGCTCGAAGAGGGGGGCGATCTGGAGCATCGCCTGACCGCCGCCGACCTCGCAGAGCTGAGACTCCTTCATCAGGAGGAGGAGGGCGAGGGCGTCGGAGGGGGTCTCGCAGCCGGAGATGACGTAGGTGCGGATGGCGCCGCGGTGCTCGGTCGTGAGGAGGCGGTGGATGGCGCGGAAGGTTTCCAGGACCTCCCGGGCCTCCGCTGGGAGGGGGCCGAGATCGGCGGGGACGAGGGGGCGCGGGTTGGCGATCTCGGCGGCGAGGAGGGCGACGCGGTCGGGCTCGGCGAGATCGTCGTAGGCGGTTTCGACTCCGGTCAGGGCGAAGACGGCGGCGAGGGCGGCGGCGTGGCGCTTGGCGTGGTCGCGGATATCGAGGCGGGCGAAGTGGAAGCCGAAGACCTCGACCTGGCGGATGACGTCGCGGAGATCGCCGGCGGCGATGAGGGCCGCGCCCTGGTCGACGAGGGAGCGTTCGACGAGGCGGAGGTCGGTCAGCAACTCGTTGGCGTCGCGGTAGCCGGTGGGGTCGCCGCGACGAGCGGCGCGGACGCGCTCGCGCATCAGGGTCAGCGCCTGGCGGTAGGGTTCGCCCTGATTGCGATGGGCAAGATCGGCGGCGAGCTCGGGGAAGCGAGCGTGGCCGTCCTCCAGAAGGGGATCGACGAGGGGGGCGGGGCCAACGACGCGGGTCGAGAGGGAGACGCGGCCGGCGAGCTCGCCGAGGCGGCCATCGAGGAAGCCGAGGGCGGCGTCGCGCATGATGGCGAGGGTTTGCTCCGTTATCGCCGGGGTGACGTTCGGGTTGCCGTCGCGGTCGCCGCCGACCCAGGAGCCGAAGGAGAGGATGGGGGGGACGATGATGGCGGAACCGGGGTAGACGGCGGCGACGGCGTCTTCGAGGTCGCGGTAGAGGCGGGGGACGACGTGGACGAGGGTCGAGCCGACGTAGACGAGGTTGGCGCGGACCTCGTCGAGGACGGTCGGGTTGACGACGCGGATCTCGTCGGAGCTCCAGAGCTCGGCGATGGTGGCGGCGAGCTGGCGGCGGGCGCGGATCTCGTTGCCGGGGAGGACGCGGCGTTCGTCGAGGTCGCGGATGACGGCGAAGATGCGGGCGAGCTTGGCGATAACGGTGCGGCGGCGGGCCTCGGTCGGGTGGGCGGTGAGGACGAGGCGGATTTGAGCCCGATCGAGGAGGGCCTGGCAGCCGGCGGCGTCGAGGCCGTCGCGGGCGAGGATGGCGACGGCTTCGCGGATGGAGCCGCGGCGTGGTTGATCCGGGGTGGCGGCTTCGCGCTGGCGGATGCGGCGGATGCGCTCGTTGTCCTCGGAGAGGTTGACGAGTTGGAAGTAGGAGGTAAAGGCGCGGACCAAGACTTCGGCTTCGGCGACGGAGGCGCCGGCGACGAGCGTCTCCAAGCGAACGCCGGCGGCCTCGTCGCCGCCGCGAAACTCCTTGGCGAGGGCGCGGGTCTCCTCCTCCAGATCGAAGGCGGGGCGACCGGCGAGATCGGTCAGGACCTCGCCGAGGAGGTCGCCGAGGAGGTAGACGTCGTCGGAGAGGGAGCGGGCGGAGGGCATGCGGGCTCCACGGGGAGACGAGGACTGAGGACTGAGAAGTCGGGAGTCAGAAGTCAGAAGTCAGACGTCAGAAGTCAGGTGGGGACTATAACCGGGTGGGGAGGATGGTGACGAGTGCTGAGTGCTGAGTGCTGAGTGCTGAGTGCTGAGTGCTGAGTGCTGAGGACTCGGGACTCGGGACTCAGACGGGTGTGGGTCCGAACCGCGGGTGGGAGGGGCGCAGTTCTCAGCTGTCGTCTCAGAGCGATGGACGGACGGGGAGACGCTACCCTCGCGGTCAGGCCGCCGGCACGAGTGCGGACGGCCCCGCGCGCTCAAACCACACGACGCCAGAGGGGAGAGGGAAGAGGGGAAGACGGAAAGAGGACGAGGAGAGGAGGATGAGATCTGGCGGGGGGACGCGATACGCGGTCCGGGCAGGGATGGGGCTGCTACCGAACGACGGGGAGGGACTCGGAGTAACCCAGGTGAGTTCTGGGGGTGCTGATGACGGGTAACCATCCCGGGCAGATTCAGGCACTGCCCAGGCCCGCCCATCTGCCATGGGTGCCGCTTACGGATAGAATATATGTTCTGAAAGGAGTTGTCAAGGGGGTGGGGGTGC